>Ga0160437_1000335_pt1 | contig 25498 bp, 24 predicted proteins | sample HID1975I_E0MG_FD_108227 | JGI IMG/M metagenome (GOLD analysis project Ga0160437, IMG submission 108227) | Enriched soil microbial communities from UW Madison campus, WI, USA - HID1975I_E0 MG | ecosystem: Environmental > Terrestrial > Soil > Unclassified | place: USA: Madison, Wisconsin... | reverse complement strand
GGCGAGGCTGTCTGCCATGGCATCGGCGCTGGGGTCCGGAAGGGGGGCGGAGTCGCCGAAGCCCGGCAGGTCCGGCACCAGTATCGGCCGATCGACGCCCAGCGCCCGCGCCCACTCCATCGCTTCGAGCGTCGAGGGCGCCGATAGCACCAGCAGCGGTCGGCCAGTCGCGGCGCCGCCCTTGCGCCAGTGGAGCTGGCCATGCGGCAGCTCGACATATCCGCGTGCGGTTGAAATGTCCGGGCACGGTCGATCCCCCGCTTCAAGGCATGCGGCTTTCGCCAGCGTGGTCACCAGCCAGTCGAGCCATTCGCCCCGGTCGCTGCCGAGGCGCTTGACTGAAAGCATCGGATTGTGCGCCAAGGGCACTTGCTCGAGGGAACCGTAAAGCACGTCGTCGCTCTTGGCTGCGACCAGCGTAGGCACCTTGACGGCCAACAGGTCTTCCATCGGGCTCCAGCGCATTGCGGCGGCATAGGCGTCCGAATAATGCGGTCCGGCGCTGAACAGATCGATACAGTAATCTTCCAGCCATTCGGCGCTCGGCGGGTCCATGGCAATGCGGGCTTCTGCCTTGCGTGAGAACCACGGGAACCAGCGCAGCATGTCGCGGAGGTGGACCCATTCGGAGGCGAGATAGGCTCCATCTGCATCGGGCCGGAAGGGACGCATATAGGCCTGAATGAAACTTTCGGGGGCCGGCGCTGGCGGAATTGCGAGGCCGTCCAGTACAAGGAGTGGCATCTTTCCGCCGCGCGCAGCCAGCGCCAGCGCGATCTTGGCGCCGGTGTGGGGGGCGTAGAGCGGCGCGCGTTCCAGTCCGAGTGCCGCCAGCGTATGTCCCAGGGCCTCGGCAAAGTCGGGGATCGTGGGGTCGCAGCCCGGCAGCGAGTCCGAATTGCCGTAGCCTGGCGTGTCGAGCGCGAAGACTCGAAACCGGCTGGCGAGCATTTTCATCGCAGGACTGTGCAGGCGCGAAGATCTGGGAGAATCGTGCAGCAGGACCACCGCTGGGCCCTCACCGCAAACCCGGTAATGCATTTGCCGGCCGCCTGCGGTGACGTAGCGGCATGCGATAGCCGTGGCGGTCGTGGTGGTCATGCAGCCCGTCCTTCCTTCGGCTGCTGCTCAGGGTAGCAGCATGTCAATATGTTATATGAATATAACCAATACTCTGTCAGGATCACCGCGAAGTCCAGTGCCAGGCACACCCCGTCCGACAGGCGAGCAAGAGTGAGGTCGAACACGATGCCAACCCCTTCCCCGGTTTTCGCGGCAGCACCTTTGGACCAGGCGGGGAACGCTTCAGCGAGCCTTCCCGCGCGCGACAGTGCGGCCGGTTGGGTCGTGGTCTTTGCAGCAATGATCGGATTGGCAATGGGGCTGAGCCCGCTGCCTTTCTATACCGCGGGCATGTTCGCGCCGGAACTGCAGGGTGCTTTTGGCTGGAGTTTCGCCTCGTTGATGGGCGCGATCACCGTGCAGTCGCTGGTGGTCATGGCGACTGGACCGCTGGCCGGTCTTGCGGTCGATCGCCACGGACCGCGACCGGTGGCACTGGTCTCTCTGGTACTGTTCGGGCTGACGTTCATGAGCCTTTCGCTCAGTAACGGCAATCTCTGGGTCTATTACGCCCAGTGGGTGCTGATGTCTGTTGTCGGAGCGGGCACGCTGACGGCGACCTGGATGTATACGGTCAACGGCTGGTTCGAGAAGCATCGCGGTCTCGCGATCGGCGTCGCGAGCACCGGAACCGGCATCACCGGCTTTCTGGTCAAGCCTTTTGCGGCTTGGCTCATCGGCAGTTTCGGCTGGCGCGGTGCTTTCGTGGCGATCGGTGCGCTGCCTATCGTGATCGGCGTGCCGGTGGTGGCGATGCTGTTTCGCGAGCGCGGTGTCCGCCCCGCCGCCAGGACCGCCACCTCCGACATGACAGAGGTCGGAATGACGCTGCGAGAAGCTCTGCGCGAACGTCGTTTCTGGATTATGGCCTTCGCGTTCCTGCTGATCGCCTTCGCGCTGACTGCGCCGACGCCTAATCTGGAAAACATCCTCAAGACACGCCATTTCGCGCTGGCGCAGATTGGCGCGATCACAGCTGGGTTTGGCCTTTCAGTAATAGCCGGACGCGTGATCGGCGGCTGGCTGCTCGACCGTTTCTGGGCGCCGGGCTGCGCGCTCGCGATCCTGGCGCTACCGGCAACCGGCAGTTTCATGCTCGCGCATCCGCAAATCGATACGACCAATGCCGTGCTGTCCGTCATCGCGCTTGGCCTTGGCGCGGGGTTCGAATTCGACCTGCTGGCCTATCTGATTGCCCGCTATTTCGGCCGCCGCAACTACGGGACGATCTATGGCTGCTTCTATACCGTAATCGCGTTCGGGGGCGGGCTTGGACCGGTGGTCTATGGCTGGGCGTTCGACACGATGGGCCGCTACGATGCCGCGCTGATGGCCGGGGTCGGTTGCCTCGTCGTGGGCGGAATAGCGCTGCTGGGAATGGGCCGCTATCCGCTCTGGAGGGAAGCCGCTGCGCCTTGACTAAGCGGAAGTTGGCTCCGAAGAGCAAGAACGGCGCCGCCCGGCCCGAAATCGCCTCGTGGGGGAATGACGTGCTCGATCGCGATGCGGCTGTGCCGCTCTATCACCAAATCTACCTGATGCTGCGCGACGAGATTCTCAGCGGCCAGCGTCCCTATGGCAGCGCCATGCCCACCGAGGCGGAGGTTTCCGATCTTTACGGCGTGTCGCGCATCACCGCCCGCCGCGTGCTGGGCGATCTTGCCGAGCAGCACTATGTCGAGCGCAAGCGCCGTCTCGGCACGCGGGTGATCTTCAAGTCCCCGGCCAAGCCGCTGGAGGCGAACATCAATCAGGCGGTGGATTCGCTTTTGGCGCTGGGCGAGGGAACGACCGTCAATGTCATTTCGGTCGAGACCCGGGAAGCGACCGCCACCGTCGCCAGCGCTCTACACTTGGACATGGGCTCCCCAGTGGTCCGGGCGGTCCGCGTGCGCTGTCTGGACGGTGTGCCGATCGGCTATGTCGTCAGCTATGTGCCCGGGGCGCTGGGTTCGATCATCAACGAAAGCTCGCTGGTGCGTGCGCCGATCTTGAAACTGCTCGAAGAGGCCGGTCACCGTGCCAAGCATGCCGAGCAGACCATCGGTGCCATGCAGGCCGACGTGCTGTGTGTCGAACGGCTTCACGTCGAACCGCTCTCCGCCATTCTACGCATCACCCGCACGGTCTATGATGCCGAGGACAAGCCGTTTCTGCGTACTTACGCGCATTACCGCTCGGACCGCTTCAACATCCGAATGGACCTGCAGAACCCCGGCGCCGATTGAGAAAGGCGCCGGGCCGCTTAGGCGGACCGGCGCCTTTCCGGGATCACTTGCAGACTCAGGAAACCCGGATCAGGACTTTGCCGAGATGGCTGCCGGACTTGAGGTATTCGCAGGCCCCCAGCGCCTCGTCGAACTCAAATACCCGGTCCACCACCGGAGCGAAGGGATTGGCCTCCATCGCTCGCAGCAGCCGCACGAGCATGCCCCGGCTGCCTGCCGCTATGCCCTTGATGGTGAGGTTCTTGCCGATGATCGCGCCGTAGTTGGGCAGGGGGCCGTCTCCCGCGCCGGCACCGATGACGACGATCCGGGCATTGACCGCGCAGGCGTTGATCGACTGAGGCAGGGTGTGCTGGCCGCCGGTCTCGACGACCACGTCCGCCCCGCGGCCGCCGGTCTGCTTGGCCAGCTCCGCAGCCCAATCGGGATGCTTGGCGTAGTTCACGGTATAGTCCGCGCCCGCCTTGCGCGCCAGTTCGAGCTTTTCGTCGCTGGAAGAGGTGATCGCGACGAAGGCTCCGTTGGCCTTGGCGATCTGGAGCGCTGCCATGGCGACCCCGCCGGTGCCGAGCGCGACGATGAGGTCGCCGGCCTTGGCTTGGCCGATCTCGACGACTGCGTGCCACGCCGTGAGCGTGGCGGCGGCCAGCGGGGCGGCCTGCTCGTCGGTCAGGCTGTCCGGCACGCGGATCAGTGCCGAGGCCGGAACTTTCAGGTATTCGGCCATCCAGCCGTCCTGCGTAATGCCGACATCGGAGCCGAAATAGCGCATGTCGAACGGGCCGTCGTGCCAGGCGATGAAGTGCGAAAGCACCGCGCGGTCGCCCACGGCGATCCCGGCGGCACCTTCGCCCAGCGCGACGACTTCGCCGATCCCTTCGGAGAACGGCACACGCTCTTCCGGCTTCTTTGCGCCGTAGCGGCCTTCGAGTATTTGCAGGTCGCGGTTGTTGAGCGAGACGTAGCGGACCTTGAGCACCGCCTCACCGGGCCCTGCCACGGGATCGGGGCGGGTTACCGGGGTAAGCGAGGACAGGCCGTCCTGCGCGCCGAGTTGATAGGCTTTCACATCTGGCTCCTGAAGCTGTCGAAAATGTCCGATCCGCGCGCGAACCACGTTTCCGGGCGTACGGCGAGGTCTGCCAGCAGGCGCTCCAAAGCGTCCATGCGGTAGGGCAGGCCAATGATATAGGGCGTGAGATGCAGCGGGAGCAGGCGAGCGCCCTGGGTCCTCGCCTCGGCGCTCAGCCAGTCGTGGGCGTCGAGCACCTGCTCGGCATAGCTGTCGACCGACTGTTGCTGGACGTTGAGAATCTGTCGGTCCGACAGTTCGTGGTTGAGAGGTAGATTGACAAGGCCATTGGCGAAAGCCCAGGGCACCTCGTCGTTCGCCCAGTCGCAGCAATATTCGATTCCCGCCTCGACCAGCAGGTCGGGCGTGGCGAAGCTCTGCGAACGGGCGACCGAGAGCCAGCCGCGCGGGGCTGTGCCGGTGACTTCGGAAAGCGCGGCGATGCTGTCGCGGATGAGGGCGCGTTCGTCCTCAATTGGCAGCGTGGAGGCGATCGTCCCGTTCATGTCGGTGGAATGAGCGATGACCTCGTGTCCGGCGTCCACTACGTCTCGAATGATCGAGGGATAGCGTTCGGCGATCGCGCCGTTTGCCGCGACCGAAACTTTCACGCCGGTCTTCGCAAAAGCGTCGAGTAGGCGGTAGAAACCAACCCGCGTTCCGTATTCGCGTGAGGTGTAGTGGCGGTAGTCCGGATAGGCCGTCTGCATGTGTCCCGGTGCGCGGAACGGGGTGTCGTTCGGCGTGATCGGAAACCATTCGAGGCTGACGACGATCCATGTCGCGACGCTCTTGCCGCCGGGCCATGCCAGCGGCTTGCGGCTGGGCAGCATGCTGTAGGGATAGAGATCGTGGTCGTAGCCAAGGCGGCGCGTGGGATATTCGAGATAGCTGGAGTCGAGGGTCATACGGCCGCCTCGCTGGTCTGAACGGCTCTCCACGCATCGGCAATGTCGCCTGAGCGCGTGATCCAGGCGCGGCCGTCCGCGGCGATGTGGCGCAGGACTTCCTCGAAAGGACCGATGCGGTGTGGCTGGCCGATGAGATAGGAGTGCAGGGGGATGCACATCACCGTGCCCGAAGGTTCGGCGGCGAGCCGTTCGTACTGGCGGATCAGCGTGTGCGCGTACTCGCGCGGGCTCATGTTGTAGATGAAGAAGCCGTAGTGGTCGTTGACCTCCAAGCTGTAGGGCATAGAGATCAGGTCGCCGCTGGCCGTGTTCACGCGCTGGGGCTGGTCGTCATGATAGAGGTCGCAGGTATAGTCGAGCCCGTATTCGGCGATAAGGTCCAGCGTGCGCGGGGTATGTGTAAGCGCCGGGGCGAGCCATCCGCGGATCGTCTGACCGGTGGCCTCGCGCACGGTGCGGATCGAATCCTCGATGATCGCACGCTCCTGCGCCTCGTCCATGCCGTAGGAATAGCGCGTGTTGTAGATGCCGTGACTGAAGAATTCCCAGCCGCGCGCATGGGCGTCCGCCACCACCTCGGGGTGGTGCTGACACAACGCCACCGAAAGACTGACTGAGCCGGGAAAGCCGTGCTTGGTCATGACTTCGGCCATACGCCAGTGACCAACGCGGTTGGCATGGTCGCGGTGGGAATAGCCGACAACATCCGGATGCGGCTTTGCCCAGGTCTTGCGGTGGGGGTTCACGGGCGGATCGATCTCGTAATATTCGAGATTGGGCGAGATCCAGACGGCGACTTTCTTCTCCCCTGGCCATGAGTATGGCGTCCGGTCGCGATAGGGCGCGAAGTCGTAGAGCCCGGGGTCGGCTTGTCCCTCCTGCATCAGCGGGCCTCCAGCCAGTCGATCACGGCCTGCACGGGCTCCACGTCCGCATATTTGAGTTGGAGGTCGGTGAGATTGGCAAAGTGGTAGCTCTCGTGCTTGTCAGCGCAAGTCTCAATCGGGACGATGGTGCGGTAGCCGCGGCTCAGGCTGTCGACCGCAGTAGCGCGGATGCAGCCCGAAGTGGAGCCGCCGGTAATCACCAGGGTATCTACCTTGTGCCAGACGAGCAGACTTTGCAGCGGTGTTTCGAAGAAGGCCGAAGGCATGCGCTTGGTGTAGATCATGTCGGCGGCATCGATCTCGCAGCGCTCGTCGAAAGCGTGGCGACGGCTGTCGTACCTAATGTTCTGGAGCGAATCCGGCGTGTTCGTGCGTGTGCCCCAGACACCGGCATCGCTGGCATCCTGGGTATAGGCGACGTGGGTCCAGATCACCGGCATGCCCTTGGAGCGTGCAAGTGCCGAGATCGTGTTGGTATGCTCGATCTGGCGGGGATCGGTCTCGTAGGCGGTCTTGAACTCGTCGATCCGGGTATAGGCGTTCTGGAAATCGACGTTCACGATCGCCAGTTTCTCGCCGAAGCCGAACTTCGTGCGGGCGGGGTTCGCCATGACTTCCTCGAAGATCTGCCGCGCGGTCTTGCCGTCGCTGACCATCCGGGTGCCGACGATGCTCATGGGAAAATACCTCGTTCTCGGGGAAGGACGCCCCCGCGATAGGAGCGTGCCAGCCGCGCGGTGTCCGCTGGGAGGACCAGCCTGTCCGACCTGCGGACACCGCGCGGTGATGCTGAGCGTCAGATCTGGAACTTGAGTCGCACCGTGTAGCGGCGCGGATCGCCCGGGAAGAGCGAGATGAAGTTCGCGGTGACCGTCTTCTGGTCGGTGAGGTTGGAAACCTCGAAGGCGATCTTCATCTTCTCGTCCATCGTGGTGTAGCTTACGGCAGCGTCGATATAATCTTCGGTCTGTGTCGTTGCAGTGTTGAGCACGGCGATCCAGTAAGGTGAATTGTGCCGCCATGTGGCAGAAGCGCCTAAGGTTCCGGCCAGAGCCTCGACCGGCACGTCATAGGCCGCGCCGCCGCTGAACTGGAACTTCGGCACGCGCACCGGCCTGAAGGCGGTGGTGAGAGTGGTCGATGTCGGAACAATGTAGGTGTATTCGCCGTGCATCAGTGACGGATTGGCGAACAGGCTGAGATAGCCAAACTTCGCCGTGCTCTCGATTTCGATGCCATAGGCTTCGAAAGTGCCGGCATTGAAAGGCAGCTGGGAGATCGTGCCGGTGATCGGGCTGGTGACGGCAGCGGTGACCTGCAGATCCTTAGTCTTCGCGTAGTAACCCGTCGCGTTGAAGCGCAGCTTGCGATCGAACAGTTCGGACTTTATCCCGCCTTCGAACGACCAGGTCTTCTCGGGATCGAACAGCACGGCGTTGAAAGGCGCCGCCGCGCCGCCGTTCCAGCCGCCCGACTTGAAGCCATTGGTGGCAGAGGCGAAGATCATGACGTCGGGATTGATCTTGTAGTTGACTGCCAAGCGCGGCGTAAACTTGCGGTAAGTGCGTTTGAGCGGAATGCCATAGGCGGAGACGGCGGCGCTGTCATAGCCGAAGCCCGGAAATTCCTCGGAAGCGAGATATTCCACCTTCTTGGTCTCGATCGTATAGCGTCCGCCGGCCGTCAGGGTGAGCTGATCGGTCAAGTCGAAGTCCGCCTGTGCGTAGACAGCGCCGGTTTCGGTCTTTGGCAAGAGATGCTGATCCTGGACCAGCCGGAACGCGGTGCTCCCACCAGAGAAGCTGGTCTGGCGGTCGTCCGACTTTTCATTGAGGTAGAACAGGCCGGTGACGAGATGAACGCGGTCGCCGAAGAGGTCGGCGTTGTATTTAAGTTCGCTGGACCACTGCTCATGCGTGCCGTTGTCGGTGATGATATAGCCGGCGTACTTGTTGGCTGCGCTGGCATTGTACTCGGTGATATAGCCCTGATCGAGATGGCGGTAGCCGAAGATGTAGGTCAGTGAGCCGTTGTCGAGTTCGTAATTCGCATTGGCGCTAATCGCCACGTTCTCGGAAAGGTTGCAATTGCCGGCGCCCACCGAGAGCAGTGTGGCGACATTGTTGTCGGTGCAGCTCGTCGTCGGCAAGCCCGAGGCGGATTCGTAAAAGACCGGGCGCGTGGTGGCACCGGCAATATAGGGGTTCGTGCCTGGGACATTGCGAAGGCCAGTATAGGTTCCCGAATTGCGGGTATATTCGGCGGCGAGGTCGATAGTCAGGCGGTCGGTCGGCAGCAGTCGCACGTCGCCGCGCAGTCCGTAGCTGCTTTCACCATTGAACCAGTCGCCGGTGGTGATGTTTTTCAGATAGCCGCGGTCATGCACGACGTAGCCCGAAAACTTGGTGAGGACCTGGTCAGTGAGTGGCAAGTCGGCGGTCGCCTTGACGGTGTAGCGCTCGTAAGAGCCGCCGGTCACCTCCATCTTCATGCCTGCCGTGTCGGATGGCTTGCGCATGATGACGTTGATTGCACCGCCCGTGGTATTGCGACCGAACAGGGTTCCTTGCGGACCACGCATGACTTCCACGCGCTCGGTATCGAAGAAGGCATAGTTATTGGCGTTCTGGCGGGCCACGTAGACGTCGTCGACGTAAGTCGTCACTGGGGCATCGAACGTGGGGGTCGACTGGCTGTTGCCCAGTCCCCGCAAGTAATAGGCATTCGCGGATGCAAGGCCGGCGTTGTGCTGCGAGACCATGCCGGGAACGAACTTGGACGTGGAGATCGCGTCGTTGACGTTAAGGCGCTCCAGCATGGCCTCATTGAACGCGGTGACCGTGACCGGAACGTCCTGCAGCTTTTCCTGGCGGCGCTGCGTGGTGACGACGATGTCTTCGAGCCCGCCGGTCTTTGCGCCGGTTTGCGCGGGTGCTTCCTGGGCCGCAGCCTGAACGGAGATCAGGCTGAGCGGGATGAGTATCGTGGAGAGGAGCAGTCGGTAATCGGTCATGGCGATTCCCTCATGGAATGGCGACCATTCGCCGACGCATATTGGTATATTCATATAACAATATGTCAATTGGTAGGCGCGGCCGTGTCCAATTCAGGAAAATCGCGGATATCGCCCGAGTAGAAGGAAGCCGGCGGCACTGATGGGCAGGATCGCGGCGCACGTCACAAGCGCAGGATTGAAATTGTGAGCAGCGTCGCGAATCATCCCGAAGACAAGCGGCGCGAAGCCTGCTCCCACGGTGAAGCAGACGTAGAACAGCCCGTAGATCGCGGCGTAGGCTCGCATCCCGAAGTATCGCGCGGTTAGATAGGCGACGACGTCGAATTCGACGCCGAGAGCAAAGCCGATGAGGAAAATCGCGAAGCCGGCGGTGGTCGGTTCGAGATGTCCGGCCGACAGGATCAGGCAGGATGCCACAGGAACGCTGAGGATAACGAAAGCAACGGCGGGTGCCCAGAACCGGTCGAGCAGGAAGCCGCCGACAAGCCGACCGCTAATTGATGCCAGACCGATGAGCGGCGTAAGCCGGACGATAGTGGCAGGGTCGAGGCCCTTGTCGCTCAGAATCGATTCGAGGTTGGGCGGCGTGCCCGCCAGCGCGAATGACAATGGGATCAGGAGCATCGCGATCAGCCAGAAGCGCCACTGGCGTAGCGCTTCCCCGCGTGTAAAGCCGGAAACGGGGGCGATGGGCGCGCCACTGCCGCTCCGGCGCTGGTCGGTACCGGATGGATCGCGGAACAGCAGCACCGTCACTGGCGTCGCGAAAAGCAAGGGCAGGCAACCAAGCGCTGCATAGCCGGTACGCCAGCCATAGTCGCCGATCACCCAGGCAAGGATCGGCTTGCAGGCTATGCCGAACAGGCCGGTGCCCATCATGGCGATGCCAAGAGCCAGCCCGCGATTCCGGTCGAACCATCGGTTCACTGTGCGGGTGAAGGTGATCGGCAGGCTCCCCGCGCCAACGGCAGCGGCTAGGCCCCACGTGACGTAATACTGTGTTAGCGAGCCGTTCAGCGTGGCGAGGGACAGGTAGGACAGCCCGAACAGGGCGAGCGAAGTCGCTGCAACGGGCCTTGCGCCGAAGCGCTCGCACAGCAGCCCGGCTACGGGGGCAGCCACGAGGAGGGCGAGTGTCGTGATCGTCAAACCACCCATGATCTCGCCCATAGACCACCCGAATTCGCGGGCCAGATGCGGGGCGAAGATGCCGAAGGTGTAGAACGGCAGCGAAACCAGGCCGCTGCCTATGCCGATCAATGAGGCCAGCAGGATCGTCCAGCCACGGGCGAACTCGCCATCGACACCGGTCTCGGCACTTGTCTCGTATCGAGGTGCGAAAGCGGCGTGTTCGATCCGGTCTGTCTGCAAGTCATGCCTCCATGAAATCCGCGATGGGGCAGGGAACCGCGTCTGCCTGGGCAATTACAGCACTGGCACGTGTGCATCCGCACAGCGGATAGCGTGGAACGCACAGTGCCACATGGCATGCGATGGAGGGACTGTCGGCGGGCAATCACTCCGCAATCAACACAAGGAGATAATTCCATGCCCGCTTGGCTTGTCGTTACCGCCCATCTGAAGGACCGCGAGGCATTCATGTCCTGCGGCTATGCCCAGGCCGCCACCGAGGCGCTGGTCAATTATGGCGGAAATTATGTCGTGCGCGCACCAGGCGGCACGGTTCTGGAAGGCGAGGGTCCGGACGGTGGTTCGATCGTAGTCTCCGAATGGCCGGACCGTGCAAGCGCGCTCGCATTCTGGAATTCGCCGGAATACACCTCGGCTAAGAAGCTGCGCGAGGGTTTGGCGGACATCTCGGTCACGCTTGTCGGCGCGTGACACGGAAGCCGCCCCTGCCGGCAGCGAGCCGGCAGGGGCGAGAGCGTCCGTCAGATGCCGGGCGCGTCGTCGTTGGTCCAGTTCTGCCAGTCGCGGGTCACGAAGACCTCGTCGATCAGCGTCCGCTGGTAGCACTTTCCTTCACGGAACCACTGCCAGGTGCGTGCGCGATGGGTACGCTCGTCGTTGTTCTGGATCATCTCGTATAGATAGATACCGGGCTCGTCGGTGCGGGTCCAGTTCAGGCATGTCGAACGATTGAAATCGTCGGGTTGCATCGCTGCAGCCCAGCCTTTGATGAGGTCGTTATCCCACCAGATCCGGCCGTTCTTGTAGACGGCAGGAAAGTCCCGCACTTCGACGCGGCCATCGTCCCAGAAATAGTAGTTGGTCTGGTGATAGTGATCGACGCCGTCCTTTTCAAACAGGCGGCAGATCAGGCGCGAGCGGTGCTGGTCCGTCAGTTCGCCGGTCTTCGCGTCATAGTAGCGGTACCAGCCCTCCCAGACGCCTTCGTTCGACGCGAGCAGTGGCATCGCATCGCGAACCCCGGGCTCGTTCATCAACTCGGACATGATATCTCCTTGCCTCCGCAGGTCTGAAACAGCAGGAGTTACCCCCTGTTTCGCAAGTTTGCGCGGTTATCGAGGAACTGGTGGACGATGGGTCGAAGCTATCCGTTATGCGGATAGCGGCGGTAGGTCCCGCAAGGCCTTCAGGAAGCTATCGCGACGCTTGAGGTGGTCCTGGCAGCTCAAATGTCCTTCAACTTCATTATGGTCATGAGAAGGTGGGCGCGATCGGTTCGGACCTGTAAACAGGATCTTCCGTTGATGAGTGGCAGCTAAACCCACCTAAGATAATCGGACACGTTCTAGGAAGTGTGCCGTGTGGAGATCGCGGCGATCTTCAGGAGAAAGCTTACCCTGGCTTGGACATCTCCGATAATCCAGAAGTCAGGTGCTCAGGCACCAAATCCGGCCGCGCTAGCTTCTGCCATCTCACCGCTGAAAATCAGCTGCATAAGGTGGGGAGCAAGGCCTTGATCGTAAAGCGCCAATGACCGGGCGAAGTCAGAAACAGCAATCATGAGGCGGCGATCAGGAAATAACATTTTTGTCGGAGGAGCGTCCTGTCGTGCGCTGTCGAAAATCATCCCGCCATCAGGCGTCAGACGGTAGCCAGTGACGAACCGAGCATCCTTGCCGGCGAGAAACAGCACGGCGGCTGTCAGGTTTTCCTCTGGCGATCCGTAGCGGCGGAGCGGAACGTTAGGGGTGGGATGTTGCCCGCTCCCCAAATGTCTGCGATCGATAGAACATTGTTTACGATGATATTGTCGGCGCCCATTCAGGCGACTCTCCAACGCGAGCGGGTCTGTCCATGTCGGCGTTTATCATCAGTTAGTGGTCAAAATCTGACGCTTGGTACCCGTCTGCCCAGATTCTTGAATGGCCAAGGTGTGTGGGACGGCGATGTTCGAGCTGGCTTCGTCAAACAGCAGCTTTGCGCCGATTGTCGCCGTCGAACAGCGCCGTTCGTTTACTGAGAAGCGGTCATTCACTAAGATTGCACGGGCCCATCTGACGTGAGCACAGTTGCCTGACAGCAGCCCCCTATCCGAAGCGCGATCAATTTCTGTGTGCCGTAATGTAGGCAGCACGCCTGAGCACAAGCTGCGTTACGAAAAGCAGTATCGAGGGGGATAAGATGATAGAGAATTGCCAAGCGGCAGGGCTGGATCGCCGCAGCGCACTGCGGCTCGGCGCGATCGCGCTGGCGGCAGCCACTATGCCCGCGAGTGCCGCAGCGGCCAGCCAGGTGAAGAAACGGACGCTCGATCCCGCCAACCCCGCCGATACTTTGCTCATCTATCGCAAGCTGCGTTTTCGGACCGACGACGGGCTGGTCTTCTCCTGGCTCAAGGGGCCGTACTATGCGGCCTATCAGGGCGATCTGATTCCGGTCTATGCGCTCAATCTGGGCTCGATCCAACGCGTCACGCAAAACCCTGACGGCAGCTTCAGCCTCATCGACCTGGAGATGAGCTTCCGCGTCGACGTGGAAACCGGCGAGCGCCTCTCCAAACTGCGCAACCCGATCACCGGCGAGATAGTGAAAGTGGGAGGGCGCGGCCCCGTGCCGTTCCCGGTGCGTTTCACCGCCACGAACGACGCCGAAATCGCCAAGCTGCCCGGTCAGCCGATATACGAGCACACACATCTGCCGATCAAGCCGTTCGACATCGGCAAGACCGATATCGCGGTACGCGACCGTTCTCACGCAAAAGTCACCGCGCCCGACGGGTTTATTTCGCACCTCAACGAAGTGTCGACTTTGTCCGCGCCAAAAGCGCTCGCGCTCGATCCCTCGGTTCATTACCTGGAAGCGCGTGTTCAATCGAACGACGTGCGCAGCTGGCCCGATTGGCTGAAGATGGGAGACCGGCCTGGCACGCTCAACCTCTTCGCCAACGGCGCCAAGGTTAGCCGGTTTGAAGATCTGCCCGAAGACTTCCATGCACTGCTGGAAAAGCACTATCCCAAGATCGCCGCCGATCCCATTGCGGCGCTCGACGCGAAGCCCTCGGTCGCGGGCTGACCGGGGACTACACTCCGGTACGCCCCCAGAGGTGCCTTCTCCTTCGGGATCGCCCCGTCAGGCACCAATGTCCCGGCGGGATGGATTCTACGCGCGATACGCTGCTGGGCTAAGTAGACACCTGTCTCCCGTGCGCAGGTGCGCTGGCGCTACTGGCGAGAATGCCGTAGCCGCGCCTGACCCTGCTCGTGTGTAGCATAGTCCCGCTACCTTCTGCGCGGCTTTGCGCCCTAATCGGTCATTCCTAGTGTGATCGGCGGCCCCCGAAACCTGTCGGTTCTGTATCCATTGGCAGTCGGGTTCGTCAGCGGCAAGATGGGTGGTAGCCAGTTAATCAGGTTTGCCACACAAACTTTTCACGGCTGCGAAGAGAACGGCGATGGAATTCATTCGGTATCAGCGGCGCATTGGGCTGTTCCCACCGAACGTAGACGTCATGGGTTCGGACCCTTCCCAATTCATCACCGAATTCGAAGTTGATCCCAATTTCATTACATGGGCCTCCCGCCAATTTTATTCGACCCAAAACGACTTATCCGCATTAGAGCTCCGATTGTGAGAAGCAATTGCTGCCGATGCGAAAGATTCCAACAGCCGCCGCTGGCCGTTTGCGATGAGACCGCATTGCGCCGACCCATGCTATTCGACAGCGGTTGCGCCTTGGCGGGGACATTTAAGGACCGCGGTTCAAGCAAAAAAGCCGATTGGCTGTGAAGCAATAACGACTGACTCAAACCATTTGAGGCTAAAGGCTTGCAAATATTATGCATGGCTATATATAGAAATAGCTAAACGTCGTTTGCGACGGAATTTGATAGCCGCTTTTTCGGCCTACCTCTTCCTTTTCAATCTTCATGGCTCCGTGACGGGACACATCCGATCGCGGACGACTATTTGTACGCAAGGAACTGGTTTGGCGAACGAAGAGCTCATGACAGTGGGAGGCAAGATCAATGAAATCTCGCCTGACGGACGCTTCGGCGTGACACTCGATAATGAGCATCGGATCATCGCTTACACGGCGGGGAAATTGCGCCGTCACCGGATTCGCTCGGTCGTTGGAGACCACGTACACATGGAAATGAAGCCTTACGATCTAACCAAAGGTCGGATCATCTATCGCGGACAGACCCTCGGGCAAGGTCCGGCCGGCGTCCGGCGCCGTGTGATCAGGCGCTGATCCGATTTCAACAAAAAGGCGGCGGCAAAACCGCTGCACGCAGGAATATAATGAATTGTATGAATGCTGGCGCTGCTTGGCGCCACACTACCTCGTCAAGTAAAAGCTCGGCGGGCAACGAACCTAGGGGGCGGCGCCCGTCTTTCTCCGCCATGCTTTCGACCCTCGAACTGCGACGGCTTGTCGCTGCGATGGTCGACTGAACAATAAAACTGGCGGTCGAGCCGAGGCATGACCGCATCTGGCAGGAGTTTGCCCTTGGATATCAACAAAGAATACGCCGATCACCAGCATGCCCTGATGCGGGCCGATAATTCGGCGTGCAACGACGATCGCCAGGCGCATCTCGCCCAGGCCTTGTCTATAGCCAACCGGATCAGCGTCTTTCAGCGTGAACTGGGCGCGGCAGCGGCCGGCGCCTGGAGCATGGCCCAGACCGCTGGGCGTGTACGCGCCTGATAGCACTCCGCCAGCCTAATGCTGGTGCCTCAATCCTGCTCTTGTTGAAGTTCGACCGGTATCGACGATTTGATTTCAGAACTGGAAAATCCGTTTCCATTCCTGCAAGACGACGACTTCCTTTCAAGTAACAACTTGACGCAAGACACCGTCCGCAATCGCTGACGGCCACCCCCGTTTCTTGAAAGGAAACGTACATGACTATCGGAACCGTAAAATTCTTCGACGAAGGCAAGGGCTATGGTTTCATTCAGCCTGATAACGGCGGGAAGGACAGCTTCGTTCATATCTCCGCCGTGCAGGCGGCTGGCCTGGGTATTCTGAGCAGGGACCAGCGCGTGTCCTATGACGTCGAGACCGGCCGCAACGGCAAGGAATCGGCGATTAATCTTAGCAACGCCAACTGATCAACGCTTGTTCCGGCATTCCATTCGGGGTTTGCCGGAACACCTGATTCCATGCCCCGTACCAGGAGTGAATGCTTATGGCACTTTCCTACGAATTCCTCATTGAGCGCGCGGAACAGGCGGCGCAGGAAGCAGCATGTTCCGTGCTGGAAAAGGTGCGGGAACGCGCATTGCGCTCGGAAACAGCATGGCGGAGGATGGCCAACCAGGTGCTCGAAGTCGCTCGCACCCGCGAGCTTGCCGCGCAGAAGAGACTTGCCGAAGGCCAATGGATCGGCGTTCCGCAATGACTGAAAACCTGACCCTTACTGCGAAGACCCTGATTGAAGCTCATGAGGCGTCTGACGTTTCCGCGACTAATGGGATCGTCTGCCTTGCCAACATTTTGCGGAAGCGCGGCTTACTGACCGACGCAGAGACTTCGGCAATGTATGACAGTATGAGCCTCCCGTTCGGCCTGCCGAAATACGCCGGAAACCGTGCCGTTCAGGAGTTACAGTTGAACCTCGATCAGTTGTTTGCTGTCGTCGTTGCGCCGAAGTAGCTGGGGCCAGTAGGGATCAGGCTCGTGCCTAGACTTCTGTCATTTTGGTTGAGCCGAGAAGCGCCATTGGTGGGTTGTGGTAGTAGCGGCGCTTGATACGCTAGTCTGCGAACATCTGGAAGTGGTCGGCAGCCTATTCCGATTGCGTGTCAGTTATCCCCGCTACCCGGCTCCGGACCGGACAGTCCTTATCGGCCCGTGGCTGCCATTGGGGAATAGGTTGTTGAACGTCCGAAAGAGGGCGTGTCCGGAACAGCACTTTTTTATGTATCAGTGCCAGATAGCTGATGGGTCGTCTAATCGCAGCTCGCTGGCAAGCAGATTTTGAGCTGACCGTATGCCGGGTTCAGGGTCGTCTTCGCGGTCGCCATGGGCCGCCGCGCGGTGGGTCTTCGGCGGACGGAACCTTCCTATGTGAACGTCGCACTCGGCAAAAGCCGGTCGCGCTAGCTAGCGAGATGGCGCGCATGATCTGGGCGTTGCTCACCAAGAACGAAGATTACAGAGCTCCGACAGCTGTCGCGGTGTAAGCCAAGACTGCGGTCAGAGGCGTCGGGGACGTAGGCGGTCGAAGCAGGGTATGGCACAACGGTCGGCGAGACGGGGCTGGAAGAACCAGGAAATGGCAGAGCGCTAGCCAAGCGCGTAAAACTGTAATGGATCCAGTCCGCGAACTCCCATACTGGCCCGCAGCTTATGGCGCTGCTCATCGAGGCCGGACAGATGACAGCATCCGACAACGTGCCAACATACCCCGATTTGCTGCTTGCATCCGAAGGGGCGGCCACAGATGCCATTCCGACACCTCCCGCGAAATCTGACATAGGGCGTTTTCTGCCGTTCTCCGGCGGGGACCAAGCGTGTGATGCGGATCACTAGCCGACGGACTCGTTGCCGCGTTGATGACTTCAACGACCACCAGGAGCCTCGATTAGACCCATCGTGGCGCTGCTCAGATGCCTAAACGGCTTTATCCCAGTTTTGCTGAATAGTCCGATGTTTTGGACCTTGCGGTGAGAGACGGAGCCGCCGTGTACCACGGGTTGTCGTCAAGCGGATAGTCGCCGGCACTTGCATGACCGGAGTTAGACACACGATAAGCTTTGCCCCAAGCGCCAGAAAGGAAATGCATGGCCCACGGGCAATACGCCAAAAACCAGACTATCGGCCCGGCCATAGCCTGGATTACGGTCGCAACATTGTTCATCGCGCAGATCGTTTCGACGGTGGATCGCGGGATGCTTGCGCTTGTTATCGATCCGGTACGCCGCGACCTGGACATCAGCGAAATGCAGATCGCACTGCTTCAGGGCTTTGCCTTCTCGATCTTCTACGTCACGGTTGGCCTGCCCCTTGGCGCCGTGGCCGATGTCGTGAACCGCCGTAGGCTCTTGATCGCCGGCATTCTCGTCTGGAGCGCGGCAACCGTTGCGGGTGGTTTCGCGCAAGGGTTCGGCTCGATGTTTGCCTCGCGCCTGTTCATTGGCGTGGGAGAGGCCGTGCTCGGGCCTTGCGCGGTCACGATGATAAGCGATCTGTTCCCGCCCGAACGGCGCGGACGTCCCATGGCGCTTTACGTGTTCGGCAGCATGATTGCGTACGGTTTGGGTTCGCTGATCAGCGGGGTTATCCTGGATCTTGCACCCAAAGGCATCTTTGCGAACCTGCCGTTCATCGGACATCTTGTCCCCTGGCGCATTGCCTTTGCGTTGGTCGGCGCGTCGGGGCTGTTGATAGTGCTGCTGTTGTTCCTGCTTCGCGAGCCGGTGCGGCAGACCGACGGGGGCGATGGCGATTCCAAGGTTTCGTTTGCCGAGGGATTGGCATTGCTGGCCGCGCAGCGTGCGGTCTTTCTGCCGCTTTACGGCTCCTTGGCCCTCTTCGCAATGGGTGGCTCGGTCGCCACCGGCTGGGGGGCGGTGTTCCTGACGCGGGCATTCGGATACCCGCTCGGTGCGGCCGGAAAGGGGCTGGGCATGAGCCAGGTCTGTTGGGCGGTGGCAGGTGCGATCGTTGCCGGGATTGTGGTCGACCGGGTCGGCGCACGTTCCGGCCCGGGAGGCCGCATGCGCCTTGCGGCGGGCATCGCGCTCTTGGGAATTCCCTCAAGCCTGCCGCTCCTTGCAAGCAGCGGGACGGCGGCGATGGTCCTGTTGGGTGAGGTCATGATGGTGAGCGCGATCTACGGCACCACCATGCTTTCGGTGATTTCCGAGATTTCCCCGAACAAGGTCAGGGGTTTTGCCGTGGCGCTCTATGCCTTCGTGATGACGATCATCGGCGGATCACTGGGTCCGCTGGCTGTCGCCTATCTCACCGAGTCCGTTTTCGCCTCACCGCTGGCTGTGGGCCACTCGATGGCCGTGGTGGGAATGGCGGCTCTCCTCATCTCGGCGCTGCTCGCATTGCGCGCTGCGTCACGCATTTCCTCCCAAGTACGGAACCTGCCATGACCACGATCACGCGCGGCTACGCCAAGAGTCGCTTTGGCCAGCTTCACTACCGCCTTGCGCATAGCAATGGTGCGGGGGTGCCGCTGCTTTGCCTGCACCAGACCCCCAGTAGCAGCGCGGACTGGCTGCCGGTGATGGGACCGCTTTCCACCGGTCGCACGGTGATTGCGGTGGACACGCCCGGTTACGGCATGAGCGACGCACCGCCTCAACCCGCGAGTATCGAGGACTTCGCCGAGATAATGGCGCAGCTTATGGCGGACCTGGGTGCACAGGGCGTCATTGCTTCCGGCTGCTTTGATGTCTTGGGATTTCACACCGGCTCCCTCATCGCGACGCAGCTTGCTCGCAGCCTGCCAGATAGGGTGCGTAAGGTCGTCGTCTTCGGACTAGCTGCCTATCCCGCCGAAGTGCGTGAGGACAAACTGGCCAATCTGCTCAAGGCTTTCCCGCCGCCGGGGCCTTCGCTCGACCATGTGGAGAGGCTCTGGTCGATCATCGGCGAACTGAGCGATCCGCGCATCTCCTGGGAAGAGCGCCATGTCAACATGGCCGAATGCCTGCGTCTGGGCGCGCGAATGCCCTGGGGATATATCTCGGTTTATCGCTACGATTTCCTCGGCGCTATGGCGCAGGTCGAGCAGCCGGTGCTGGTGATGAACCCGGAAGACGACTTGTGGGACGTGACTTTGGCCACCGCACATACTTTCCGGAACGGTCGGCGCGTGGATCTGGCAGACGTGAAGCACGGTGTACTCAAACTGGAAACAGCGCGCGTGGTGAGCGAGATCGCAGCGTTTCTTGGCTAATCCGCACGAACATGCGATCCTGTGGTTTTAAGGAGCAAAACGCTTCGTGAACCTGGTGCAGCTCAAGCGAATGATCGCGATTTACGAGAGCGGCAGCCTGCGCAAGGCATCCAAGTCGGTCGGTGTCACCCAGCCCGCGCTGACGCTCAGCATCCGGCAGCTCGAGGAAGAGTTCAACACTAGCCTGTTCGAGCGGGGTCCGACCGGCGTGCGCCCGACCGAAATGTGTGAAAAGCTGGTCCAGCGCGCCCGGCTGATGCTGATGGAAGAGCAGCGGATCATAAACGATCTGGCGACCGCCAACCGCGTTCCCAAAGTGGCGGTAGGAGTTCATCCGATCATCATGAACGACATGATGAGCCGAGCCATGCGCCAGTTCGTCGACCAGTCGGGGCCAGTCGACATGTGGGTGCGCGAAGGGTACACGACCCAGCTTCTCGACCTGTTGTCCGCCGGCGAACTGGACTTCGCTTTCTGCGGGTTGCCCGACGGATACAGCAGCGAGACGTTCGCGTTCGAACCCCTGTTCAAGCGCGAATATGCAGTCGTGGCGGTGCCCGACCATCCGGTGTTCGCGATGGACGAACACGATTTCGCGGCAGGGACCGATTTCGTTTGGGCTCATGTCAGCGCTTACGAGACCGCCGATCCGATAGACAACGACGATGTCGTCACGATCCTGCGCAAGTTCGGCTATTCGAAGCAGTGCAAGGCAGTGAAGGCGTCATCCACCACTTTCGTGAAGAGCATGATCCTTCACTCGGGGATGATCGGTATGGTTGCCTGCGAGGCCGTGGCTGACGAACTGGCGAGCGGGTCGCTCCGGCGCCTGCCCGGCTCGGAAATTCCAGCCCCCGCGTTTGGGTTCATTACCCTGAACGAACGTTACGAAAACCGAACGGTGCGGCAGCTCAAGGCGATCGTTCGCCATTGCTGCGCGCATCGGGCCGGCTAGAGGTCAAAGTCCCCTACAAAGGATTTGAGAACTTTACCGGTTGCAGGCGGATTGTCCTGCATCACGAACGCGCCCGCGTTCTTGATTACGGCAGTCCGGCTGCTTTTCAGCGCGGCTTCGGCGGCGGGACGGAATTTGGGATAGGCCTTGTCACGATCGCCGTAGACCAAGAGCGTCGGCGCCTGGACGCGCGCCAGCGTTCCGGCGATATCGGTCACGGCGACGCCGCGCTCGGAAGGCTGGATCCAGCGGCCGGCGGCTTTGCGGCTGAGCACGCCATCGGCATTGATCGGGCCGGTGTTGATGATGCCGAAGATCTGCGTCAGCAGTTCGGGCGGCGTTGGCAGGGGATCGCCGTTCTTATCGAAAAGGGCACCCTGCTTGTCGTCCACCGCGGCCTTGACTTCGGACAGCGAACGCCGCGGGCCAAGCGCGCACGAAACTAGCGCCAGCTTGCGTACCCGCTCGGGCCAGAACGCAGCGAGCGGTACGGCAAGGCAACCGCCTAGGGACGTGCCGATCAGGTCGACCCGCTCCAGACCAAGTTCGTCGAAAGCACCAACGAGCAAGGCGGCCGTCTCGCCCAACGTCTGGATGTAGGGCGCGGGGCCATCCCAGCGCGAACCGCCGTGGCCTGGGAGGTCAAAGGCGATCACCTGCCGTCCTTCGGCCAGCATCGGCGCCACGAAGCGCCAGTCGGAAAGCCAACCACCGAGCTTGTGCAACAAGACGATCGGTGGCTTGCCGGTAACCGCTTCTCCGATAACGGCGTGGTGCAGGACGCCGCCCGCGCGGCGCAGATCGCCCTGGCGCGTCCATGGCCCGGCGGGAGGAACGACGGTGGGGCCGGCACTGTGCGCGGCCTTTACGGGAAGGGCGCTCATCGCACCGGCAATGGCCAGCATTTTGGCGGCATCGCGACGGTTCAACATTCCTCTATTCCTTTTCGACGTTGGGGACGGTCAGGCCCATATATCCGGCTCGCGACCGAGGCCGGGATCGGCGACGAATGCGTTCTCCGGTCTGGGCAGGCCGAGATTTTCGCGAAGCGTATCGCCTTCGTACTCGCGGCGGAATAGTCCGCGTTTCTGCAGGATGGGTATGACCTGGTCCACGAAGTCCTCCAAAACGCCCGGCTGGTAATTCGGCGAGAGCGAGAAGCCATCGGCGCTGCCCGCGCGGAACCAGTTTTCGCAGAGGTCCGCTACCTGTTCTGGGGTGCCGGTATACGAGAAGCTCGCGCGCGAGACGACGACGCGGCGGGCGAGCAGACCGATCGGCAGATCCTCTTCTCGCGCCATGCGCAGGATCTGCTGCTGCACCCACTTACCGCCGTTGGTCTCCGGCAGTTCGGGCAGGCGATCGTTTACTGAGAGGTGCGAGAGGTCGACGCCAAGTTGCAGGCTCAACGTGCGCAGTGCCAGCGCTTCGGGCACGAGATCGAGCAGCTCCTCGTCGGCGCGACGCGCCTCGGCTTCGCTGGCACGGACCATGAGCTGGACGGAGGGGATGACTTTGACGTGATCCGGGTTGCGCCCGAAGGCGGCGGCGCGGCCGCGCATGTCGGCTCGAAATTCCCGGGCCACTTCCAGCGAGCTGGCGGCAGTGAAGATCATGTCCGCCGTGCGTGCCGCTAGTGCCCGTCCCGGCCCGGAGCCGCCGGCCTGGACGATAACGGGATGACCTTGCGGCGGGCGAGCGATATTCAGCGGACCGGCGACGGCAAAATGCTCACCCTTGTGGTCGAGCTGATGCACTTTGCCCGGATCGAAATAGCGCGCGGCCGCGCGGTCACGCAGGATCGCGCCGTCTTCCCAGCTGTCCCAGAGATTACGGACTACGTCGACGAATTCCTCGGCGCGGGCATAGCGGGCGCCGTGGTCCATGTTGACGTTGCGGCCAAAGTTGCGTGCCTCGCTGTCGCTGGCCGAAGTCACCACGTTCCAGCCCGCACGGCCCTTGGAGATATGGTCGAGCGAGGCATAGCGGCGGGCGATCGCGTAAGGCTCATTGTAGGTGGTGGAAGCCGTTGCGATCAGGCCGATGTGCTTCGTCACGACTGCCAGCGCTGCCAGCAGCGTGGTCGGCTCCAGCTTGCCGCCGTAGTCGGTGGCGGCGAAGGCATCGCGGCCCGATATATGCGGAAATCCTTGGGAATCGCCCGAAAAATAGCAGTGCATCTTGCCGCGCTCGGCCGTCTGGGCGAGTTGGGCGTAATGCGCGAAGTCGTGCTGATCGGCCGCCGGGGCTCCCGGCCAGCGCCAGCCGCCAGGATGGGCGCCGCTGTTATGTATGAAGGTGGCGAGGATCATTTGCCTGGGGGCGTCAGTCATTGTTGAACTCCGGGAAAATCATTTTTGGCTGGCAGCGATGACGCGCGCCAGTTCTCCGTCCGCGGGCGCGGTACGAAAGGCGCGAGCGGCAAGAGCGAAGCACGCCGCTGCCAGCATGAGGCAGGGCAGGACGACGCAGACGAAGGAGGCGGCGATGCGCGAGGGACCGCCCAGAACGTTTTCGGATACGAAGGCGATGGCGAAGGGGCCGCCGGCACCGGCCGGCAGCGCGGCCACGACACTGAGGAAGGCATAAGAGAAGCCCCGCATGTCGTTGGGCACGATCTCTTGCACGGTCGCGTTCATGGCGACGTTAAGCATGGGCGTGGTGAGGCTGATCGTGGCAAGCGCCGCGATGGCGAATCCGAGGCCCGGGGCAAGTCCCGAAAAGGCGGCCGGCAGGGCAAGGATCGGCAGTACGACCATCAGCCCGATCCGGCCGGACTTGCGTGCCTTGGCACGGCTATCTGCAGCAAGGCCGCCCAGGACATAGCCGCTGATACCTGCGATCAGCATGCCCAGGCCCAGCAGGTTGGCGATCTGCGGAAGGGTGAGGCCATATGTCCGCATCAGCAGCGGCGCGGTCCACGACGTCACGCCTACGAAGGCGACGTAATAGAGGCAAAAGCCTCCGAACAGTGGCGCGACCAGCGTACGGTGACGCCATAGGTAGGACAGCTTCTCGCCCACTTGCGCCGGTACCTCTGCCTCGCAAGTCTGGCTGGCGCCGATCCCTCGACGGGCGGGTTCGCGGATGGTCAGAAAAGCCAGGCCGACGAGGGGTCCGATGGCGCCGCACAGCAGGAAGGCACTGCGCCAGGGAATGACCAGTCCATAGCCCGGCAGCGCGATATGCAGGTTGGCGGCGAGGATCGCTCCAGGAACGACCGACGACAGTGAAGTCCCGATGGTTGCACCGATAAGATAGGCGCTGAGCGCCCGCCCGCGCCGCTCCGGCGGGAACATGTCCGCGATTAGCGACATCGCCGCCGGGGCGATTGCCGCTTCGCCGAGGCCGACCAAGGCGCGCAATACGAAGAACGTCGCAAAGTTCGGGGCCAGGCCGCCAAGCGCGGTCGACAGGCTCCAGACAATGATCGCGCCGCCCAGAACACGCTTTCGTACATGCCGGTCCACCAGGGAGCCGAGCCATAGGCCGCACACGCCGCTCAGCAGCGAATAGGCAAGGCCCATGAGGAGGCCCATGCGGATATCGTCGATGCCGAGATCCGCCTTTATCGGCTCTGCCAAGACACCGACGATCGCCTTGTCGATGCTGTAGAAGTTCGCGGCAAGAAACAGCAGCAGCATCGGCCAGAGCGTCTGCCGGACCGGCGGGAAAGGAGAGGTATCAGTCGACACGGACAGTGCGTCCATCGATGCAGGCCAGCAGGCGGCCGTCTGCATCGTTGAGGATCTCGACCCTGTCGCCGTCGAGATAGATGATATCCTCGAAATGGAACTTGCCGATTTCTGGGCCGATCCAAGGCAGGTCGCAGCTCAGGACCATGCGGTCGATCAGTTCGAAACTGTGCATGCCGCCGCCGGGGTGGGGATGATCCGTGTGCTCCAGCCCCACCGAGTGGAGCCCGCAGGCCCGGAACTCTGGATTTCCGTGGGCCTGGATCGAGGCGACGACAGCCTGCTCGACATCGGTGGACAGCCGGCCGGCGCGAAATTCCGGCAGCGCGGCTTGCCAGCCCAGACGCGTGGCATTGTAGCGCTTTAGTTGTTCGGCGGAGGGTTCGCCGATCACGGCGGTACGGCCGATATCGCTGGTGTAATGGGCAAATTCGGCGGTTGCGTCGAAAGTCACCATGTCGCCATGTTGCAGTTCGGTGGTCTTGGCCAGACGGCCGAACCCGGGGCGGTAGGGGGTGATGAGCAGGAACACCGGGCGTCCGCCCGCGAGTGCAGCGGCGGACCAGAATACCCGCTCGGCCTCGGCGCAAGTGGCGCCGGCGGCCAGGGCTTCGGCGGAGATCTGCAAGGCCAGTTCGGTCTTGCGGGCGGCGGCACGCATATTGCCTATTTCCGCCGGAGTCTTGACCATGCGCATGTCGCGCAGAAGATCGCGCGCAGGGAGCACCTGGATGGTGCCGCCCAGGAGGGCGTTCACGTCAAGGCCTAGTCCGCGATCCTCGAAGGCGATGCGGCCCTTGTCCAAACCGAGCTCGAGCAAGTATTGGGCCACCGCCTCCTGATGGTTCTGCGGCAGGCCCTCGGCGGTGAGCACACCTTGTACGCCGCCGGCGCCGATGCCGGGCTTGCGGGCATAGCCGCGGACGATCATCCAGGTGCCCTGCCCCTGCTGAGGCTGGCCCATGTCTACTTCGACGGTGAGCACGGCGGCGTCGCGCGAAGGGTCGCGGGGCAGGAGCGCCAAGGCAAGATCGCCAAAGCCCCAACTGGCGTCGGTCGCCCAGCTGGAGAGGTAGTAGGTGTTGATCGGACTGGATGCGACGACGAGATCGATGCGATCCCGGTCCATCAGGGCGTCGGCGCGTTCACGATTCAGGAGCAAGGGCATTCTCGATCTGGTCAGTTGGGGCGAGGAGAGGAGCGTCGTCCGCGCACAAGACGCCCTGGCAGCGCGCCGGTGGGCCTGTCGTCGCGGGCGGTGACGAGGCCAGACACCACGGTGGCGGCATAGCCGCTGGCGGTCTGGGTCAGGCGGCG
>Ga0160437_1000331_pt1 | contig 25578 bp, 26 predicted proteins | sample HID1975I_E0MG_FD_108227 | JGI IMG/M metagenome (GOLD analysis project Ga0160437, IMG submission 108227) | Enriched soil microbial communities from UW Madison campus, WI, USA - HID1975I_E0 MG | ecosystem: Environmental > Terrestrial > Soil > Unclassified | place: USA: Madison, Wisconsin... | reverse complement strand
GGTCAAGATCGACCGCAGCTTCGCGCCCCGGCTCGACGAAACCGTGGGCCGCCGCCTGATCTCGGCAATCCGTAATCTTGCGCGCGCGCTCTCGCTGGAATGCGTGATCGAAGGGATCGAGACCGAAGACCAGCTCCTCAGCGCCCGGATCGCCGGGTTCTCGCTGGCCCAGGGCTTCCACATCGCCCGGCCCATGTCGCTGGATGATATGCTGGCCCGGATCGAGACCTCTTCCAAGACCTGGCACATGGCCTGATCGGGCGGCCTGACCGGGCGGCTAGGTCCGGTTCAGTCCGCCATCCGCTTTCGCGGCCCGTTCAGATGTCGCTCTTGGTCCCGTAGTCGATGCGGATGCGCACCCAGGTCCCCAGCTGCGGCTTGCCGTTGATGCGCGGCGGAAGAACCTCGAACTGCCACGCCGCATTGAGCACCGCCCGGCCGAAGCCAGAGCCGCGCGGCGATTCGCCCAGGATCTGGCAATTGTCGACCTTGTAATGCTCCATGGTCTGGCAGGCGATCATGCCCCAGCCGGTATTGGGCCGCTTTTCCGGCAAGTACCCGCCAAGCTGCGCATCGGTGGGTCGGCGGAACCAGTCCGCGTTGTAGAGCGTCGCGCCGCCGGGGCCCTCGCCGGGGCCGTAAGTCCCGCCCGAACCGCCCGGCGCCGGAGCACCCTGCGCCAGCCCCTGCCCCTTCATCTTGCCGATATCCGCCGCGGCGAAGTCCTGGCTGGACATCTTGAGGAAGGTGAAAGCCGGTTTCTTCTCCACCGGCGTTTCGACAGGTGGCGTCGGCACTTTTTCCTGCACCACCGCGGCCTGCTGCTTCTGCTCGACCTTCTTTTCCTCGCGCTGCTTGGGCTGGGCCGGTTTGTCCCCGCCCTTGTCACGATCATGGTCGACGACGTCGAACGTGGTCAGCGCGGTCGTCTTCTTCGCAAGTTCGGGAACGAGGCCCGTCTGGTAGATGGCCAGCAACAGCGCAAGAAGGATCAGCCCCGCAGAGAGGAACGATGATACGAGGCGTTGGCGCGGCGAGCCGGGTTGATAACCCGACGGCGCCTGCTCGGATTCGGAGGGCATGACGCGGCCTGAATAGGGTGCTTCCCCTGCCACCGCAATTGCGGCCTTATTGCAACTTCATTGCACGGTGGACTGTTGCGCGAAAAGCCCACCGTGCGAGCGATGCCGGGGCCCCGCCACCGCCCAACATCCTTGAAAATATCGGAAATTCAGCCCGTCAAACCCAGGAACCGGAACGGTGCATGGTCCACGAAGTCCTTGTTCGCCTCGCCCGAGAAGGTGTGATCCTGATCTGGACCGAGATCGAGCTTCTTCACTTTGCCCGTCTCCTTCGAGAAATCGATCTTCTTCAGGTCGACCCAGAAGGTGTTGGGCGTCAAAGCCGATTCGAAGAAGTACAGCTGCCGCTTGTGATCGAAGACGATGCGCCAGCGGGTGGATGAGATGTTCGGTTCTTCCGGCGTGTTGATGCCATAAGGAACCGAGGCATTGCGGATCACGCTGAACACCGCGGCGAGCGCCTTGTTGGGGTCCGGCTCCTTGGGAATGGCGTTGATATAGAAGGAAGCTCGCGCGAAGCGATCCGCCGCGCGGTTAGTGCCCGGCAGCATGGTCGTGCCGCCGATGCCTTTCCAGTAGGAATTGAGTGCCAGTTGCTCGTCGTAAGTCGGCGAATTGGTCATGACCTGGAACTGGCGACCGTGGTGGATCACCTGCTTGCCGCCGATATACTCGACGATGGCGCTGTCTCCCGTGGCATCCGACATGGAGAGGTGCACGGTCGTCAGGCGGTTCTCGCCCGGCACACTGTCGGTGACGACCGTGAAAGGCTCCTTTTCGAACGCCGCCACGGCCTCGGCAACGGTCGCGAAGTTGTCGAGCGCATATTGCGCCCAGGCCGCGATCGTCAGCCCCGGCTTACCCTTGCCATCGAAATGCGGATATTCCGATTCGACCAGCCAGAGCATGTTGGCGTTGAGCCCCTTCTCGTTGACGCCGTCCGTGCTGGAGACGTCATAGCCGCTGACGACGACGCTGCCGTATTTCGAAGTCCACTTGATGGAATTGGCCCCTGCCTCGCCGGTCCGCGCCATACCCCGCGGGAGGATCCACAAGTTGGAGACGATGTCGCTCTTCCAGTCCATCGAGCGGGCCGTGATGACGTTGTCGTTCGGCCCCAGATAGACTGCCCGCGTGCAGGCATCGGCGGCGACACCCGCGGTCAGCAGGCCCGGCACGGCCAGCGCGCAAAGCGCCCGCCCGAATGTGGTCGTCATGCGCATCGGCAATTCTCCTCGTGGCAACGGAGCAATCAGAAGAGCATCGACAGTCCCATCAGCGGGCCGCGTTGCTGCATGTCCCAGACGAACTTGCCGCGCCCGGTGAAATCGGGCTGGTCGTAATCCTCGTAGATGAAGCGATAGCCTGCCCGCAGGATCGTGCGCTGTCCGAAGACATGCGTGCGGTACCCCAGCATGGCGACAGCATTGACGCTGATGTCGGAGCCGGCGCCGAAGCCGCCCACGTCGGCCTGGGCGAACAGATTCCAGCGCCGCGAGAGATCGGCATTCATGCGCAGACCCACGAAGGGATCGACCCAGTTCGCCCCTTTCGCCGTCTGCAGGGCCAGGGGCGCGACGGCGGCGCTGGCCTTCAGGTCGGTCCAGCGCAGGCCCAAGGTCGGTTCGAAAGAGACGTTCCGGGGATTGCCAAAGGCCGTCTCGCCCGGAAGCGGAACGATCCAGGCCTTGTAGTAGAACCCGCCCGCCACGCGCGTGGTGCGGATGCTGAGATCCACGGGCAGCGACAGCACCTGCTCGGTCTGCGAGGTCTTCACATGCTGGGCATCGAGATATCCGCCCCAGCGACCGTTCACCGCTTCAACGGTCCCCATGGCCGCAAGGTCGAGATGGTGGAAGATATCGCCGAAGGGCAAATGCGCCTGAGTCTGCAACCCGGCCAGGCCAAGGTCGCCGCCAATGGAAGCGCCCCAGACATAAGGACTGACGATGAGCGTCCAACCGGTGCCGCCGCGTCCGGCCCGAGGGGGCGTCGGGACCCGCTCTTCATCGACGGTATCGACAGAAACGCCGCCGGCCTGAACGCCAGAGGCATCGTCCGGAGCACCTTGCGCCCTCGCCTCGGAAAGTCCGGCAAGCCCACAAAGCAGGATGCCCGCGAGAAGGAACCGAAATGAGGATCGACCACTTCGAACCAACGACGATCTCCCGAGGCAGGAACTCGTAACGCCGCGAACCTATAGCCATTGTCCTATAGTATCAACCTAATAGATCGACACTTTACTCATTTATCCCGGCAGCCTCGTCGCAAGTTTTCCAGCGACATTAAAGTTACGCCAACGATAACTATCGGCAGAGCACATACGAAAACGCCGGACAGATGCTGCCCGGCGTCCGATAACGAAGATGGAAAAGCCCGAGGCTCAGTAGCGGCGCGCCACCGCGAACTCGACCGCTTCGCACATGGCCTCCCGCGCCGCGCCGGCGGGGAAGATCGAGAGCGAATCGATGGCCCGCTGGGCATAGAGACGCGCGCGTTCCCGCGTCGCCTCGACGCAGCCGTGGCGGTTGATGAGTTCCACGGCGTGGGCCAGGTCCTCATCCTCGGTGCGGAAACCGGCGATGGCGTCTTCCCAGAACTTGCGTTCCTCGGCATTGCCGCGCGCATAGGCCAGGATCACCGGCAGGGTCATCTTGCCCTCGCGGAAGTCGTCGCCCTTGTCCTTGCCCGATTCGGAGGCTTCCGAATCGTAGTCGATGGCGTCGTCGACCAACTGGAACGCGATGCCGAGATTGCGGCCGTAGGCGTCGAGCGCATGCTCCTCCGCCTCGTTCTTTTCGGCAACGATCGCCGGAATGCGCGTGGCGGCGGCGAAGAGCGCAGCGGTCTTGGAACCGATGATCTGGAGGTAGTGCTCCTCGCTCGTCTCGATCCGGCGCTGGGCGGTCAACTGATCGACCTCGCCCTCGGCAATGATCGAGCTGGCCTTGGAGAAGATCTTGAGGACCTTGAGGCTGCCGTCTTCCACCATCAATTCGAAGGCGCGCGTGAACAGGAAATCGCCCACCAGAACCGTCGCGGGATTGCCGAAGACGATGTTGGCGGCGGCCTTGCCGCGGCGCATGTCCGAACCGTCGACGACATCGTCATGAAGCAGCGTGGCGGTGTGAAGGAATTCCACGGCCGCGGCCAGCTTGTGATGGCGGGTCCCTTGATAGCCGCACAGCTCCGCCGCCGCGACCATCAGCATCGGTCGCATGCGCTTGCCACCGCCCGAGATCAGATGCCCGGCAAGCGCCGGGATGAGCGGAATCTCGCTCTGCATCCGGTCCAGAATGACGGCGTTGACGCTGTTCATGCCGGGAGCGGTGAGCGCCAGCATGGGAGCGAGGGTAGGCTGCGACCCGCGTGCGCGCAGGGGAATGACATCGGCACTCATCGACCCGCGCATTGCGCGTTCGGCGTCCGTAACGCAAGAGCGAATGCCACGGGACGGTCGAACGCCCCGACTGGAAGAGGCGGCGAACCCGTGCTAGCGGACCACGCGATGACCCAGGACACTCCCGCAGCCGACCTCGTACTCGCCGGTTTCCGTGCGAGCATCGACAATATCGACGCCGCTCTGATCCACATGTTGGCGGAACGCTTCCGGATCACCCAGGCGGTAGGCGCCTATAAGGCGAAGAACGACCTTCCCGCCTCCGACCCCGGCCGCGAGGAACGCCAGATCGTGCGTTTGCGCAAGCTGGCGGAAGACGCCCATCTCGACCCCGATTTCGGCGAGAAGTTCATCCGCTTCATCATCGACGAAGTGATCCGCCACCACGAGCGCGCGAAGAACCAGGCCTGAGCCCAGGTTTTCAGGGAATCGGTTCCGTATATGGAGCCGTCGTCCCGGGATGGCCCGGGACGGCAGCTCCTGAAGGAAAAGCTGGCCCGGAAGGTCAGTCTTCCACCAGATCCTGAAGCTTCGACATCAGCGTCTGGATACGCGTGGCCGCTTCGGTGAAGGTCGCCACGTCCTCGCGGTTGTTGTTGCCGCGCGCTTCCTTGGCAGCTTCGACATAGCCTTCGAGATCGGCTTCGAGGGCGTCGACGATGATTTCGATCTCGTCCGACGACAGCGACAGGTTGATGGAATCGGTCATGAAAGGGTCCTTGATCTGGTAAACCGCGCCAATGGGGATGAATGAACGGAGCCGCAACCGCCTCTGCGCCGGTTCCCACGAAAATCCCGTCCGAAGCCGGATACGGGAAGCCGGGCGCCGGATGGGACCGTGAACCTAGGCATCGACCCGCGGCAGCTTGAGCTTGACCAGCAAGCCGCCCAGGTCCTCGCTCTCGTCGAGTTCCACGGTGCCGCCGTAGATTTCCACGACATCGCGCACGATGGCAAGGCCCAGCCCGGTGCCGGGCTTGCCGGTATCGAGACGCGCGCCGCGATCGAAGATGCGGATACGCTCGGTCTCGGGAATGCCCATGCCGTCGTCCTCGATCCACACTTCGCACAAGCGCGAAGTGCGATCGGGGTCCACCGTCACGAACACGCTGCCGCCGCCGTACTTGGCCGCATTCTCGATCAGGTTGCCGAGAATCTCCTCGAGATCCTGCTTTTCAAGGGCCACGACGGCGTCGTGATTGCCATCCAGGTCCAGCCGCGCCTGATCGTAGAGCCGCTCCACCGCGCGCAGCACGGCCTCCAGGCTCGGCCAGACTTCCGCGCGCGATTGCCCGACGGCGCGTCGGCCGACCGCCCTCGCCCGTGCCAGATGGTGATCGACCTGGCGGCGCATGACCGCCGCTTCGCGAATCACGGTGTCCGAGAGGTCGGGCGCCTTGGCCGTGGCCGCGTTCATAACCACTGTAAGCGGCGTCTTGAGCGCGTGAGCGAGGTTGCCCGCATGCATGCGCGCTTCCTCGGCCTGTCTTTCGGTATGGGCGAGCAGTGCATTCAGCTCGTCGACCAGCGGTTCCACTTCCTGCGGCAGCGGCTGGGTGACGCGGCTGGCCCCGGTCGTGCGCAGCTTCTGGATTGCGCGGCGCACATGGCGCAGCGGGAACAGGCCGTACCAGGTCTGCATGCCCGCCATGAGCAGCAGGCCGAAGCCCAGCGCGACGAAGCTATAGACGAGAATGCCGCGCACCATCTTGATCTGGTCGTTCAGATCGACCCGGCTGGCCGCGACCGTGAACATCCACTGGGCATCGCTGCCCGGCAGGATCACCGCCCGCTCCATCACGCGCAGGGGCTCGCCGGGAAACTGCGGGCTGTCATAGACGTGTTGCTGGGCGTCGAAATGCTCGGGCGGCACGTTGATGCTGCGGTCCCAGAGCGAACGCGACGGGAAATCCTCATGGCCCTTGGCGCGAATCTGCCAGTAGAGCCCGGAATTGGGCTCCAGAAAGCGCTGGTCGCCCAGCGGACGGATGAAGAAGACTTCGCCGTCCGGCCCGATTTCCACCGAGCCGATCATGCCGGTGAGCATGTAGCCGAGCTGCTCGTCGAAATTGCGCGTGATGAGGCCGGTCAGCGTCCGGTCGAGCGCCAGTCCGCCGACCAGCAGCAGGATGAAGATCCATCCCGCCGCGATCAGCATCATGCGGCGCGCGAGCGAGCCGGTATTGGCGGCCCGCACCTGGGCGCCGCCGCTCTCTCCGGTTCCCGGCGCATGGGACCCGGCCTCGCTGGATCCCGCCGCACCGGCCCCCGCTACACCGGCAGCCGCCGCACGGGACGCTTTCGTGCCGGATCCCGCTTCCGGGAGGCCCGGTTCCGGGGCTGACACGTCAGCCGCGGCCGGGTTCTGCGGGGTCGTCGAGGCTGTAGCCAAGGCCACGGATCGTCGTGATGACATCGGCACCCAGCTTCTTGCGGATGCGCGTGACGAAGACCTCGATCGTGTTCGAATCGCGGTCGAAATCCTGATCGTAGATGTGCTCGATCAGTTCGGTGCGGCTGACCACCTTGCCCTTGTGGTGCATCAGGTAGGACAGCAGCTTGTATTCCTGCGCGGTCAGCTTGACCGGCTCCCCGGCCAGGGTGACGCGGCCCGAACGGGTGTCCAGCCGCACGTCGCCGGCGGTCAGTTCGCTGGAAGTGTTGCCAGAGGCACGGCGGATCAGCGCGCGCAGGCGGGCGATCAGTTCCTCGGTCTGGAAGGGCTTGGCCAGATAGTCGTCCGCGCCGGCGTCGAGCCCGGCCACCTTGTCGGACCAGGAATCGCGGGCGGTGAGGACCAGGACGGGGAAATTGCGCCCTTCCCTGCGCCACATGCCCAGCACGGTGAGGCCATCGATCTCCGGCAGGCCAAGGTCGAGGATAACGGCGTCGTATTCCTCGGTCGAACCCAGGAAGTGGCCGTCCTCGCCATCGACGGACAAGTCTACGGCATATCCGGTCTGTTCCAGCGTGGTCTTGAGCTGGTTGCCGAGCGTGGGTTCATCCTCGACGATCAGGATGCGCAATTCGGTCTCTCCCTAAGAGGGCGGGCCCAATGAAAGTGGGCCGGTGGGGGCGGAGTTCAAATGGGGCGAAAGCCCGGCAGCGTCAAGCGACGGCCCCCGCGTTGGTTCCCGCGGATCGACGGGCCTGCGCTTCTACACGGCATCGTTCAACGCGATTGGCCGATCACCCGCCCCGTGCGCGCGTCGACATCGACGTAGTAGACCTTGCCGCTCTGGATGAACTTCAGGCGATAGGCCATGGCGGCCGAATCGTAATCCGGGCCGAGATATTGCTTCCCGGACATGCGCGGCAGAACGATCTGCTCGATCTCGCGGATGGACAGGATGTTGCCGGCCCTGCGTTCGCGGCGCACCTCACCCTGCTCGCCGCCGGGATCGGCTGCATGCGCAGTCAGCGTGGGCACGACCGACCCGAAGGCCGCAAGAGCCAGCGCGGCAGGGGCCGCCAGGAAAGAAAGAGCCTGTTTCATATCGACTTGCTGCCTAAGCCCGCCGCCTTGAACAAGTCCTGAATGTGGCAGGAAGGCAGCGCCGGATCGAAGGTGTGGCCGAAAGTCCACGCTCGCGATGCCGCGCCGTGCGGCTTGCCAGCCCCCCGCCCGGCCCTGTAGGGCGCCGAGCCATGGCAATCGCACCTATTCTCAGCTGGGAAGGCCTCGGCCTGATCCAGGGCTCCGGCTGGCTCTTCCAGGACCTCGACATCAACATCGCCCCGCGCGACCGGCTGGCGCTGATCGGGCGCAACGGCGCGGGCAAGACCACGCTGCTCAAGCTGATTGCCGGCAGCGTCGATGCGGACAAGGGCACGCGCTCGGTCCAGCCCGGCACCCGCGTGGTCACGCTGGAACAGGACCCATTCTTCACCGGGTTCGACACCCTTCTCGATTTCGCCATTCACGGCGACGATGCCCCGCCGCGCCACGAAGTCGAATCGATCGCCGACCAGCTCGGCATCGACCTCGCGCGCGAGGCCAAGAGCGCCAGCGGCGGTGAACGCCGCCGTGCCGCCCTGTGCCGTGCCCTCGCCTCCGAGCCCGACCTGCTGCTGCTGGACGAGCCGACCAACCACCTCGACCTTGCCGCGATCGACTGGCTGGAATCCTGGCTGCAGCGCTACAACGGCGCTTTCGTCGTAATCAGCCACGACCGCACCTTCCTGACCCGCCTGACCAATGCGACGCTCTGGCTGGACCGGGGCAGCATGCGCCGCAGGGACATCGGCTTCGGCGGCTACGAAGCCTGGGAAAACGAGGTCTACGCCGAAGAGGAACGCGCCGCCCAGAAGCTGGACGCCAAGCTCAAGATCGAGGCGCACTGGCTGGAACGCGGCGTGACCGCGCGGCGCAAGCGCAACCAGGGGCGCCTTGCCAAGCTCTGGGAAATGCGGGCCCAGCGCGCGGCGATGATGGGGCCGCAGGGCGCAGCCAAGCTCGCCGTCGTGGCGGACGACAGCAAGACCAAGTCCGTCATCGTCGCCGAGCACGTCACCAAGACGTTTGGAACCGGAGAGGCCGCCCGCACGGTCATCAAGGACTTCAACTTGCGCATCCAGCGCGGCGACCGCATCGGCATCGTCGGCTCCAACGGCTCGGGCAAGACGACGCTGCTGAAGCTGCTGATCGGCGAATTGCAGCCGGATTCCGGCACCGTGACGCGCGCCGCCACGCTTGACGCCACCGTCATCGACCAGCAGCGCAGCCGCATGAGCCCCGAAATGCGCATTCGCGACGTCCTGGCCGAAGGCGGGGACTGGATCGACGTGGTGGGCGTGCGCAAGCACATCCAGGGCTATCTCAAGGACTTCCTGTTCGATCCCGGCCTGGTCGAGGCGAAAGTGGGCACGCTTTCCGGCGGCGAGCGCTCGCGCCTGCTGTTCGCCCGCGAATTCGCGCGAACATCGAACCTGCTGGTACTGGACGAACCCACCAACGACCTCGACCTCGAAACGCTCGACCTGCTTCAGGAAGTGATCGCGGACTACAACGGCACGGTGCTGATCGTCAGCCACGACCGCGATTTCCTCGACCGCACGGTCAACGTCACGCTCGGCCTCGACGGCACCGGCCATATCGATGTGATCGCCGGCGGCTATGCCGATTGGGAGGCCAAGCGCCGCCAGCGCACCGCCAGCGGCAAGGCCAAGGCGAAGGAGAGCGCCAATACCGCCGCTCCGCCGCCGCCCAGGAAGGGCAAGCTGTCCTACAAGGACCAGCGCGACTACGAGCTGTTGCCCAAGCGGATCGAGGAACTGGAAGCCGCCATTGCCCGCGACGAAGCGGCCATGGCCGATCCCGCGCTCTACACCCGCGATCCGGCGAAATTCGCCAGCCTGACCGCCGCTATCGACAAGTCGCGCGGCGAAAAGGAAGCCGCGGAAGAACGCTGGCTGGAACTGGCCGAACTGGTCGAGGGATAAGGGAGCCTGGTGCCGAGGCGCGGCAGGCGGGCAAGCCACCGCGCCTGCCCACCGTCCCTTGCCAAGACGGCTCGCCGGGGCGATGAGGGAAACCAGATCGGTTAGCCCTCTGCCAAGGCTGCGCCGGATCGGCAAGGGGCCAGCTTCTCGATGATCAACCGCATTCGCGACATCCGGCTTCAGAAGGGCCTGACCCTGGCCGATGTCGCCGCCGCGTGCCGGCCCGTCACGACCGCGCAGACCATCGGCCGCCTCGAGACGGGCATGCGTAATCTCTCGCTCGTCTGGATGAACCGGATCGCCCAGGCGCTGGGTGTCGATCCGGAGAGCCTCCTGCGCAGCGAGGCCAGCGAGCCGGTCATGGTCGTGGCTCTCCTCTCCGAAAGCGGCGCCGAAAGCCCGCGTCTCCGGCGCGAGGCCCTGCTGCCGAGCGATCTTGCCGCCGATCTGCCGTGGATGGTGATGGAAGTGGAGGCGACCTGCGGCGAATACCGCACCGGAGACCAGGTCTGGCTGCGACAGACGCCCCTGCACCAGGCTTCGCGCCTGCTGAACCGCGACGTGCTCGCCCCACTTCCCGGCGGCCGATTCGCATTCGGAAGGCTGATCGAGGGCGGCGGCGAGGCGCTGGTCCTGCTGCCCCCGATCAGCGGCCAGCCGCCCGTACCGGTGGAACATCCCCAGTGGCTGGCCGTTGCGGACATGCTCGTCAGAAAGCTCTAACTTTCCGCCTCTAAAGGGAAGCCATGCGCATCCTCTCCATTGCCACGCTGTTTCCGAATCCGGTGAAGCCGTCCTTCGGCGTCTTCGTCGGCAACCAGATGCGGGCGATCGTCGCCGGGGGCGAGGTGGACCTCACCATGGTCAGCCCCATCGGCATTCCGCCCTGGCCGCTGTCCCGCCGCCATTCCTACGACAAGCTCAGGCACATTCCCGAATCCAGCAGCAGCGCCGGCTTCGAAGTGCACTATCCCAAGTTCACGCTGATCCCGAAGATCGGCGGCGACACCAATCCCGGCCGGATCGCCCGCGCCGTGCTGCCGCTCGTCCGCCGCCTTCATGCCGAGCGGCCGTTCGACCTGGTCGATGCGCAGTTCTTCTTCCCTGACGGCCCCGCCGCCGCGCTGATCGCGCGCGAACTGGGGCTGCCGCTCACCATCAAGTCGCGCGGGGCGGACATTCATTACTGGGGACAGCGCCCCGTTGCGCTCAGGCAGATGCAGCGGGCGGCGCAGCAGGCCGCCGGAATGCTGGCGGTCAGCGAGGCCTTGCGCAGCGACATGATCGCCCTGGGCATGCCCGCCGAACGGATCGGCGTTCACTACACCGGCCTCGACCATGAGCGCTTCCACCCCGTGGCACGCGGCGCCGCCCGGGCGCTCGTCTCGGCGATGCCCAACCTCGGGATCTGGTCGGAAGGGCCGCTGATCGTCACGCCCGGCTCGCTGATCCCGCGCAAGGGACAGCGCCTGGTGATCGAGGCACTCACTCACCTGCCCGGCGCGCGTCTCGCTCTTGCCGGCACGGGCGAGGACGACAAGTCGCTCCATGCCCTGGCAGACTGGCTGGGCGTGGCCGACCGGGTGCAGTTCCTCGGCCTCGTCGGCCATGACCTGCTGCCCCATGTCCTCTGCGCGGCCGACGTGCTGGTCCTGCCTTCGGCCAGCGAGGGCCTTGCCAATGTCTGGGTGGAAGGACTGGCCTGCGGCACGCCGATCGTCATCCCCGACATCGGCGGCGCCCGCGAGGTGGTGAAGGACGAAAGCGCCGGGCGCATCCTCGCCGAGCGCACCCCCGAAGCGATCGCCGATGCCGTGCGCGACATCCTGGCCGATCCGCCGAGCCAGCAGGACGTTTCCGCGAACGTCAGCAGATTCTCCTGGGGCGTGAATGCCCAGAACCTCGTGCGCTTCTGGCGCGACGTGCTTTCGGGCGAGCCGGTCTACGCTGCGGCCTGACACGAAAAGGGCCGCTCCCTTGCAGGAACGGCCCTTTCGTCAGCGTGAGGTGCTTCGGCTCAGGGCCGCGCACCGCCCTCGCGGGCAAGGCGTTCCTGACGGTCGATATCGGTTTCCGTCTTCACGAAGGAGTCCGATTTCACGCCCAGCCAGATCAGGATCGGCGCGGACATGAAGATCGAGCTGTAGGTACCGATGAAGATGCCCAGCGTAATGGCGGCGGTGAAGCCGAAGATCACGTCGGGACCGAGCAACAGCAGCGAGACGAGCATGATCAGCACCGAGAGCGAGGTCGCGATCGTGCGCGACAGCGTCTCGTTCACCGAGAGGTCGAGCAGCTCGCTCATCGGCATGCGGCGGTGCTTCTTCATGTTCTCGCGGATGCGGTCGTAAACCACGATCTTGTCGTTCAGCGAGTAGCCCAGCAGCGTCAGCAGCGCGGCGACGATGTTGAGGTCGAACTCCATCTGCGTCAGCGAGAACATGCCCACGGTCAGCAGGATGTCCTGCACCAGCGCGAACAGCGCGCCGGCGGCGAACTGCCATTCGAACCGGATCCAGATGTAGATCGAGATACAGATCATCGCCAGCCCGAGCGCGAGCATGCCGGTGTGGAACAGCTCGCCGGAGACTTTGCCCGAGACCGAGTCGACGCCGTCGACACGGGCGTCGGCGAAGTCATGACGCACCTTTTCGGTGATCTTGCGCGCCATGCCGTCGGCCAGCTTCGGATTGTCCTCCGCGCCTTCCGGCAGCTTCATGCGAACCGAGACTTCGTTGGGCTTGCCGAACGTCTGGATCACCGGCTCGCCGAAGCCGAGCGAATCCACGCTGTCGCGCAGCTTGCCGACCGGCGCCGTGGCGCTCTGCTCGAACGTCACGCGGATCATCTGGCCGCCGACGAAGTCGACGCCCAGGTTGAGGCCATGCGTGAACAGCAGCACGATCGATGCCGCCATCGCCAGCAGGTTGGTGATGAAGAACGGCCACTGCCAGCGCAGGAAGTGGATGTTCGTGTGATCGGGAATGAGCTTGAGGAGCTTCATGCGCCAGTACCTTTATACGTTCAGGTCGCTGGGACGGGTGCGACGCAGCCAGCCCGCAACCCACATCCGGCTCATCGTGACGGCGGTGAACACCGAAGTCGCGATACCGATCATGAGGACGACCGCGAAACCGCGGACCGGACCCGAGCCGAAGGCGAACATCAGCACCGCCGAGATGGCGTTGGTGATGTTGGCGTCGAAGATGGCGCGGCTCGCCTCCTTGTAGCCCAACTCGACCGACTGCACCACGCGGCGGCCGCGATGGCGTTCCTCGCGGATACGCTCGTTGATGAGCACGTTTGCGTCGACGGCCGCACCGATCGTCAGCACGAAGCCGGCGATGCCGGGAAGCGTCAGGGTGGTGCCCAGCACCGCCATCACGCCCAGGATCATCAGCACGTTGATGACCAGCGCCAGGTTCGCATAGGCGCCGAGGCGGCCATAAGTCAGGAAGATGAACACCATCAGCAGCAGCGAGCCGACGCCCATGGCGACGACGCCCTTCTGGATCGAATCGGCGCCGAGGTCGGGACCGACGGTGCGCTCCTCGACGACGGTCAGATCGACCGGAAGCGCGCCCGAACGCAGGGCGATGGCGAGCTGCGTGGCAGACTGGACGTTGAAGCTGCCCGAGATCTGGGCGCTGCCGCCCAGGATCGGTTCGTTGATGCTGGGCGCGGAGAGCACTTTGCCGTCGAGGATGATGGCGAAGCGCTTGTTGACGTTCTCGGTCGTCAGCTTGGCGAACTTCTCGCCGCCCTGCTGATTGAAGGTGATCGAGACGACCGCCGCGTTGGTCTTCGGTTCGAAGGCCTGCTTGGCATCGGTCAGTTCGTCGCCCTTGATACCGCCCAGACGCTTCACCGCAATGGCGGGAACGCCGCCGGCAGCCGGCGAAGTGGGATCGGCGTAAGGCACGATCTCGTCGCCCGGAGGCACGATGCCCTTGGCCAGATCGCTGGGCACGGCCGTTTCGTCGACCAGCTTGAATTCGAGCTTGGCGGTCTGGCCAAGCAGGTTCTTCAGCGCCTGCGGGTCCTGGAGGCCGGGCACCTGCACGTCGATGCGGGTACCGCCGAGGCGGCGGATGTCGGGCTCCTTGGTGCCGAGCGCGTCGATGCGCTTGCGGACCACTTCGACCGCAGTTTCCATCGCGTTGCTGATCGCCAGGTCGATACCGGCCTGGGTCGGCACGAGGATGAAGCGCGTGCCGTCCTGTACCGTGATGTCCCAGTCACGCTGGCCGGTCAGGCCCGCGCCGGAGGTCAGCGGCAGGATCGCTTCCCGCGCGGCATCCACCTGCGAAGCGTCGCGCACGGTGAAGGCCAGCTGGCCGCCGTTGCTGGAAAAGTCGCCGATGGCGATGGTCGGGCTGGCCTGGCGCAGGCGCGTGCGCACGGATTCCTCCATGCCTTCCAGGCGCTGCTGGACGACCTGCTTGCGGTCGGCCTCCAGCAGGAGGCGGCTGCCGCCGGCCAGGTCGAGGCCGAGATTGATCTTTGGCTCCGGCAGGAATGCGGGCCAGCGCGCATTGGTCAGCGAGACCAGCGACGGCACGGCGCAAAGGGCGATGACGATCGTCAGCGCCCAGTACCAGAGCTTCTTCCAGGTAGGAAATTCGAGCATAGCCTGTGGCTTCTCTCCGAAAGAGCGCCCGGTCCAGGGCGCTCCATGATATCGGGAATCGCCAGGTTCAGCCCGGCGATGCCGGAAATTCAGTCGTTTGCGGGCTTCGAGCCGGCCGGCGGGATCACATCGACGATGGTCGACTTGACCGCCTTGACGACGACGCCCTGCGCAAGCTGGATATCGGCGTAGTTGTCGTCGATCTTGACGATCTTGCCGACGAGGCCGCCTCCGGTCAGCACTTCGTCACCCTTCTTGAGCGCCGAAAGCTTATTCTTGTGCTCCTTCTGCTGCTTCATCTGCGGACGCAGGATGAGGAACCAGAAGATCACCGCCATCGCGACGAAGGGCAGATACTGGATCCATGCCGGCGGCGCGCCGGCAGGAGCGGCGGCGGCGAGCTGGTTGAGAATCGAGCTTTGCATTGAACTGAAGGGCCTTCTCGTCGTGTTCGTGCCGGCGCGGCAATACGCGGCATCCGATCTGCCGCACGCCTCGCCGGGAAAATCCATTCTATGGACTTTGCCGGATGCGCGCGGTTAGCAACAAAGCGGAGCACTGGCAACGCGCGGCCTTCCTGCGGAAAGCCGCCATCCCCCGTGGGCCTCACCGAAGCCGTCGCCAAATAGGTATCCACAAGTGCCGTTCAAGCACCGTGAAGAAAGTGTCATTCAGACGCTTGCGCTCTCGAAAAAGGCCTCCTATAGGCCGCGCTCCGGTCGGGACGTAGCGCAGCCTGGTAGCGCATCACACTGGGGGTGTGGGGGTCGGAGGTTCGAATCCTCTCGTCCCGACCAATGAAAAACGCCGTCTCCTGCTTCGTGCGGGAGACGGCGTTTTCGTTTCAGCCCTCATTTCGTTTCGGACAAGACCGCGTCCGATTGGGATCGGAACCCAGGCTTGATACGTTGCCGAGGACGAATCGCCTGCGACGGGTGACCAACCAGCACGGCGCAGAACGCGGGAGAATGTCGATGTCCTCTGAGAATCCTAGCTCCAGCGAAGAGCGCAATGCCGCGATCTACGTCGCCGTGATCGATGGCGCGACTTACGGCGATCTGGCCAAGCGATACGGCATCAGCCGGGTTCGCGTGCAGAAGGCCTATGTCCGCGAGCGCACCAATGCCTGGGAAGCGCGCCGGCAGGGCGAAACCACTTATCTCGACCGGCCGATACCGTCCGACGTCTGATCCGCGGGGCGGCTGGAGCAGTTCCTCCCCGCCTCACTTCCTGCGAGAACCGCCGACTGCGGCGATGACTGGCAGCATTTTCCTACATCGATCGTTTCGATTATCTGGTTGCGGGCCACCATCCTAGGGAGTGCCCGCCAATGCCTCTGTTCGATTCGATACTCGCGCCGGTCTCGAAGATCATCGACAAGGTGATCCCCGATCCCGATGCACGGGACCGCGCCAAGCTGGAACTGCTGAAACTCGAAAATTCTCAGGAATTGCAGATGCTTCAGGCAGGTCTCTCGCCGATCGTCGCAGAAGCCGAGTCGCGCGATCCCTGGACCAGCCGGGCCAGGCCGAGCTTTCTCTACGTCATCTACCTCATGATCCTGTGGTCGCTGCCCATGGGCCTGATCGGTGCCCTGAGCCCCCGGACCGCCGAAGCCATCGGCAGCAGCATGTCGGCCTATCTGAACGGCATCCCGGAGCCGCTCTACGCCCTCTTCGGCACCGGATACCTCGGATATTCGGCGATGCGGCAGTGGGGCAAGGCCAGGGGTTCGGACCGCTAGATTTTCGCCCGTTAAGATTAAGCCAAACCTTCCCCGCTAGAGATCCCGGCAGGACCGTCACTTTTGCGGTCTCACGGCGATGTCTGGCGGGGAGCCACTGCGTGTTTCGGAATGTCTTGCCCATTGCACTGGTCTTGAGCCCGGCCCTGGTGCTGGCGGCCTGCGGCCCGAGCCGCGAGGAAGAACTGGAAAAGCAGCTTGCCGCGGCGAAGAGTTCCGCGGAACAGGAAGCCTCCGCCCGGCAGCAGGCGGAAAGCGCGGCAGCCTCCGCGCGGCTCAAGGCCAACGACGCCGAACTCGCGAAGTTCTATCAGGGCGACGCCGATGCCGACCAGTCGGAGGCGGAAACGCCGCCGGAGGGTGCGCAGGATGCTGCGCCCGACTTCGGCGGCGGCGCGCCGCAGCCTCCCGTCGGCACGCAGGCGGACGGCCGCCCCATCGGCGACCAGATGCCCGCACCCCGCTGACACGCCGCGCTTCTTTGCCGGTTCGGCGCCTCGGGGTGTTTCCAGCGGGCCTGAAAATGCTCTAGAGCCGCGCCCGGATAGCAACCGCACCGGGAAATCGCGAAATGGCCAGCAAGCTCGTCTACGTCCTCAACGGACCGAACCTCAACCGCCTCGGCAAGCGCGAACCGGGCATCTACGGTTCGCAGACGCTGGACGACATCGGCGCCATGCTGGTGGAGCGCGGCGAGACGCTGGATTGCTCCATCGAGATGCGCCAGTCGAACCACGAAGGCCACCTGATCGACTGGCTGCACGAAGCCGAGGACGAAGGCGCCCATGCGGTGCTGATCAATCCCGGCGCCTATACGCACACCTCGATCGCGCTGCATGATGCGATCCGGTCTATCAAGGTGCCGGTGATCGAGGTGCACCTCTCCAACCCGCACGCCCGCGAGGAATTCCGCCACACGTCATGGGTCGGCATGGCCGCCAAGGCGACTGTCGCCGGTTTCGGTGCGAAGAGCTATCTGCTGGCGCTGGAGGGCGCTGCCGCGCTCTGAGGCGCGGGGCATCTCACCGCCCTGCCCGTGCCGTCCCTGACGGACACGACATGCTGGATCAAGACAGCCACCTCCCCGCGCGGATCGGGCGACATGCCGTCCTGAACAACGGCAACATCGCAGATTCCCGCGCGGACGAGATCGAGAAAGATCGGGTGAAGCTGGCTGGGACCGGCACTCGCCTCCACCCCTATCGCCACATAGGACGTGGGGCTCCACTTCGTGACAGAATCGGAGGCGCGATAAGGGCGAACGTGATCCTTTATCGCGGTGATCGGCCGGCCGCGGGCCTGCCACGTTCCCTTGGAGGCATCATAACGCGGCAGTGAAGGCAGGTCCTGCGCCGCGATGCTCGCATATTCGAACGTCGCGCCCAGCACGAAGTCCGGCTCGGGCTGACTGCTTCCCCGTGTGAACCACCAGAGGTTCCCGGCTGCCAACAGCAACGCCGCGCCCAGGAGCAGGACGCGGCGCCTTTTTCTCGTCATTGCCACGCGGTGATTCGCTTTCAGGCTTCCAGCGGAACGCCCGGCACGCTTTTGGCGGTGCGGATCGTCAGCGAGGTCTTGACGCTGTCCACGTTCGGTGCGGGCGTCAGCTTGCTGGTGAGGAATTCCTGGAAGCTCTGCAGGTCGCGGCTGACGATCTTCAGAATGAAGTCGATCTCGCCGTTGAGCATGTGGCACTCGCGCACTTCGGGCAGACCCTTCATGTGGTCCTCGAAGGCGCGCAGCGATTCCTCGGCCTGGCTCTTCAGGCTGACCAGCGCGAAGACGGTGATGGTGAAGCCCAGCTTCGAAGCGTCCAGGTCGGCGTGGTAGCCCTGGATGATGCCCGATTCCTCCAGGCTGCGCACACGGCGCAGGCACGGCGGAGCGGTGAGACCGACGCGCTGGGCGAGTTCGACATTGGTGATGCGGCCCTCGTCCTGCAACTCTGCAAGCAAGCGGCGATCGATGTCATCGAGATTAATCATGCGAAACTTTCCTTGCGGGCGCGCAGCGTGATCCGGCATGCAATATCCACTCGAAAACGCTGACACCCCTGTAATAATATTATCCCTTAGCGTAATCGTCCCGCATTGCAACGCCTACAATCTGCCGACTTACAGCGTCTGCACAGTTTGCTAGAGAGCGTTTTCGCATAGGCCGGCGGCCGGATTTGCGGGCCCTTCCGGCTCCTTTCCCCCATCGGCGGAACATGGAAGACCGGCGAAGGCGAATACCGGGCGGGCAGGAAACACGGGCGCCGCTGCATTTTTCGAAGTAAAGTTCGCCCCTTGGTGACCCTGACTTAACCTCTAAGGGCCTACTTCGGGTAACATTAGGGATAGGGCGGCTTCGCAAGGGCTTGCAGACCGCCTATGGAGCCGGAATGCATTTCGACGATCGCCTTGCCACGGTACTGCGCCTGCCGTCCTCCGGGGACGCGCTGGCGCGCATCCAGTACCGGCAGTTGATCGACATCCTGGGGCGCCTGCCCGAGGACGCCCGTTCCGACGCCATCGAGGCCGGCTTTGCCCGGGTCGAGGAACTCGGCGCACAGATCGGCGCGGCAGACCGCGCGCGGCTGGTGCGCCAGCCGCTCCAGCCGCTGACCAATGCCCGTCTGCTGGCCCTGTTCGCCGAAGCGGAGCCCGAGGTCGCCCTGGCTGCCATCGGCACGGCGCGGCTGGACGAAGCGGGCTGGCTTCGCCTCGTGCCCGCCCTGCCCGTGCGCGCCCGCGGCATCTTGCGCCACCGCCGCGATCTCGGCCCGGAAGTCGGCGCGCTGCTCGACCGCCTGGGCATCCAGGATCGCGGCCTGCCGCCCGCCCCGAACGCGCAAGTCCCGGAAGTCTCCGTTTCCACTGTCGAAATTCAGTTTCCGAGCGAGGCCGCGAGCGAACCCCACACCGCGCCTCAGACGCTCGATGAGGCCGAGCCTTTCGACTTGCTCGACGAAGCCGAACTGCCGGACGCCGAAGAGGAACCGGAGACGGAGCAACCGCGGGGCGCCGAACCGATCTCCTTTGCCGATTTCGAACAGGCCGCCACCTCGCGCCGTTCGGCCGCGCTGCGCAGCGGGCTGGAGGCCAGCGGCGGCGGGACCGGCATGGAAGGTGGCGACGGTATCGGCGCGATCGTCCGCCGCATCGAGGAATTCCGCAAGGCACGCGAGCATCACGCACCGGGCATTGCCGGCGGCTCTCCTCGCCTGCCTTTGGGCGATACGCCCAGTGCCAGCGCCCCCGCCGCCATGGATTTCGCGACGGATTCGGAAGGCCGCGTCTGCTGGGCCGACGGTTCCCATGCCAGCGCGCTGATCGGCCTGAACCTCGCGGCGCTCGACCCGATGGTGAGTGAGCCGCTCGATCCTGCAGCGCCGCTGCCGTCCGTGCAGATGGCCTCGATGCATATTCCCGGCCTGGCACTTTCCATCCGGCACCGCCAACCCCTCCGCGCGGTTGCCATCGAGATCACCGGCGCGCCCGCCGTCAGCGGTGCCTGGCAAGTGGATGCCGTGCCCCACTTCGACCCCGCGAGCGGCCGATTCACGGGCTATGCCGGGCGCCTGCGCCGCCCCGGCAAGATCGCCGCCGTCGACGCGGCCCCGGCCGCCGAACCCAGCGAGGCGGACCGCATGCGCCAGGTGCTGCACGAACTGCGCACGCCGGCCAATGCCATCCAGGTCGCCGCGGAGATCATCCAACAGCAGCTCTACGGCCCTGCTCCGCACGAATATCGCGCCCTTGCCGCGGCCATCGCCGGGGACTGCGCCCATATCCTGGCCGGATTCGAGGAACTCGACCGGCTGGTAAAGCTCGAATCGGGCGCCCTCGGCATCGAATCGGGCGAAAGCGACCTCGTCGCCGTCCTGTCCGAGACCGTTGCGCGCCTCAAGGCCTGGACCGAGCCGCGCGGCAGCGGTTTCGTCCTTCCCGAAACGGGCGGGCCGGCGCTGCCGATCGCGATCGAGCGGACCGAGATCGAGCGCATGATATGGCGCGTCTTCGCCGTACTCGCCGGGATGACCGCGCCGCACGAACTGCTGCCGGTCCGGCTCGCCGTGGAGAACGGGCGCGTGGCCATGCGGGTGACCTTGCCCTCGCTGCTGCTGGCGCGCGATGCCCAGAGCCTGTTCGAAACGCCGGTGAGCGAGCGCGGCCAGTCGCTTTCCACCGGCATGTTCGGCATCGGCTTCACCTTGCGCCTGGCAGCGGCCGAAGCCGACGCTGCCGGCGGCAGCCTCCAGCGCGACGGCGACGAGCTGCGGTTGTCGCTTCCCGCTTTCGCGGCATCGGCGCTCGGCCGCGCGCAGGACCCCGAAAGCCGCGCGCTCTGAGCCGCTCGCGGAGAGGGTTTCAGACCGTGCGGGGGAAGACTTTCGTCCCGCCCCTTTACCGAAGCGGAACACTTTTCCTCTAGCCCGTTCCTGCCGTACTTGCGGATTCGCAGGCTAGCCTGCCTGGTCCCGGAGCCGCTTCGTCCATATTGTCGTTCTGTCGGATGCGACCCGATTGAGGGAATATTCTGTCTTGCCGGGGACCAACCTCCTCCTGCCGCCGCGCGCCGATGCCCTTGCGCAATTCAGCGAGGGATTCGGCCAGCGTTTCATCGTCACGGTCGATACCGAGGAAGAGTTCGACTGGAACGCGCCGCTCGACCGGCACGGGCATGGCACGCTTTCCGTCCCGGCACTGCGCACGTTCCAGCAGTTCTGCGAGGAGTTCGGCGTCGTGCCGATCTATCTCGTGGATTATCCGGTCGCCGATTCGCCGCTGGCACCCGAGGCCATCGGCGAAGCGGTCGCGGCCGGGCGGGCGGAAGTGGGCGTCCAGCTTCACCCCTGGGTGAACCCCCCGTTCGACGAGGCCGTCACCGAGTTCAACTCCTACGCCGGGAACCTGGGCTTCGAACTGGAGCGCGAGAAGTTCGCGCGCCTTCACGGCCGAATCGTCGAGGCTTTCGGCACAGCGCCGCGCATCTACCGGGCCGGACGCTACGGGCTCGGCCCGCGCACTGCCGAGATCCTGGACGAATTCGGCATCGCCATCGACACTTCGGTACGCGCGCGGTTCGACTACAGCGCTTCCGGCGGGCCGAACTATCGCACCCATCCGCTGCAACCTTATTGGACGGACAACGCGCGGCGGCTGCTAGAGCTGCCGCTGACCACCGTCTATTGGGGACCGCTGCGGCAGCTGGGCAATACGATCTACCCCGCGCTCTGGCGGATGCCGCAGCTGCGCGGCGCCCTTGCCCGAGCCGGACTGCTGGAACGCATCCCCCTGACGCCGGAGGGAATCACGGCCGAGGAGGCACTGCGCGGCGTCGACGTGGCCATCGATGCCGGGTTGCCGGTGCTGGTCTTCTCCTTCCACAGCCCCTCGCTCGTTCCCGGCTATACGCCTTACGTGCGGGACGCGCAGGATCTGGACTCGCTCTACGGCTGGTGGCGCACACTTTTCGCGCATCTGGAACGCCGCGGTGTAAAACCGAGCAATGTTGCCAACATCATGTCCAGCGTAGCGCTTGCGCAGAACGAATTGCCAAGCTAACGGGCTTCTCGTCCGGCCTCGTCGATGGAGCCGGGCGTGGCAGTTGGGGCCTGTAGCTCAGCGGTTAGAGCTGGCCGCTCATAACGGCTAGGTCGCGGGTTCGAATCCTGCCGGGCCCACCAACGGCACCGGGACTTCTGGTCCCGGATCAACATCGACGACCGAAGGGTCGGGGAGTGGCGCAGCCCGGTAGCGCGCTTGCTTTGGGAGCAAGATGTCGCAGGTTCGAATCCTGTCTCCCCGACCAACTTCCTTTCCCAAGGCTTCCCATCCGATCCCGAAACCGTTGCAAACGCGACGCTTTCTGCGCATTCGGGCGTGCCGGGGCGTCCCATCCCGGCCCATGCCTTCCCGAGCATCTTGGGGGCGTTCCGGGGGCGCGCCCTTTTTGCGTTGGGGGCGTTGAATGTTGACGGACAAGGAGTGCAAGGCAGCGAAGGCCGGGGAGAAGCCGGTCAAGCTGTTCGATGCGCATGGATTGCACCTGCTGGTGAGTACGACCGGGCACAAAAGCTGGCGGCTCAAGTATCGAATCGGCGGGAAGGAAAAGCAGATTGGCTTCGGGGCATACCCGGATGTCAAATTGCAGCAGGCGCGCGAAATGTCTGCGACAGCGCGGAAGGCGTTGCACGATGGGCGCGACCCGGCGATGGAATTCAGCACCAAGGCGAAGCGGCGCAAGCTGGCGACCGATCCGAACAACAGCTTCGAAGCGGTGACGCGGCGCTGGCATGCGCTGCAAGAGCCGCAATGGAAGCCCCGGCACGCAGCGGAAGTCCTGAACAGTTTCGAACGGGACGTGTTCAGGGCGCTTGGCGCGCTGGATATCGGGCATGTCAGAGCGCAGAACGTTCGCGATTTGCTCGTGGGCGTGCAGTCGCGCGGTGCGCTGGAAACGGGGCATCGTCTGTTGCAGCGGATTTCGGCCGTCTACCAGTATGCGATTGCAGAGGAATTGGCGGAAGTCGATCCCACGGTAGCCGTCTCGCATGTGCTCCGCAAAATCACCAAGAAGCGGCAACCGGCGCTGCTCTCTATTCCGCAGGCGCGCGCCTTCCTGAAGGCGTTCGAAGCGCTGCCCGGCTTCCCGACGACCAAGCTGGCCTCTCGCTTGCTGGCCCTGACGGCAGCGCGCCCCGGCATGGTGCAAATGGCAGAGCCGAAGGAATTCGAGCAACTGGACGGGCCGCAGCCGATCTGGCGGGTTCCAGCAGCGAAGATGAAGCTAAGGCAAGCCGAGTCGGAGCAGTCAGCCTTCGACTTCGTTCTGCCTCTCTCGGCGCAAGCCGTGGCAACGGTAAAGGTCGCGATGGAATTCGCGGGGAACCGCAAGTTTCTGTTTCCTTCGGCACGGCACTCCCACCGGCCGATCACGGACAATGCGCTGAACGTCGCGTACCGCCGCGTTATCGGTTGGGAAGGCAGGCACGTGCCGCATGGCTGGCGTGCCAGCTTCAGCACCATCATGAACGAACGGGCGCTCGATCAGGAGCGCGCGGGCGACAGGGCGATTATCGACCTGATGCTGGCGCACGTAACCAAGGGCGTGGAAGGCCGATACAATCGGGCGGCGTACATGCCGCGACGGCGGCAAATAGCCCAGGAATGGGCGGACTTGTTGTGCGAGGGCTTGGCCACGCCCGATTCGTTGCTGGATCTTCCGCGCCACTGACGTTTTCGAAGGAGGCCGCACGATGAGCGCGGTTTCCTTCGGAACATTGCTTGCCGGCACTGCGGCGAAGGCCGCGGCTGAAGCAACCGCTGGCGTATGGCGGTGCAGCTATGACGTGAACGACGACCGCGCCAACGTGGCTCGGCCCTTCGGCAACGGCAGCGTTGCCCAATCGCTTGCGACGATCGATGCCATCGTCAAGACCGCGAAGGCGTGGGCGAAGGAATTCAAGGAAAAGGGCAAGACGCATGCCCTGACCTGCAACATGATCGAAACCCTCGCTAGCTTGCTGCGCCTTTCCAATTTCAAGACCGGCGCTTGCGAGGCCACCTATGAAATGATCGAAAAGGCGACCGGCTTTTCGCGTGCAACGATCCACCGCCACATCACCGCTCTGCGCGATCTGAAGTGGCTTGATTGGGTTCGTCGCACCAAGCGCACCGAAGAGGGCCGCGACGTTCAGACCTCCAATCAATATTTCTTCGAGATCAGCCGCCTTCCCTTCGCTGCACAATGCCACTTGCGCCAACTGCTCAAGAAAAAGGGTATAGTGATGAAGGATCAGCCTGAACGCGTCGGCTCCGGGCCAGTCCCGAATCGAGCGGAACGCCTTGCGCAACGGCTTGCCAAAGGTTTCCGTAGCGCCGTTGATGCGGTGCGCGGCAAGCGCAACAAGTCTCTGATGGATGACGCAGCCTTCGTCAGGACCGAAATGGAGGCCATGGGGGACGTTCCCACGGACAAGTGGGCAGAGATACGCCACCCCGGCGATACGGCCGCTCAGGAGGCTTACAACAGCCGCCTTGGCATCCGCCCTTTTTTTCAGTCACAGAGTCTCACCCTAGCGATTGATCCCCCGATGATGGAACAAGAATAAAAGGAATGATGCAGCTTGAGCCTGCATCATGCGTAGCTTGAAGATAAAGTGCCCCCCGAAACCTCAGAAGAGACATAGGCCAAGGCACAAGGACGCACCGTTGGAGGGGCGGCGAAGCCGCCCCGTGCTCGCCAGTGGGGCGAGGCGCAAGGATCGCGCCAAGTCGCGGGCGAAGCGTGCGCAGCAAGGGCGCGCAGGGAATGCGTTTTGGTGCGTAATAGTGCGTTGAAGCCTTCTCAGGGCCTTTTTCGCTCAAATCGGCCTGTTTCAGGCCTCTCCGGCCGCCCCACGGGCGGTCTACTTGCGTAAAATCAATACCAAGAGCGCGAGGGCGGGGCGTGGGGGCAACGGCGGCGCGCCGTGTGGGATGGCCCCGAAAATCTTTCGGCCGCGCGGTCCTGGCCGATCCGAGCGAAGCAGGAGAAAGGGGCCGGGGAACGCGCCCCGGCCCCTCTCAGAGCACCAACGGCGATGGGCGGCCCCGCGCCCCCCCCGCGCGGCGGGTGCCGAGGCGCTCAGAGTGCCTACGGCGGGCCAAGGCCGCATTGACAAATTCAGACCGTCGGCTCACGCCCCCTTGCAGACATTCCGCCGTCAGAGCAGATTGCCGCCATGACCACGTTTACGCCTCTCGAACATGCCGCGCTCGTAGCGATCCTTGCGGAGGGGCCGAAGGATCGTGCTGTCATTGAGCATCAGTTGCTTCATTCAAACGTGGTGTCGCGGCAGAACACCGGCGGCGGTTTTTTCGCTGATTTGAAAGTTGACCCTTCGGCAGGGGCTATCGAAAAGAAGACCGCCGCCCTTGGCGAAAACGTTTGGATCGGCATTGATGGATTGGAGCTAGGCCTCGGCATGATCCTCCACTTCGAAGACGGCCGTGCGAGCCTCCTCGAAGGGTATGCGGTTGGCCCGGAGGATACATCGTCAGTGGACTTTGCTCATGCCCGCTACGCCGTTTTATCGGAGCCGGGGCCGCTTCCCGTGAACGGCAGCTAACCACCAATTCTAGCCATTGACCCACGCGGAATTGCCGACCGAAAGCGGAACGGCGGCTCACGCCCCAAAGCGGACGAAGCGGCCGTCAACAGCTACCCGACCGAGCTTTTCAGTTCTTCCGGCCACCTTCCTCTAGCGCCTGCAATGCCTTTTCCACGCTGAGGGAGCCGGAAATCTGGCTCG
>Ga0160437_1000330_pt1 | contig 25718 bp, 19 predicted proteins | sample HID1975I_E0MG_FD_108227 | JGI IMG/M metagenome (GOLD analysis project Ga0160437, IMG submission 108227) | Enriched soil microbial communities from UW Madison campus, WI, USA - HID1975I_E0 MG | ecosystem: Environmental > Terrestrial > Soil > Unclassified | place: USA: Madison, Wisconsin... | reverse complement strand
CAAGGCGTGACCAGCAGCGGAATTAAAGGTTAAGTGAGGGAATATCATGGCTGAAGTTATTTTCAACAAATTGCAAAAAGTTTACTCCAACGGCTTCCAGGCGGTTCATGGTATCGACCTGAAAATTGAAGACGGTGAATTTATGGTTATCGTCGGCCCATCTGGCTGCGCGAAATCAACCACCCTGCGTATGCTGGCGGGTCTTGAAACCATCAGCGGCGGTGAAGTCAGAATCGGCGACCGCGTGGTGAACAACCTGGCTCCTAAATCTCGTGGGATTGCGATGGTGTTCCAGAACTACGCGCTCTATCCACACATGACGGTGCGCGAAAACCTGGCCTTCGGCCTGAAACTGAGCAAGCTGCCAAAACAGCAAATCGAGTCCCAGGTAAATGAAGCAGCGAAAATCCTTGAGCTGGATGAGCTGATGGACCGCCTGCCGCGTCAGCTTTCTGGCGGCCAGGCACAACGTGTGGCCGTTGGCCGTGCGATTGTGAAAAAACCGGATGTGTTCTTATTTGACGAACCGTTATCCAACCTGGATGCCAAGCTGCGTGCGTCGATGCGTATTCGTATCTCCGACCTGCACAAACAGCTCAAGAAGAGCGGCAAACCCGCGACCACCGTTTACGTTACCCACGATCAGACCGAAGCGATGACCATGGGCGACCGTATCTGCGTGATGAAACTGGGCCACATCATGCAGGTGGATACGCCAGATAATCTTTATCACTACCCGAAAAACATGTTCGTGGCAGGCTTTATCGGTGCGCCAGAAATGAACATTCGCCCGAGCAAACTGATCGAGAAAGAAGGCCGTCTGCAAATTAGCGTCGGCAACGATACGCTGGCATTGAACGAGCGCCAGCAATCGCGCTGTGCGGAGTACAAAGATCAGGACATTTTCTTCGGCATCCGTCCTGAGTTTATTTCAATCTCTGATGAACCGTTCGCTGAAAGCCATTCAAGCGGTGAAATGGTGCGTGTAGAGAATATGGGCCACGAATTCTTCATCTACCTGAAAGTAGCTGATTTTGAAATGACCTGCCGCATCCCTTCCGATGAAGCTAAGCCAATGATTGAGAAAGGCCTTCACCGCAAGGTGTATTTCAAGTTTGACATGGAAAAATGTCATATTTTCGACGCTAAAACAGAACAAAACATCTCACTCTGACAGGAGTCTATGATAATGAAAAAAGTGCTGTTAAGTACCCTGATTACCTCTACCTTAGCAATGGCTGCCGGCTCTGCATTCGCGGCAGATGATGTTGATTTACGTATGTCCTGGTGGGGCGGTAATGGCCGCCATCAGGTCACACTGAAAGCGGTGGAAGAGTTCCAGAAACAACATCCGAATATTAAAGTGAAATCGGAATACACCGGTTGGGACGGCCACCTTTCGCGTCTGACTACACAGATTGCTGGCGGTACCGAGCCTGACGTCATGCAAACGAACTGGAACTGGCTGCCCATTTTCTCTAAAACCGGCACCGGCTTCTACGACCTGAATACCGTGAAGGGCGATTTGGATCTGGCGCAATTTGATCCGAAAGAACTGCAATCCACCACGGTTGACGGCAAGCTGAACGGGATCCCAATTTCCGTGACCGCGCGCGTGTTCTATTTCAACGACGAAACCTGGAAAAAGGCCGGCATCTCATACCCTAAAACCTGGGAAGAGTTGATGGCTGCGGGCAAAACTTTTGAAAGCAAACTGGGCAAACAGTACTTCCCGGTGGTGTTAGAACACCAGGATACGCTTTCTCTGCTGCGCTCTTACATGGTCCAGAAATACAACATTCCTGAAATCGACACGGCGAAAAAGCAGTTTGGCTACAGCAAAGAACAGTGGGTCGAGTTCTTTGGCATGTACAAAAAACTCATTGATAGCCACGTGATGCCTGACACCAAATACTATGCGTCATTTGGTAAGAGCAACATGTACGAAATGAAGCCGTGGATTGAAGGCGAATGGGCGGGGACTTACATGTGGAACTCCACCATTAACAAGTATTCCGACAACCTGAAACCACCAGCAAAACTTGAGCTGGGTTCTTACCCAATGTTGCCAGGTGCAACGGATGCCGGTCTGTTCTTCAAACCTGCGCAGATGTTCTCAATCAGCAAAACGACTAAGCATCCAAAAGAAGCCGCGATGCTGATCAACTTCCTGCTGAACGAAAAAGCAGGCGTTGAAGCGCTGGGTCTGGAGCGTGGTGTTCCATTGAGCAAAGCAGCTGTTACACAGCTGACGGCTGATGGCGTGATCAAAGATAACGACCCGGCGGTTGCAGGCCTGAAACTGGCACAATCGCTGCCAAACAAACTCTCTACATCGCCATACTTTGACGATCCGCAGATTGTTTCCCTGTTCGGGACTTCTTTGCAGTACATCGACTATGGCCAGAAAACCGTAGAAGAAACGGCTGCTGAATTTGAACGCCAGGGTAATCGTATTCTGAAACGCGCAATGCGCTAATTATTCAGCCTAAGTATTGAAATTCATGCCCTGCCCGTTTCATCGCGTGGCGGGGCATTTTTTTAGATTCTCAGGAGAATCGTTATGGCTAAGGGTAAGAAAATTCAACTTTCCTTCCGCGCCCGACGCGACAAGGAAACCGGTACGGAAGTGCTTCGTTTAACGCCCCCGCACATCATTTGTCACCGCAATTATTTCTATCAAAAATGTTTTAGTCACGACGGGCAGCGGCTGATTTTCGGCGGCGCGTTCGAAGGGCACTGGAATTATTATGCGCTGGATTTAGAGAAACAAATTGCCACGCAGCTAACGGAAGGCGAAGGCGACAACACCTTCGGCGGATTTTTGTCGGCTGACGACCGGTCACTGTGGTATGTGAAAAACACCCGCGAACTACGCCGCGTCGATCTGGAGTCGCTCGAAGAATACGTCGTGTATGAAGTCGATGACGAATGGGTGGCTTACGGCACCTGGGTGGCGAATTCTGATTGCAGCCAACTGGTGGGGATTGAAATCAAAAAGAGCGACTGGTCACCGCTCACCACCTGGCAAAAATTCCGTGATTTCTATTTCACGAATCCGGAATGCCGTTTGATTCGTATTGATTTAAACAGCGGCGAGCAGCAAGTCATCCTGCAAGAAAAACGCTGGCTGGGCCATCCGATTTACCGTCCGTTCGACGACGAAACCGTCGCGTTTTGTCATGAAGGTCCGCGCGATGCTATTGATGCCCGCATGTGGCTGATTAACCAGGATGGCAGCAATCTGCGCAAAGTTCGCCAGCATCAGGAAGGTGAGAGTTTTACTCATGAATTCTGGGTACCGGACGGGTCTGCTCTCTATTACGTCGCGCATAAAGAAGGCGACGCGCACCGCTATTTGTGCAGCGCCGACCCGCAAACGCTGGAGAATCGTCGACTGCGTACCATTCCGCCATGCTCACATTTAATGAGCAACGCCGATGGTTCGTTGGTGGTGGGTGACGGCGCGCCGCACAAGACCGGAAATATCGATCTTAACGATCCCTTCATTTGGGTGTTCGATCTTAAGAAAGGAACGCAGAAAGCGGTTTGTAGCCACAACACCTCCTGGAAAGTGTTGGATGGCGACCGTCAGGTGACGCATCCACATCCGTCATTTAGCCCGGATAACCAATGGGTGCTCTACACCTCCGACGAAGAAGGCATGCCTGCGTTGTATTTAGCGAGGGTATAGATATAAAAAAACCTCCTGAAAATCAGGAGGTTTCTACTTCGCTTGCGTTTGTCGGGGGCGCTACGCTTGCCCGACCTACCGAAAGGATTGGATTTTGTAGGGTGGATAAGCGCCAGCGCCATCCACCGTTTACATCAATCCTAAATTAACGCGCTAACCAGCCGCCATCAACCGCAACGGTGTAACCGTTGATGTAATCAGAAGCGGTAGAGGCCAGGAACACGATTGGACCTTTCAGATCTTCTGGCAGACCCCAACGACCCGCTGGGATACGCTCAAGGATTGCCGCGCTACGCTCTTCGTCAGCACGCAGTTGCTGAGTATTGTTGGTCGCCATATAACCCGGGGCGATAGCATTCACGTTGATACCGTGTTGCGCCCACTCGTTCGCCAGCAGACGGGTCACGCCCATCACCGCGCTCTTAGATGCGGTGTAAGAAGGAACGCGGATACCGCCCTGGTAAGAAAGCATAGAAGCGATGTTGATGATTTTGCCGCCTTTGCCCTGAGCAATGAACTGGCGAGCCACAGCCTGAGACATAAAGAACACGCTCTTGATGTTCAGGTTCATCACGTCGTCCCAGTCTTTTTCGCTGAAGTTGATCGCGTCTTCGCGACGAATAAGACCCGCATTGTTCACCAGGATGTCGATTTGGCCGAACTCAGCAACCGCACGCTCCAGCAGCGACGGAATACCATCAATCTGACGCAGGTCAGCAGTCAGGCTCAGGAAGCGACGGCCCATCGCGGTCACGCGCTCGATGGTTTCAGTTGGCTCAACAATGTTGATACCCACGATGTCACAGCCCGCTTCTGCCAGACCGATAGCCATACCCTGGCCCAGGCCAGTATCACAACCTGTCACAACAGCAACTTTACCTTCCAGGGAGAACGAATCCAAAATCATGTAGGTTTCCTTTTTTATACGGGCTTGCTGTTAGCGCAAGCATCTCGGGGAAAATTTGTCTGCGCTAACTGCGCCATTCATAAATCACTTACGGTAAAAACAGTGTTCCGTAATCTTTGATGGAGTAATACTAATCTTGTTGAAACCTCTTTTCAATTATAAATGAAACGATGTTTCAACTTTTGAGAGATAGTTTTCAAATTTGATATTCCGATCACGGTTACCCGCCATTTTCCCCTCCTGATCCATCAGTCTGATAAAAGTATTGTGAATGTTGTCACCGTTTAGTGAATGCAATCACACACATTGAAACAATGTTTTGATAAATTAACACCAGAAGTTCGAACATAAATTTTCGGCAGATATGAATTGCCATTTAAAGGAGAGCATCATGGCTAAAGGTATGCGGGTTAAACTGGTTTATGAAGTGAGCCAGGACCCAGACACAGGCGTCGAAGTCACCCGCTTAACGCCACCGGAAGTAACGTGTCATCGTAATTACTTCTATCAAAAATGCTTTACTCAGGATGGCAGTAAACTCCTGTTTGCTGGCGAATTTGACGGCAACTGGAACTACTATCTGCTGGATATCGCAGCCGCCGAAGCGGTGCAACTGACTGAAGGAATGGGCGACAACACCTTTGGTGGCTTCCTCTCTCCGGATGACAAATCCCTCTATTATGTGAAGAACGAGCGCACGCTACTGGAAGTCAATCTTGAAACCTTGGTTGAACGCGAAGTGTATCGCGTACCGGAAGATTGGGTGGGTTACGGCACCTGGGTGGCAAACAGCGATTGCACCAAATTAGTCGGTATCGAAATTTCCAAAGACGATTGGGTTCCGTTGAACGACTGGAAAATCTTCCATGACTTCTTCCACAAAGGCCCAAATTGCCGCTTACTGCGCGTTGATTTGCAAACCGGCGAAAGCGCCGTTATTCATCAGGAAAAAAACTGGCTCGGTCACCCGATTTATCGCCCGTTCGATGACAACACTGTCGCGTTCTGCCACGAAGGCCCGCATGATTTAGTCGATGCGCGGATGTGGATGGTCAACGAAGACGGCAGCAACGTGCGTAAAGTTAAAGAACACGCAGAAGGCGAAAGCTGCACCCATGAATTCTGGGTACCAAACGGCTCATCGCTGATGTACGTTTCTTATCTGAAAGGTCAGCAAGGCCGAACTATTTATAGCTACAACCCGGACAACGGAATTAACGAAGAAGTGATGCAGATGCCTGCATGTTCTCATTTGATGAGCAACTTTGACGGCACGCTACTGGTAGGCGATGGCTCAGGTACGCCGGTCGATGTTAAAGATACCAGCGGTTATACCATTGATAACGATCCTTATTTGTATGCATTCGACGTGGCGAAGAAAGCTTATTTCCGCGTTGCCCGTCACGATACTTCCTGGGCGACATTTGCTAATAGCCGCCAGGTGACGCACCCACATCCTTCCTTTACACCAGACGACAGCGCAATATTGTTTAGCTCAGATAAAGACGGTAAACCGGCACTGTATATTGCAAAAATGCCTGCGAACCCAGAATTAATTCCCGCCTGATAGAAATATAGTGTGTCCTGTGTAGCCTTGCCCTCTCATAAAGAGAGGGCTTTTTTATATTATTTGTACTTCAATTAACACCCAACATAATTAAGATATAAAAAAGCCCCCGCAAAGGCGGAGGCTGTTTGAAAGGATATTAATGAATGAAGTTATTAATGCACTATTAGAAGCTGTATGCCACACCGACACGTAAACGGGTCTGGCGATCGTCACGGTCATTCACACCGACGTTGCCGACTTCACCATATGGAGCCCAATTTTTATCCAGTTTGTAAGCTAACTTCACATTATATTCTTGAGAGTAAGGTTTGTTATTATTACGTGCGTTACCTTCTTCACTACGCGCATAAACGTAGTTCAGCTCTGTACGCCAGTCACCCATCACAAAACCAGCCCACGCATCACCACGGTTCACTTTATCATCTTCTTTATTCGCGCTTGCCGGGTAACGGGTGTAGTCATAACGGTAGCGGACTGCGACATAGAAACCATTGTCGAAGCTATATTGTGCGCGCAAGTTTGGCTTATAAATAGTACGACTGTCGTTACTTTCAATATTAAAACCTGGTGTTAACGAGAAGTTTTTATTGGCTTTCCATTGCCAGCTAATCGCTTCTTCATGTCCATTACCGATGAAATCAGCAAATGGCTGATCGGTATTATCACCGCCTGATTTCCATTTCGCTTCAACAGAGAAACCAAAACCATTTGCAAAACGATGCGAAACTGAGACGCGGTCAGCGTTGGTTTTATCCGTCTTACCACCGTCAATGTATTCATGGCGTAAGTCGACGGTTACAGCCTGTGCTGCAAAAGAAGCACCAATCAACATTGCCAGACCCAGAGTTTTCTTCAACATGTTTCTAATCCCTCATTGAAATATCGTTTCATTATTATGAAACTGGATTTTATTTTTAAATGAACAATATTTTAGTGATCGGGATCGTAAATGTTTATGTCAAAATACACACATGGCAATATTCGTGACGACTATCAACAAAACAAACATCAAAGCCTGACATTTGACGACAGGCATCACATTAAAAGTGCCAAAAACACTTTTAAAAAAGCATTTCAACGATGTTTAAGTTTATTTACACAGCAATACAACCAGACTTAAATAAAATTAAATCGCCGGATTTCTTAATAATAAAATTAAGAAATGAATAAAAATATGTGACGCAGTTAAATAAAAAGGGGTGAGAGTGTGATCTATATACAAGAAAAAAGCCTTCCGCTGGGAAGGCTTTAATTTACGCTGGTTAGTTTTGTCGGATTACGCTGCTGTACGACCTACGCTTGCGCTTTAAGAATGATGGGTACTGTTAATCTCGTTCAATTGCCAGGGCAACACCCTGCCCGCCGCCAATACACAACGTCGCCAGTCCTTTTTTGGCGTCTCGCTTGATCATTTCATGCACCAGAGACACCAGGATTCGGCAGCCCGACGCACCGATTGGGTGCCCCAGGGCTAGCGCACCACCGTTAACATTCACTTTGCGCTCGTCCCATTCCAGCATTTTACCTACTGAAAGCGCCTGAGCCGCAAAGGCTTCGTTGGCTTCAATAAGATCAAGCTCTTCCAGCGTCCAGCCTGCTCGCTCAAGGCAACGCTGAGTCGCCGTCACTGGCGCAATCCCCATATAGGCGGGATCCACTCCAACGCTGGCGAAAGCCCGAATGCGTGCCAGAACCGGTAAATTCAGCTCTTCGGCTTTGCTGGCACTCATCATTAACACCGCTGCGGCGCCGTCATTAATTGAAGAGGCATTTCCTGCTGTCACGCTTCCCTGAATATCGAAGGTTGGGCGTAATTGCGCCAGGGCTTCGGCACTGGCATCAGTACGTGGCTGTTCGTCAGTATCAACAATCACCAGTTTTCCGCTATTCGACTCAAACGCCACCGGGACGATTTCATCTTTAAAACGCCCGGCATCAATTGCCGCCCGCGCTTTGTGTTGTGATGCCAACGCGTAAGCATCCTGGCTTTCACGGCTAATACCGTATTCGCGAGCGAGGTTTTCAGCGGTGACGCCCATGTGGTAATCATTGAACGCGTCCCACAAGCCATCGTGAACCAGGCTGTCGATGAGTTGGGAATTGCCTAACCCCGCGCCGTTTCGGCTATCGGCCAAAACATGTGGCGCGCGGCTCATGTTTTCCTGCCCGCCCGCAATCACTACATCCGCCTCACCACATTGAATGGCCTGCGTCGCAAGATGCAGCGCTTTCAGGCCAGATCCGCACACGTCATTGATGGTGATGGCGGAAACAGACCAGGGTAAACCGCTGTTCAGTGCGGTCTGTCGTGCCGGATTTTGCCCGGCGCCTGCCGTCAAAACCTGCCCAAGAATAACTTCATCGACTTCCTGCTCGCTCACACCGCTGCGTTCAAGCAAGGCTTTCACTACTGCACTTCCCAGCTCCGAGGCGCTGCGCGGGGAAAGCGCCCCCTGAAAGCAGCCGATGGGCGTGCGTGCCGCTCCCACGATGACGACATCTTTCATTGTTTTCTCCGCAACGTTTGACTGCTAACCAGGAATGTTTAAAAGCCCCGACGATGCGCCTTTTCGACATACATCGCCGTATCGGCTTCACGCAAAGCCGTATCGTGGTCAGTCTCAGCCGGATTGACCGCGACGACACCGATACTCGGGCCTGCATAATTAATCACACTGGAATGTAGCTGAAACTCGCCGGTCAGCAAGTTCGAGAGGCGAATTTTGAATGCCTGCGCAGCATGTTGTGCTTCGTCAGTATTTGACGGCCCAAATCCCGCCACGATAAATTCATCACCGCCGACGCGTCCGATGATCTCGTCAGGGCGCGTTCCCTTTTGCAAACGCTGGCCTATTTCACACAAGAAGTCGTCCCCAGCTTCATGGCCGTGGATATCGTTAATCTCTTTAAAATCATCCAGATCAGCAAATGCCAGCAGCACAAATCGGGCGTCGTCGCGGGCCTGAGAAAAGAGCTTGGGTAACTGTTCAAACACCGCGCGGCGGTTGGGCAAACCGGTCAGCTCATCCGTGTAACTGGCGGTCGTGAGCGCGGCATTGGCCTGCTGTAACTGCTGCAAAAGCTGTTCATTCTGAATCTGTTGCGCAATCAGCTGCGCAAAGAGTTGCAACACTTGCTCACTGCGGTCAGTCAAAATACGATGCTCAGAACTGGCCGCGCACAGCGTGCCATATAAAGATCCATCCGCGAGCGTCACCGGGGTGCTGACATACGTCGTGATCCCCAATGCTTTCGCCGCCTGCGAATCCCCCCAGACTTTTGCCACATCGCTGGTATAACGCTTGCCTTCATCCAATGCACGCTTGCAAAGCGTATCGCCCCACGGCACTGAAAGGCCTTCAGGAATCTGCATCTGGCGGGTATTTCGGGCAAAAAGAATGTGCTGAAAACTGCCATCCGGTTCAATACGAGTCAGGTAAGTGGACTCCATATTGGTCACCAATTCGAGCATCTCAAGCAACTGTCGGACAAGTCCTTCAAGCGTATATTCAGATTCTAACGCGGTGGAAATGCGCTCGATAAGATTGTCAGACATTTTTCGTTAACCCAGGGAGGCGATCTTAGATGTGCACTTTTAACATATTTTGGATGTGAGTTCCGCTGCCATTTATGGCATTTGAGGGGGCAACTATGGCGGTATGGTGATATTCCGTTCACCCGAAAGTTCTCAGATCCTATATAGATCAATGAACGGTGAACGACTTAGGGTGGCCACCGTCGCCACCCTAAGAACCCGGACTCCCGGCAAATCAATCGCCGCAAGCGGTAAACACCGTTTTTCACCCAACATTCGCGAACAACCCTGAACGTTGGGGGTAAGCTGGGGTTTACCGCGCAGCGGCAATTTAATCACCGGGCGACGGGGTCGCCAGGGGGATGTCGTTATCCACCTGGCACGTTCACCGTTCGCAGATTTATGTGGGATCGAATAACGTACAGGTGGACGGAAAACAACAAGACTTATAGATTCCCCAGGGACGATTCCACAGGCCAACTCAATAACCCACTAAATCCCTTATCCCACACCAAAGCCCTGAGCGCCGGTAGCTGGCAGCACGGCTTTAATAATTCCGGCAAAGGATAAATATCTCCCGGCGATAACTGCACATTCTCCAGTTTCCCCCACAAATACCACCCCTGCTCCACATTGCTTGCTGGAACAATCAGATGCAGATGCATCCCTTCTTCGGGTTCGTCAGGCAACCCTAACCATTGGCTTAAGCGCGGAATGTCTTCGGCTTCATAAACAACCAATGAACAGCGCTGCACCTGAGTAGCAGGAATATAGAAGCGCTGGTTTCCCAGCGTGATGCGCACCGCCGCAAGACTAAGCCCTTGAGTCATAGCCGCTGGTTTCCAGGTAACGTGCGAAGACTAAATCCAGATCCAGTAACGCAAAATATTCGGAACCGACAGGCACAATGCCGACCACGATTTTCTGCATAGTGGCCGATAAGTTATCCGCTGCCGGGTGAATCTGGCTCTCGGCAACCTCCAGCACATCAATTAACTTATCGACCAGAATACCGCTTTGCATTTTCTGGCCACGGCCAATCAGAATGGTGCGTTTACCCGCGTCCGTTGCAGGTGTGTCGAGCAGCTGATTAATATTAATCACAGATTCAACGCGTCCCCGGTAATTAATCACCCCTTCCAGAGAAGGCGGGCAACCAGGCACCCACGAAACCGGGCGTTCTGCCATAATTTCTTTGATTTGCGAGCCGTAAAACGCGAATTTCTTCTCCGCCAGTTTGAATAACACCAGGCTGCATTGCGGTTCATCAACGTTGGTGATTTCGCGGTTTTCGTCTTGATAGTGACTTAAAATGTGTTCCAGTTGCTCGCTCATGCGACGTCCTTATCATTGGCGAGGCAATAGCGATTGCGCCCATGCTGCTTCGCGCAATACAGAGCCTGGTCGGCACGCTCACGGATACTTTCGATTTTGTCGCCCGGCTGCCAGGAGGCAATGCCTGCGCTGAAGGTATTGCTAAAACGGGTCTGGTTCACCGAGAAGTGTATTTTTTCAAAGCCCTGACGCAGTCTTTCAACAACTGCCGCCGCTTGCTCTTTGGTGGTCGCAGGCATAATTATCGCGAACTCTTCCCCGCCGTAACGCCCGACAATATCCGTGCTGCGTAAGCGATGAGAAAACAGCTGCGAAATTCCCAAAATAACCTGATCGCCCGCCACGTGGCCGTAAGTGTCATTGATATTTTTGAAGTGATCCAAATCGACCATCACCAGGCTAAAGGGAATACCGCTGTAATTAGACTCGGTAATAGCGCTTTCAAGATAATGCGTGGTGGTCGAGTGGTTATACAACCCGGTCAGGCTGTCCTGCGACATACGCGCCCGCAGGGTACGCATTCTTTCCGCACGAATCGACACCGCATTTATCAACTCCTGCGGGTCGGCCTGCTTGATAATAAAATCTTCAGCGCCGGTGCTCATCGCCCCGAACTGAGTCGTTTTATTGGTTTCGCTCGACAAATACGCAATCGGCAAACCAATATGCTGCGGGATTTGACGGATAAGTTTCGTCAACTCTTCGCCGCTGTAATCCGGCATGTGGAAATCCATCAGCACGATATCAATCGGATGGGTGTTCAGCACGTTCAGCAAATGAGGAATTTGTGTCAGAACATGCACTTCCATGCCAGCCATGCGCAGCATTTCAGCGTTGTATTGCGCGACTTCCGGCTCGTCATCAATCAACAAAACCTGATACGGTTTTTTCAGCGAAGGCTGCGTTAATCGATGCAGTTCCTGGACTAAATCGGTGGTGGAGGCGGGCTTAACATAATAGCCGTCGCACCCGGCTTTAATGGCATTGATGCGGGCATGGAAATGGCTGTGGCAGGAAAGATAAAGCACCGGGAACGGCGTGCCGACTTTCTTTTTTAAATCTGACATCGCCAGCGGGCCACCGTAGGCGTGTTCCGGGAAACTCACATCCATAATCACCACCGAAGGCGGCTGTGAGATAACGGCCTTGGTGAAATCAGCGGTGTTGGTAAACACATAACAAATAAAGCCAAAGCAGCGCAGTTGCGTCGCCAGCAGCTCGGCCTGCTCGCTTTCATCGTCACACAGGTAAACCGGCTTAATGGTGCGGTTAATCGCCACTTCGTCCTGGCTTGAAGCGGCTATCGGGAATTTCACAAGTGAATCCCCGCCGCGCCGTGCGCTTTCCGCCTGCTCTTCGGTTAAGGCGTAGAGCTGCTGAACCAGCTCTTTTAGCTTGTGGTAAAGCGAGTCGGGAAGCGTATTGCTCACCAACATATGCTCACCTTCCGCCGCAAGACTGGCTATTTTGGTGAAGCCAAACGAAGCGCTGGTGCCGTGGATGCTGTGCAGTAAAAGGTGTAATTGTTTATTGTCCGCATCCACAGGTGCAGCCGTCAACTTCGCCAGCAGAGCGTCCGCTTGTTTCAGCATTTCGGGAATGCGCTGCAAAAATCGCTGGCGTAAACGAGCGATTTTATCCTGCGCGGTGTTCATCGTATTTTGCGTCAATTGTTGATTCATCATGATTTTTTAATTTATTGAGCAGCTACGTCTGGGTTGAGAATTTCATTCACTACGGCCACTAATCTTTCTGCCATATTCTCGTCTTTCTTCACCCAGCAATCAGGGATGATAGTAATGTCGGTCATCTCGCTGGCGCTGAGTAAAATGAACGGTTTTTTCCAGCCGTTGGCACGCAGCATCTCTAACAAGTCCAGGCCGGTAATATCCGGCATATGGAAATCGCTTATGATCAGACTGATTTCGCTGTCTGAGTCCAGATTGGCTAACGCCGTCATCGCACTTTCGGCAATAATCACTTCATAACCGCTCATTTCCAGAAATACCGAAGCCAACTCCGCCGAAAACAAATCGTCATCTACTAATAAAACACGCATTTTTTTCTCACTTAGCGCCGTCAGCACAACAGCATCTTTAATGTTTCTATAAGACTATCTTGCTCAAAATCACCCTTGGCGATGTAAGCATCCGCGCCGACCTGAATGCCCCGGCGGCGGTCTTCTTCTTTTGCCCTGGAGGTGACGATAATTATCGGAATATGTTGATAATTTTCTTCAGCGCGAAGTGCTTTAGTCAGTGAGAATCCATCCATTACTGGCATTTCGACATCCGTCAGAACGGCGTCAAATTGCGTTAAGCGCGCTTTTTGTAAACCTGAGAATCCATCTTCAGCGAGCGTGACTTGATAACCGTGCGCTTCCAGCACGTTTTTCTCAATTTCACGGGTGTTCAGGGAGTCATCGACGATCAATACATGCCAGGAGTTTTGTCGTACTTCTGGTTTACGCGCAGCCGCCCTTGGTTGCCCCTGCTTTTGCGCCATTTCCATCAGCACCGGCACCTGCAAAACGCTCACCAGTTGGTTTTCCGCGGTGAGCACCATGCCGGAGACCAGAGCCTGGTGCTGCATATGTTTCGGCAGGGGTTTTATCATCATGTTGCGTTCGTCGAGCAGGTTATCCACCAGCATCGCCATCTTGCCGAACTGATTCTGAATAATGATCAGCAGCAAACTGGTCGCCACGGGCGTAGGGGTCTGGCTGCCGTGTCGGTCATTAATACGCAGGATCTCGGCGGCGGAAATCACCGGAATAAACTCGTTATGCAGAATGATGGCCGGGCGGTCAGCAATATCGCGAATCTCTTCGCGAGAACATTTCACCACTTCGACCACATATTGCGCCGCAAGGCCAAACAGGTGGTTTTGCTGTTCAAACTGCAAAATGCGCATCATCGCCAGTGAAATCGGCAGCCTGATAATAAAGGTGGTGCCCTGGCCTGGGCGGCTGTGAACCTGAAGCGTGCCTTGCAAATCGGTGACAATAGTTTTACGAACGATATCCAGCCCTACGCCGCGTCCCGAAAGCTCCGTGACAATTTTGCTGGTCGAAAAACCGGGGTGGAAAATCAGCTCGTTACATTCCAGCTCTGAAAGCTGGTCAACCACATCGGCGCTCACCAGGCCGCGAGCAACCGCCTTGGCACGAATCGCCGGGTAATCCAGGCCGCGCCCGTCATCTTCGACGCGCAACAAAATACCGCGTCCGTCTTGCTGCGTGGTCAATGTGATAGTGCCGCGCGCCGATTTCCCGGCAGCCAGCCGCTCTGGCGCTTCGCAAAGCCCGTGATCGACTGCGTTGCGCAGCAGATGCGTTAACGGCTCAGAAAGTCGGTCGATTAGCTGCCGGTCAATTTCTACTTCGCCGCCCAGAATCCGGCAGTCCACCTGCTTATTGAGCGAAGCCGCAAGCTCACGTACCTGCTGTGAAACAGGCTCGAACAGCATGGAAACCGGAAGCATGCGAATCGTGGTGGCGACGTCATACAGTTCGTACATCTGGAGATGCTGAACCTGGAAATCTTCTTTTAGCTGGCGGCTAAATTGCAGGATTTCCTGGCGGAGTTGGTCGGCATCCATATGTGCCAGGCGCGGCCCAATGTTCGACAGGCTTTGAACCTGCTGCTCCAGGCGATCATGGCTGGCAACCACTTCGCCGAGAATATTAATCAGGTCATCGAGCTTTTCGAGTTTGACGCGCACCGAACCGGCTTGTTTGAGTCCGCTTTCTGCCATATCGAGCGCCACAACGGGTTTCTCCGCCGGTACGACTTTTGCCTGCACCGGTTCGTCGCCCATTTCGCCACGGCTGGCACGCGCCAGACGCTCGCACAATTGTTCATCAGCCGGGGGCAGTTTGTTAGTGCCTTCGCTGGCGCTCAACTGGTCCAGTTGATTAGAGATGTAATCCGTGGCCTGCAGAATCAGCGTGCCGAGGTTTTGGTCGGGTTGGAGTTTCTTATCACGCAGCTCGCTTAAGATCTCTTCAAGCTGATGGGTGACATCGGCGATGCTTTGCAGTTTCAGCATACGCGCGCCCCCTTTCAGGGTATGGACTGCACGGAACATCTCACCGATTTGTGCATCAACATTTTCACCCGATGAGAGCGAAAACGCCCCTTCTTTCACGGTCTGCAAATGGCCGTTTGCTTCATCAATAAAGCGCAGCACAAATTTTTTAAGATCGATTGCCATACGGTTCTCTAAATCCCATCCTGACTGGTGAACTGCGCCAACTGATGTTCACAAAGAAAACGAAACGAATTACTCGGGAACGACAAGGGCAGCCGCAACGAACTGGCGTTGGCCGTCGTATTGTTCATTTCCGCGTTGAGTAATTGCAGTGTGATGCGGTAGGTTCGCTGCGCGGGGCGATGCAGTTCACTTTGCCGATACATTTCCGCCAGGTAGTAATGCGCGGGCCAATACCCAGGCTGTTGATAAACCACCTGTTTAAACCAGGCAATCGCCTGTTGTGTGTGGTGCTGCCACATCATGGCCAACCCCAGCAGCATCTTCGCTTCCGCTGACCATTCATCAAGTTCGAGGACGTGCTGCGCACTGAGCGCGGTTTGTTCGAACTCGCATTTTTCCAGCGCAATCGCGCCTTTAATCACCAACGCTTCCTGGTTATCAATATCGCTATCGAGCACCTGGCTAATCCACTCTTCTGCTTCGACAAAACGTTTGTCAGCCACACACGCGAGCGCCTTTTTAATCCAGCTATCGCACTGCTGCACGGAGGGAACCGATGCGGCCACAAAAGGGGCCTGGGCCGGAATCACCGGAGTGATAATCCTGGGTGCGACGCTTGCCGCCGGAGGCTGGAGGCGCGATGTTTTCGGCTGGCAGAAATAGAAATGCCCGCTCTCTTGTTTGAGTTTTAAGATGCCAAAATTATTGGCGAGCGTTTCCGCGTTGCCAAAGAACAGCGCGCCATCGGGTTGCAGAATGTTCAGCAAATTAAAATGCAGCAATCGCCGCGTTTCGACATCAAAGTAAATGGAGACGTTGCGCAGCAAGATAATGTCGAATTGGGGTTGGAGTTGTTCTTTGACAATATTCGAGCGATGGAACGTCACTTTTTCGCGGATCACATCGTGTAACTGAAATTGATTCCCGTGGCGCGTGAAATACGTTTGCTGCAATAGCGGGTCAACGCCGCGAAACGAGTAGCTGGAATAACTCGCCGCGCGGGCTTTCTCGAGAATTTTAACGTCGATATCGCAGCCGTGAATTTCCACGCTTCTGGCAAATTTATCGTGATATTTCTGGTGGAGCTTTATTGCCAACGAGTAGGCTTCTTCGCCAGATGAACAGCCTGCACTCAGAATGCGTACCGGGCCGCCCTTCTGCTCAAGCATGCGCGGCACCAGCTTTTCACAGACGATATCCAACACTTCCGGCTCGCGGAAAAAGTAAGTTTCATTGATGGTGAGCAGACTTAACAGCTTGTCGAATTCGACGCTCGAGACGCAAAGTTTCTCGTAATATTCAGCGCTACTTTCTTTTCCCCGCTCGGAGATGCGCTGATGCAAAGCGGCATTCAGCAACCCTTCCATGCCGTTGTAAAAATGCAGGCCGACACGGTCTTTAATAAGATCTTTAAAGGCTGCAATATTGGGGATCATAAGCGTTTACCTTCAAAATACCGGGGATGGGTCATCGCCAGTAACGTCGCGGCGAGCTGCTCCAGTGGTAAGATTTTGTGGATAACGTTCTTATCAATGGCGAATTTATTCATACCAAACACCACCGACGTCACCTCGTCCTGAGCCAGCGTTTTACCGCCTTTGTGGAAAATCGCTTCGATTCCCCGGCAACCATCACTGCCCATGCCCGTCATAATGAGGCCGACCGCTTTTTCACGATAAACCTCAGCCACGGACTCCAGCAGCAGGTTGCAGCTTGGGTGATAAACATCGCTGGCCTGGCGTGCGACAGCCGCTAGACGATGGTTTTTTTTCACCACCAGATGCTGTTCAGGCGGCAGAATGTAGACCCGTCCTGCGGTTAAAACGTCATTCACTTGCGCCAGTTGCACTTGCAGCTCGGTGATGCCATCCAGCCATTGCACCATGCTGGTGGCGAAACCGTCGGCAATATGCTGCGCGATAATTATCGGGCAAGGGAAAATGCCCGGTAGCGCCTGTAACAATTTGCTCAGTGCCTGCGGGCCGCCCGTGGAACAGGCAATCGCCAGCACAAACGGCCATTCGTGATGCTGCGGTTGAGCGATTTCAGGGATCGGCGCGGTTTTCACCGCCCCTTCTGCATGATGCCGTAGCCCCTGAATGTGGCGTATCACCTTCACTCCCACCAGCATTTCCACCTGACGATGTAACGCTTTCGTCGCCTGCACCGACTCGCCAGGGTTGCAGACCACCGCCAACGCGCCGCGGGTGATAAATTCCGCATCCCACTGCGCATCGGCGTAATAACGCATCACCATGATTGGAATGGCGCAAGTCGCCATAATCGTTTCCACGGTTTCGACATTTTCACGACCCGGCGCACCTAACGTCAGCACCAGAAGCTGCGGAGCCATCTTTTGCACCAGGCTCGCCGCTTGTTCGCGATGAACGGATTGCCCCACCACTTCGATGCTTTTATTAATCTCAAGCTGTCGAATCAAATCATTGCGCGACGAGCCGCCATGATCGACGATCAGCACGCGGATTTTAGGCCTGCACATCAGGGCCATCCGTCAATTTGAAAGACTGTGAGGCCTGATTTAGCTCATTGGAAAGCTGAGTCATATCCTGGCTGATAGACAGAATATCTTTAATCGATTGCGAGGTGTAATTACTGGCCACCACGATCTCACGCAGCGCCATAACCACCTGATTACTTGCTGTTTTCTGCTGCTGAGTAGAGAGTGAAATCTGCATGGCGGCGGTAGAAGTTTGCTCGGCGGTCGCAACGATATCATGCAGGCGATCGGCGCTGACTTTGCAGGCTTTAGTACCCGCTTTAATGCTGTTACTGCCTTTCTCGGCATTGAGCACCAGGCGGTTAATCGAGTTCTGAATTTCGCTGATTTTGTTCTCAATCTCGAAAGTCGATTCCGTTACGGAGTCCGCGAGGCGACGGATTTCTGCGGCAACCACCGAGAAACGTTTACCCGATTCACCCGCACTTGCCGCTTCAAGGGCTGCGTTAAACGCGATGAGTTTGGTTTGGTCCGCAACGTTATTGATGATAATCATCACGCGGCTAATCTCTTTGGACTTGTTACCCAGCATCATGATTTCACGCATGCTTTGCTGGTTGTCACTGTCGATATCAGCCATACGAGTGAGCAGTTCGCCCATCGAATCAGAGCCTTTGTTGCAGTCATCAAGCGTGACATTGGCGATATCCACCACCGCACGAGAATGCTCGGCAATTTGCGTTGAGGAGGCCGAAAGTTCTTCCATCGTCGAGGTGATTTCTGCCACTGAAGATGAAGTTTCCACGCTGGTCGAGGCCTGGCCATCTACCGCTTCGGTGATATTTAAAGCCGCTTCATGAACGCGGCGGGCATGTGAAACCACTCCGCCCACCAACGCGTGCAACGACTGACGCATCTTTTCGTTCGCACTGAGCAAATCACCGATTTCATCGTTGTGATCGACCTGCACATTCACGGTCAGGTCGCCCTGAGCAATAGATTGCGAAATTCGCAGCACTTTATTTAAACGGCGTGAAATCAGAATACGGCTGGTGGCGGCAATCAAAATCAAAATCACCGGCATTAACAACACGCTGAACATCAGCAGGCTGTTGCGCACCAGATTGCTGCTGCGGGCAACATCGTCGACATAACTGGTGGTAGAAATAATCCAGTTAATGCCATCTATATATTCAAATACCGCAACACGTTTGCGCGGTGCCGCACCGTAACCGCTCACGGTTTCGTAATAAACCGTGCCATTTTTAAGCGCCATAATATCGGCATAACGCTTGTAGCCATGGGCGTCGGTAATGTTTTCTACATGCTGGTTAGCAAGCGTTGGGTGCGCCACCATCATGCCGGGGCTGAACCCCGCATCCAGCACGTACGCATAGCCGCCTTCGCCAATGTGAACCGCTAGTAACTCTTTAATAACCGGTTGCAGCGCCAGTTTAACGTCAAAGCCAATCGCAACAGCCCCCACCACCTGGCCGAATTTATCGGTAATAGGTTCGTAGTGGCTGATGAATTGTTTGCCATATATCGTCACCACACCTGAATAAGGTTTATTTTTAATCAGCCCCGCTAATGCCGGGTTGTCATGGCTCAGAACGGTGGATGTCGCAATTTTGCCTTCTTTGCCCTGGAGAGTGGTGGAGACACGAACAAATTGCTCGCCTTCACGAATAAAGGTCGAGGCAAATACGCTGGTTAATTCGGTAAAATGCGCATTAATACGCGTATCGCTTAATAAGGCTTTTAACTCTTCAGTCCCTAATGAACGCAGCGGCACCGGAGACATATTCTGGTAGTTATTAATATAAACATTGCTGTAACGTTCAGCGTCTCGGGTAACTCGTTTATATTCAGTAATAATATTGTTATGGAAGATACGCGTATTTGAACGCAAAACTTCCAGGGCGTTATCCTGCAGTTGTTTAGCTAAATACGATGACAACAGGAACGATGCGCCAATCAGCAGCACGGCGATGCAGGCAACCAGCATCAGCCCTAGCTTCATCGCCACCCCCACATGTAATTTATGCAGCCAGGATGTCAGAAAATTTTCGCTGCCCTTGGTTTCTTCCACATCTGAGGGGCGCTGTATTGTTAAAAATTTACGCATGGGTTTCCAGTTATCTAAATAATGTGAAATGAATGCTTAATTAAAGAATTTGTTTATGCGTGTCGTTATATCAACGTCAGCAACGGCACTGGCTTACCAATGTGATATCCCTGAAGCCAGTCAACATTCATATTTTCCAGGCAGCGTTGAATTTTTTCATTCTCAACATATTCAGCGACGACCTGCATATTTTTCATTTTTGCAACATGGCAAAATGACTCAACAATGTAATGACTGACTTCGTTATCGGTAATTTCACGAATAAACGAGCCGTCTATTTTCAGAATATCGGCGCTGACATCCATCAGGCGAGCATGGCTCGAAAAGCCCGTGCCGAAGTCATCAATCGCCACACGGCAACCCAGGCTTTTGAGCGAGCGCACCGTATTTTGTGACTGTTCGGTATCTGACAGCGCATCCGCTTCTGTGATTTCAAAGATAATGCGATGCGGATCGACGCCGAACTCCGTCAGCAGTAACTGAACGTGATGAACGAAACTGGCGCGACACACAGTAACCGGAGCCAGATTGATAGAAAAACAGTGTTCCGGATGCAACTGCATGGTTTTCAGCGTATTTCTGATCACCCATAAGTCGATATCAGGCGCAAGCCCCGCTTCGGTTGCCACCGGTAAGAAACGATCCGGCGGAATAAACCGACCTTCTTCATCTAACATACGCAGCAGAATTTCGTGGTAGCGCGGCTCGCCACAGGTGCTGACGATCGGCTGCGCCATTAATACAAATGCGTCGTTATCCAGCGTTTTCTGCAATACGGTACGAATATCAGTGCGCCCAACGATATAGCTTTCATGAATACGGCTGGACTGCGCCTCGAGGTTTTCCGGCTTACCGTTGACCAGCGAAAGCCCAGAAACAATGCCCAGTTTCCCGGTCAGGCTGTAGACATCGTTACAGAACTGCGTGGCCCGGCAATATCCCAGACCACTGCGAAACCCGAGCTGCTGATTGTTATGTGAATAGCGAAAGGTATTCGCCGATTTGTACAGAATGCTCAGTCTTCCCCAGCTAGGTTGCTCCAGCTTGAGCAGCAGACCATAGCCCGCGTGGTAATAGACTTTCTCATCAACATTGAGCTTAAGGCGCAGATGCTCGGCCAGTTTTTTCTGGTATCTGGCGCGAAAGTGCAGCCCGTAGCGACGCGAAAAAAGCTCCATTTCCGGCACCTGAATCAGGCATACCGTGGAGTCTGGAGACGCCTGAATATCCGCTTTCAATGCCCGCAAATTAGGCATATTGGTCATCGGGTCCGTCAGCCCCATATTCAGCAATTGCTCAATGCGTAGGGTGTTGAAACGGGCAAGCACGCCCATGATCACGATGGTGAGCGTGAAGATAAAAATAGCCGTCGAGACCAGCACCTGATGCAACATGAAGTCATCATTGACTGCGATGTAATTCACATTATTCTTCGCCAGCACAATCATCATCACGGTCCAGACGGGAGCCGTGAAAATATAGCCAATGCGCACCGAGCTCCACAGCATCAGCGGGAATATCAGTATCAGGCTGTAGAACGTGAAGAAGATATTGTCTTTGAAGGGAATATTCAGACAAACCATCAGGATGAGTAGCGATAAGGCCCATGCGGAAAAGCGAGTGTAACCGACGTTTTCTGATAGCTGGGCCAAAACTGACTTCTGGCAGACTGCGGCGTATTTCGGGCGGCAGATAATCCTTAATGCGGTGTAAAACAAAGGAATGCCCGTGATGCAGCCATTCATCACCCCCTGGATTCTGACCAGGGTTTCCGCGTTAAAAATGTAATCGCAGACCATTCCTGAACCCGTATGCGGCGTGGTCAGCAGGCAAATCACTTCACTAAAAAGCGTATTGAGCACCGCATTGCACAGACAGAGCCAGATAATTCGCTGGGTCGTGAGTGAAATCCGCCCAAAACTTGATGCACTGCGCCAGCCTGTATACCTGGTGTAGAAGAAGTAACTGATGAATGCGGCAATCAGGTAACCAAGCAGCTCGTAGGATTCGGTTGAAGAACGGAACAGCAGGGAAAATACAGAGAGAAGAATCAGGCCGGGTACGGCTCTGTAACCAAATAGCACCAATACCGCAGAGATAGCCGCCAGTTCCAGGTCATAAACCACCAGAACTCGTCCATCGACAATAAGGTGGCTACTGAGCAATTGGGCCAGTGAGTAAAGCAGGAACGGGAGAACCAGCGGGAAAACCCACCGTTTATTGGTATACGCTGTGCTGTTGCTGGCTGTAGAGTCCAAGTATTTAACCCGTTGCTTATGCTTAGTGTGCTATTTAGGTAGCATGGTGAGTATATTGATTAATGGAAAAATTCTTGCAGAAGACATAATGGAATAGAAAAAACGTTATAATTAATTAACATTTACAACGATATTAAGAAGATCCCGCACGTATTAAAATCAAAACAAATACGAACAATTAATTAACAAGCGCCATTGGTTATTTTAAATGATTTAAATTATTAACAAACAAGAAATCGCGCTGGCATTCTCAAATCCTTTTTAATTGTATTCATTTTGCGCTCAAAAAAGAACTGCTACTTATAGGTAAAAATAGACATTAATTAATAATAAAATCCTGTTCAACAACAAACAAAAAATACACATAACTTACTGATTACCATCGAAATAAAATCAATAAAGAATTGTATAATATTGCGTTAAAATGGTAATTGAAAGATAAAGTCGCTGTGTCACTAACGTCTTTATTTGATGAAAAGCTTAAAGAGAATCAATGAATCGCGAAAATAGCGTTTAATCACTATTTTTTGTGATTGACTTGGTTATCCAGGTTATCTATAGTCCCGCCACGTGTTTTGCCTTTATTTATTCCCTCATCATTAATGTTACATAATAGTTTGTTATTGGTGACGCAACGTCTGACACTCTTCATAAAAAACTCACATAACAGCAACAGCCAGACAATATATTTCAATGCATTAATTTCAAATCATTAATGCATGAGCAATTCGTATTCATTAGGAAACCGACAATCTGTGGCTAAAAGTTTTTTCTCGCTTAAAAGCGTAAAAGGTTGGCACCATTCTATCGCCGGGAAAATAACCCAGTTTTTGCTGGCGGGTATCCTTATTGCTTTCGGGGCAGGTGCCTGCGCGGGTTGGGGTCTGATTGATAGCTTTTCGTACCAACAGTGGGTACATCAGGCTGAAGCGAATGCGCAAATCATTACGTATATCGTCCGCAATGTTTATACCAACGTCGCGGTGGGAACCAGTTCGACCGGCCAAATCACACGCATTGTGTCGGAGCACAAAATCGGCGACCCGGACTCAGTGATTCAAACCGGTTATAACCCTGTCGATGTATTAGCTCTGGCCGCGGTGCAAACCCGTAACCCGACGTGGCTTTTCCTTTATACGCCAGAAAAAGGCTTCCAGGGCATCAGCAATAATTCAGAATCAACAGAAGAAAAAATCAGCTTCAAAGGACAAAGAGCCACTGACGCCCTGGGGAATTACTACATTGGTTTTGCCTCGATTAACGGCCAGGATTGCTTTATCAGCGCCGTGCCTATTCTGACACCATCAGGCGAAATTCTGGGTAGTTTAGTCAGCAGCATCGGCAATAAAAAACAGCTCTATGCCGCCTATGACGCGATGCTGAAGAAAACACTGATCATTCTGGCGCTAATTTTGTTAGGTACGCTGGCTCTGGTGACGCTGTTTATGCGCCGCCTGTTCCGCCCGGTACCGTTGCTCATCAACTCCCTGACCCGCATTGCCCACGAGCAAACCGACCTTATTACCCCTTATTTAGATCAGGATGACGAAATCGGCAAATTAGCAGCAGCGATTGAAAAACTCCGTATTGCGATGGTTGAACGCGATTACCTGCAAAGAATGCAGGATATGTCGCAAAAAATGGAGTACATGGCTCACCATGATTCGCTGACCGGCTTCCCGAACCGCGCTTCTTTTAGCCAGGCACTGGATAAATGCATTCGCGAAATGAATCAAAACGGGCAGTCTTTCAACTTGTTGCTGATCGATCTTGATAACTTTAAACCGGTCAACGACACCTTCGGCCACTCGGCGGGCGATGAAGTTCTGATCGGTGTCGCACAGCGCCTGTCATTGTTGCTCGGCCCGATGGACTTTGCTGCGCGGTTAGGCGGCGATGAATTTGCTATTTTGCAGAGTGTGCGGGAAGACAATTGCCAGGAAGCTGGAGCACTGTCGCAAAAAATCGTTCGTGCTTTGAGTATTCCGTTTACCTACGGCAGCCACTCTTTCGCCATCAGTTGTAGCGTGGGTATTGTCACCGCCCCTTCTCAGGGCAACAGTGCCACGACGCTGATGATCAATGCTGACCTGGCATTGTACGCGTCAAAACATAGCGGACGCGGTTGCTACCACTTCTTTGAAGACGGCATGATGATGAAGCACACCAACAGTGTGTTCGTGAATCAGGAAATCATTAACGGCATTGATAATAATGAGTTCGTGCTGCACTACCAGCCGATTATCGATCTGGAAAATGAAACGGTTTGTGGTTATGAATCGCTTATCCGGTGGAATCATCCTACTAAGGGACTGATATTCCCGGATTACTTCATTAATATTGCGGAAGAATCCGGCCTGATTATTCGTTTGGGCGAATGGATTATCCGACAATCCTGTATGGCTGCGGCGAAGTGGCCTGAGTCCACTAAAGTCGCGGTGAATATTTCGGCCTATCAATTACATGGCCCTGGCCTGATAGACATTATTGTTGATGCGTTAAAACAAAGTGGCCTGGCGGCTAACCGTCTGGAAATTGAAGTCACTGAATCAGAAAAGCTGGATCAGTCTATTGCGTTGCCGGTATTCAGAAAAATTCGTGAAATGGGTATTTCTATTGCGATGGATGATTTGGGAACCGGATATGCGGCGTTGGATTACCTGCTTATTTATCCGTTCACCCGCATTAAAATCGCCCGTACCCTGATTATGAAACTGGAGCAAGAAAGTGCGAGCCAGTACCTGGTCGTGATGCTGATTCAATTTGCCCAGAAATATGGCATGAGCGTGACGGCGGAGGGGGTTGAGACGGAGCAGCAGCGGACTATTTTGCGCCGAATTTCTTGCCAGAATGTACAGGGTTACTATTACAGCCGCCCATTGCCTGAGAAAGATCTGGAGCCGACGTTTGGCAATAAAGTCATCGACGGGGAAATCTGCGATGTCTGTTAAAACCCTTTTTGCTGGGTTATTTCGTAGGTCGGATAAGTGTAACGCCATCCGACACCATTCACCGAAATGGTGGATGACGCGTACGCTTATCCACCCTACAAACCTGTCAGTCATCTGGTTTTTGGCACTATTTTTGCTCAGTAGTCCGGTATGCCACGCACATGGCGTACACAGTAAAAACACACTGGATAAGATAGCCGAGACAAAGACAATTACGCTGGGTTATCAAGATGATGCATTTCCCTTTTCATACATTGAGGGGCAGCGACCGACGGGTTACTCCATTGATATATGCAATAAACTCGTTGATGCAATCAAAGTAAAACTGAAGCTAAAAGACCTTAAAGTTCGCTGGATAAAAAGCAGTACCGCGTCACAGTTCGTGCTCATTAAAAATCATGCTACTGATATCATGTGCATCCCTGGTTTTTATTCTGAATTGCGTCATCAAAAAGCCGAATTCTCATTCCCATTTTTCTTCTCCAGCACGCGTTTCATTACTCGCAAAAATAACCATACCGATACCATTGACGACTTAGCCGGGCACAGTGTCCTGGTTAAAAGCGGCACTATTTATGTCGAGCAAATCCACACCATCAATAGAACGAACGATCTCAATTTAAATATTGAGCTTGATAACAATAACAAAGGTGCATTCCAGGAACTT
>Ga0160437_1000328_pt1 | contig 26044 bp, 19 predicted proteins | sample HID1975I_E0MG_FD_108227 | JGI IMG/M metagenome (GOLD analysis project Ga0160437, IMG submission 108227) | Enriched soil microbial communities from UW Madison campus, WI, USA - HID1975I_E0 MG | ecosystem: Environmental > Terrestrial > Soil > Unclassified | place: USA: Madison, Wisconsin... | reverse complement strand
CGGTAGGATTAGGCCGCGATCGCCGAACCCGCCTACTTGTGCGGTATGACGAGTCATCCGCCGCACGGCTTCCTCAATAGGCAGGCGCTCGCCCCTGCGGTCTCGGGTCCAGTAGGTGAGCACAAAGGTCTGCATCGAGCCGTCGCAGATCGCGCCGACATGAGCGCCGCCGTCGCCGAGGCCGAGCACGGTTTCCTCGCGCGTCAGCATATCGTGGACGACGTCGAGGTTGTAGCGGGTGAAATTGCGTGCTGGGAAATAGAGGATCGCCTGGCCGTCATCCTCCAGCAACGCGTCGTAGGCCACTTCCGCAACTGTGCAGCCGCGCTCGCGGGCCAGGTTGTCGAAGCGCTCGCGTTCGGGAGGTGCATAATCGGGGGTGCCGCCCATCGCGTAGCAGCGGGCGATATCGCGCATGAACGCCGGATACTTCACAGGATCGAGCGGTAGCTCCATCTCGGCCAAGATCGCCGCGCGCACCTCGGACTTGCGCATTTCGGCGGCGCGGTTCGCGACAGGCAGGTGCTCAATGCGATCGTAACTGGGACAGCCTCGGAATGGGTTGAGACTGAGTTGCAGTCCGTAGAGCACGCCAACGGGACGGCCGACGATTTGCCCATAGATATCGAGCCCGCGCTCGCGCTCGGCGGCGCAAGCCTCGGCAATCTCCTGCCAGCGATCCGGGGCCTCGTTGTATTGGAGCAGTGGGAACGTCACCGTATGGCCCGACGCCTCGGCGATACGGGCGAGCATGCGGAATTCGGAGGAGAAGCCGTTGGCCGTGTCGAACTCGGACGCCGACATGAACAGGTGCTGCCCATGCGGCTTCATGGCCAGGGCGATGGCCATGAGTTCGTCCTCGCTCGCGGTCGTTACAGGAAGCTGCTCGCCGCTGGCCGTGCGGTGACCGACCACCCGTGTGGTGGAAAAGCCAAAAGCGCCCGCCGCTACGCCATCAGAGACGAGCGCGGCCATGGTTTGCATATCGGCGGGGGTGGCCGGTTCGCGCGCGATCGCGCGCTGGCCCATTGCGTGGACCCGCACTGGAATATGGGGAACTGCCACGGCGAAGTCGGCATCCATCTGCCGCTGCGCGATGGCGTCCATGTATTCCGGGAAAGTTTCCCAATTCCAGGGAAGGCCTTTGGCCATGACGATGCCGGGGATGTCTTCCACGCCTTCCATGACGTCGATCATCTGTGCGCGCATCTCGGGCCGGCAGGGCGCAAAACCGACGCCGCAATTGCCCATCAGCACGGTGGTGACGCCGTGGTTGGTCGAGGGCGAGAACTGCGTATCCCAAGTGACCTGGGCATCGTAATGCGTGTGGATGTCGACGAAGCCCGGCGTAACCAATTTGCCGCGCGCGTCGATTTCCTCGCGCCCCGAACCGGGGACGGCCCCGGTCGCGACGATATGCCCGTTCGCTATAGCAACGTCGCCGTCCCACAGCCCGGCACCGGTGCCATCGGCCACGGTGCCGCCGCGAATGACGAGATCATAGTCGCTCATCGCCGTTTCCATTTCTGCAGGGCAAAGAGGCCGGGGCGCCAGAGGGAAAAATAGGGCGCCCCGGCAAGAGGTTCGAACCAGCCTGGGGCTCAGAACTTGATAGTGGACCGCACGCCGAACGTCCTGAGATCGCGCAGTGCCACGGCTACCGCCGAGAAGGGCGAGAGGTAGGCGTTGGTGCGCTCCAGCAACGTGAAGTCGGTGGCAGCCTGATAAGCCTTGTTGTTGAACAGGTTGGTAACGAAACCTTCGAGCGTGTACCGGTCATTGCCGAAGCCGAGCCGCAGGTTCACTTGCGTCATGTCAGGGGTCTTCGTCAGGTTCGAGGCATTGGTGTAGACGCCCGACTTGTAGCTGAAGTCGGCGCGGGCAAAAGCTTCGACATCGCCGCGCAGAGGTACGGTGTAGTTGACCGATGCCGAAGCGTTGTAACGCGAAGCCAACGGGTTGTGGTTGCCGCTGAAGTCCGTGATCCCGGTCAGAGCGGTGACCGTAGGAGCACTCAGCTTGCTGATATCGCTCTCGTTGTAGGAACCGTTCACGCCGAGCGTCAGGCGTTCGCCTACAGCGAACGAGACGTCGCCTTCAAGGCCGTACATCTTGACCTTGCCGGTGTTGAGCTGGGCCTGGATATTGTAGACCACGCTCGTCGCCGGATCGACCAGAGTGATGACGTTGGCGTTGAGCTGGTCCTTCCAGATGCCGTAATAGGCGGCAAACGTGTAGCGCATGCGGTTGCCGAAAGCGCGGCCCTTGGCACCGATCTCGAAGTTGTCGAGCTTTTCCGGCTCAACTGCGATGCGGAGCCCGGCATTGGCCGCCAGCACTTGCGCCGCGGGGCTCAGGTTGGAGAGGAACACGGTGTTGAACGCCGCCGGGTTCACCCCCTTCGAATAGGAGGCATAGACCATCATGTCCGGGGTCACGTCGTAATTGACAATCACACGCGGGGTGAAGTTCTTATAGGTCTGTTTGGCGAGGATCGTACCTTCCTCGTAAAATCCCGGCGTCGCGAAGGCGGCGGAGGCGATCGTCTGGCCGCCGGGACGGGCATAGGCGTACATCGTGTCGATCTGGTAGCGACCGTCGAAGTTGACGCTCAGCTCCGGCGTGATCTTGTAACCCAGGCCGAAGAATGCACCGAACGTGCGATTGCGGGTCTTGCCGGAGACGACGCTGAACTGGCTGATCCCGAGCGCGCCGTTGTTGCCGCCGCCGCCGCCCTGGAAGGTGGCGTTGAGATAGCTGCCGCCCAGCGTCGCCGAGAACGGGCCGCCGTCGTCAAAGCTGGCACGCAGTTCCTGCGAGAAGTCCTTGCTGACGGCCTCAACGAGATAGGGATAGTCGAAATAGCTCGGCGCGCCCGGCGCGGTGCCGACCGCGTTGTTCGAATTCGGCGCGGTCGTGTTGTAATAGAGATCGAGGTCCGAAAGCTGACTGCGGCGCTCGTTGTTGTAGCCGGTGAGGGAGGACAGCGTCACGCCGCTGCCGACTTCCCAGTCAACGTTGAAATGCAGGTGGTAGAAGCGGCTGCGCAGGCCGTAGCCCTGCACGCCGTCCTTGGGATCAATCAGCCGGCCGCGCGGGTTGGCGAGGAAGTCCTGGATGAACGGCGTATCGACCGTATTCATCGAAGGGGCGTCGGCGGGCAGGCTAGGTAGGCTGCCGCAGAAGTAGCGGTTGTTGCCAAAGGCGCAGTTCGAACTGTCGGGCACGATCACCGCGCCGTTAGCCGGATTGGTGACGGCGTGGGCTGCGAGCAGCCCGGTGGCGTTGGGACCGTCATTGTTTTTCGAAATCAGGCCGAATGCCTTGGCCTTGAGATTTGATGCAGGGGTGAATTCCATAGCGAGGGTCGCGGCCCGGGTGCGCTGGTCACCGAGCGTCTGGCCGGGGACGCTCTGGTTCTTCCACGATCCGCCTTTCGCGGTTTCTTGCAAGGTGGCGCGAAAGCCGACGAGGCCCTCTATCAACGGCGCGCCGATCGACGCTTGGAGCTCGTGATTGTCCCTTGTGCCGATCATGCCCGAGAAGCTGCCCTCGAGCCGTTCGGGTGTCGCCTTGGTGACGACATTTACCGCACCAGCGAAAGTCTGGCGGCCGAAATAGGCGCTCTGCGGACCTTTCAGCACTTCGATGCGCTCGGGATCGGTTATCGCTTGGATGCCGGTGGCTGTGGAAACCGGCACGCCGTCGATGAAGATCGAGGCGGTCTGCACCGAGGCGCTGGAAGGCGTGAAGCCCCGGATGATGACCTGCTGGAACGAGCGGTCGTTGCGGCCGGAGGAACTGGAGACGATCTTCATGCTGGGCGTGAAGGCGGACAAGTCAGTTACGGACTGCACACCACGCGCCTTCATGTCCTCGCCGGAAAGCGCAGTCACCGAAATCGGCGTCTTGAGAATGTCTTCTCCCCTCTTGCGCGCAGTAACAACAATGTCGCCGGGCAAGCTGGTAGCCGCGCTTGGCGTAGAATCCTGTGCCCTGGCCGAGATGGCATTGCCCGCGTTCATGATGAGCGATGCGCAGGACAATAGAAGGGCGCTGCGGAGCCCGGAGATGCTTGTCATGTTTCTTCCCCGTATCGATCCCCGACCGTTATTGGCCTGAGTCTTTGAGATCGTTCTTCCTGCGAGCGTGCTTTTTATCTGTTGTAATTCAGATTTTCGCTGTTCAACGAAACCCTGTTGTCATCGTTCCGTCGCTCTATGGGTGCATAGTATCATCGCTATTTTGCGTCCCGGGCATCAGAAGCGCTTATCACCTCCAAGAATTCCTGATTGGCGCCTGGGACGAGGCCGTGCTTGTTAACAGGCCCATGCCAGCGGCGGCACGGCAGCCTTGGGCGTCTTTCCGTGCCGCTTCATTCCGCACCAGTTCCTTAAAGGCGAGGCGAAAACGACGTCATGAAACTGCTTGCCTTCCTGATGCAGACCGGCGGCCATATCGCCGGCTGGCGCCACTCGCGCGCGGCCACGCGGGCCTTATGCCACGCCGACTACTTCCGCGACTTGGGCCGCACGGCCGAACGCGGTCTGTTCGACGGAGTGTTTCTGGCAGACTATCTCGGCTATCACCCGGTCAAAGGCGCGGACGTGTTCGCCGGACTGGAAACACCCAAGCTCGACCCTATCGCGGTACTGGCGACGATCGCGGCGGAGACCAGCAACCTCGGGCTGATCGGAACGGCTTCCACCACTTATAGCCAACCCTACGACCTTGCGCGGCGTTTCGCATCGCTCGATCACCTGAGCGCAGGCCGTGCCGGCTGGAACATCGTAACTTCGACGATGGAAAACGAGGCACACAATTTCGGTCTCGAAGCGCATATGGGGCATGCTGAGCGCTACGCCCGCGCCGATGAATTCGTCTCCATTGCGCGCCGGCTGTGGGACAGCTGGCAGGAGGGGGCGGTGCTCGCCGACAAGGCCAGTGGTCGCTACACCGATCCGGCCCGCATCAGTGCGCTGGATCATATCGGCGAGCACTTTCGCGTCGCCGGTCCGCTTACCGTACCGCGTCCCCCGCAGGGGTATCCCGTGCTGGTTCAGGCCGGCGCTTCGGCGACAGGGCGCCAGTTCGCCGCCACGCATGCTGAGGTCATCTTCACCTCCCATCCCTCGATCGAGACGGCGAAGGCATTCCGCTCGGCCATGCACGAGCAACTCGCCGTGCTGGGCCGCCTGCCGGGAAGCCTGAAGGTCATGCCGGCCGTCACCCCAGTCATCGGCCATTCGCGGCGCGAGGCGGAGGAACTCAAGCGCGAACTGGACGACTTGATCCCGGCGGCGGTTGCGCTCTCGAAGCTGGAAGCACTTTTGGGCAACATCGATCTGTCGCAGGCTGATCCCGATGCGCTTTTGCCGTCGCTGCCCGAAGCGGCGTTGGCGGGGCAGAACTCCACCCGTGACCGTGTTTTGGAATTGGCTGCACGTGAGCGCTTGCCAATCCGAGAACTGGCGCGCCGCGTTGCGGCGGGGCGCACCGGGCACACGATCGTTGGCACGGCTCAGGATGTCGCCGACACTTTGATACACTGGGAAGGCGAAGGCGCGGCGGACGGTTTCGTCATTTCTCCTCCGTTTCTTCCAGGCGGACTGGAAGACTTCGTCGACCACGTCGTGCCCGTACTTCAGGAGCGGGGGCATTTCCGCAAGTCTTACGAAGGGACGACTTTACGTGAGAACCTGGGCCTCGACGTTCCCGCGAACATGTTCGGGACGCATCCGGAATTGCGCTGCAAGCCGGAGGTCTGGTGACGGGCATGTCGGGATTGGCCCCGCTGATCAATCGCGCCGAGGCGCAACGGGTGATGGGGGAGCGCGGTGTCGGTGCGCTCGTTTTGGCAGATCCCACCAACATTTATCACGCAAGCGGTTTTTGGCCGCAAACGGTGGCCATGGGGCAGACCGGCGCGGCATTCGCGGTCGTGCCGGCAGACGCCGCCCGGCCGGTAACGCTCATCACCAGCCAGTTCATCCATTATCTGCATGACGTCGATGATGCCGCCGACGAAGGTGGGCTCGAGATTCTGCTCTATACTGCGCCCGAAGGGCTTGAAGGCGATGCCGCCGCGCCGGTTTTCCTGGCTGAACCGGTTGGCGGCCGGGAGGATCCGTGGGACGGGTTCAGCCGCCGATCCACGCTTAATGTTCTCGCGCGCACTTCGGCTTATCCCGACGTCGCCTCGGCGCTCAAGGCGGCCACTGCCCCTTTTCTGGGAAGCCTCTGTGCCGACGCGCCAGTGGTTGGGGGCCTGCTTAGTGAGGCTTGCCGTTCGTTTGCCGCCGAGCCCCTGCTTCGCCGGATACGAATGGTGAAATCTCGGCGGGAGATTGCACTGATGCGTCACGCGGCGCGAAGCAATGCCGAGGCGGCACGCGCGGCTATTTGTTCGATCTCGGCGGGCAACACTTACGAGGAGCTGCGAAGAGCATTCTTTGCGGAAACCGGCAGGCGCGGAGGAATTCCGCTGTTCATTTCCACTGACAGCATGGCTATGCGCCAGCGCGATGGTGTGATCCGTGAGGGACGCAGTTTTCAGGTCGACGCAGTCAGCCACTATGCGGGCTATCATGGCGACTATGGCCGAACGGTATTTGTTGGTGAGCCCGACCCTGTAGTTCTGCGGATGGTGGAAGCGGCCAGCTGCGCTAATAACGCTATTGCGCAAGCACTTGCACCGGGTCTGCGCTATTCTGACGTGCGCCGGATTGGGAAGGAGGCGGCGCGCGCAGCGGGCCATGACGTCGATATAGCTTGTACGCCCCATAGCGTTGGCCTGTACCATACCGATGAAGCCTTTGAAGGCGACACGATCCATTTCAACAAGGCGGATCATGTTATCGGCAAGGATATGGTGCTTAGCGTGGATTGCCCTGTGCTGCATCTGGATGCTGGCGGAAATGTACATCTGGAGGATCTGTGGTTGATTACCGAAAGCGGCTGCGAGCCGCTTAACGCTCTGGATGCTCCGTTCTTGCGAATTTAAGAGCTCGGGCAAAAACTCCTTTAAGCGAGGTGCGCTGCTGATGCGCTGGATGCCACCCTTCGTCGGTATTCGAGCCTTATCAGAAGCTGGTCAGGCCATAGTCGCGCAATGCGACGCGCCGCTGAGGCTAGCGTAGCGGATAACGACATTTTGATCGACCGCTCCGTGGCTTTCGCCGCTTCAGCAGCAAGGAGGGCGATGACTATCAAGCCACAGCCGCTCAGGTGTTCGGCGAAGCGAGCCATCCGATCGGCCTGAAGGAGGGGGCATTGAAGCCTTTCGTAGGTCTGTCCTATGCCTATCTCGGCGCGTGCAGCATCAACGAAAGCGGTTCGGCTGTGTCGCTAACCGGTAAGGTGTCGAACGCCGATGCACTGTTCTCGTCGCTGGGCATCAGGGCGCAAGCGCGCTTCGAAATGGGCGAGAACTCGGCATTGCTGCCGCACTTGGCAGCACGGTTTCGGGGACCTGCCTGCCGATGGCTCACTGGGCTTCGACGGGCAGGCGCCTAACTTTGCGGTGACGGGTACGCCACTTTCCCGCAACTCTGCACCGGTCGGTGTCGGCCTCGATTTCGCAGCGGGCTGGTCTGGTAGGTGCAACGGGATGAAAACCCCTGAGTTGTAGTAGGAGAGAAGCGGCGAATTTAAGTGTCGAGAAAATTGTGCGTTTGGGTTGACGTCACGCAAATCGATTTTAACGCCTTAACTTGTGCAGCGGCAGCCAGATGCTTTTTACGGATGGTGCGGGATCGCTCACGGCGCCCGATGATAAGACCAGGACGATGGCTTGCGTTATTTTCATCGCTCAGCGCTAAATTTGCACTTGTGCTGCGTTGCAGCATGACGGAACATCGAAGCGCCTTTCAGGCATCCTCTCCCAAACTTTTCAAAGCCGGCCCAAGTGGCCGGCTTTTCTTTTTGATAAAACAGCGCCTCAATTTCCCGGAGTAGATAATGAAGATCGGCAAGACGCAGATCGTGATCGTCGGAGGGGGCGCGGCGGGGCTCGAACTCGCCGCCAAGCTGGGAAGGCGCTACGGACGTAAGCACCACGACATCATCCTGATCGATCGCAACCGCACGCATATCTGGAAACCGCTGCTCCATGAAGTTGCAACGGGGTCGCTCGATGCCAACATGGACGAGGTAGGCTATCGCAGCCACTGCCATCGCTGGGGCTATCGCTACTTCTACGGGACGCTCTCCTCAATCGATCGCGCGGCGCGCCAAGTCCATCTGGCCCCGGTCAACGACGACACCGGCAGGGAAGTGGTTGCCGCCCACACCATTCGCTACGACTATCTGGTGCTGGCCTACGGATCGGTTACTAATGATTTTGGCACTCCGGGTGTCGCAGCGAACTGCACCTTCCTGGACAGCCACAAGCAAGCAGACCGGTTCCGCGATCGGCTGCTCGACCAGTGTTTGCGCGTATCGCGCGAGATGACTGCTAATCCGGCAAGCAACGCGCGAGTTCGGATTGCGATCGTGGGCGGCGGGGCTACCGGCGTGGAACTGGCGGCCGAACTGTTCAACGCGGCAGATGCGCTGGGCTTCTATGGGCTTGAAGTGTTCGACGGCAGCCGCCTCGAAGTGACGCTTATCGAAGCCGGGCCGCGCATCCTGCCGGCCCTGCCCGAACGGCTTGCGGCCGCTGCCCATCACGAACTGGAGGCGTTGGGCGTGCGCGTGCTCACCGATACCCAAATTATTGCTTCTACAGCCGAAGGTATGGTGACGCGCGGCGGCGAGGTGATCGCTGCGGATCTCCAGGTCTGGGCGGCCGGCGTTAAGGCCGCACCCATCGCCGGTGGACTGGATGGATTAGAATTGGCTCGTTCGGGCCAGGTCGTGGTACGTCCCAGCTTGCAATCAACTAAAGATGAACGTGTCTTCGCTATCGGTGACTGTGCATTCTGCGTGTTGGCGGGCCAGGAACGTCCTGTGCCGCCGCGCGCGCAGGCCGCGCACCAGATGGCCGACGTAGTGTTCCGCAATCTGGGCCGCCTTATGACCGGCAACGCGACGGTTCCGTTCGTTTATAAGGATCACGGATCCTTGGTGTCACTCAGCCGCTTCTCGACGGTGGGATCGCTGATGGGCAATCTGGTCGGCGGAAAGTTGGCCGTCGAAGGCCGGCTGGCCAGGTTCCTCTACATGTCGCTGTATCGCATGCACCTGATTGCAATTCACGGCTGGATTAAGGGCGCGGCACTGATCGTCGTAGGTCATGTCAACCGCATCGTCCGGCCGCGCCTGAAACTGCATTGACGCGACCGCCGCTGCTTGTCCACTGCTGTCTGAAATGCGCATGACTTCTTCTAACGGCCTTGGAAACAGGACGGCTGCTGGTCGCATACGCCGATGCGGCCGAACAGCGCCCGTTTCTCTGTTTCGTGGATGACAATCGAGCCGGGTAGCAAGGCAGGGAAGGGCCGAACAAAATCAGGCATAATGCCTCCTGCTCGGCTTCGCGCATCGGCGGAGCTATAACTCCTGCGGGAAGACGGCTGCTAAGGTTCACACCGTGACGTGAACCAGCCGAGTTCCTTTGCAGCGTGCAGCAGAAGCTCCTGCCTTAGCATCGGTTTTGTTTGGCTGCGACTGCGGGTGATTTGCTTGGAGTCGGGGTATTTAATTTTCACCTTAACGGTGTGACTGAAAATCTGCCGAGGCTCGCGCCAGCGCTAATGATGTTCGGCATCCTGACAACGCCAGCCTTGATCTCTTCAGGAGCTGTGAGGCTGCGGTCAGACATTGTCTCGGATTCAGAAGAGTTACGACCCCGGTTGGGATTGACCGGTCTGTGATCTTCGCAAAATGAACCCCGAATGGTGCAGCTCGATGCCGCCAAGAGGCTTCGAGAGACAGCCGCCCGCATTTCTCGAACGGGGCGTGTGCCAATATGATATAGACCCGGTCGGGAGTGCGCCTAAGGTCGTGGAGCGATCCAAGGTCGCCAATTCGCCGCCTTGATTGCCGGCCAGGCAGGGGTAAGCACGATACCTGACTACAAGAACCAAACAGATTTAGCCCAGCTTCCTCTGACAGATGAGCAGATTGCAGAAGCGGCGAGCGCACAGGGCCTTACAGTTCCGGAAAGGTGCCATGCCGGATTGAAGGATAATCTTGAAATTATCTCCAGGCACGTTTCGACGATGCGGGGGATTTCCGGAAAGAACCGGCATTGAGCCCGGTCCGCGACATCGCTTCTGCCGTTCTTTCCAGGCGTATTTCCGCTATCGACCTGTTGGAGAAATGCCTTGCCGCGTTGCCGGATCCATCACGTGATTCTCTCCATGCAATAACTCGCCTTTTGCCCGAACGCGCCCGAGCCGAAGCGCGGGCTGTGGACGCATTAGTGGCAGCTGGCGCGGATCCGGGGCCTCTGGCGGGTGTGCCATATGGCGTCAAGGATCTGTTTGACATTGCAGGTTTGCCGACCACCGCAGGTTCTACAATCTATGCGGAAGCGCCGCCGGCCAAAGCCGATGCCGAGGCCATCGCCCGGCTGCGCAACGCCGGTGCGATCCTGGTTGCGACGCTCAACATGGACGAGTTTGCCTACGGCTTCGCGACGATCAATGCGCGCCACGGCACCACTCGCAACCCACACGATCAGAGCCGGTTGGCAGGTGGTTCGTCAGGCGGGTCTGCGGCAGCGGTTGCCGGTGGCATGCTGCCATTTTCGCTCGGGTCGGACACAAATGGCTCGGTGCGCGTTCCCGCCAGCCTCACGGGTATTTACGGTCTGAAGCCCTCCCATGAAGGTTTGCCGCTGACAGGCGTCTTTCCATTTGCAAAGAGTTTCGATGATGTCGGGCCCTTCACCGTCAGCGCGGGCGATATGGCGCTGGTATGGGAAGTTCTTTCGAGCAGAGACGCCGCGCCCTGCGGCCGCCCGCTAAGAGTAGCGCGCCTTGGAGGACGGTTTCGCGAGAACGCCGATCCCGAGCAGCTTGCGGCGATTGACGTCATCGCAGGCGGCACGCCGTTGGTCGAGTTCCCGGATGTCGGCCGTGCGCGTTCTGCTGCGTTTCTCATGACGGCCTTCGAGGGGGGGAGCCAACATCGCGATGCTCTGTCGGAACAGGCCATGGCGTTTGATCCGGCGACGCGGGATCGTCTTCTCGCCGGAGTATTGTTGCCTCGTGGTATCTACGAAGAGGCGTCCAGGTTCAGGCGGTCGTTCCTGCGCGAACTCCAAAAGGTAATGGCCGATTTCGACGTACTGCTCGCGCCGACCACGCCTTGCACGGCGCCTTTGATCGAAGACCCGCGGATTCTGATCGACGGCGCACTTTCACCCGCCCGCGCTGACCTCGGGATCCATACTCAGCCGATCACCTTTGCTGGGTTACCTTCGCTGTCGGTTCCGCTGCGCCGAGAAGGAAGGTTACCGATCGGATTGCAATTGATCGGCAAGCCCGGCGGCGAGCCCGACTTAATGCATTTTGCGGCGAAGCTTGAGGACGACGGCATTACCGGCTTCGTGGTGCCATCCGCCGCGGCTATGCCAGCGTGGTTCGATATGCAATGGACGGCGGCGTGAACCGTTGCATGACCGCGGCCACAAAGGCCTCTCACGGTATAGTGACGGCGCCGCATCACCTGGCGGCCGAGGCTGGGGTTTCAGTCCTGCGCGACGGGGGCAACGCGGTGGAAGCCAGCGTTGCTACCGCCGCAGTCCTTTCCGTGGTCTATCCGCACATGACAGCGATCGGGGGAGACGGTTTCTGGCTGATACGTGAGCCCGATGGTCATGTTCACGCTGTTCATGGCTGCGGAGGCGCTGCCGCACGTGCCGACCTGGCGCTCTACGATGGGCTCGAAGCAGTGCCTGCGCGCGGGCCTCTGGCGGCGAACACAGTGCCAGGGACGATCTCGGCCTGGGCCGCAGCCCTCGGCACAGGAGGCGGAAAACTCTCGCTTGAACGGCTGCTGCTTAGTGCGATCCACTATGCCGAAAAAGGAGTGCCCGTCACCGCAGGGGGCGCAGCCATCGCCGCTGGCAAGGGCTATGAGCTACGCCTTCAGCCGGGGGCCTACAGGTCCGTTTTCGAGCCCCGCGGCCGTCCATTGGCCAAAGGAGACATTCTGTGCAATCTGGCGCTTGCCCAGACATTCAGAACGCTTGCAGCGGACGGGCTCGACAGCTTTTACCGGGGCGGCCTTGCTGCACGCATAGCTGAGGACCTTGCCGCGCTTGGCAGTCCGATTTCAGCTTCGGACCTCGCCGCTCACGAGGCGACCCGTCCCCAACCGCTTACAGCCAGGATAAAGGGCGCACGCCTCTTCAACACCGCGCCGCCAACACAGGGTTTCGCCTCTCTCCTAATCTTGGCATTGTTTGACCGCCTCGGCGTCGATGCGCCGGATGGTTTCGCGCACGTCCACGGTCTGGTCGAGGCGACAAAGCAGGCATTCCTGCTGCGAGACCTGCATGTGGGAGATCCGGGCCACACGCGGTTCGACTTCCAGGGCTTGCTGAGAGATCCGGACGCTGTCGATGCGCTTGCGGCGCGAATCGAGCCTGACAAGGCGTTGCCTTGGCCCCAACCGCCGCAATGGGGCGATACGTGCTGGTTCGGAGCGGCTGACAGTGAAGGCCGGGTGGTCTCTGCCATACAGTCGACTTATTTCGAATTCGGCTCCGGGCTCGTCCTTCCGCAGACCGGGATAATCATACAGAATCGGGGAAGTTCGTTCCGGCTTGCCAGAAGTGGCTGGAATGCATTGAAACCTGGCCGCAAACCTTTCCACACGCTCAATCCGGCGCTGGCCGCCTTCGACGACGGGCGAGTAATGGCCTATGGCACCATGGGCGGCGAGGGCCAGCCGCAGACGCAGGCCGCGCTGTTCAGCCGCTATGCCCGCTTTGGCGTCGATCTGCAGCAGGCAATCAGCGCCCCGCGCTGGTTGCTCGGTCGCACATGGGGTGAAGTCACGACTTCCCTCAAGCTGGAGGAAGGCTTTAGCGAGGCGCTTTATGCTGAACTTGCCGAGGCCGGGCACGATCTTCAGCGCGTCGGCCCGCTTACTCAGATGATGGGCCATGCCGGCGCCGTCGTGCGCCTGACGGACGGTACTTTCGAAGGCGCCAGCGATCCGCGCAGCGATGGCGCGGTGGCGGCATGGTAGGCGGAGCCCGCGCGGCGGCCCGCTGCGACGTCCTTGGTCGCGCGCCCTATAGCGAGTTTGAGCATGGCCTGTACCGGGGTTATCTGACGCCTGCCCATCATACCACTTTGGACCTCGTCGGTGCCTGGATGGTGGAGGCGGGAATGCATGTGGACCTCGATCCTGCGGCGAACCTCCTGGGCCGCTATGAAGGCCAGAACCCTGGAGCGCCGGCGCTGGTGATCGGCAGCCATCTCGATTCTGTCCGCGACGGCGGACGCTATGATGGGCCGTTGGGGGTGCTGTTGGGTATCGAATGCGTGGCCGCGCTGAACGATCAGCAGCGCCGCTTGCCTTTTGCCATAGAAGTCTATGGTTTCGGGGACGAGGAAGGCTCGCGTTTTCCCGCCGCCATGTTGACGAGCAGGGCAGTGGCAGGGACGCTGGACGGCGACCTTGCCCGGATAGCCGATGCCGATGGCGTTTCGCTGGCCGCCGCGCTTGCCTCGTTCAAAACCGATTACGACGTGGTTACCGCCAGCACGCCTACTCGCAGGCTTGATCTGAAAACCTTCGAGGCCGCGCGACGCTCGCCCGGTGACATCGTCGGCTATCTTGAGGCCCATATCGAACAGGGCCCTGTCCTCGAAGCCGAAGGCCTGGCGCTGGGTATCGTCACCGGCATCGCCGCGCAGCTGCGCTATGCGGTTACGCTGCGAGGCGCGGCAGGCCACGCCGGCACCTCCTCCATGCCGCTACGCCGGGACGCGTTGGCAGGTGCCGCCGAGATGGTGCTAGCCGTCGAGCAAGTAGCGAGGAGAGACGCGTCGGATCTCGTGGCCACTGTTGGCAAGTTTGAAGCGGCTCCCGGAGCTGCCAACGTGATAGCAGACGAAGTGCGCTTTTCGATCGATATACGTGCCGGCGAGGCGGCACGGCGTGACCGCGCTGCCAAGGCAATTGAGGAAAAACTGGAGCTACTTGCCTCGCAGCGAGGCCTGGTTCTCGATCTTGCGCTTGTTCACGATCTGCCTGCCAGCCCCTGCGATGCCGCCCTCATGCAATTGCTGGAGAGCGCCATGGCCGAGGCTGGGCAGCCGCTCCGGCGCCTTGTTTCAGGAGCGGGGCATGATGCAATGGTCATGTCCGCACTGTGCCCTGCTGCCATGCTGTTCATTCGCTGCAAGGATGGCGTCAGTCACAATCCGGCCGAGCATGTCGAGCCTGGTGATGCCGACGTTGCGCTTGAGGTCATGCTTGGCTTCATTGAGCGACTGAACCGGAAAGTTTTGGGAGAATCGCTTGCCGATCGAACTTGATCCGATGCTGTTGCTGGGAGAGATCGATCCGCCCCAGCGCCTGCTTATGGGGCCGGGCCCGATCAACGCTCATCCACGCGTCCTGCGAGCAATGAGCGCCGACCTCCTCGGACAGTTCGATCCGGAGATGACTGGTTACATGAATCAGGTCATGGCGCTGTACCGGCCGATATTCGGCACCGCGAACCGCTGGACCATGCTTGTCGACGGCACTGCCCGGGCGGGAATAGAGGCGGCATTGGTCAGCCTCGTAGCACCGGGAGACGTGGTTCTGGTGGTCAATTTTGGTCGCTTCGGCCTGCTGCTTGGCGAGATCCTCGCTCGTATCGGCGCGGTCGTCGAGACCGTAAAGGCTCCCTGGGGCGAGATCGTATCTCTCGATGCCATTGCGGCGGGCATTGCACGCTGCCAGCCGAAAGTGGTCGCGACGATCCACGGCGATACCTCGACCACCATGGTCCAGCCGTTGGATGGGTTTGGCGCGTTATGCCGCGCAGCGGGCGCGCTCAGCTACGTCGATGCTACCGCCACCATCGGCGGGATGGAACTGGCAGCCGATCGCTGGGAAGTGGACGTGGTGAGCGGCGGTCTGCAGAAATGCCTGGGAGGTCCCTCGGGCTCAGCACCGATCACCATTTCCGACACGGCCGCCGAACACATAACCCGGCGCCGTCATCTCGAGCAGGGTATTCGCCGCCCCGACATTGCAGACGGGCAAGGACCGCGCATCGTGTCCAATTACTTCGATCTCGCCATGGTCATGGACTACTGGTCGGACAAGCGCCTTAACCATCACACCGAGGCGACCTCGATGCTCTATGCGGCGCGGGAGTGTGCGCGCATCGTGCTGGAGGAGGGGCTGGCCGCGCGTTATGCCCGCCATGAAGCCGCGGGGAGGGCGATGACGGCAGGCCTTCGCGCGATGGGACTCGAGATCTTCGGGGAGGATGCTCATCGCATGACCAACGTTACCGGCGTGTTCGTCCCGAAAGATGTCGACGGCGAGACAGTACGCCTGGCCATGCGGGAGCAGTTCGAGATCGAAATCGGCACTGCCTTTGGCCCGCTTGAGGGCAGGATCTGGCGGATCGGAGCGATGGGATACAATGCGATGAAGCACAAGGTGCTACTTACGCTGGCGGCGCTCGAGGCTTGCCTTGGAATGCAAGGCTACTCCCTGCCGCCGGGCACAGCAGTCCCCGCCGCCATGCGGGCTTGGGACGCATGAAGCCTCGCGACCTCGTTGGCTATGGCCGTACTCCGCCGGATCCGCGTTGGCCCGGCCGCGCGCGTGTAGCCGTGCAATTTGTCATCAACTACGAAGAGGGCGCCGAGAACTGCGTCCTCAACGGTGATGCACGGTCGGAAGCTTTCCTTAGCGAGATGGTTGGCGCGGCGAGCTACCCGGACCGGGCGATGGCAATGGAGAGTCTGTATGAATATGGTAGCCGCACCGGGTTTTGGCGGTTGTACCGGCTTTTCCTCGAGCGCGAGCTTCCCGTTACCGTGTTCGGGGTTGCCAAGGCTATGGAGATGAATCCCCAGGCCGTGGCCGCCATGCTTGATGCAGATTGGGAGATCGCCAGCCACGGGCTGCGCTGGATCGACTACCAGTCCGTACCGGAAGCCACCGAGCGGGCGCACATCGCGGAGGCCATCTGCCTTCACGAAAAGCTGACGGGCAGTCGTCCCCTGGGTTGGTATCAGGGCCGCACCTCGCCGCGCACTGCGCAGATCGTGGCGCAGGAGGCCGGCTTTCTCTATGACGCTGATTCCTACGCCGACGACTTGCCCTATTGGGACAACCGTTATGGTAGGCCGCAGCTCATCGTTCCCTACACGCTCGACGTTAACGACATGAAGATCGTTGCGCTTAACGGCTTTACCGAAGGCGAGCAGTTCTTCCGCCACATGCGCGACACGTTCGACCAATTGCGCGAGGAGGGCGGCCGAATGATGTCGGTAGGGTTGCACGCCCGCATAGCCGGAAAGCCCGGCCGCGCCCGCTGGCTGGCGCGTTTCCTCGACCATGTCACGTCCAGCGGAGAAGCTTGGGTGGCGCGTCGTATCGACATAGCCCGGCACTGGATCAGGCACCATCCTTATCAGGGAGCAGGGGCTTGACGATCGAGGCCCCCCGGTTCCACGCCGAAACAAGCGCTGCATTTCATCCATATGAAAGTGCTTTGATGGCGGACGACATTCCGGCGAAGGGCGCGCTGGTCCATGAGGTCGTTACCAAGAACCGTTACCGCGTTGGCGAGGTGATTTACGAGCTCGAGGAAACTCCTGCGTTCCGCGAGGTTCCAAGGGATTCTCCGCGGCAACTGCTGGGCCGGGCCGGGATCACCGTTGATGGGGATGGGTTCGTTACCGTCGAAACCGAGCTCTTGCGCGACGGCTCCGAGCACGGGGACCTTCAGACACTTACCTGGGTTCGCTTCGGCGATGGCTGGAAGGTTGTTTCCGGGAATGTCAGCCCTGAAGATGGCATTTCGTGACCTCGCTGTTCGAACACAGTCCATGGCTCGAGGCGCGCGCAGATACCAGGCCGTCGTCGGGCGATCGTCATGCAGATCTGCTCGCGGTGATGTACGAGGCCGATATCGAGGAACAACTTGGGCTGATCCGCGCGCACCCGGAATTGGGCGGCAAGGCAGCGATCGACGGGACTCTCACCAAGGCTTCCGCCATCGAGCAGGCGAGCGCCGGGCTCGACAGGCTTAGCCCGGAGGAGTTCGCACGCTTCCACGCCATGAACGCGGCCTATCGCGCGCGCTTCCACTTTCCCTTCATCATCTGTGTGCGTCTGAACGACAAGAACAGCATTCTGGCGGCTATGGAACGTCGCCTCGAGAACGGTAGGCAGGAGGAAATCGGCGCTGCGCTCGAACAGATCGGTGAAATCGTGCGCCTGAGGCTGGAGGATCCGACATGAGCGCGATAGGCCTGACAGCACTCGAAGTGCAGCTTGCGCGCGAACTCGAACTGATCGGCCACAACCGTCCCGAATGGGTGCGCCCTCGTGACTTCGAAGGGGCACGGGTTCTCGATGTGGCCGTAATTGGCGGCGGCCAGTGCGGCTTGTCAGTCGCTTTTGGTCTGCGTTCGCAGGGCGTTCCGCATGCGATGGTTTTCGATGAGAACCCGGCCGGTTTCGAAGGGCCATGGGAGAACTATGCGCGCATGGTGACACTGCGGACGCCCAAGCATCTCAATCCCATCGATTTCGGCATTCCCTCGCTGACTTTTCGTGCCTGGTGGGAAGCGCAGCATGGGGCGCAGGGCTGGGCCGGCGTCGACAAGATTGCCCGCCGAGACTGGATGGAATATTTACGGTGGTATCGCCGCGTGCTCGCGCTACCCGTGAAAAATGACGCGAAACTGGTGCGGATCGAGCCTCTGCAGGCGGAAGGGCTGCACCGCCTGCACTTCACCGAAGGCGCGCCGGTTCATACTCGCAAGGTCGTTCTTGCAACGGGTATTCAAGGCGGAGGCGAGTGGTATACACCGCCGGTGGTTCGGGAAAATCTGCCGCGGGGGCTCTGGGCCCACACCAGCGAACCGATCGACTTCGCTGCTCTTCATGGCAAGCGCATAGGCATTCTAGGCGGCGGTGCTTCGGCCTTCGACAATGCTGGCTTTGCGCTTTCTCAGGGTGTAGCAGCTGCGGAAGTCTTTATCCGCCGCAAGGACTTGCCCCGCGTCAACCCGATCCGTTTCATGGAGCGCGTAGGGTTTACCGCCCGCTACCCGGCGCTCGACGATGAGACCAAGTATGCAGCGATGCGCTGCTTCCTCGGGCACAACCAGCCTCCCACGAACGATTCCTTTGAGAACGCCTCTGCCAAGCCCGGCTTCGCGCTTCATCTTGGCGCGCCTTGGCTCGATGTGGCCGCGCGCGATGGGCTCATTCAGGTGACTACGCCGCAGGCAAGCCACGAATTCGATTTTGTGGTGGTTTCGACAGGGTTTATAAGCGATCCGGGACTACGCCCTGAGTTGGCCGACGTGGCCGATCTTATCTTGCGTTGGGGTGAGCGTGTGACGCCGTCTGGCCCGCGTCATGCCTTGATCGATGCGCATCCCTACCTTGGACCAGCCTTTGAATTTGTTGCGCGACAGGGCGCGGATCCTGCGCGGATCCACGGCCTGTTTGCGTTCAATTACTCCGCGCTGGTCAGCCTTGGACTATCGGCCTCGGCGCTTTCGGGGCTGCAAAATGCCTTGCCGCGCCTGTTGAAGGGCTTGGCCAATCAATTGTTCCTCGATGATCGCGATGCCTTGATGGCCGAATTCCTGACGTACGATGAGCAAGAGTTTCTGGGCAGCTGGCCGGCGCCAGACCAGTTGCCGGGCCAGGGGGAAGCTGCATGACGGGTTTGTCGACCCATGTCCTCGATACGACTTTCGGTTGTCCGGCCGAGGGAATAGCTCTGGAGCTTGCCGCGGCCGATGGCGGTGTGCTTTTCACCGGTGTAACCGATGCGGATGGACGGTGCCCTGGCATACCGAGGCTCGGGCCCGGCTCCTATCTACTGACCTTTTCGGTCGCGGACTATTTCCGGGCAAAGGGCATCGTTCTGTCGCAGCCGCCGTTCCTCGACCGTGTGCCCATAGCTTTCGGTGTGGCGGGAGCGGGGCATTATCATGTACCTTTGCTGATCTCGCCCCACGGCTATTCGACGTATCGGGGGAGCTAGGTCCGCCATGACAGTCCGGTTTTTACTTAACGAGCACGCCTGCGAATTGACCGAGTTTGATCCCGGCACGACGCTCCTCGATTACCTGCGCTATTCCTGCAGACGGACGGGAACGAAGGAGGGATGTGCCGAGGGGGATTGCGGGGCGTGCACGGTGCTGGTCGGCGCACCTTCCAACGGCCAGATTCAATGGCGCGCTGTCAATTCCTGCATCCAGTTTCTACCCATGCTTCATGGTAAAGCAGTGCGGACGGTCGAGAGTCTATCAGCCGATGGCCGGCTCAATCGCGTACAGGCCTGCATGGCGGCCAATGGTGCATCGCAATGCGGCTTTTGCACCCCGGGAATCGTCATGTCGCTGCAGGGAAAGGCCATCGGCGCGCTTGGATGCGACCTGCCGGTAGCCGATATGCTTTCTGGCAACCTGTGCCGTTGTACCGGTTATGGGCCCATCATCGAAGCTGGCGAACAAGTCCAAACGCGTGTTCTGGATGAGGCCCCCTTGGCGGCGCGGCTCAGTACCATCGGTGAAGGCGGAACCAAGGGCGAATGGCGCGGCCAACCGTGGTTTGCCCCGCGCACATCGCATGAACTGGCGATACTTCTTGCGGACCATCCCCAGGCAGTAATGGTGGCAGGCGCAACCGATGTGGGCGTGTGGGTAACGAAGGGGCTGAGGGATCTCGGTGAGGTGATCTTCCTCGGCGATGTGGCCGACCTGAGCGAGATAGACGAAGGCCCATCGAACCTGAGGCTGGGTGGCGCGGTCCGTTATGCCGAGGCGCACGGGCCGATGGCGCGACTTCATCCGGACCTTGGAGAACTGGTGCGGCGTATCGGCGGATTGCAAGTGAGGAGCGCTGCAACCGTGGGCGGCAACATTGCCAATGGCTCGCCGATTGGCGATGGGCCGCCGGGGCTCATCGCCCTGGGAGCGCAGCTGACACTGCGCTCGCTTTCCGGACGCCGGACAATACCGCTGGATTCCTTCTTCCTAGATTACGGCAAGCAGGACCGCCGGGCCGGTGAGTTCGTAGAAAGCATCAGCATCCCGCGTCCCCAGCCGGAGGACGTCATACACATCGCCAAGCTTTCGCGCCGTTTCGACAGCGATATCTCGGCAGTTTGCGGCGCGATCAAGCTAACCCTCGACCAAGGATTGATCGTCGATGCGCGAGTCGCTTTTGGCGGTATGGCAGCGACGCCCCGCCGTGCTCGAGGCTGCGAGGCTGCTTTGATTGGCGCGCCATTCAGCGAGGCAACGCTCGCATTTGCTGCCGAGGCGTTGCGCGCCGACTTCGCACCGCTCAGCGATGTACGTGGTTCGGCGCGCTACCGTCTCGATGCCGCGGCTATGCTGCTGCGCCGCCTCTGGCTTCGGGAACAGGGCGCCGGCATTTCTGTGCTGCAGGTGGAAGCCGTAGATGGCTGAACGTGATCACACCTGGAGCGCCGGCTTGAAGCCAGACAATCCGCATGATTCTGCTCATCTGCACGTCACCGGTCTTGCTCGATATGCTGACGATGCGCCTGAGCCATCAGACATGCTTCACCTCGCTTTCGGGCAGGCGAGCGAGACTAGCGCGCGGATCGTATCTATGGACCTATCGGCAGTGCGCGCGGCGGAAGGCGTGGTGGCGGTCTTTACTGCCGCTGACATCCCGGGAGAAAACAACACTGGGCCGGTTCGCCATGATGAAACCATGTTGGCAGACGGAGAAGTGGTGTTTCCTGGCCAGCCCTTGTTCCTTGTTGCTGCAACCAGCCAGCGCAGCGCGCGAAAGGCTGCGCGGCTTGGCAAGGTGGTCTACGAGAAACGGCCCGCTGCCGTTTCCATTGCTGAAGCGCGTAAGGCAGGCAGCCGTATCGAGGAAACTCAGCGCATGGCACGCGGCGACTGCGCCGCGGCTCTGGCGGCGGCTCCACAGCGCATCTCGGGCGAATTTGCGATGGGAGGGCAAGATCACTTTTACCTGGAAGGCCATATCTGCGTGGCAACCCCGGGGGAAGATGGACAGCTGCACCTGCTGTGCTCCACGCAGCATCCCAGCGAGGTGCAACATCTGGTTGCCAACTTGCTGAACCTTTCTTCTGCCGATGTCACGGTGGAAGTGCGGCGGTTGGGTGGCGGCTTTGGAGGCAAGGAAACGCAGGCGACCGGCTTTGCAGCTGCCGCGGCCTTGGTTGCTGCCAAGACCGGGCGACCTGCGAAGTTCCGAGTCGACCGTGACGACGACATGATCCTTACCGGCAAGCGCCATGAATTCGAGGTAGCTTATCAGGTCGGGTTCGACGCGGCGGGACAGATCCTGGCACTTTCGCTGCATCTCGCATCGCGGTGTGGCGCGAGCCAGGATCTTTCTCCTGCGATCAACGACCGAGCGATGTTCCACGTCGACAATTGCTATTTCCTGCCAGACGTCGAGATCGTTTCTGAAAGGCTGAAGACCAACACCGTGTCAGCCACGGCGTTTCGCGGTTTCGGGGGCCCGCAGGGTATGCTCGCAATCGAGCGGATCATCGATCACGTCGCTATTGCGCTGGGAAAAGAACCATTGGAAGTTCGCGTTGCGAACCTCTACGGCCCGGGCCGGGACGTTACGCCCTACGGGATGATGGTAAGCGATAACATCGCCCCCGCGTTGATCGCCCGGCTGCGCAGCGACACAAACTACGATGCGCGAGTGAGGGCGATCGAAGTATCCAATGCCGCCAGCCCGGTGATCAAGAGAGGCATTGCGCTGACGCCGGTGAAGTTCGGGATCAGCTTCACCACGACGCATCTCAATCAGGCGGGAGCTCTGGTCCACCTTTATGCGGATGGTTCGATCCAGCTGAACCACGGCGGCACCGAAATGGGGCAGGGCCTCTATGTGAAAGTGGCGCAGATCGTTGCCGACGTCTTTGCGGTGCCACTCACACAGGTGCGCGTCACGGCAACCCGAACCGACAAGGTTCCCAATACCTCGGCCACCGCGGCCAGCTCGGGGGCGGACCTCAACGGCATGGCGGCGCATAATGCGGCAATGACCATCCGCGAGCGGCTCGCTGCTTTCCTTGCCCGCCTGTATGGATGCAGGCAAGGGGACGTTGCGTTCACTCTCGAGGGTGTAACGGCTGGCGAGGAAAGAATGACTTTTGCGGAAGCTGCTCGCAAGGCGCACATAGGGCGTATCTCTCTTTCGGCCACTGGTTTTTACGCAACACCGGGCATCCAATATGACCGTGCAGCCCATCGAGGCAGACCGTTTTATTACTTCGCTTACGGCGCTGCGGTTTCAGAAGTGGCGATTGACACGCTCACCGGCGAACACCGAGTGCTGGCAGTCGATATCCTCCACGACGTTGGCCGCTCGCTTAATCCTCTGATAGACAAGGGGCAGATCGAAGGCGGCTTTTTGCAAGGGCAAGGCTGGCTGACGACTGAGGACCTCGTGTTCGACCACGAAGGTCGGCTCCTTACCCATAGTCCGGCAACCTACAAGATCCCTACGGCGTCCGATCGGGCCAAGCATTTCGTTGTGAACCTGTGGGACGGAGAAAACATCGAACCCACCATTAATCGATCGAAGGCGGTCGGCGAACCGCCTTTCATGCTGGCCATTTCGGTGTTTTCAGCCCTTAACCGTGCCATTGCAGCAGCTGCACCCGATGGCCGGGAAATGGCGCAGCTTGATGCACCGGCTACGCCCGAGCGGGTTATGGCAGCCATAGCCCAATTTGCCTCACCGTGACGCAATGGATTGACTGGCTTGGCCGCCTGCCAGATGAACCTTGCGCACTCGTCACTATTTTAGCCACCGAAGGCTCCGCGCCGCGCGCGGCCGGCACGCGCATGGTAGCGACGGCAGGCGGCCAGTTTGGCACGATCGGCGGCGGCCAATTGGAATACCGGGCACTCGAACAGGCCCGGGCCGTACTGTCCTTGCCAGTTGGAACCTGGCGGGTGCAAGACTATCCGCTTGGTCCGCTGCTCGCCCAATGTTGCGGTGGGCGGGTGCGACTGCTGATCGAGCACCTGGACCCCGGCGGGCTTGACTGGCTGCAGGATGCAGAACCAGGCCACATGCTGGCGACGACACTAGGACAAAGTCGTATCGAACGCGCCGTCTTCCGGCAGGAGACGGCAACGCATCAGTCTGCGCGGGGCGAAAGGCCCGACATCGGCGCCCGCATCGTTGAGCCGGTAGGCCAGCGACTCCGCCCGTTCTATCTTTTCGGGGCAGGACACGTCGGTCAGGCAATCGTGCGGCACATGATTGGCCTCCCCCTACAACTTGCATGGTTTGATACGAGGCCCGAAATGGCGGCCATCGACGGGGTCACGGTGATGCAGGAGACGGAGATATTGCATTGTGTGGCAGAAGCACCGGCCGATGCTGCCCTCGCTATCCTCACACACGATGATCCATTGGACTACAGTCTGACGCTTGCGGCTATGAGGCGCTCGCCTTTGTCTTTCGTGGGCCTGATCGGGTCGTCGACCAAAATCGCCCGATTCCGGTCAAAGCTTCTGGCTGACGGGGTGCGTGAGGATGCCCTCGCCCGGCTCACGGCGCCTATCGGTATTCCCGGTGTGACAGGCAAAGAGCCGGATGTGATTGCCATCTCCGTGGTCGCGCAGCTGCTTCAGATCGAAGGCTAGACTTTTTTGAAAGCGAGCAGGCAGAAACACAGTCTCAAATACGGGTTTGAGAAATTGATTTAGGCCGCGTTTGGACAGTAATCACCGCCGGGGGTTGGCAGGGTTTGGATGGAATTGCCTTTCAATAAGAATGTCCTAGCCAGCAGCTCTTGCTTGCGGAGGAGGGAAATTAAAGATGGAAGGGGACAGATGTGACGGATAGTCAATGCAGAAGCGTGATCGTGGCTTACTCTGCGCTGCGGTGAAACTAGTTCCTACGGGATGCGATTGGCACCTGAGAAGCGACGGTTCATGCCGAGCAGGCTGGGCTGCGACAGACCGGCCAAACGTCGTCCGCGCTCCGCGCCTGTGCCCGCGTCCCAGGTTAAGCAGAGATGCGTCCCGGTGATGAGCCGGAGTTCAGGCCTCCGGCTCATCTCTGGAGTTATGCGGCTTGTTTCAACCGCTGTGGATCGGTGCCATAAAGGTCTCGCATCCAACTGCAGATTTGCTCATTCACTATCCTATGGAGCACTTTCATGCGCTTCACTTCGGAAGGATGTGCTTTTTCAGCTTCTGCTTTCGCTATCGCTCTTTCCAAGCGTTTGCGCTCTTGGCGCAAGAGGGTGAATAACTGCTCCGACATGGTCACGCCTCGTGAGCATCAGCGCTGCGCATGGCAGACGTTTTGTCGACAAGCCGGTTGACCTGCGATCCGCCAGGCGGACGCCTCAGATCGGGGCGGTTTTCGGCTGCGTGAGCGTCGCAAATCCAAGACGCCAGAATCGCACGCTTGACCTCCGGCTCGAGCTGGGGACGCCCCATAAACTCGAACGGATGATGAAATTTGGAGAGGGACATTGCTTCGCCTCCTTTCTTCCAACTCTCCTCGCTTTGGCGGTGATTCCGCCGTCCAATATATTTTGCATTTCCGCTCTCGAGGTCAAGGGCCTGCATGCTGTTTCGGCGATCTGACCCTAGGCCGTTCCGGATATAAAATATGGTTATCCAGCATGAAACACCAGGTGAAGTGGCTGTTTTCCGCAGTGGCCATTCTGATATCTTGCTGCTTAGAGAGCGAGGAAGCTATCCGTGGCACCGCCCGCGAACCACGATCAGGCGCCTCACAGGATAAGTGAAGAAAAGAGGCCCCGGGGACCGCTTGAGATCTGCCCGGGGTCTAGTCTGTCGCATGCGCCGCAGCGCGTTCAGGGAGGGCAGAGCTTCTGTGAGGGTACAGGAGCGCCCCGCGGCATCATCGCTCAGCGGCGCCAACATTTCCATCGCTTGCAAGAAGTTAATTCTGATCCGAACGGCTTTGGAGGAGTGAGGCCGTGCCCCGCTAAAGGGACGGCCTCTGACGGTGTAGCCGGGGGAGGGTCCGCCACCGTGGCGCCATCGCGAGATGACGATGAGATAATACTTCAAAGGGATAGCAGTTCCGAGGTGCCGCGCTCCCCGCGTTCGGCGGGTACCTCAAACCCTTCGTGGAAGTTGCCATACGTCCCTGTTCAATCAAGAGAGATCTCCAGTCGCTGCGCCTAACCAGAGGATAGCAAGCATCCGTGCCCGCCACTATCCGTGGCGATGAGCCCGCTCTCGACGGTCTTGCGCCTTAAACCCGGCGACAAAAGAGCATGTAGTGAGGCCATCCCTGGAAAACATAGTATTTTTACAAAGTGGCATAGCGCCGGAACGGTCAAGAAACACGGCCGTGCAAGGTTACAGCCGATGCCATAAGAACCGAGCAAGGTCGGACGCTTCCGGCCGATTGTGGCCAGCGGTGCGGATTCCGGGGTCATCCCGGCCACCATTCCGATTTGATCCCGGCCGGGATTCCGAGATGATGCCGGCCACCATTCCGAGCAATTCCCGGCCACCTGGGAGGGAGTGAGAAGCCCGATCGTTGGGTCCATCTTATCGGCGCAGCAGCCGGAGGATGGAGATGCCGACGAGGAGGCCGAAGATGCGCCATGTGCGCGAAGTAATGAGAATGCATCGCGAGGCTTGTGTCCCGATGCGCGAGATCGCCCGACTGACTGGCCTCGCTCGGTCTACAGTGCGCGACATGATCGTGCGCTTCGATCGCTCGGGATTGGCGTGGCCGGTTCCGTCGGAGATCGGCGACATAGATCTGGAGGGACGCTTGTATGGCGCCTCCGGCGTAAAGCCGGGACGACGCAAGCTTCCGGAGCCGGACTGGCCGGTGGTAGCGCGCGAACTGAAGCGCAAACACGTGACGCTGCAGGTGCTCTGGGAGGAGTATCGGGCCG
>Ga0160437_1000325_pt1 | contig 26089 bp, 13 predicted proteins | sample HID1975I_E0MG_FD_108227 | JGI IMG/M metagenome (GOLD analysis project Ga0160437, IMG submission 108227) | Enriched soil microbial communities from UW Madison campus, WI, USA - HID1975I_E0 MG | ecosystem: Environmental > Terrestrial > Soil > Unclassified | place: USA: Madison, Wisconsin... | reverse complement strand
GTCCCGCAACGGACGCCAATCCAGCCCTTCGTCGTCAAACGCACGAACTGCGGCGGCCAGGTGTTCTTCGCCTTCGCGTAGCTGCTTGCGCGCGCTGAGCGATTGCAGCATCAGCACATGCGCGTGCCGGTCGAACGGTGCAAGCCGCAGCCACTTGTCCAGGCAGTCGTAGCGTTCTTCGGATCCGTCCGGCAGCGTCGCGGCCAGGTGTTCCAGCACCGCCGCCTGGCAGGCTCTGAACCGCCGCCGTTGCGCCACCAGCCAGCTATCGAACATCGGGCAGGATCGGATCTGCAATCCGTCCAGAAAATCTCCGGCAAACAGCGCCGCCAACATGCGTAGCCGCTCCGTGCCGACGTTATTGATGCCCTGCCGCATTGCCAGTTCGATGTCGATCACATCAACACGGCAATCGTGCAGGTCCAGCGTCACGCTGTCTTGCAGCGCCTGGACGCGGGGGTGGCCCGGATCGTCCAGCAAGGTTCTTGCCTTGCTGAGACACCAGCGGAGTTCGCCGCGCGGATCATTCGGAATGTCCCAGAGCAGTTCACACAGATGCGCGCGAGAAACGGGGTGCGTGGCAAGCGCCAGGTAAGCGACCAGCGCGCGCAGCTTGCGGGATGGCGGCAACGGCAAGGCAACGCCCGCCCGGCTGATGGCGGTCGGCCCCAGCAGTTGAATACGCATGGCGCCGTCCTCGGGAAATCCCTCCCCGCCAGCCGCGTCGGATTCCACGCCGGCTACCACGCTTGCCTCCACGCGCCCGCTCTACGGTTGAGTGCCGATTGCACGAACCGCAGAAGCCCTTGGGCCCCTGCCCGCGCATCGGCGCCGTGCCGGCGATGTTCGCCAGCACGCTTCCCTTGCCTTGATGGAGACAGACCATGTCCGCATCCGATATTGCCGCCGTTCCCGAAGCACAGGCTCCCGCGCAAACTCCCGCCCAGGCCTCCCCCCCGCCCACCCTTGCCGCCGTGAAAACCCGGCAGCAAGCCACCTGGTCTTCCGGAGACTATGCCGTTGTCGGCACCACGCTTCAGATCGTGGGCGAGCAACTGTGCGAATCGCTTGACGTGCGCGCCGGCCAAAAAGTGCTTGATGTGGCGGCCGGTAACGGCAACGCGTCGCTGGCCGCCGCACGGCGTTGGTGCGAGGTGACGTCGACCGACTATGTGCCCGCGCTGCTTAGCCGTGGCCGCGAACGCGCCGCCGCCGAACGGCTGAAGATTGAATTCCAGGAAGCCGATGCCGAAGCCCTGCCCTTCGCGCCCGGCAGCTTTGACGCCGTGGTTTCCACCTTCGGCGTGATGTTCACGGCCGACCAGGACAAGGCCGCCGCCGAACTGATCCGCGTGTGCCGTTCGGGCGGCAAGATCGGCTTGGCCAATTGGACGCCGGAAGGCTTCGTGGGCCAGGTATTCAAGACCATTGGCAAGCATGTGCCGCCACCGGCCGGCGTGAAATCGCCCGCGCTGTGGGGCACCCGGGCGCGCATCGACGAGATGTTTGGCGCTAATGCCGCGGCCATCCAGGTGGAAGCGCGGCACTTCGTGTTCCGCTATCGCTCGCCCGAGCACTGGCTGCAAGTCTTCAAAAGCTATTACGGCCCGGTCCTCAAGGCGTTCTCCATGCTGGAGCCCGCCGCGCAAGCCGCTCTGGAAAGCGATCTGATGGCGCAAATAGACCGGTTCAATCGCTCTGGCGACGCGACGATGGTGGTGCCCAGTGAGTATCTTGAAATCGTGATCACCCGTCGGTGATCGGCGAGCAGCAAGCAGCAGATGGTCCATGGCGCGACGCCTTTCCGCCCTTCCCCGTGAAAAGCGGATGGAACGATGCGAAGCCTTGATAGGCAAAGCTGAGGCGCGGGCTCGCTGCCCGCGCCTCAGGCCGGTGCTGGTCCTCTGGCTGAAATCATACGCCTGGCGTTGCGTATGCCTATAGGGTCATTCCGCATTCAACTGCGTGCGCAAGCTCGCAATGAACGCCTTGACCGCTTCTGGCAGCACACGCCCCGCCAGCGTCTGCACTTCAAAATGGCGTTCGTTCATTTCGCGGTCGCGCAGCGGCACGGCCACCACTTGCTTGCCGCGCAGCCGATAGCGGATGGCCAGTTCGCCGCAGAACGCCACGCCGCCGCCCGCCCCGGCAAAGGCCACCAGCGCGTCGACGCTGCGGCTGGAGAACACCGGTTCGCACTGCAATTGCTGGCGGCTGCAACTGATGTCGATCAATTGCCGCAAGGTGGAATCGGCATCGGGCAAGGCCAGCGGATAGGCCATCAATTGCGCTAACGACACGTCGGCGCGGCGCGCCAGCGGATGGTCGACGGCCACCACCGCGCGCACGGGCGCGGGCATGCGCAGTTCCACTTGCATGTCGCGATGCGAGGTCAGGCCCAGCGTAATGCCGATGTCGGCAGCGCCATCGCGCACCCGCGCCGGCACCTCGCGCTGCGAACACACTTCCAGCGTGAAACGGATGCCTGCGTATTGCTTGCGGAATTCCGCGATGGCGGCCGGCACCACGTCGTGCACGAAACCTTCGGTACAGACGACCCGCACCAGCCCCTGGCGCAAGCCGCGCAAGCCCATGATTTCGCCGCTGACGCGCTCTACATCCTGCTGCGCGCGCTTGGCATGGGCGGCCAGTAATTCGCCGGCGGCGTTCAAAACCATGCCGCGCGATCGGCGTTCGAACAGCAAGGTGCCTAGCTCGCGCTCCAGCCGCGCAATCTGGCGGCTGACCGCCGACGGCGCCACTTCCAGTTTTTCCGCCGCCACGCTGACAGAGCCGCAGCGCGCCACTTCCAGGAAGTAGCGAACGGCCATTTCTTGCAGGACTTGCACGTTCATCGGGTTTCCCCTTGGTTTGCGTTAAGCGCAACGAACAATTCTAACAATGCATATTGCCGCAACGCTAAGGCCCCGCCTAGGATGTGACCGTTCGATGACGTTTTCATTTTGCAACCGTATTCATGCCTCCGTCCCACGCTTCTGTTTCCTCTTTGTCCTTGCAAGCGCTGCGTGCCGCGCGGCCTACGTTGTGGACCCGTTCCGACAAGGTGGAAACGCCCGCCGCCGCACCCGCCGCCGCACTAGCCGCCGCACTAGCCGCCGCACCCTTCAGCCTGGCCGACGTACAAGCCGCGCATGACCGCTTTGCGCGCTTTGCGCCCTTGCTGGCGCAGTTGTTTCCGGAACTGGAAGAATCCGCCGGCGTGATTGAATCGCCGCTGCTTGAGGCCGCCGCCATGCAACAGGCGCTGGCCTTGCCGGTGGCATCGGGGCGGCTGTGGTTGAAGGCCGATCACGCCCTGCCCGTGGCCGGCTCGATCAAGGCACGCGGCGGCATTCACGAAGTGTTGGAATTCACCGAGAAGCTGGCGCTGGAACGCGGCCTGATCGCGCCCGGCGACGACTATCGCAAGCTAGGCACGTCAGAGGCGCGTGGCTGTTTTGCGCAGTACCAGGTAGCGGTGGGTTCCACCGGCAACCTGGGCTTGTCGATCGGCGTGATCGCGTCGGCGCTGGGGTTTCGTGCCGCCGTGCACATGTCTTCGGATGCCAAGGAATGGAAGAAGGCGCGCTTGCGCGCCCGTGGCGTCGAGGTGGTTGAACATCAGGGCGATTACGAAAAAGCCGTGGCGGCAGGACGCCGCCAGGTCGAGGCCGACCCGCACGGCCACTTTGTGGACGACGAACGCTCGGCCTCGTTGTTCCTGGGTTATGCGGCCGCCGCCCTGGCGCTGCGTGACCAGCTTGCGCAGACCGGTATCGTGGTCGATGCCGAGCATCCGCTGTTTGTTTACCTGCCGTGTGGCGTGGGTGGCGCGCCGGGCGGCATTGCTTACGGCCTGTCGCTGCTGTTCGGTGCGCATGTGCATTGCTTCTTTGCCGAGCCGGTGCAATCGCCCTGCTTTCTGCTGCGCATGATGGCCGGCAACGGGGAACTGCCCGGCGTGCCGGTGCCGCCGTCTGTCTACGACATCGGCCTGACCAACCAGACCGAGGCCGATGGCCTGGCCGTGCCGCGCGCCTCCGAACTGGCGTATGACGCGGTCGGCCACGTGCTGGCCGGTGTCTACACGGTGGCGGACGACACGCTCTACGGCGATCTGGCGCGGCTGCATGACAGCGAAGGCTTGCGCATCGAGCCGTCGGCCGCCGCGGGTTTTTCCGGGCCGCGCCTGTTGCTGGGCAGCATCGCGGGCCAGCAATGGCTGCGCCAACGTAAGCTGCTGCGACACATGCCGCGCGCCACGCATCTGGCCTGGACCACCGGCGGGCTGTTCGTGCCGACCGAAGAGTACGACCGATTTCTGAACCGCGGGCATGGACTCGCGGCAACTCCCCAGGCGCCGACAGGCGCGCCGTCCCTCCACCACTCTCGTCGAGCATGACCATGAAGACTCCCCTGATCGCCCTTTCCGTCGCCTTGGCCGGCGCCTTCGCCATCCCCGCCGTGGCCAGCGCGCAGAACGCCTACCCGACGCGCCCCGTCACCCTGGTGGTGCCCTTCCCGCCCGGTGGCGCCACCGACGTGCTGGGCCGCGTCATCGCGCAAAAGCTCGGCCAGGAATTGGGCCAGACCATCGTGGTGGAAAACCGCGCAGGCGCCGGCACGGCGATCGGGGCCGGCTTCGTGGCCAAGGCCGCGCCTGACGGCTACACGCTGTTTGTCAGCTCCGGCACCACCTTCACGGTCAACCCCGCCATTCAGAAAAAGCTGCCCTACGACCCGGTCAAGAGCTTCGAGCCGATCGGCATCGTCGGCCGCACCGGCTTGGCGCTGTTGGCCAACCCGAACGTGCCGGTCAAGAACCTGAAGGAACTCGTGGCCTACGCCAAGGAACGCAGCAAGGAACCGCCCGCCTATGGTTCGTTTGGCGCCGGCACCACCGCGCACTTCGTCGGTGCCGCCTTCCTGTCAGCCGCCGATATCCAGATGATCCACGTGCCCTACAAGGGCAGTGCCCCCGCCATGACCGACCTGATCGGCGGCCAGATTCCGTTCTCGGTCGACACCGTGGCGGCCGCGCTGCCGCAAAGCAAGCAAGGCAAGGTGCGCGTGCTGGCCGTGTCGGCCCCCGCGAGGTCTAGCTTCCTGCCCGACGTGCCGACCTTTGCCGAACAGGGCTACCCGTCGGTGGCCATGGATACCTGGCTGATGGTCGCCGCCCCGCGCGGCCTGCCCGCCGACGTGAAGACCAAGCTTGAAACCGCCTTGCGCGCCACGGTCGCGTCGCCCGACGTGCGCAAGAGCCTTGAGGCGCAGGGCTTTGAAGCGGCCTTCTCCAGCGCCGCCGAGGGCGAAGCGCTGATCCAGAAAGAACTGCCGCAGATGCGTGACGTCGCGCAGCGCGCCAACATCACGATCGATTAAAGGAAGCATTCATGGCACTGGACGATACGCTCGTCACCTTGTCCGCGGTGGAGTTGCGGCGCCTGATCGGGGCGCGCCAACTCTCGCCGGTGGAACTGCTGGAGGCGTGCATTGCGCGCGTCGAGGCAATCAACCCCTACATCAACGCCGTGACCGCCACCGCGTTCGAGCGGGCCCGCGCCGAAGCGCGCGCCGCCGAACAAGCGGTGATGGCGGGCGACACGCTGGGCCTCTTGCACGGCCTGCCGCTGGGCGTGAAAGACCTGGAACCCACCGCCGGCTTGCTCACCACCTTTGGTTCGCAGATCTATCGCGACCATGTGCCGACGGAAGACGTGACGCTGGTGGCGCGCCTGCGCCGCGCCGGCGCCATCGTGGCCGCCAAGACCAACGTTCCCGAAATGGGCGCGGGCGCCAATTCGCGCAACACGGTGTGGGGCGCCACCGGCAACCCGTTCAACCCGAACCTGAATGCGGGCGGTTCCTCGGGCGGCTCGGCCGCGGCTCTGGCCACCGACATGTTCCCGCTTTGCACCGGGTCGGACACCGGGGGCTCGTTGCGCATTCCGGCATCCAAGTGCGGCGTGGTGGGCTTTCGGCCGTCGCCGGGTGTGGTGCCCAGCGTGCGCAAGTTGCTGGGCTGGACGCCGATTTCGGTGGTGGGCCCGATGGGCCGCACGGTGGCCGACGCCTGCCTGCAAATGGCCGCCAGTGCCGGCCCGGACGCCGGTGACCCGCTTAGCTATCCGCTGGACCCGCTGCAATTCCTGACCCCCGGCACCGCCGACCTGGGCCGCCTGCGCGTGGCCTATACCGAAGACTTCGGCGTGTGCGACGTGGACGACGGCATCCGCGCGACCTTCCGCGCCAAGATCGCGGCCATGCGCCACCTGTTTGCCGCCTGCGACCCCATCGACCTGGACTTCGGCGACGCCCACCGCTGCTTTGACGTGCTGCGCGCCGAAGCCTTCGTGGCCGGCATGCGCGACGCCTACGAGAAGGACCCCAACAGCCTCGGCCCCAACAGCCGCGCCAACTTTGAAATGGGCGCGGCCATGAGCCTGAAGGATTGCGCCTGGGCGCAGGCCGAACAGACGCGCTTGATCAAGCGATTCCAGCGCGCCTTCGACGACTACGACTTGATCCTGTCGCCCACCACGCCCGTCTCGCCGTTCCCGTGGACGCAGCTGTATGCCGAGTCCATCAACGGCCGTCGCCAGGAAAACTACTACCGCTGGCTGGCGCTGACGTATGTGATCACGCTGACCACCCACCCTGCCCTGACCCTGCCTTGCGGCAGCGACCACCTGGGCATGCCGTTCGGCATGCAGATCGTGGGCCGCTTCCGAGGCGACCGCGAAGTATTGCAGGCGGCGCTTGGCATGGAACAGGCCTTCGCGGGCAACGTTGAACTACAACGCCCACGGCCGAACCTGGCGGCGCTGAAACCGGCGGACCCATCCTTGACCTCAATCGTGACGGTGCCGCCGGACGCCGCCACGGGCGGGCCGGCGGGCAACGTGTCAGCGGTGTAGCTGATGCAAGGTGCCGGCCGCCTGGGGTTCCACGGCCGGTGTTTGCTGCGGGTTGATGCGGAACCAGATGGCGTACAAGGCCGGCAGGAACACCAACGTCAAGACCGTGCCGCCAATGGTGCCGCCGATCAGGGTGTAGGCCAGCGAGCCCCAGAACACCGAGAACGTCAGCGGAATGAACGCCAGCACGGCAGCCAGTGACGTCAGGATCACCGGCCGCGCGCGCTGCACCGTGGCTTCCACCACCGCGTGGAAAGGCGTCAAGCCTTCCTCTTCGTTGATATGGATCTGACCCATCAGGATCAAGGTGTTGCGCATGATGATGCCGGCCAGGCCGATCATGCCCAGGATGGCGTTGAACCCGAACGGCTGGTTGAACAGCAGCAGCGTCGGCACGACGCCCACCAGCGCAAGCGGCGCGGTCAGCACAACCATGATCATGGCTGACATCGAACGCACCTGGAAGATGATCACCACCAGCATCAGGATGAACATCAGCGGAAACACCGCCGCCAGCGCCGCGTTGGCCTTGCCCGCCTCTTCCAGGTCCGCCGCAGCCACAATGTGGTAGCCGGCCGGCAGCGCCGCGATGATGGGTTGCAGCTTGGGCAGGATCTGCTTGGAGACATCCGGCGGCTGCACGCCTTCGGCTACGTCGCCGCGCACGGTGATCGTGACCTCGCGGTCGCGCCGCCGCTGGATCGGGTTTTCCATCCGCACCTCGGTATGGCCGATCTGATCAAGCGGCACCCGCTGGCCCGACGATCCCACCAGCGTGAACGCGCCGATCTCGGCGGGGTCGAGCCGTTGCGCCCCGGCGCTGCGAGCCACCACTTCCACCGAGCGGATGTCTTCGCGCACCCGCGTCACCGGGATGCCGGTGAGCAGAAACTGCAACTGCTGCGCCGCGTCGGTGGAGCTCAGGCCGATGGCGCGCAGCCGGTCCTGGTCCAGCACGAAATGCAGCGTGGGCGCGCGCTCGCCCCAGTCGGTGTTCACCTGCCGCATCGACGGGTTTTCCTGCATCACCTGACGCACCTGTTGCGCGATCTGGCGCACGGTTTCTTCCTGCGGCCCCGCCACGCGAAACGCCACCGGGAACGGCGAGTACGGCCCGAACACCAGTTGCGACACCCGCACCCGCGCCTGCGGCGCAAGCTGATCGGCCACCGCCTGGCGCGCGCGCAGCTTGAGCGCGTCGCGGTCCTTCTCGCTGCTGGTCAACACAATGATCTTGGCGAATGAGGGGTCGGGCAATTCCGGCGACATCGCCAGATAGAAGCGTGGCGCGCCCTGCCCGATGTAGCTGGTGACAAGCTTCGCCTCGGGTTGCTGAGCCAGCCACTTTTCCACCGCCGTGACCGCCGTGGTGGTGGTTTCGATGCTGGAACCCTCCGGCATCTGCACTTCCAGCAGCACCTCCGGCCGATCGGATACCGGAAAGAACTGCTGCTTGACCTGTCCCAGCCCGACGAACGCCAGGATGAACAAGCCGACCACGCTGAGCGCAACCTTCTTCTTGTGCGCCACCGCCCACACGATGCCGCGTCGCAGGCGTTGATAACCGGGCGTGCCGTAGATGGCCCCATGGCCGCCCTGCACGGGTTTGATCGTGGGCAAGAGCTTCACGCCGATGTAAGGCGTGAACACCACCGCCACCACCCATGAGGTCAACAGGGCGAACGCCACGACCCAGAAGATGTTGCCGGCGTATTCCCCGGCGGTGGACTTGGCGAACCCCACCGGCATCAAGCCGATGGCGGTCACCAGCGTGCCGGCAAGCATGGGCGCGGCCGTGTGGCCCCAGGCGTAGGTGGCCGCCGCGATGCGGTCCATGCCCTCTTCCATCTTCACGACCATGGTTTCAATCACGATGATGGCGTCGTCCACCAACAGCCCCAGCGCCAGGATCAGCGCGCCCAGCGTGATGCGATCGAAGTCGCGGCCGGTGGCAAGCATGATGACGAAGACCCCCGCAAGCGTCAGCGGCACGGCGGCTGCCACCACCACGCCCACGCGCCAGCCCAGGCTGACCAGGCTCACCACAATCACCACCACCAGCGCCACGAAGAACTTGAGCATGAACTCGTCGTAGGCCTCTTCGATGTTGACGGCCTGATCCGTGATCTTGGTGAAAGTCATGCCCAACGGCAGATCCTTTGCGATCGCGTCGGCCTCGGCCGCAAGCGCGCCGCCCAGTTCCAGGCCGTTGTGGCCTTCGCGCATGACCACACCGAGCATCAAGGCGGGTTCGCCCTGGCTGCGGATCAGAAACGTGGCGGGGTCTTCATAGCCCCGCTTCACGTCGGCCACATCGCCCACGCGCAAGGTGCGGCCGTCGACCACGATGGGCGTTGCGCGGATATGCTCCAGATCGTCAATGGCGCCATCCAGGCGGATTTGCACCTGTTGGCCGTGGGTCTGCACCGAGCCCGCCGGCGTCACCTGATTGCGGGCGTTGAGCGCGGCGAAGAGTTCGCCCGGCGACACGCCCAGCGTGGCCAGCCGCGCGTAGGAGAACTCCACGAAGATGCGCTCGGGGCGTTCGCCCAGGATATTCACCTTCTTCACCCCTTGCACCTTGAGCAGGCGCTGCCGCAGTTCCTCGGCCTCGCGCACCAGCTTGCGCTGCGGTTCGCCGTGCGCCTTCAAGGCGTAGAGCGCGAAGGTTACGTCGCCATATTCATCGTTCACCATCGGCGGCAGCACGCCAGGGGGCAGCTTGGCGGCTTCGTCGCCCAGCTTCTTGCGCGCCTGGTAGAACTCTTCGGCCACGGCCGAAGGCGGCGTGCTGTCTTTCAAGGTCACCGTCATGAAGGCGAGCCCCGGCCGCGTGAAGGTCTCGGCGCGGTCGTACCACTTCAGTTCCTGCATCCGCTTTTCCAGCGGTTCGGACACCAGGTCCTGCATCTCCTGCGCCGTGGCACCGGGCCAGGCGGTTACCACCGTCAACGTCTTGACCGTGAAGCTGGGGTCTTCCGCCCGGCCCAGTTGCAGGAACGCGAAGATGCCGGCGGCCGACATCGCGATGATCAGAAACAGCGTGACGGCGCGCTCGCGCACCGCGATCGCCGAAATATTGAACCCGCTCATTGCGCCGCTCCCGCATTGGCGGCCAGCGCACGCTGACCTTGCGGCGCGGCCTCGCGCACCGTCTCGCCCTCATGCAACAGGTGTGCGCCTAGCGCCACGAAGCGCTCGCCCGGGGCCAGGCCCGCGCTGACGGCGGCGGTCTCCTCGCCCAGGCCCGCCAACGTGACGGCACGCCAGCGCACCTGCGTGGGTTCGCCCGACAAGACCCAGACACCCGGCCCACGGCCGTCGTCGTGCAGCGCCGCCAAGGGCACTTGAAACACCGGCTTGGCCTGCGCGCCCGCGATCGACACCGAGATGGTGGCGCCTAGTGGCGCCTGCGCGGCCTTGGGGTCAAGCACGTAGCGCGCGGCGAACGTGCGCGTGCGGGGATCGGCGTAGTCGGACAGCTCTCGCAACTGCACTGGTATGGGCTGGCTTGAGCCGCCATACAGCGTGGCCTCGCCGGTGGAACCCAACGCCGGCCGAACGGTTTCGGGCAGATCAACCAAGGCCTCGCGCTGGCCCGACCGCGCCACGCGCACCACGGGCTGCCCGGCCGTTACCACCTGGCCGGGTTCGGCCAGCGTGGCCATGACCACGCCATCGGCATCGGCGTAGAGGGTGGCGTAACCCGTTTCGTTGCGCGCCACATCGGCCTGCGCCTGCGCCGCGCTGAGATCGGCCTGGGCCGTATCGGCGGCGGCGCGGGCCTGGTCATAGGCGGATGCAGACACCGCGCCCGCGCCCACCAGGACGCGATAGCGCTTTTCGTCCGCCGCGGTTTGTGAGGCTCGTGCGCGGGCGGCATGCACTGCCTGCAAACGCGCCCGCGCCGCCAACGCCAGGTCGGTGGGATCCAGCCGCATCAGCGGCTGGCCGCGCTTGACTTGCTGGCCCGTGTCGACCAGGCGCTCGGCCACCTTGCCGTTCACCCGGAAGCCCAGATCGCTTTGCACCCGCGCCACCACCACGCCGGTGTACGTCCGGGTCGACGGGGCTGGCGCTTGCACCGTGGCCACCCTGACCAGCGGTATGCCGGTACGCGGATCATCGGCCGCGCGGGGGCTACAACCAGACAATGCGCCGGACAAGGCGCCGGCCAACAAGACGGCCATGATGGCCGGGATCGCCGTGACGGCAGAACGACGGGAAACCATAAGACACCCCTGGGGCAATCGGATTGCCGCGCAGTTTGCGTCTAATGACCAATATTGTCAATAGTCACTAAATGGAGTTTTGAGCTGTTTAGCGCAGCCGACACTCGCCGCGCTCAGGGCGCCAGGCTGCGCAGCACCAGGCTCGCCACTTCACGCGGGGCATCCGGCAAGCGGTCCAGGTTGTACTGAAGCAAAAGCGGGTTGATGAAAGGCAGCATCACCAGATGAATCGACCGTGCGGTTTCGTCCAGCGGGGTCTTGCGCTCGAAGTCGCCCTGCTCTCTTCCTTCGCGCAGGATGTCGGTCAGGATGGTTCGCATGCGCTGTTCGTAGGCCTGCGACGATGCCCATTTTTCCAGTGAGGAATGCGCCGCGATTTCATAGAGCTTTCTGTCCTGAAAAAACAGCCCCGCAGAGAGCTCCACGGCACTGAGGAAGAAGCGGCGAAAGCGGTCGGTAGGCGATTCGGCCTGCGCGATGGCCTGCTCCACGCCAGCCATCAGTTCGCCCAGCACGTTGGAGCAGATCGCCTCGCCGATGGCCTGCTTGGAATCGAAGAACTTGTAGATGTAGGCCTTGGAAATGCCGATCTCGCGCGCCAGGTCGGACACCGTGGTCTTGTCGTAGCCATAGTGGCTGAAGTGCGCGTTGGCCGCCTGCACGATCTGGTCTCGCACGCTGTGATCGGTCGGTCCGCGATGGCCTTGGGATTGCTGGGACGAGTCGGACATAGGAACGCTACCTTATGGCTATATCGATTGACGACTAATGACTATATCGTACAATAGTCACCATTCGCGATTTATTCGTGGTCGGTTTGATTCGATGCTCGGGCGCGTCCCCAACCTGGTACGGACGTTCGACGCGCGCCAACTTTCTCTTTCACCTGTCTTGCAGGACCCCGCCATGCTGCCCCGTAAACATGCTGTGCCGCTGTTTCTTTCAAGCTTGCTTCTGGCAGGTTGTGCTGTCGGCCCCGATTATCAGCAGCCCGACACGGCGTCAGCCCCGCATTTTATGGGACAGGCCGCGATCCAGGCGCGCCAGGCGCCGGCCGCTGCCGATGCCCGGGTCTGGTGGCAAGGGTTTCACGATCCGCTGCTGACCCAATTGGTGGAGCGCGCACTCGACCAGAACCTGGATATTGCGCAGGCCGTTGCGCGCGTGGCCCAGTCGCGCGCGGGTCTGCGCAACGCCACCGCCGCGTTGCTGCCTTCTGCCGCCGTGGTGGGCCAGGCCGCCCGTGCGCGCCAGTCTCTGGAAACCCCGCAGGGCCAGTTGTTGAACGCCACGCCCGACTACAACCGCTACGGCGACTATTACGAGCTGGGCTTGAACGCCGGCTGGGAGGTCGATCTGTTCGGCGGCCTGCGACGCCAACGCGAAGCAGCCGTCGCCAACTACCAAGGCGCCGAAGCCGGCGTTGCCGCCGCCCGGCTTGCCGTGGCGGCGCAAACCGCCGACATCTACGTCTTGATCCGTGGCTTGCAGACCCGCCTGGACATCGCCCGCGAGCAGGTCCAGACCCGCAGCCAATTGCTTGCCACCGTGCAACTGCAATTCGACAAAGGGCTCGCGGCGGAACTCCAGGTACATCAATCGACCGGCGCGCTGGCCGAAGTGCGCGCCACCGTGCCCGTCCTGGAAGACGGGCTCTCGGCCGCCATGAACGCGCTGGACGTGCTGTTGGGCGAGCCGCCCGGCAGCAATCGCGCCCTGTTGGCCGCCAGCGCGCCCATCCCGGTACCGCCCGCTATCTCAGACACCGGCACCCCGGCCGACCTGCTGCGCCGCCGCCCCGACCTGATCGCGGCCGAACGCCAGCTTGCCGCCACCAACGCCGGTATCGGCGCCGCGATCGCCGAGTACTACCCAACATTCTCGCTAGGCGCCGTGCTCGGCACCGCCACTACCCTATCCGGCAACCTGTTCAACGACAGCGCCAACCAGATGCAAGGCATGCTTGGCCTGCGCTGGCGGCTGTTCGACTTCGGCCGCATCGAAGCCGACATCGCAAACGCCCGTGGCCGCAACGCCGAAGCGCTGGCGGCTTACCGCCTGGCCGTGCTGCGCGCTTCCGAAGATGTGGAGAACGCCTTCTCGGCCCTGGTCAAACGTGAACAACAATCGCGCTACCTGGCCGAAGGCGTAGACGCGCTGACGCAGGCGCGGACAAGCTCATTCCTTGCCTACCAGAACGGCATCGTCAGCCTGATCGAAGTGCTGGACGCCGACAGTGCCGTGCTACGCACCCGCGATGCCAGCGCGCAGGCGCAAACCGAATCGGCGCGCGCGGCCATTGCGTCTTACCGCGCCTTGGGCGGGGGCTGGGAACGCCCGGTGGGAGACGCGAAGGTGGCGTCGAATTAGGCTGGCGTTGGCTTGGCTACCTGGTTCAAAACCCGCTTTCACGAATCACCAGACTCGCCAGCGAGCGCATCCACTGCATCAGCCTGCTGCGGGCCTCGCCCTTGAAATAGGCCTTGCCGCGCAGCTCGTTAAGCCCGGCCGGCGCTTCGTCCAGATCAAGCGTCACCACGTACAGCGCCTCGTCGGGTACCAGGGTGCCTTGCTTTTGCACCGAGGGAATCGGCCCGCCGTGCACCGTCGTCAGCATGGGCGCGTTGATCTGCTGGATGCGTGACGGCGCGATGCCGCGGATGGACCCGCACAGGCGTCGAGGGTCGTGTTCGATATAGAAGCAACCCGCGCCGCCCTGCTTCAGCAACTGGATGTCCGCTTCGCCGACGTAGGCGTCTACGATCCAATGCGTCGGGTCGACCAGGCGCCCCAACGCTTGTTTCGGGTTGACCCAGGTGCCCGCCTGGATCTCGGCGGGCGCGTCCAGCCATTGGCCGTCAAATGGCGCTACGACTTCCAGCCTGGCCTGCTCAGCGGCCACGGAGCGCGCGGTTGCCCGGCTGTGCGCCAGGGCTTCGATGGTGGCGGCCTGCTGGTCGATGCCGGCTTGCTGGCCCAGCAGCCCGGTCAGCCGCGCCGCCTGCCCCGCCACATTGGCTTGCGCGGCCAAGGCTTCGCTGCTTAATTCGGGGCGGTCCAGCAGGACCAGTTTGCTGCCGGCGCGGACCTCGCCCGGCGCCCGGCGTTCCAGCAGCATGGCGGGCGCGGGCGCATACGCCGTCCACATCTTGGCGCTGCGCGCCAGGGCCGGCGCTCGTACCGACGTGGGCCACGGCACGGCCAGCACGGTCACCAACAGCGTCAGCAGCAACAGCAGCACGGCGCGGCGCCGGGTCGCGACCTCGGTCTTGCGTTGCCACCACATACGCACCTCCCGCCAGATCGGCAAGGCAATGAAGTAAAGAATTTCCACGGCGAACAGGAATATGCCCAGCGCCTTGAAGAACAGGTGATACACCGCCAGCGCGATGCCCAGGTACACCACCAGCCGGTACAGCCACGTCACGCAGGCGAACACAATCATCCTGCGCCTGACGGGCGTGGGCAGGTCTTCAGGCCACGGATCCGCAAAGCCCCACAAGCGGCGCCGGATCGCGGTGCGCGTCATGGCGCCGGCGCGTTCGTGCAGGTTGGGCATGTCCAGCCAGTCCGACAGAATGAAATAGCCGTCGAAGCGCATGAAGGGGCTGGCGTTCAGCAACAGCGACAGCACCCAACTGGTGGTGGCCAGGTAAAAGCAGGCCTGGCGCGGCACGCCGGGCGGCAGCAGCGCCCAGCACAGCGTGGCCAGCCCCGCGATGGCAAGCTCGGTAATGATGCCGGCGCTGGCGATCATCAACCGCTTGCGCGAATCCGCCAGCCGCCACGACTCGCTGGTGTCGGTGTAGAGCATGGGCCACATCACCAGAAAGGCCACGCCCATGTGGCCCACCCTGACACCCATGTGCGTGGCGACCAGGGCATGGCCGAATTCGTGCAGCGTCTTGGCCACCACCAGCGCGCAGGCAAAGCCCAGCGCGCCTTCCCAGGACACCGATTCAAAGAGCGTATGGCGGAAGGTGTCCCATTGGCGCAGGGTCAGGAACAGGCCCAGCAGGCTTAGCGCCACGACGGTCCAGGCGGTGGCGGGGCTGAACAGCCAGCGCAAATACGGATAGATGCGGCTCAGCCAATACGTGGGCCGCAACAAGGGCACGCGAAAGAACAGGTAGTGGTGCAGCCACCATTTCACTGTCAGCCATTCGCGCCCGGGCGCGGCGAGCGCCATGCCCTGGCTGCGCGAGGGATGCGGCCGCAGCAAGTGGTTCTGCTGCAAAAAGCCCGCAAACCCGAAGACCTGGGTGGCGTCGGGTTCAAGCGAGGTTTGCGCGCGGATGTCTTCAAGTAGCGCACCGGGCAGCATGTGCCAGCGCGCCAGGCATTCGAATTCCAGCCAGCCGATGCGGAAATGCCGGTTGCGCACGGGGTCTTCAATGATCCAGGCCGGGCTGCCGTCGGGATGCGGCGCGCCCGCGAACAGGCGCAGGTCTTCCCGCAAGGCGGGCAAGGGTTGCGTCAGCATGTCGTCCATGGCCGCCCTCCCCGCGCTTATAGCCCGGTCAACGCGCGCAGCGTGGCCAAGGGGCGGCGGATGATTTCGTAGCCCAGGAACGACTGCCCGCCCTGAATGCGCGCCGTGCCTTTCAGGCCGATGCGCGCGTCGCCGGCGTCTTCCTGGCCGATGCTGGCGCGCAGCCGATAACTGGGCACGCCTTCAGGCGTCAGCGCCGACTGGTAGCTGGTTTCGATGATCTCGCCCGCCAGCGGGTGCAGTGGCCGCACGGTCAGGAACAGGCTGACCGGCGCGCCCACCTCCAGCGACATGGCGTCGGCCACGGGCAGTTGGATCAGCATGGCGGGCTTGGCCGGGTCGGCCAACTGCATGATGCGTTCGCCCGTGACCACCGGCTTGCCCAGCCAATCGTTCACATCGGCAAACACGGCGATGCCGTCGCGCGGCGCGCTCACATCCAGGCGATCCAGTTGCGACCGTATCGACGCCAGCTCGGCGCGCCGCTCCTGTGCACGGCTTTGCAGCGTAGTCAGCTTGATACGGCTTTCGTCGTTACGGAAGGCGCTTTGGCGGGCCGCCATCAGTTCGGCGTCGGCCACCGCCACTGCCTGCACCGCCACCTCCAGCCGATGGCTGAGCGTGGTGTCGTCCAATGAAAACAGCGCCTGCCCCGCCTTGACCGCCTGGTTGGGCGATACGTGGATGGTCTTCACAACACCATCCAGCGGCGCGCTGATCACTTGCAGATCCAGGGAGGTAACTTCGGCGGGCGCGAGCGCGCTTTGGCGGATGGGAACAAAGCACAGCGCCACCAGCGCCAGCGGAATCAGGATGCGCAAGCGCCGCTTCCAGCTTGGGCGCAAGGGTTTGCGGCGCCGCGCCAGCAGTTCCCAACTGTAGGCCCAGGCCTGGCAGAGCCGACCCATTAGCGTGGCGTGCCCGGGGGTGGGCGGTTGTTCCATCAGGTACAGCACCCAGCCCAGCACGGCGCCCGCGCGCGACTTCAACGGCAAGGCCCAGGCGCCTGCCGGCCACCATTCCCGCCATCCATCGCGCACCAGCGGGCTGGCGCTGTCCAGGGCGTCGGCGTCGATCCACTGGGCTTGCCCGTCCGCCACCCGTAGCCGCAGCCACTTGCGCGCCTGCGCCAGCCACACGATGTAGGGGGATTGCTCGTCCACCGACACCAGCCCGGAAATGTTCAGCAGTTTCCAGTCGGCGCCCGTGTCTTCAAACACCAGCGCCTGGCGGTAGCCCAGCAAGGGATGCGCGTCGTTGGCAATGTGAAAGCTCAGTTGCTGGACGTTGTCGGCCTGCCGCGCCAGACTTTCCACCTCGGCCAACTGCAACAACAGCAACAGGTCATTTTGCATCGTTTTTGGTGGCTGCCTGGAAGTCCGCAATGCCGCTCATGCCGGGCAACAATTCGCCGTTGGGGTCACGCACCTGGCCTTCCAGTTCGATCGACTGGGCCACCGCGTCCACGCGCGCGCTCACCGCCGATACGGTTGCGCTGTAGGTCTTGCCGGTTTCGCTGACGTCGATCTGGAACGGTGTGCCGATCTTGATGTCTTTCAGGAACAGGGACGGCACGTTCATGCGCACCTTGACCGGCCCGTCACCCACCAGGTCAAACAACGGCGCACCGGCCGCCACGCTTTCATGCGGCCGCACATACACCTTTGCCACGCGGCCCGCGTAGGGCGCGGCCACCGTGCAATAGTCCACCTGCGCCTGGGCCAGCGCCGTGGCGGCCGCGGCGCGGTCGGTGGCGGCGCGCGCCAGGTTCACTTCGGTATCGCCCGCCGCGTCCAGCTTGCGCAAGCCCACCTTGGCTTTCAGGGTTTCGCGCGCGCCGGCAAGCTCGGCGTTCGCCATGCGCAACCGGGCTTGGGGTTCCCCGCAATCGAGTTTGATCAGCACGGCGTCCTTGGCCACCTTTTGCCCAAGCGCGGCGTCCAGCGTATCGAGCCGGCCCGTCATCGGGGCCGAAATCGTGCTTTCCGGATTGGCGCTCAGCAAGACACGAATGGCGCTGGGGTCGTTCAGGCCGGGCCGGGGCAACGGGGGTTCGGCTTGGGATTGAGGCTGGATCTGACCATGCGCAACAGGCGCCAGGATCATCCCCGCGCATGCCGACAACACGACTGCTGACAACGCCAGTCGCCGCGTCATTGGGCGATTCCCGTGGGTTGGGTTTGCGTGGGGATTGGGGTCTGAGTTGGGATCTGGCTTTGGGCTGGAATCTGGGCTTGGGCTTGGGCCTGCAACGCCGTGCGCTCCCAGTCGTGCATGGTGGTCTTGATCTGCGCCGCCAGCGTGGTCAGGTCGTGGTTGGCGATGGTTTCCGGCATCACATCCAACCCGACGGAGTTGTACAGGCGGCCCCAGGCGGCCTGCGCGTCCGAATACGCCGCATAGCGTTGGTACTGCGACAAGAGCCAGCGCGCGTCCGCCCGGATGTATTCAAGCTTTGAATCGGCGGAAATGCTGGCGCTGGCCTTGGCGTAGTCGCGCAGGCGCCCGTCCACCTGCATGCTTTGGTCGGCGAAGTCCAGTTGTTCGCGCGCCAGGTAATAGCGCTGGGCGGCCACGCGCAACTGCGTCAGCACCGCCATGGACAGCGCCATCCGGCGCAGGTCGGCGACCTTGCTCTGGCTTTCGCCGGCCGCGTCAAGCGCGGGCGCCTTCAGGATGTTGAGCAGGTTCCAGGAAATTCGCAGCCCCACCGACGACCAACTGTTGTTGTACAGGTAGTCGTTGGAGTCGTAGTGCGTGCCCGCGCTGAAGCTGATGTTGGGCCACAGCTCCGCCTTGGCGATCTTGATGTCGTTTTCGGTGACGCGCTTGCGATACCACTCTTCCATGATCTCGGGGCGGTTCTCAAGCGCCAGGCGTTCCAGCGCTTCGATGTTGAAGTTGGGCTCGGGGATCTTTTCTTCGACATCGTCCGCCACCTGGAATTCCGTGCCGGGCGGCAGCGACATCAGCGCCGCCAGCTCGGCGCGCGCCAGCTCCAGGTCTTGACGACGCGTGGACAACAGGCCCACCGCGTCCAACAGCGCGCGTTGATAGGCCAGCGCCTGCTGGCGCGGCAACAGGCCGCGCTTCTCGGCTTCCTGCGCCGACGTGATGCCGCTGCGCACCTGCACCATCAGCGTATCGACGGCGGCAATCAGCCGCTGCGCGCCCAAGGCCCGCCAATAGGCGTTGCGCACATCCTGCAAGACGTTCTGCACCACCTTGCGACGGCGTTCTTCGGCCATCAGCACCTGGTCCGCCTTCTGCTGGGTGCGCTCGTAGGCCACGAAGAAATCCAGCGTGCTCCAGGTCAGTTCCAGGTCGGCCAGGCGGTGGTAGCGCTGTTCGGACGTGGACGGGCGCAAGCTGACCTCGCCGTCTTCAATGCCCACGGACGTGCCGCCCGAATCGTTGGAGCGCGACGTGTAGCCCGCGGACGCCACCAACCGGGGCAGCATCTCGTGCCGGGTCACGTCGACCAGGTTGCGCGACAGCGCGGTCTCCATCAGCTTGAGCCGATAGTCCAGGTTGTATTTCAGCGCGCGCGCGGCCGCGTCGTAGAAGGTGATCGGGCCCGTGATGGGTTCCTGATCCGCATACATCATGCGCCGGTCATCTTCCACGCGCTGACGCAGCTCATCCTTGGTGTAGCCCTTGGGCACCTGTGGCGACGAACACGCCGCCAGCCCAAAGCAGGTCACCGTGGCAAGCACAACGGCATGAGTCCGGTTTCGCTTCACTGTCATCCTGCTTGCTCCGTATTAACGATCTGGCGAGGTTGCGGCACCAAAGTTGCGGCGCATGGAAAGTCGGTCGATCTGTTGGCTGAACGAGCCCAAGGACGTGGCGGCGGGCCGGTCCAGGGTAGCCATCTGCACCGCGCGGGCCTCGGCGGGTTGCACGGGAGCCAGCGATTGCGATTGCGATTGGGGCTGCGGTTGCGCCTCCGGACGCGGTGGGGCTGGTTCCTTTTGCGGCGCGGGCTTGTCCTGCCCGGCCGGCTTGGCGGCGGGTCGTTGCAGCTCGATTTCTTTACGCGCGAATACCGACACATCAGGCAGCAAGCCGTCGGCGGTCAGCGACATGACCCCGTGCCGCGCTTGCAGGCGCGCGTCTTCATAGCGCGACAACAACTGCAAGGCCTGGATCGTCGGCGTCAGCATGACGGACGGGTCTTGCCCCAGGCCTTCGCCGATGGACTCGGCCGTGACGACGGGCGGCAAGACCATGCCGGGACGTTCACCGCGTATCACGGCGGTCAGCCACTGTTGCAGGTGCAGCGCGTCGCGCACGGCGGGCGTAACGAAGACCACCGGGTCTACCGACAGGTCGCTGAGCGGCCGCAGGCTGGAGGTGTCGTCAAACAGGTCGTGGGGGTTCGGGCTGGCGACATACACCGCGTCCATGTCCAGGGTGACGGTCAACAGCGCCTGATCCGTGCGGCCGGTGCGGTCGCCGACCGTGTAGACAAACACGTCTTGCAGCAGCGGGCCCTGGCCTCGGGCGGCGTTGACGGCGGGGTTGCTCAGGTCAATCTCGTAGGTATAGGAGCCGTCGGCATTCAGCACCAGGAAGCCGTAGCGCCCCGCCAGCCGTTCGCCGACCACGCCGGTGATGACGGCGCTGCCGCCCTCGCCCGCCGTCCGGATGCCCACTACGGTCAGTTGCTCTTGCCCGTCGACATCACCGTCGTTATCCAACACGTTGCCCTGCGTGACGGGCGGCCCTTCGATGTCGTTCACGCTGGCCGTGTCGTCCTGGGCCATGGGCGTATCGTCCCGGCCGACGATGGTGATGGTGAGTTCGGCCTGCACCATCGCGCCCGCCGTGTCACGCATGGTGTAGGTGAAGACTTCGGTCAGCGTGTCGCGGGCGTTGCGCAGCGCCTGGACCTGGGCGTTGTCGTTGTCCACCACGTAGCGGTAGCTGCCGTCGGCGGACAAGGTCAAGGTGCCGAACAGGCCGACGGTTGCGCCGCCGACGACGCCGCTTGTGCCCGTGCCGGTGCCGGTACCGGTCCGGACCGCGGTCACGGCTTTCGTATCGCCTGCGTCCACATCGGTGTCGTTGTCCAGCACGTTGCCGGCCGGGTTCAAGCCCGGCGCGCTGTTGTCGCGGCCACCTGCCTCGATGGCGATGGCGTGGTCGGGCAAGGCCACCGGCGCATCGTTCTGCCCCACGATAAGAATGGCGATCGACGCCTGGTCGCGCGCGCCCTGATCGTCGCCGATGGTGTAGGTGAAGGTATCGGTCAAGACGTCGCGCAAGGTGCGCAGCGCCTGGACCTCGGGCAGGCTGTTGTCCAGCGTATAGAGGAACGTGCCGTCGGCTTGCAGCAGCAAGGTGCCGTACCTGCCTTGCAGCGGCACCCCCACCGTGCCCGGCGTGCCGGCGCCGATTTCCAGGCCCGTGCGTATCTCCACGACCGTCAAGGGACGCCCTTCGGCATCGGTGTCGCGCAAGGTGACGTCGCCGCTGGGGTTGCGTCCGCCCACGCGCCCCACTTCATCCCCCTGCTCGACCGCCACGGTGATGATGGGCGCGGCGATGGGTGGGTCATTCACGCCCACCACGGTGATCGTCAGCTCGGCCTGATCCGTCAGGCCACCGCTGTCCACGAGCTGGTAGGTAAAGCGGTCCAGCAATTGCTCACCCGCGGCCAGCGCCGCCACCGCCTCGTTGGTCTCGTCCGCGTGATAGGTGAAGCTGCCGTCCGGCGCGATCTCCAGCCAGCCGTAGGCGCCATCAATGCGCGTCAAGCCGCCCACGGGAATCATCGGCGCATCCGGCAGTTCGGTGCCGGCGCGCACGCCGTTGACCGTCTTGGTGTCGCCGGCATCCACGTCTTCGTCGTTGTCCAGCACGAGGCCGGTCGCGTCGATCGGCGCGCTGACCGACGAACCCGCCGTTGCGGTGGCGGTGTCGTTCACGGCCTTGGGCGTGTCGTAGCGGCCGGCGATGGTGATGGTCAGCGTGGCGGTGCTGGTCAGCCCGCCCGCATCGCGCACCGTGTAGGTGAAGGTATCGTCCAGCGACTGGCCGGTGCGCAGTTGCTGAACGGCGGCCAGGCTGTCGTCGACCACATAGGTGTAGGCGCCATCGGCGCCCAGCACCAGCGTGCCGTACAGGCCGGCGGTGTTGCCGCCGACCACGCCCGCCGCCGACGCACTGTTGACCACGGCGCTGACCTGCTTGGTGTCGCCCGCGTCCACGTCCGTGTCGTTGGTCAATACATTGCCGCTTGCCGGCGCGCCGTCGGTGCCGTTTTCAACGCCGCCGGCTTCGATGGCGGCACCCGTGTCGGGCCTGGCGACCGGTGCGTCGTTGGCGCCGCGTATGGTGATGGTCAGCGTGGAATCGCTGCTGAGACCGCCCGTGTCGGCAACGCGGAACGTGAAGGTATCCGTCAGCGTGTCGGTGGCCAGGCGCAGGCGCTGGACGGCGTCCAGGTCGTTGTTGAGGGTGTAGGTATAGGTGCCGTCGGCTTCCACGCGCAAGGTGCCGAACAGGCCGGCCACATCCGTGCCTGTCGCGGCCATGTTGCCGGTAGCCGATGCGCCGCCCGCGCGCACGCCGTCGATGTGCAGCATGTCGTTGTTGTCGGGGTCGGTGTCGCCCGCGTCCAGCAGGTTGCCGCTGGGGTTGACCGCGCCGGAGCCATTGGCCGTGCCGCCCGCTTCAATGGCTTCGGCGGTTTCGTTGTCGGACGTGGGCGCGTCGTTGGCGCCACGGATGGTGATGGTCAGCAAGGCGGTGTCGAACAAGCCGCCCACGTCGGTCACCTGATAGGTGAAGGTCTCGTCCAGGGTTTCGCCTGGCGCCAGGGCCTGCACCGCGGGGTTGGCGTTGTCCGCCACATAGGCGTATTGGCCGTTGGGCTGGATGGTCAAGGTGCCGTACGTGCCCACCACCGTGATCGCCGTGCCGCCGCCGTCGGGCACCGCCGCGTTGCCGCCGCCCGTGCGGGCTCCGGTCACGGTCAGTTTTTCACCGAACGCGGGGCTGTCCACATCCGTCGCGTCCTGCAGCAGGTCGCCCACGGCCGGCTGGCCGCCGCTGGTATTGCCGGTGCCGCCGGCTTCCACGGCGAACCCCGTTTCATCAGCGGCCACCGGCGCATCGTTTTGCCCCACGATGCGGATGCGCAATTCGGCCGCGTCGGTCAGGCCGCCATCGGTGATGGTGTAGGTGAAATAGTCGACCAGGGTATTGCCGGCGGCGCGCAAGGCCTGCACGGCGGGGTCCCCGTCGTTCACGACGTAGTTGTACGAGCCGTCGGCGTTCAGCGTCAGCGTGCCGTACAGGCCCTGAAGTGGGTCGCCCACGGCGGCGCCCGCGCCGGTGCCGGTTTCGCGTCCGGTGCGTACGTTGATGACGGAAAGCGTGTCGCCATCGGGGTCGATGTCATTGACCGTGACGTCGCCGCTTGCGTCCTGCCCGGCCGTGCCGTTCGCGGTGCCACCCTTTTCAATGGCGACGCCGATCACCGTCTTGGCCACGGGCGCGTCCTGCACGCCATGGATGACGATGGACAAGGTGGCGCTGGACTGCCCGCCCACGGCATCCTGCAAGGTGTAGATGAAGTTCTCGGACACCGTGGCGTTCGGCCCCAGGGCGATCAGCGCGGGGTTCAGGCTGTCGATCTCGTAGCGGTATTCGCCCGACTGGCTGATGTACAGCGTGCCGTACTGGCCCACGATGGCTTGATCGCCCACCGTGGGCACCGCCTGGTCCGTGCCGCTCTCGCCCCGGATCAGGCTGACGATGGCCGTCGACATGGCATTGTCGATATCGCTGTCTACCGTGCCGTCGCTGTCCGGATCGGTCTGGTCAAGAATGACATTGCCGCTGGGGTTCAGCGCCGTGCCGATCACGGTATTGTTCACCGTGTCCACGCGCGCGGTGTAGCCGTCCTGGACGTTGTCCACGGCGACCGGGTTGTCGTTGGCGCCGTTGATGGTAATGATGATGCTGGCCACGCCGTCCAGGCCGCCCGCGTCGGTGGCGGCGTACTGAAACACTTCGGTCAGCGTCTGGCCCACGTTCAGCGCCTGCACTGTGGGATCGGCGTTGTTCAGCACGTAGCGGTAAGTGCCGTCCGCGCCCAGAGTCAAGACGCCGTAGCGGCCGGTCACGGTCGCGCCATTGGCCGACGTGCTGCCCACGGGCACCGCCACGACGTCGCCCGCGCCGTCCGCCAACACCGGGCGCGACAAGGTGACGGTGCGGGTATCGCCCGCGTCCACGTCGGTGTCATTGCCCAGCACGGATCCCACCGCGTCGCTGCCGCCCGTGCCGTTGTTGGTGCCGCCCTGTTCGTTGGCCTGGCCCGTGTCGACATTTGCAACCGGCGCGTCATTGGCGCCCTGGATGGTGATGACCAGTGTGGCGGAACTGACGGCCCCCGCCGCGTCGCGCAGGTTATAGGTGAACGACTCGGACAGCGGCGCGCTGGACGCCAGCAACTGCTGCACCAGCGGGTTGCCGTTGTCCAGCACGTATTCGTAGGAGCCTTGCGCGTTCATGACCAAGGTGCCGTACTGGCCGACCAGCGTGCCGGGCGTGCCCGGCGTCACGGCCTGCGTGGCGCCGCCCTGCCCGATCTGCGTCACGCTCAGCCTGTCGTCGTTGGTCTGAATGTCGACATCCAGATCATTGGTCAGCACATTGCCGCGCGGGTTGACGCCGGGCGTGCCATTGTTGGTGCCGCCGGCTTCGACGGCCGTGGCGCTGTCGTTCACCCCTTGCGGTGCATCGTTGATGGCGTTGATGGTGATGGCCGTGGCGCCGCTGGCGCTAAGGTTGTCGTCGGCGGGCTCAAACGGGATGCCATCGCCGTCCGCGTCGCCGCGCTGGCCCAGGTCATCGGTGCGGATGGTCAGCGTGTCGTTGCCGTTGTAGTTGGCGTCGGGCGTGTATTGCAGCGTGGCCAGCGCGGCGTTCAGCGCGGCCTGGCTGCCTTGCAGCGTCACCGTGCGGCCGTTCAAGCCGCCGCTCACCACCACGGCGCTGCCCAGCGTCAGGTTCAGCACGCCGTGCTCAACCGACAACAGCACCTGCATGACGCCGCCCGCCGCATCGGGGTCCGTGATGCTCAGGCCCGGGATGGCCAGCGTAGTGTCTTCGTCTACGGTCTGCGTCGCGGGCGCCGCCACGGCGGGGCCGTCGTTGCGTTCGACATAACCGATGTTGCCCGCTGCTCCCGTGCCCTGATCGCCAAACTGCATGACCACCTGCGCTAAGGGCGAACCGCCGTCGCTGTCCACCCGAGCCGCCACGACGCCGGTCGGCGTGGACAAGGTGATGCTGGGCGCGGCGTCGATGCGGAACACGCCCGCGCCCAGCACGCCAAACGTGTAATACCCGTTGGCGTCGGTAGTGACCGTCCAGCTTTGGTTGTCGGCCGTGGTCGACAGGTCGTTGTCGGCCCCGCCCCAGGTCAAGGTCACATTCTGGCCTTGTAGCCCGGGGCCGTCCGGCGTTGCGCTGGAACTGGCGCTGTCCGTGTCGTTCCACAAGGTGCCGCTGACGAGGCTGACGCCCGCGCCATCGCTGTCCAGATAGACGTTGGGCGCGGCGCCCGAGCCCGTGCGTTCACCGCCCGTGGATCCTGCCGTGCCCACGTTGGTGCCGGCATAGCTTTGGAAGGTGTCCGGCAGGCTGGTGTAGGACAAGGAAGCCGTGGTGTCGGCCAGCAACACGTTGTTGGGCAAGTCCGCCGTGTAGGCCAGGCTGACGGTTTGGCCCGCCGCTAATTGGTCCATCGCGACGGTGATTTGTCCGCCCGTTACCGTGACGCTGACGCCGGCGGGATAGCCGCCCGGCGCATATGTGGTGCCGTCGATGGTGAGACCGATCACGGCCAGGTTCTGCCCGCCCGCGGGCAAGGTGTCGGTCAGCCGCACGTCGTAGGCGGTGGCGCTGCCGGTATTGCTGAACGACACGCCGTAGGTGGCCTGGCCGGTCGCCGCGCCCACGCCGGGGTCGAACGCCGTGACGGTCTTGTCCAGGTTGTCGATCTTGGGTTCCACCACGCGCTCGACCGCGGAATCCGTGCTGGTGCGTACCTGGCCACCGCTCAGGAAATCCGCCTTGACCGCCAACTGCTGCCCCGCCACAACGCCCGCCGCATTGTCCACGCGAACGTTGAACTCGAAATACACCACTTCGAAGTCCGCGTCGTTGTTGCTGTTGACCAAGGTGCCCAGTTGCAGCATCACCGCGCGCGGATCGCTGGCGTCGATGTTCGACTGGTTGATGACGCCTTGCGCGCGCACGCCGGACAGGTCGGGGGCCAGCAAGGTTTGCGCTTCGTCCGTGAAGCCGCCTTGCAGGTAGGCGTTGCCGGACACGATCAGCCCGGCCAGGTCGGTCTGTATGCCGGAGCCGCCACCGGCCAGCGCGTCGGCAATAAAGGCCAAGGTGGCGGAGCCGTCGTTCAT
>Ga0160437_1000322_pt1 | contig 26254 bp, 25 predicted proteins | sample HID1975I_E0MG_FD_108227 | JGI IMG/M metagenome (GOLD analysis project Ga0160437, IMG submission 108227) | Enriched soil microbial communities from UW Madison campus, WI, USA - HID1975I_E0 MG | ecosystem: Environmental > Terrestrial > Soil > Unclassified | place: USA: Madison, Wisconsin... | reverse complement strand
TGCCTGCGGGCCGTGTCGACGATGCCGTTCGCGCTTTCTACGAGAAGCGCGGCTTCGGTCCCCGCTATCGGTTGCCCGGCCTCTCGCATCGCACCGGCCACGGCATCGGCCTCGATGGCCATGAGCCGGTCAACCTTGTTCACAACGAAACGACGGCGCTGGCCCCGGGCATGTGTTTCTCGAACGAGCCGGGGCTCTATTTGCCCGGCAAGTTCGGCGTGAGGCTCGAAGACTGCTTCCACATGACGACCAACGGCCCCGCCTGGTTTTCCAACCCGCCCATGTCGTTGGAGCAACCAATCGGAACTGTGGCGCCATAATAGCTGATCGGCAATCGACTACCTGAAAGACCGGACCACCTCACGCGACTGAACGGCGCCACGCCACGCTTCATCTCATCTGCTTCTTGCCAAAAACCTGGACCTGTCCTGACGCGGGAGTATCGCGCTCGGCATCAAATTCCAGCAATTGGCCCCGCAGCAAGTGTGCCGGGTTTTTTCTCATGAATAGGGAGTTTTACCGTGACTAGACCTTTCGGCCTCGGGCGATATTCCGTTTTGACGTGCGCCGCGGCGACCCTCGCGCTTCTGGGTACGGCCCAGGCCTCTTTCGCCGAGACCCAGACGGACATGGCCGAGGCGATGGCCCAGGCGAAAAGCGGTTGCTCGCAAAAGGAATTCGTTCAGTTCCTCGACGCTTTCATCGCCTCGCCGGCGGTGCGCGCGAAATACACTGCGCCGGCCGTCGAACAGCGCGCGTTTCGCCAGCCCGCCAAGGCGTCCGGTACCAACCTTCCCGCCAGCAATTACCGGATCTTCAACGTTTCGCATGTCGACTGGCAATTCGCCGACACGGCATCCGTCAAGCGCTGGGAAGCCGATCCGAGCCAGCCCTACACCGCGCTGGATGTGAAATTCGAGGACCTGCCCGATGGCAGTTACAGGTTCACCTATCAGCCTGCGATCCTGCGGGACGATGAAGAGGGTGACGGTTGGACGGTCGAGCGGCACATTGGCAAGCCGGCCGGTTATCTGTTCGCATGGCAGAACGGCTGCTGGCAGCTCACGCAGGATCTTCGCTGAACGAAAGCGCGGCGAGCGAGCAGGCAACCGTTCGGAGAGCGGCCAAGCTTGCTGTCACGCCGAGGCTGGAAATCACGTCAGATCGAACCGCTCGGAGGTCGCCTCGCGCATCCGGGCGGCGTCCCGCGTCGGCGGCGAGCCGAACTGGCGGGCATATTCGCGGCTGAACTGCGAGGCGCTCTCGTAGCCGACGGCGAATGCCGCGCGCGCGGCGTCCGGGCTGGCCGTGAGCAGGCGCCGGGCGGTCTGGAGGCGCAAGCTCTTCTGATATTGCAACGGGCTCATGCCCGTGGCGGCCTTGAAGTGTCGGTGAAACGAAGGAACGCTCATCCCGGCAATTTCGGCGAGCGCTTCGGTGCGCAGCGGCTGGTCGAAATTGCGACGAATGCATTCGATTGCGCGGCGCGTGCGCGAGAGGCGGCTGTCCTCGCGCCCGATCTGGCGCAGCATTCCGCCATGGCCGCTCTGGAGCAGGCGGTAGAGCACCTCGCGTTCGCGGGCCGGACCGAGGATCGGGATGTCGGCCGGACTGTCAAGAAGGGCCAGAAGCTGCTCCCAGGCATCCAGGATTTCGCGGGTCACGGGTGCCACGCCGAAGCCCGCCAGCGGACCCGCCGGTTCCGATGGCCCGGACGAGCGCGGCAGTTCGGCAAGCAGCTCGGCCAGGACTTCGCGGTTGAGTGCAAGGGTCGTGACGATATAGGGGCGCTCGCGCGATGCCTCGGTCACGCAACCGACGGCGGCGACCTCAACCGACGTCACGAAGCAGGTTGCGGCATCGTAGCGCAGCACGCGATTGCCGATGGTCACTTGCTTGGCGCCGCGCAGGACCAGGCAGATCATCGGTTCATACCGGCTGCTGATCGTTCCCCCGGCTTCGCATGCCATGTGAACGCGAAGGCGCGGCACCGGCATGTCTGCGGGCATATCGCGGGAGGGCCCGGGAATATGGCGCTCCACGCGCCGGCACATGCGATTGAGCGTGTCCTGCATGAACGTCATTATCGGGCTGCCTGCGGGGTGATGCAACCGCGCTGATAGGATTGGGCAAGGCGTTGAGACGATCGGGCACCCTGGGCAAGGGGCCGCGCCCTATATCCGCCTCCTGGCCTCACCGTCTCAAGTGGTGAGCGCCACGAACCGGAGACAATCATGACCCATCCTTTCGGAGAGACTTCGACCGCCGACGAGGTGCTTGGCGGGATCGACCTTCGCGGCAAGCGCGTGCTCGTGACGGGCGCTTCTGCCGGCATCGGCATAGAGACCTGCCGCGCGCTGGTGGCCCACGGTGCCGAAGTGGTCGGCGCGGTGCGCGATCTGGCCAAGGCCGAGCGGGCGACCCAGCAGGTGCGTGCGGCAGCCGAGACCGGCGGCGGCAGCTTCAGCCTGGTCGAACTGGATCTGGCATCCCTTGCGAGCGTGCGCGCCTGTGCGGACGGCCTGAATGAGGCGGGACAGCCGTTCGACATCGTCATCGCCAACGCGGGCGTGATGGCGCCTCCTTTCGGGCAGACCGCGGATGGGTTCGAGACCCAGTTCGGCACCAATCACCTGGGCCATTTCGTGCTCGTGAACCGCATCGCTCCCTTGCTGCGCGAAGGGGGCAGGCTGGTGAACCTGTCCTCGGCCGGGCACCGCTATGGCAACGTCGACCTGGAGGACCCGAACTTCGAGCGCGGCGACTACGATCCCTGGCTCGGCTACGGACGCTCGAAGACGGCGAACATCCTCTTCGCCGTGGAGTTCGACAGGCGGCATCGCGACAGGGGCATACGCGCCGCGGCCGTCCATCCGGGTGTGATCTGGGATACGGAGCTGTCCCGCCACATGACGCAGGACGAAAAGGAGGCGCTCGTCGCCTCGATCGGCGCGAGCCTGGAAGCGGCGGGCGCCTCTGCGCTGGTCTACAAGTCGATACCGCAAGGCGCGGCCACCACGCTCTGGTCGGCGGTGGTGGCCGAACCATCGCAGATCGGTGGGCGCTACTGCGAGGACTGCCGGGTCGCGGAAGTCCAGGAGAGCGAAGGCCTGCGCGGCGGCGTGCAGCCTTATGCGCTCGATCCGGACAACGCGAAGGCGCTCTGGGCGAAAAGCGAAGAGATGGTCGGCGAGCGTTTCTGACGCCGGGCCCGAACAGAGGAGACGACAACATGAAGTACCGCACTCTTGGCCAAGGCCTGAAGGTATCCGCGATCGGTGTCGGCTGCATGCCGATGATCCGCGAAGGCAACATCAACTATGGCCTCGCCGATGACGCGGTTTCGACCCGCACCATCCACGAGGCGATCGACCTTGGCATCACGTTCTTCGACACGGCCGAGATGTATGGGCCGTTCCGCAACGAGGAATTGGTCGGCGCTGCCATCAAGGGCAGGCGCGAAGGGCTGGTCATCGCCACCAAGTTCGCCATGCGCTGGGATGGCGATACGCCGACCCACGTCGATGGCAGCCCCGAAAACGCGCGGCGCGCCTGCGAGGGATCGCTGAAGCGCCTGGGCATCGACACCATTGACTTGTTCTACCAGCACCGCGTCGATCCGAACGTCCCCATCGAGGAGACCATCGGCGGCATGGCCGAACTGGTGAAGGAGGGGAAGGTGCGCCACATCGGCCTGTCCGAAGCGGCGGCCGATACGGTGCGCCGGGCCGCCAGGGTGCATCCGATTGCAGCGCTGCAGAGCGAATACTCGATCTGGGAGCGCGATGTGGAAGGGGAGATCCTCGATGCCTGCCGTGAGAACGGCGTCGGCTTCGTGCCTTACAGCCCGCTGGGGCGGGGTTTCCTGGCCGGCGGCATTCGCAGCCTGGACGATCTTCCGGCGGGCGATTGGCGGCGAAACGATCCGCGCTACTCGCCCGAGAACATGCCGAAGAACCTTGCGATCGTCGATGCGGTTCGCTCGGTGGCCCAGCGGCACGGTGTCTCCAATGCCCAGGTCGCGCTGGCGTGGTTGCTGGCGCAAGGGGACGATATCGTCCCGATCCCTGGGTTCAAGCGCAGCGAAACTCTGCGCGACAGCGCGGGAGCCCCCGACGTGACGCTCACTGCCGAGGATCTGGCCGTGATCGAGGCTGCGGCACCCAGCGGCCGAACGGCCGGCCCGCGCTACAACGAAGCAGGGATGGCACGCGTCAAGCTCTGACCGATCGCGCAAACCGGAAAGCAGGGCAGGCCGGCAACGATCGCCGGCCTGCACTCGCGCGAAAAGCGGGCTGAAAGCGGTGCAACCCTGCCCGGCAATCAGCGCAGCACGTAGTTCGCCGGGGAGACCGGATCGGGCAGGTCGGTCATTCCCAGGGCCGACAGCATCTCGCGCTCGACGGTGCGCACCATGGCGTCGAGCGGGAGGTCGTTGGGTTCGAGGCCGAAGGGGTCCTCGAGCTGATCGCCCAGCGCATCCAGTCCGAAGAAGGTGTAGCTCACCAGCAGGACCGGAAGGAGTGTCCACCAACCCAGCGAACCGGCCAGCGCGAAGGGCAGCGCCAGGCAGAATATATATGCGGTGCGGTGCAGCAGCAGCGAATAGCTGAAGGGAACGGGGGTGAGGGCAATGCGCTCGCAGCCGGCCTGGACTTGCGCCAGCAGGTGAAGCTGTTCCTCGATGAGCGAATGGTGGATCGCGCCAACCCGTCCCTCCCTCGCCAGTTCCAGGCCGTGACGGCCCAGTTCGCGAAGCAGGCTGTCACTGGGATTGACGGCATCGTCCCATGGCCCGCTCCCGCAGCGCCTGGCGATTTCTTCCGTTTCCCCGCTTCCGCGCAGCCGGGCTGCAAGGCCCGCCGTAAAGCCGCACATGCCGATCAGCAACTTGCGTTGATCGGCATGTTCGAGAGTGACGACGCGGCGCGCAAGTGAGCGGCCGGCGATCACGAGCGAGCCCCAGAGCTTGCGCCCCTCCCACCAGCGATCGTAGCAGGCATTGTTGCGAAAGCTCATGAAGATCGAAAGCGCGATGCCGATCAGCGTGAAAGGCGTGGTGCCGATCCGGGAAAACAGGTCCTGCCGCTGTCCGGCGGCCATGACGGCCAGGCAGCTGACGGCAGCGATCGTCACCAACCTGCCGACGATACGGGGAAGGATCGATCCCCTGATAGCAAAAGCGACATCCCAAAGGCCCGGTTTGGGGCGAACGATCATAGGGAAATCTCGGCAGCATTCGCGGCGGGACCATGCGCGGCCACGACATGCGGGGGCTTGCCGTCACGCTGGTAGCCGGTTGCGCAAGCCTGGGTTTCGATCAGCATGGCATGGCTCTAATCCAAGCCGCCGACCAGCCGCAAGAGCCACTTTCGCAGGAATCCTTGCAGCGGTTGCAAGGCATTCGCATGGCGGGTGCGCCTTGCCGGCCTAGTCCGTGACGAAAGTATCGCCGCCGATGAAGACCATGTCCTTCGAAGGGTGTGCAGGCCGCCCGGTCGCGCCGTAAGCGAAGCTCGTCCGCTTTACCCGCCCGTCGGCATATGTGAGTTCCAGCGTGGTGCCGGACAGCCGGTAACGCCCGCTGCCACCAGTCTTGCGCCCGGCGTAAACGCCGCTGCCCATCGCGCCCATGTTGGACCCCTCCACGAACTGACCGTCCGGCGTGAAGCGGATCTTGTCGACGAACAGTGTCACTGTCGTTCCGCCGCCTTGCAGCCCGCTGGAACTGGTGCGTGAATAGGCACCGGAGAGTGTCGCGCCGCCCTGTGCGCTGGAGAAGGCCGGAAAGAAGTTGCCGGAGGGAAGCGTGTAGTCGTTCGAATGGCCGTCGCTGCCGGTCAGACGAAAGCCTCCGCCTGCCTGCTGCCAACGCCCCCAGCGGTGCGGCTCGCGCGCCTTGGACTCTGCGACGTTCAACTCGTCGAGCGGCGTGGCGCCGATATCCCAGTACTCGCCGTTGCCGAAGAATGCGAGCGGCTCCCAGTCGACCCCGCCGCCGCCCGAAATCACGCGAAAATACAGGCCGGCAGCTTTGCTCGTGGCATACATCCCTGACGCCCGCACGGGTGTCCGGGCAGGGGGCGGCGGGGCGTTCCCGCTGCCGATGGTGCGCCTTGTCCGGCGAAGCCCTTCGCCGTCAGCGACATGCGGCGCATGTCCACCTTGAGCAGAGCGTCGGCCTGCGCCTGGACGGCGTCACTCACCTGCCGTTTCATCGCGGCGCCCTGCGTGGCTGCGGCCTGCATCTGGATTTCGGCAAGCAGCGCCTGGAGCAGCATGGTGTCTCCGATATCCTGCCGCCCGCGGGCGTCCAGGGCGGCGAAACCGGGATTGGCGAGCATCACCGTGCGCATCTGCGCCCGCACTGCCTGCGCTGTCTCGCGATCGGGGCGGCTGTCATCGACAATGCCGTTTGCGGCCAGCCAGGCGACCATCCAGTAAGCGGAGACGAGATCCACCACGTCTTCGATATCGAAGCCGAGTTTCCCATAGGCGGGCCGGACCTTGGCGATGATGTCTTCCCGGAACAGCTTCTCCAGTTCCGCCCCGGCCTGCGGCGATTTCTGCCCGAACAGGGCGACGATCTTCGCCTCCTTCTCGGCAAGGAGCGCGGGGTCCCGGTGAAAGCGGGTGGCCGGTTCGGACTGCGCGGCGGCGGCCGGGCCAGAAGCCAGCAGCAGGAGGGCAGACGGTATCAGGACGCGGGGGAGCATCGGACCTCCTTCGGGACACACCGAACCGCGCTGGCCGTTGAGACATAACGCGGTCATGACAGGGGCGACAGGCCGTTCGAATGATGGGGCGAACGGTCCCCGCCATACCGCCTGACCCTGCCATCAAGCTGCAATGGATTGCCATCACGGGTCCTCCTGCTATCCGGAGCATCAGAACCGCGTTCGGACCTCACGAAGCAAGACCAGCGCTTTGCGCCGCGTGCTTTCCAAAAAGGAATTCCCATGACCAGCCGTTCCGTTGCCGGCATCCATCCCGCCCGCCGCGACGATATCGCTGACCTCGTCACCCGGCGGCCGGTGCCGGGACTGGGCCTCGATCAGGTCGATCCGTTCCTTTTCCTCAATCATCATGGCCCGCAGGTCTATCAGCCCGGAAACAACGGCCTGCCTTTCGGTCCGCATCCGCACCGCGGCTTCGAGACGGTGACCTTCATTCTCGAAGGCAATCTCGCCCACCACGACACGGGCGGCCATGAAAGCATCATCGAAGCGGGCGGCGTGCAATGGATGACGGCAGGCTCCGGCCTGATCCACGCGGAAGTGTCGCCGCCCAGTTTCAAACAAGCGGGCGGTGCCCTGGAAATCCTCCAGCTCTGGGTCAATCTCCCGTCGCATCTGAAGATGTCACCTCCGCGCTACACCGGCGTTCAGGCCGACGGCATTCCCGCGATCCCGATCGCCGAAGGGCAGGGTAGCCTGAGCCTGATAGCGGGCACGTATGGGGACCTCGCCGGGCCGATCCCGTCGCTCACCGGCGTGTTCATGTCGACCGTGCGTCTGACCGCCGGCGCGCGGATCGACCTGCCGGCTCCCAAAGAGCGGAGCGTCTTTCTTTACGTCGTATCTGGAAGCGTCTCGGTCAGCGGCGAGGCCGTGAACGCCTGGCATCTCGTCACCGTGAGAGATGATGGCGACACCCTCTCGATCGAGGCGCAAAGCGATGCGGTACTCCTGTTCGGCCACGCCGACCCGATCCGCGAACCGGTGGTGGCCCATGGTCCCTTCGTCATGAACACCCAGGCGGAAATCGGCGAGGCCATCCGCGACTATCAGGCGGGCAAGTTCAACGGCACCGGCCCCTTGCGCGGCGTCGGGCAGTAACGGCCCCGTTCTTGCGGGGAGAGGCACTCTCCGCAAGGCTGCCTTGATGCGAGGTGTGCTGAAGAAGGGTGATGGCGGAGGGGCGCTCGGATTTGCCCTAGGACCCGCCGCCTTTCCCTGCCTAATTGGCCGCCAGCGCCTTCCCCAAAAGCGGAAGGTGTTCACGGAGGAATCGACGCCAGATTTCCGACCGATGAGGGAGCGCGCGAAGGCGCTCCGAACAAATCGGCGCCAATGGCGGTCTTGTAGCGGAAGGGCTGACCGGGCGTGAGCGATGACGGAGATCATCCTTGGGACCGCAGCGGCCACCGTGAGCGCATAACAGGCAAGGGCAGCAACGCAGGCAGAGTCGGAATATGCGTCTGTGTTCAAGTTCGCCATTCGCTGGCCCCGGCGCGCTTTCTATAAGGATGACTGCACATCAAGCGGTTCGCCGAAGTGCCCGAGTCTTGCTCCCTGGCTTGCCAGGGCGCTCAGGATCGTTTCGCTGTCAGTGCGTTGCAGCCAATCCGGGCTCGCTTCGAAGAACAGGACCTTCGCGTCCTTGCCAAGCACCAGGACGGCAGGCTGGTCGATTTCGTAACTGAACGTGCCGAGTGTCGAGCCTATCCATTCCTGGCCGGGCGCGACTTCAGGCTGTTCTTCGGGCAGGAACGTGATGCCGAGGTCTCTCGCCAGTGCATAGCCGGGGTCGCTGGCGACGGTGAAGCCAAGCTGGTGGCGCTCGATCAGCGCCCGATCGACCGGGATCTGCGCGCTGACGGCAACGAGTGGAACGCCTTGCTCGCGAAGCGCGGGCCATAGCGTTTCGTTGTAATAGGGCAGGGCGATATTGCAGGCCGGGCAGCCGCCGAAGCGGAAGAACACCAGCACCGCCGGTCCCTCTGCGAGAAGCTGGTCGCGGGTGAGTTCCCCTCCATCCTGGTCGATGAGCCGGAAAGGCGCGATCACGTCACCCGCGCGCGGCAATGTCGCGGGGGCGTGACGTCTGGCCAGTTCGCGGCGCTGCGCAGCGTTTCGCTCGAGCTGCTCGGCGCTCCATGTCCGTGCGCGCTCGGCCTGAAGCTCGGTGAAACGATCCTTGAGGCTCTTCGTCATTCTTTCCCTCCGGATGGATGTCCGGGGGCAAGGCTAGGCGGGGCGCCGCGGCGGCGATAACAAGAAGCGCAGTCGCACCCTTGATAATTTTCAATAAGGGCTTGGCGGTCTACAGCGCGGCCACGACTTCGCGCGCCAGGCTGGCCAGCTGGCTTGTCGGGCCGTCCAGGTTCGGCGCGGTCTGGAGAATGCATGAAACGTTGGGAAGGGCGGGCAAGTCTCCATCTTCCAGCGGCGCGTCACGCAGGAACAGATGCGTGCGGCAGGTCACTCCGAGCCCGGCATCGACAGCCGCGCGCAAGGCAGTGAGGTTGGGCGTCTCCACAGATATCCGGTAGGGCCGCCCGGCTTCCTCCAGAGCATGGATCGCCGCTTCGCGAAAGCGGCAGGGCGGCTCCAGCACGGCGAGCTGCACCACGGTTTTCCGGGCAAGATCGGGATTGCCGTACCAGGCCATGGGCGCACTGGCGATGGCGCCCGGATCGCTCGCCGCGGCAAAGCCCAGCACGATATCCAACTGACGACGTTCAAGCTGGCCCAGCAATTCCGCGGTTCCGGCGATCCGCGAATAGAGCTGCGCCTCGGGATGCAATTCGGCGAAGCGGGCCAGAAGCCCGGACAGCAGCATCTCGGCGAAATCCTGGACCATGCCGATTCTCGCAGGCCCGGTGAAATGGCCCGCGGTTACGGCGGCGACGGCCTCGTCATGAATGTTCAGCACCTTGCGGGCATATTCCAGCATCAGCTCACCCGAAGGGGTCAGCGTGAGCCGGCGGCCGTCGCGGTGGAACAGGGCCTGCTGGAGCAGCTCCTCCAGACGCTTGATCTGCAGGCTCAGTGCGGATTGGCTCACGAAGACCCGTTCCGCTGCGTTGAGCATCGAGCCCGTATCGACGATCGTCACGAAGCTGCGCAGCAGGTTGGTCGGCAGATTTACAGGCATGTGAGAATCACTCGTTCAGAGAGGGCATCGACGCGAACCTAGCGGCGCGCGCTATCTCAACCAAATTAGTAGAGTTTGTCCCGCTGATGGCAATGCTTGTGTGGCTGCTCAGGAAGCGGCGGGCGGCATTCACCCCGCTTGCTGCACGATTCAGCTACGAAAATCCGCGGTTTCCCTGCGTTATGAGCGCGGCTGATAGGCCTTTCGTCAAAACTCAATTGAATTAGTAGACAATGCGATGTCTCTTCCGCGGATGCCATATCCGAGAAGACACCAATGAGTGCCCACCCATCCTCCCGCATCCTCTCGTTCGGAGCGCTGGCCCAAACGCTGCGCAGCGCACGCTGGCTGTCACCCTTGCTGTTCCTGCTGCTGTGGGAGCTGGGATCGCGGTGCGGCCTCATTCCCGAACGCACTCTGGCGGCGCCATCGACAGTGCTGTCGACCATGCTGGACATGGCGCTCTCCGGGGAGCTTTCGAACAACCTCTGGGTCTCGTTCCTGCGTGTGGCGATCGGACTCGCGATCGGGATCAGCATTGGCGTCGTGCTGGCGCTGGTCGCCGGGCTGTCGCGGCAAGGAGAGGTCGCGGTCGATCCGATCATGCAGATCAAGCGCACGATCCCGACGCTGGCGCTGACACCCCTGTTCATCGTCTGGTTCGGGATAGGCGAAACGCCCAAGATCGCCCTGATCGCCTTCGCAGCGATCTTTCCGGTCTATCTCAATCTGTATAGCGGCATCCGCAGCGTGGACGTGCGGCTTCTGGAGGGTGCGCGCAGCTTCGGCTTGAGCCGTGCCGAGCAGATCTGGCATGTCATTCTGCCCGGCGCGCTTCCCTCGCTGCTGGTCGGGCTGCGCTATTCCCTGTCGGTCGCCATCCTCGTGCTGGTCGTTGCCGAACAGATCAACGCTTCGGCCGGTCTCGGCTATCTCATCAACAATGCACGCGACTTCATGCAGACCGACATCATCGTGGTCTGCCTGATGGTCTACGCGGTGCTTGGTCTTGCCGCCGACGCCCTGGTGCGCGCCGTGGAAAACCGCGCCCTGGTGTGGCGCCCCAGCATCGTCTCGCAATGACGCCCAGATCCGCACCTTATCCGGAGAACCCAGCCATGGACGCCCGTAAGATCGGTCCGCACCGCGCAACAGCGCCCGAATTCTACATGACGCCGCCGGTCGTCCGCCTGCGGGACTTCAGTCGCAGCTTCGGCGATGACACTGTCATTGCGGGGTTGAACCTCGACATCGCACCGGGGGAATTCGTGACCTTGCTTGGCCGGTCCGGCTCGGGCAAGACCACGTTGCTGCGCACTCTGGCCGGGCTCGATCCGACGACCGGGCAGGATGTCACGGTTCCAGACTCGCGCGCGGTGGTGTTCCAGGATGCGCGGCTGCTGCCGTGGAAGAAGGTCTGGCGCAATGTCGCGTTGGGGCTTCGGCAGGGCGACGTGCGCCGGCGGGCTGAGGACGCCTTGCGCGAGGTGGGCCTAGAGCACCGGCTCGATGCCTGGCCGCTGACCCTTTCCGGCGGCGAGGCGCAGCGGGTTGCGCTGGCCCGCGCCCTGGTTCGCGAACCGAGCCTGCTGCTGCTGGACGAGCCTTTCGCGGCGCTGGACGCTCTGACCCGGCTGCGGATGCACGAACTCGTGCTCGCGCTCTGGACGCGGCACCGGCCGGCGGTGATGATGGTCACGCACGATGTGGACGAGGCGATCGCGCTGGCCGACCGGATCGTCCTCCTGGACCAGGGCCGCATCGTCACGCAGGAGCGGATCGAAGCGCCCCGCGGAGAGCGCGCCCATGTCGCGCGAGGGCTGCGCAGCCGCCTACTGAGCGCGCTTGGCGGGCACGTAGCCGAAGGTCCCTCGCCGGCCGAGATCATCGCGCTTCATGCCGGGGGCCTGGCATGAACGCGCCGGTTTCTCTCGTCATCCCTGCGAACGATATGGCGCCGCTGCGCCGCTTCGTGAGGGGCTTCGCTGCCTTGATCGACAGCGGCGCCGGACAGGCGGACATCCTTGCAGACGGCGGCGACCTGCTCGCCCGCCTGATCTCGCGCGACGATTGGCTGCCCGATGCCTTCGCCCGCCCGCATCCCGAGCGCTATCAGCAATACCTCCTGCACTGCGACAGCGCCGAGCGTTTCAGCGTGGTGTCCTTCGTCTGGGGGCCGGGCCAGGCGACCCCGATCCACGATCACCGCGTCTGGGGACTCGTCGGCGTGCTGCGCGGAGCGGAGCGCGTGCAGAACTACCGGCGCCGCGGGGATGGCTCGCTCGTTCAGCAAGGCGGGACCGGAGGCCTTCGCGAAGGCGAAGTGGAAGGGATCGATCCCCACGTCGGCGACATTCACCGCGTGGCCAATGCCTTTGCCGACCGAACCTCGATTTCGATCCACGTCTACGGGGGCAATATTGGCGCCGTCGAGCGCGCGACGTACCGCGACAGCGGCGAGGAACGCCCTTTCATCTCGGGCTATGCGAACGACGTTCTGCCCAACCTCTGGAATGGAGTGATCCGGGCATGAGCGTTTCTCCCGCCGAAGTCCGAAGCGCCTTGCTGGGCCGCCGTGAGATAGCGCTCATCGATGTACGGCAGGAGGCTCAGTTCGCGCTCGGCCACCCGCTTTTCGCGGCGCAGATTCCGCTGCAACGCATCGCTCTGGAAGCGCCCTGGCGCATCCCGCGCAAGGATACCCCTATCGTGGTCTATGACGACGGGGAGGGGCTTGCCGAACCGGCGCTGCACCAGTTCCTCGCGCTCGGTTATAGGCAGGTCGACCTGCTGGCAGGCGGACTGCCCGGTTGGCGTGCAGCGGGCTATGAACTGTTCGAGGACGTCAACAGCTACTCGAAGGCCTTCGGGGAGTTGGTCGAGCACCGCCGCCAGACACCCTCGCTTCCAGCGCCGGACGTGCTCGCGCTGATCGAGGAAAAGGCCGATATCGCCATTCTCGACGCCCGCCGGTTCGAGGAATATGCGACCATGAGCATTCCGGGCGGCCGCAGCGTGCCGGGCGCGGAACTCGTACTGCGAGCGCCCGTTGCCGCGCCGGATCCGGATACGACGATCATCGTCAACTGCGCCGGGCGCACGCGCAGCATCATCGGCACCCAGTCGCTTATCAACGCAGGCCTGCCGAACCGCATCTTCGCCCTGCGCAACGGTACGATCGGCTGGACACTGGCCGGGCAGACGTTGGAAACCGGGCGGCAGGAAAATGTCGACAAGGGCGAAGAGGGCGGACAGGACCTTGCCCGCAAGCGGGCCCGTGACGTGGCCTACCGCGCCGGGGTGCGCCGGATCGACGGCGCGGACCTCAGGGCTTTGCTCGCCCACGACGATCGCACTCTCTATCGCTTCGACGTGCGCCAGCCTGCCGAATTTGCGGCCGGTCATCCCGCGGGGTTCCGCAATGCGCCGGGCGGGCAGTTGGTGCAGGAAACCGATCATTTCGCCCCCGTGCGCGGCGCGCGCATCGTGCTGGCCGACGACCTCGGCTCGCGGGCAGACATGACCGCTTCGTGGCTTGCCCAGCTCGGCTGGGAGGTGCTGGTGCTGGCTGACGCCTTCGACGGTCCGCTGGAAACCGGAGGCGACGGCGCCCCGGCGCCGCGCGGGGCGCATGGCCGCTACAAGCGGCCTTACGAAGGCACTGATAACCGCGAGACCGCCATGCAGGCCTATCTCGACTGGGAATACGGCCTTGTCGCCCAATTGGAGCGCGACGGCACTCACGGCTTCTTCGTCATCTGATCCCACACCTCAGGGAGAATTGCATCATGACCGTCAAGTTCATCGGCTATATCGGCTTCAACGACAGTTCGGAGATCCACGGCGGCGCGCGCTCGCGGGCGCTCGACCGGGACTATGTGGAGGCGGCTGCCCGCGCGCAGGAAGCGGGAGGGTTCGACCGGGTGCTGATCCCGTTCGGCTCCAGTTCGCCGGAGAGCCAGATCGTTGCGGCCCATGCCGCCGCGATCACCACGCGTCTCGGTTTCCTGGTCGCGCATCGGCCGGGCTTCACTCAGCCGACGCTCGCCGCGCGCCAGTTGGCGACGCTGGACCAGCTCTCGGGCGGCCGCGTTGCCGTGCACATCATCACCGGCGGCGCCGATGAGGAGATGGCGCGCGACGGTGACGGGCATACGCTCAAGGCCGAGCGATACTTGCGCAGCGACGAATATCTGGATGTGCTCAAGCGCGAATGGAGCGAGCAGGCGCCGTTCGACCATTCGGGCCGGTTCTACGACGTGCGCGGCGGCTTCAGCGCCGTGAAGCCCGATAACCTGCCGGTGTTCTTCGGCGGCTCCTCGCCCGAAGCGATCGAAGTCGCGGGGCGCCATGCCGATGTCTACGCTCTCTGGGGCGAAACGCTGGAGCAAGTGGGCGAAGCCGTGCGCGCCGTGCGCCATGCCGCCGCGCAGCATGGCCGCAACCCCGGCTTCTCGCTCTCCTTGCGTCCGGTCATCGCCGATACCGAGGAAGCGGCGTGGAAGAAAGCCAACGAGATCACCGAGAAAGTCCGCGCCCAGCGCGAGGCGGCGGGCTTGCCGACCAGCGGTCATCGACCGCCCAATGCCGGATCGCTGCGCCTGCTCGAAACCTCCCAGACCCAGCGCCGTGACACCCGCCTCTGGACCGGCGTGGCTGCGCTCACCGGCGCGGCAGGCAATAGCACGGGCCTTGTCGGCACGCCCGAGCAGGTCGCGGATGCGCTGCTCGAATATTACGACATCGGCATCGACCACTTCCTGATCCGGGGCTTTGAACCGCTGGCAGACGCCATCGACTATGGCCGCGACCTGATCCCGCTGGTCCGCGCCAAACTCGCCGCGCGTGAGGGAGCGGACAAGGTCGCGCTGGCAAGCTGAATCCGGCCTCCGGCGCTTTGGAAATACTCACCTTCCTATCAGCCATCCGCGTTGGTTCGTCCCGGCCCACCCGGATAGCCTGACACCACGCAGAAGGAGGAAAGACATGACCACCCGACAACTCAAACTCGGCTTCATCCTGCACGGCGTCGGTCCCGGTTGGGACGACTGGCGCCACCCGGACGCCGAGGTCGATGCCAGCACCAGCCTGTCGTTCTATACCCGGCAGGCGCAACTCGCCGAGCGCGGAAAGTTCGACTACCTCTTCGTGGCCGATAGCGTCTCGATCAACGCGCGTTCTTCTCCGCACTATCTCAACCGGTTCGAACCGCTGACGATCCTCTCGGCGGTGGCGGCGGTGACCGAACGCATCGGCCTCGTGGGCACGGCCACGGTCAGCTATACCGAGGCCTACAACCTCGCCCGCCAATTCGCTTCGCTCGACCATATCAGCGGCGGCCGGGCCGGTTGGAACGTGGTCACCTCGTGGCTGGAAGGGAGCGCGGCCAACTTCGGACGCGACAAGCACCTCGACCATGACGTGCGCTATCGCCTCGCCGAGGAATACCTCGACGTCGTCAAGGGCCTCTGGGACAGCTGGGAAGACGATGCGCTCGTCCGTGACAAAGCCAGCGGACAGTTCCTCGATCCCGCCAAGCTCCACGAACTGAACCACAAGGGCGAATTTCTCTCCGTAAAAGGCCCGCTCAACATCTCGCGCTCGCCGCAGGGGCAGCCGGTGATCTTCCAGGCGGGCTCCTCGGAAGACGGCCGCAATTTCGCCGCCCGCCATGCCGAGGCGATATTCACTCACCAGGAGGACCTTGCCGAGGGACAGGCCTTCTACGCCGACGTCAAGGCGCGGGCGCGCGGCTTCGGCCGTGATCCAGAGCAGCTTCTGGTGCTTCCCGGCGGCCGGCCCGTGGTGGGTTCGACCGAGCAAGAGGCCGAGCGGCTCTACGGCGAACTGGCGGGCCTCGTCAGTCTGGAGAACGCGCTTCGGGCGCTGGGCCGTTCGTTCAACGACCACAATTTCAGCGTCTACGATCCTGACGGCCCGTTCCCGCAGCAAGTCGCGGAAGAAGGGCGCAGGAGCAACCAGAGCGCGTCCGAGCGCGTGCTGGCCGATGCCGCCCGCGGGCTGACGCTGGGCGAGATTGCCCTGCGCGTCGCCACCCCGCGCAGCCACTTCACCGGCACTCCCGAGCAGATCGCGGACCGCTTCCAGCTCTGGCTCGACCAGCGCGGATCGGATGGCTTCAACCTGTTCGAATCGTTGCCCGGCCAGCTTGAGGTCTTCGTCGATCAAGTGGTGCCGATCCTGCAGGCGCGCGGGATCTACAAGCGCGACTACCCCGGCAGCACCTTGCGCGAAACGCTGGGGCTGGACGTTCCCGTCAACCGCCACACCGCTGCGCGCCTGCGCCGCGACGCCGCCTGACACGAAAGCAAAGGAGAAGATTCATGGCCAGCACCGCTTCCACTTTCGACGTTTCGAGCACTGACCTCGTCATCCGCCCCGTGCAGCCGACCATCGGCGCCGAAGTGGAGGGGGTGGACCTTTCCAAACCCCTGACTGACGAGCTGCGCTCTTCCATCCGCGCCGCGCTTCTCAAGTGGAAAGTCCTGTTCTTCCGAGACCAGTCCATCGACGACGCCCAGCAGGCAGCCTTCGCAGCGAACTTCGGCCCGCTCTACACCCATCCCACCACGCGCCACGATGCGGCGAACAAGGAAGTCCACGCCATCGCCGCGCGGGAGGACCGGGAATACGAGAAGAAGCTCGGCTACAAGCTCAGGGCCGGGGAGGCCTATCACACCGATACGAGTTGGCGGCTCGTGCCGACCTGGGGCGCGGTGCTGCGCGATGTGAACCTGCCTGACGTGGGCGGCGACACGATCTGGGTGGACGCGAACCTGGCATACGAGACCCTCGCGCCGGAACTGAAGCAGCGCCTGGAAGGCAGGCACGTCACGCACAACTTCGTGCCCGCGCTGGAGCTTTCGGGCCACGAATACCCCATCGTCGCGCACAAGATCGTGCGCACGCATCGCGAGACCGGAGAGAAGATCCTTTGGGTCAACTTCTCGCAGCAACCGCAGATACTCGGCCTGGAACTGTCGGAGAGCCGCGAACTGCTGGAAGAAGTGCTTCGCCAGTACAAGCGCCCGGACCTTCAGGCGCGGTTCTCCTGGCGCCCGGGCACGGTCGCGTTCTGGGACAATCGTGCCACAGTGCACTTCGCCGTGCGCAACTACGGCGACTTCCCGCGCGAGCTGCATCGCATCCTGATCGCGGACGAGCCGCTCTGGACGGATCTCTGAACTATGATCGATAGACGCGGCCTGCTTGCAGGACTTGCCACGACTGCCGCCCTGGCCGCTTGCGGCCGGGGCGGCAGCGCGAATACGGACGTGCTGCGGGTAGGCAGCCAGAAGGGCGGGACGAAATCGCTCATGCTGGCTTCCGGTGCGCTCGATGGCGTCTCCTACGAAGTCGAATGGTCCGAATTCCCGGCGGCGCAGAATCTTCTTGAAGCGCTTGGCAGCAGTGCGGTCGATCTCGGATTGGTCGGCGATGCCCCGTTCCAGTTCGCTTATCAGGCCGGGAGCCCGATCAAGGCCGTGAGCGCGCAGCGTACACAAAGCCGTATCGACGGCGCGCTTTCCATCCTGGTGTCGGCGCGTTCGCCTGTCCGCGACGGCAAGGGCCTGAAAGGAAAGCGGATCGCCACGACGCGCGGCAGCGTCGGGCACTACCTGGTGCTGCGATCGCTGATGGCTTCGGGCTACGGTCCGGGCGACGTCGAGCTGGCGTTCCTGTCCCCCAGCGATTCCCGCGCCGCGCTCCAGACCGGTGCGGTGGATGCCTGGTCCACCTGGATGCCCTATGTCGCGGCGGCGCAGGCCGAGGGCGATCGCATCGTCGTCGACGGCAGGGACTTCGTCCAGGGCTACGGCTTCGACGTTGCGCCTGAAAGCGCCATCGAGCGCAAGCGTGCGCAGCTGAGCGATTTCCTCGCGCGCGAGGCAAAGGCCCTGCAGTGGGCCCGGAACCATGTCGATCAATATGGCGTGGTCCTTGCCAAGGAAACCGGGCTGCCGCCGGACATCGCGCGCGCGACGGCGGCAAAGAATGTGCGTCTGCGTGTACCGATCGACGCCGGCGTGATCTCCGATCAGCAAGTCGTGCTCGATACTTTCCGCCGCTTCGGAGAGGTCAAGACTGTGCGGCCGATCGACGAAGCGTTCGCGGATCACATCTGAGATAAGAAGAAATGAAATTGAATTGAGGGAATTCAATTTAAATATTCATGACGGTGATGGGAATAAGCTCTCGTGCTTATTAATTTGGGGGCTTAAGTGAAAAATACTGTAATTGCCGGTTTCCTTGCGAGTGTTTCAATAATCGCCGTTTCTCCTGCCAGAGCAGAAGAGGTTGCCGATGCCGCCGCCAGCACTGCAGCGGAGGCAGATGCCGGCGCTATCGTCGTTACCGGCGCGCGCGGCCGGATCCAGCGTTCGGTGGCGGACAGCCCCGTGCCGATCGACGTGATCAGCCCGCAGGAACTGAAGAATACCGGGCGCACCGGTCTCAAGGAGATACTCGGCAACATCATCCCCTCGTTGAGCATGCCCGCGCTGGGCGGCGGCGGGACCTCGGCCAGTGTCCGGCCGATCTCGATCCGGGGGCTTTCGGGTGACTATGTGCTCGTGCTCGTCAATGGCAAGCGGCGGCATACGACATCGCTGATCAACAATCTCTCGCGCATCTCGGGCGGATCGACGCCGGTCGACATCGACCTGATCCCGACCAGCGCGGTCGGCAGGATCGAAGTCCTGCGGGACGGTGCCGCCGCGCAATATGGATCCGACGCGATTTCCGGCGTCATTAACATCATCCTCGACAATTCTCCGCACGGCGGCGAACTGTCAGTGACCGGCGGGCAGCTTTACGAGAAAGGCGGCGCCTTGGCGCAAGTCGCGGGCTCCTACGGCGCGCCGCTGGGCGACGGCGGCTTCGCGCGGTTCTCCATAGAGGCGAAATATCACGACCGCGCCGATTCCTCGGCCGAGCCCATCCCTTATGTCTATCCCCTGGTGAACGGCCAGCCCGATCCGAGGGAGGCCGATGCGGACCATCTCATCGCCGGCGGCTACGGCCGCTCCAATCGCGACAAGATCGTCGACACCAGTTACAATGCGGAATTGCCGGTCGGCGAGGATACCTCGCTCTACTCGTTCTCGACCCTGAGTTACCGCAACATCAAGGATGCCCGCGGCGCATACTTCGCTGCAGCGACCGGGTATAACGGTCTCGCCAACAGTTCCGGCGCCTCGGTCTTGCCCCAGCTCTATCCTGCTGGCTTCCAGGCCTACCGCCGCATCTGGGAATGGGACTGGCAGACGGCCGTGGGACTGCGCACCCAGTTTGCGGAGTGGTCGCTGGACCTGTCGACCAGCTATGGACGCGACAACGTGAAGCTGGGCGCCGAGAACACGCTCAATCCCTCGCTGGGGCCGGACAGCAAGAGCAGCTTTTTCATGGGCCGCCAGAAGCAGGACCTGTGGGTGAGCAATCTTGACCTCAGCCGCGAGCTGGATCTCGGTCTCGCCGGGCCGTTAAGCCTCTCCCTGGGTGCGGAGCAGCGCTGGGAGCGTTTTCAGAACATCGCAGGAGAGCCCGATTCCTACAGGGACGGCGGCTACGTGATCCCCTTGGATAACACGCCATTCGGCCAGCTCTATGGTGGCCGTTCGCCCTCGCCGGGACTCGTTTCCTTCACCGGCACATCGCCGGCCGACGCGACAAGCATAAGCCGCAACAACCTGGCGGCCTATGCGGACGTTTCCGCCGATGTGATGCCGGGCTGGTTTGTCGGCGTCGCCGGCCGGTTCGAACATTATTCCGACAGCGCGGGCAATACCTTCAGCGCCAAGGCATCCACCCGCATCGAGCTGGCGAAGGGACTCGCGCTGCGCGGCGGCGTCAACACCGGCTTCCGCGCGCCGTCGCTGGCGCAGACGGCGTTCTCGACCACGCAGAACACCGTCACGGTGATCGGTGACGAGCGCGTGTCGACCGTGTCGAAATTCCTGCCGGTGAACAGCGCAGCAGCGATCGCACTGGGGGCAAAGCCGCTGAAGCCGGAGAAGTCTCTCAATTTCACGGCGGGCGTGACTTATGAGACGGGCCCGTTTCGCCTGACGATCGATGGCTATCAAATCCGTATCGACGACCGTATCGTGAAAACCGAATTCCTGGGTACGGCATCCAACGGCGGGGCGGCGATCAAGGACATCCTCGTCGAAAACGGCATCGATGACGTGGATAGCGCCCAGTTCTTCACCAACGCGATCGATACGCGCACACGCGGAGTGGACGTCGTCGGCGAATATACGCTCGATACCGCCTCGCTCGGCACATTTCGCCTGAACGCCGCCTACAGCTACAACAAGACGAAAATCCTCCACGTCATCGACAATCCCGAGGAACTCAGTGACCTGAACGTCACCCTGTTCGGCCGGCAGGCCCAGCGCGATCTCGTTGCGGCCCTGCCCCGCAGCAAGGTGGTGTTGTCCAACACCTGGTCCCTGGCCAAGTTCCGGGCGCTGGCCCGCGTGACGCGCTATGGCAAGTACACCGAGTCCAGCAATGTGGCGGCTTCGGACCGCACTTATGGTGCCAAATGGGTGGCCGACGCTGAAGTGGGCTATGAACTCACCGACAATCTCGACATCGCTGTCGGTGCCAACAACCTCTTCGACGCATACCCCGACAGGAACGGCACTGTCGCTGCAGACGGATCGGGGCTGTACGGGAACTTTGCGCCCTTCGGCCTCAGCGGCGGCTTCTATTATGCCAGACTTGGCGCGAAGTTCTGATGCGGCGCGAAGGACTGGCACGCCCAAATCCTCGCACCGCGCGGAGCGATTCGTCTGAAATTCAAGAACGAACTCGTGGCGGAACCCGGCAGGCGCTTTCGTTTCTGTCGTTTCTCTATCCACAGGCTGTGGACAAACTGTGCGTGAGTGTGGGTAGGGGCCATTGATCGGCTTTGCAGGCGCCCTGCAATGATCCATGCTTGGTTCTGCCGCTGTGACCCGCATTTCGAGGAGCGCGGCAGACCCGAAGATTTCGACAGGACGAACCAATCATGAATAACAGCGATCTCGCCGACACCATTGCCGCCGCTCACGACCTCACCAAGGCCGATGCCCGCAAGATCGTCGACGCCGTGTTCGAAGCGATCGGCGACGCGGCCGCCAAGGGCGACGAAGTCTCGCTGAATGGCTTTGGCAAGTTCAAGGTCAAGGACAGCCCCGAGCGCGAAGGCCGCAATCCTGCGACCGGCGAAGCGATGACGATCAAGGCCTCGAAGAAGCTGTCCTTCACGGTCGCCAAGGCGGTCAAGGACAAGCTGAACGGCTGATCCGGCCCATGAGAGCGGCGCCGACGGCTGGGTCGGCGCCGCTCTTGCTTTGCCAGCTGTCCAATCCGACCGTGAGACCGCGAATGATGATCGTGCGGATTGAGATTGGCGATGAAAGCGATCTCGACGAGTGGGCTCCGCTCCGGGCCGAACTCTGGCCAGACGGGACTGCGACCGAGCACCGCGAAGAACTTACAGATATGCTGTCAGGCCCGCAATTGTTTGCCGGGTTTCTCGCGCGGGGTGCGCGCGGCGAACTGATAGGGTTTGCCGAAGCCGCTTTGCGCATCGACTACGTCAATGGCTGCGATACCTCGCCGGTCGCGTTCCTCGAAGGACTGTACGTCGCTGAGGACAGCCGCCGTCTCGGCATCGCTCGCGGCTTGGTTAGCGCTGTCGAGCAGTGGGCCCGGCAGCGAGGCTGCGCCGAGCTTGCCTCCGACGCCCTGCTTGAGAACAGCGCGTCCCACGCGGTGCATGCTGCGCTGGATTTCGAGGAGACCGAGCGGGTCGTGTATTTCCGCAAGGTTCTGGACGATCCGCATTCGCTCAGCTGACCGAGCTTGGGCTGCCGCTTCAGCAAATGGCTTATGCAGACATGCCCTCGGCTGATGCAGGCGATCGTGGCGGGCGTATCGTCTTAAGCGGGAGGCGTCGCTGCCAGCGGGCTCTCTTTCATGGGGCGCGCAGCATGCCATCCGCCTGGGGCAGATCGTTCGAGCGGTACCCCGCAGGAGTCGCATAGAGCAAGATAGCCGTCACCTTTGCCGCGAGAAACCGAGACAAGTGATGGCTTATGCCGTCCAATGAAGCAAAAGATGGCCATGAAGCCGTGATACGCGAGATTGTGGGCGGCGTCAGCTAATGGAGCACTCGCTTTCCACAGGATCGATGGCCGGTCCGGCTCCCGGCGGGCCTCAACCCGGCTGTCAGGCGTCATCGAGATACGACAGCGGTCAGGTGCGAGGCTTGCGCGGGGCTTGCTGGAGGGTTGGGCGTCCAACTTCCTGGCCAGGGCAGGGGACGCGCAGCGCCGAAATGGCCGCCCGCAGAGGTGGCAATCACTCCAATGTTGGCTCGATGGGCCATCTTGCCGCCGGGTTCATCGTCGCTGCGCTCAAGGCGGATTCCGGTTGACGACAAGGCTGTTGATAACCTGAGCGCATTTGCGGAATTGCGTGCCGTGCCGGACTGGAATCCGGGACTCTGGCCCGCTACGGCGCGCAGCCCGACCCTTTTCGGTTCCGACCAGAACCGCCGGGTTCGCTTCTCGTTGCGATCAAACCAGGGAGTTTTTCATGACCGGAGCCGAACTGGCTGCAGCTCGCAAGAACCGAGGTCTTTCGGAAATCGAACTTGGCAAGGCTATCGGCTATCGGGATCCTGCGCGCGCCGTTCGCCGGCTGGAAGCCTCCGAAAAAATCAATTCGCGGGCACTCACCATGATCAAGGTCGTGTTTGGCGCGGTCGATCAGGACAATTTTCGCGAGCGCGGAACCCGTCGGCGGATGCCGCATCCCGACCAGCTGGCATTCGCTTTCTAGATTGGAAGGGACGGCCGCCGTCAGCTTGTTGCGGAGCTGAGAGGCTTGGCCGGCCGCTGAGAGGTGCCGGGCGGAGGGCCTTTCGCGCGGAAATCGGGCCCGTACAAGCTGAGGCTCCCTGATCGCAGGTGCATCAGGGCTGGGCCTTGAGTTGCCATGAGTGAGGCTTGCGACAGGCTGCTCAAAGCGGCTCGGCAAAAATTGAAAACCGATTCACCTTGCAACAATCCCGTTCGTCACCATTTGATGTTGCAGTGCAGCAAAATGGTGGAGCGCTCCTATCCTGTGCCTGCCCCATTTCAGCAAGGATATGCCATGCCAACGATATCGGAGACCATCGCTCACTTGGCCGCCTTGCGGAAAGGGGCGGCACCTGGCGCATTTCAGGGCCATAGCCGCCTGCGGGAACTGAGCCAGTTCGGGGAGAACCCTGGAGCCCTGCGCGCGCACCTCTATCTCCCTCCCACCATGTCCAAGCATCCGGCGCTGGTGGTGGTACTCCACGGCTGCACCCAGAACGCGGCGGGCTACGATATGGGTGCCGGATGGTCCGAGATGGCCGACAGGCATGGGTTTGCTCTGCTTTTTCCCGAGCAGCAGGCTTCGAACAATCCGAACTTGTGCTTCAACTGGTTTTCGAAAGAAGACAGCCGTCGCGGTGCGGGCGAGGCGCAGTCCATCAGAAACATGATCGCGGCCGTCGTGGCCCGGCATAATATCGACGCCGCCCGCATATATGTGACCGGCCTCTCTGCCGGCGGCGCCATGACGGCGGTCATGCTGGCGACCTATCCCGAAGTGTTTGCGGGAGGCGCTGTTGTTGCCGGTCTGCCTTACGGGAGCGCCTATGGTGTGCCGCAGGCCCTCGAACGCATGCGCGGCCAGAATATGCCCGAGCGGAGCGAGTTGGAGATGCTGGTCCGCGAGGCGACCTCTCATACTGGGCCGTGGCCGACGCTCTCGGTCTGGCATGGCAGCGGGGATGCAACGGTAGCCGACCTCAATGCCACTGCCTTGCTGAGGCAATGGGGCGCCTTGCACGATATCGGCGAGACGCCGGATCTCAGCGAATCCACGGGCAGCCATACCCGCCGTGTCTGGCTGGACCATCACGGACGCCCGGTCATGGAGGATCATCGCATTGCCGGCATGGGGCACGGTACCCCGTTGAAGACGTCCGGCAAGGATGCGTGCGGACGGGCGGGGGCCTTCATGCTGGAAGTGGGGGTTTCCTCAAGCTACCAGATCTGCAGTTTTTGGGGACTCCTCGATGACCACCAAGAAGCGAGGGCGGCCGAACATTCTCCGGATAGGGCGCGAATTCCGGAACCCGCCGAAATGAACGGACTGATGGTTTATGAAGGCCGGCGCCTGCATCCGATCCCGCCCTCGGAATCCGGGCAGAGCGGCCGGACCCGAGAGGCAGGCGTGCGCAAAGTGATCGAGGATGCGCTTCGTGCCGCGGGTCTCATGCCTTAGCACCAGGACAGGCGAGCAGCGACATCATACCTCCGCCTGCGCCAGGAGAGTGCGGATTTTTTCCGCTACGGCCGTGACTGTCGGGGAACGGGTGCGGCTGCGTTTCGTAATCAGGCAGACCTCGCTATGGGAGGGCGGGAATCCGCTGACTTCCAACTGGACCATGCGCCCTTCGCGCAGATCATCGGCCAGGAACGCAGGCGAGGAAATCCAGACGCAATCGCTGCGCAGCACCGTTTCGCGCAGGACGTGAAAATTGTCGCAGATGAAACTTCCGGCCGGGTCGCCCTGGCCATCTGGCAGTTCGACGGCACTGGCGGCCGGATAATCTTCCAGATCGGCGTTGGTGACCAGGCCTTGCCGAGACAGGGGATGGCCGCCGCGCACCATGAAGGCAACGCCGATCCGGCCCAGTCGCTCGATCCCTGTGCTCGGGATGCGGCCGAGATTCCAGTTGCTGCCGAGGATCATCTCGATCCGGTCGTTGACCAGTTCGGTGACGAGTTGATCGGGCGCGCGCACCAGGGTGCGAATGCGGATTCCAGGCCAGGCATGCAGGAGAGAGCCGGCCAGGTGCGGCAGGAACAGTCCGGCCATCAGCGGCCCAAGCCCGATGGCGACTTGTCCCGGCTTGCCTTCGGGATAGCGCCGAAGGCTGCGCTCCAGGTCTCCCGCGGCGTGAAGCAGCTTTTGCGCGTGTTCGATCACATGCAGTCCGGCAGCCGTGGGATGGACCCCGCCGCGCCCCCGATCGAACAACATGACACCGTGCCTTTTCTCGAAGGCGGCGATGCTGCGGCTCAGCGCGGGCTGAGTGATGCCCACTTCCTCCGCCGCGCGCGAGAAGCTCTGGTTACGGGCGACCGCAACGATATGGCGCAGGCGCGGCAGGTCCATCGGTATTCCCATGATGCATGCAATGTTGCCTTGATATGCATTGGACAGCCTGATCGCGCGAGCCCTAACTTGCCTGCGAACGAAGCGAGGGAGGGACGCGATGGGCAAGATCGGATGGCGGACAGGCGCGGCGGCATTGGCGATGGCAGGGGCGGCGTCAGCACACCCTGCGGCGGCGGATAGCCAGCCCGCGCGCACGATCCTGCCCGTGCCGGCCGCGCCGTTCACGGGAACGGTGGCCGAGAATGTCCTGGATGCCAAAGGCTTTGCCCAAGCCGCGATCCAGGCGCCCGCCGGAGCGCCCAATGTCTTCCTGATGATGAGCGACGACGTCGGTTTCGCGATGTCCAGCGCTTTCGGCGGCCCCGTTCCGACACCCAATTTCGAACGGCTGGCAGCCCGGGGCCAGCGCTACAATCGCTTTCACACCACCGGGATCTGCTCGCCCAGCCGCGCGGCGCTGCTGACCGGTCGCAACCATCACAACGCCGGGGTCGGCTGGTTGAGCGATGTGCCTTCGCCATTTCCGGGCTACGGCGGGAAAATCTTGCCGGAAACCGCCACGATCGCCCAGGTCCTGCGGCTGAATGGCTACAGCACGGCGATGTTCGGCAAGCATCACAACCTGCCGTCCAACGAACGCAGTGAGGCGGGGCCGTTCGACAGCTGGCCGACCGGTCTGGGGTTCGATTACTTCTACGGGTTCGTCAGCGGGGATAGCGACCAATATTCGCCAATCCTCTATCGCGGCGTCCAGCGCGCCGAGCAGGACGATGGAGAGGCACGCCTGCTCGACAGCCGCCTGGCCGAGGATGCGATCCGCTGGATCCACAACCAGAAGGCGGCAGCGCCGGAAAAGCCGTTTCTCGTCTACATGGCGCCCGGCTCCACCCATGCGCCGCATCAGGCTCCAGCGGACTATATCGCGCGTTTCAGGGGCAAGTTCGATGCCGGCTGGGATCTTCAGCGCGAACAGACCTGGCGGCGGCAACTTGCCATGGGCATCATACCCAAAGGTACGCCGCTGACCCCGCGCCCCGCGGAAATTCCGGCCTGGAAAAGCCTGACTTCGGGCCAGAAGGCTTTCGCTGCACGCACGATGGAAGTCGCCGCGGCGCAGCTTGTCTATCAGGACGAGCAG
>Ga0160437_1000321_pt1 | contig 26305 bp, 22 predicted proteins | sample HID1975I_E0MG_FD_108227 | JGI IMG/M metagenome (GOLD analysis project Ga0160437, IMG submission 108227) | Enriched soil microbial communities from UW Madison campus, WI, USA - HID1975I_E0 MG | ecosystem: Environmental > Terrestrial > Soil > Unclassified | place: USA: Madison, Wisconsin... | reverse complement strand
CGCCAACAGTAACTTACGGTCCATGTAATCGAAGCCTTCCGCATCGACGTTAAGCATATCCAGCGCCTGAGACGCGATATCCGCAGAAATAGTGCCATCGTGGCGCACTTCGGAGAAATCGCGTACGCGACGCAGCAGACGGTTAGCAATACGCGGCGTACCGCGTGCGCGACGCGCCACTTCCAGCGCGCCCTCTTCGCTCATCTCCAGTCCCATGTAACGGGCGCTGCGTCCGACAATATGCTGGAGGTCAGGTACCTGATAGAACTCCAGGCGCTGCACGATACCGAAACGGTCACGCAGCGGCGAGGTTAATGAACCGGCGCGGGTGGTGGCGCCAATCAACGTAAACGGCGGCAGGTCGATTTTAATCGAGCGCGCGGCCGGACCTTCGCCAATCATGATATCCAGCTGATAGTCCTCCATCGCCGGATACAGCACTTCTTCAACCACCGGCGACAAACGGTGGATTTCATCAATGAACAGCACATCATGCGGCTCAAGGTTGGTCAGCATCGCCGCCAGGTCACCCGCTTTTTCCAGCACCGGGCCGGAAGTGGTGCGCAGGTTAACGCCCATTTCATTGGCGACAATATTCGCCAGCGTCGTTTTCCCGAGCCCCGGCGGGCCGAAAATCAGCAGATGATCGAGCGCTTCACCGCGCAGCTTCGCCGCCTGTATAAAGATTTCCATCTGCGAGCGCACCTGCGGCTGGCCGATGTATTCCTCCAGCAGCTTCGGGCGAATAGCACGGTCTACCACATCTTCGGGTACGACAGTTTCTGCAGAGACCAGGCGGTCAGCTTCAATCATCCGTTACCTCACATCGCGGCGCGTAGCGCGTCGCGGATTAGCGTTTCACTGCTGGCATTCGGGCTGGCGATTTTACTCACCATCCGGCTGGCTTCCTGTGGTTTATAGCCCAGCGCCACCAGCGCAGCAACCGCTTCCTGCTCGGCGTCGTCGGTCGCCTGGCTAGCCGGAGAGGTCAGCACCAGATCGGACGCCGGGGTAAACAGGTCGCCGTGCAGGCCTTTGAAGCGATCTTTCATTTCGACCACCAGACGTTCGGCGGTTTTTTTGCCGATGCCCGGCAGCTTCACCAGCGCCACGGAATCTTCACGTTCAACCGCATTGACGAACTGCGCCGCCGACATGCCAGAAAGTATAGCCAGCGCCAGCTTCGGCCCTACGCCGTTCGTTTTGATAAGCTCGCGGAACAGGGTGCGTTCCTGCTTATTATTGAAGCCGTACAGCAGCTGCGCGTCTTCACGTACCACGAACTGCGTGAAGACAGTGGCTTCATTGCCCTGTTCCGGCAGTTCGTAGAAACAGGTCATCGGCATATGCACTTCATAGCCCACGCCGCCCACTTCCAGTAATACCAGTGGGGGTTGTTTTTCCAGAATGATGCCTCTGAGTCTGCCGATCACATGACGCTCCTGCGTTGGGGACAAAATACGAATGTCGTATCATAAAAAAAGGCTGGATAAATATCCAGCCTCTATTGTCTTATTTAGCGTAATCTTCCGCGCGCCAAATTCAGCCGCGTGTCGCTTATCTGCATGGCATTCTGATTGACGTGGCAATGCGTGATAGCAATTGCCAGCGCATCAGCGGCATCCGCCTGCGGGTTGGCCGGCAGTTTGAGCAAGGTTCGCACCATGTGCTGCACCTGCGTTTTGTCCGCGCCGCCATTCCCTACCACGGTTTGTTTCACCTGACGTGCCGCATATTCAAATACCGGCAAATCCTGGTTTACCGCCGCCACAATCGCCACCCCGCGCGCCTGGCCCAGCTTCAGGGCCGAGTCGGCGTTTTTCGCCATGAATACCTGCTCAATGGCAAAAATATCCGGCTGAAATTGGGTGATGATTTCCGATACGCCGGCGTAAATCAGCTTCAGGCGCGACGGCAGATCGTCCACCTTGGTGCGGATGCACCCGCTACCAAGGTAAGAAAGCTGCCGTCCGACCTGGCGAATGACGCCGTATCCGGTGATGCGCGAGCCCGGGTCAATGCCAAGAATGATGGACATCACGCGCCTCCCGTTGGGGTGTTAAGCAGACTCATTAGAGAGTGGCTGCAACCTCATCAGAGATCTCACCGTTGTGATAAACTTCCTGCACGTCGTCGCAGTCTTCCAGCATATCGATCAGACGCAGCAGTTTCGGTGCCGTTTCTGCATCCATGTCCGCTTTAGTGGACGGGATCATCGATACTTCCGCGTTGTCCGCTTTCAGGCCAGCCGCTTCCAGTGCATCACGTACCGCGCCCATTTCTTCCCAGGCGGTGTAGACGTCGATTGCGCCATCGTCGAAGGTCACAACGTCTTCAGCACCGGCTTCCAGCGCGGCTTCCATGATCACATCTTCATCGCCCGCTTCGAAGGAAATCACGCCTTTTTTGCTGAACAGATATGCCACGGAACCGTCGGTGCCGAGGTTACCCCCGGTTTTAGTGAAGGCATGACGCACTTCAGCCACGGTACGGTTGCGGTTGTCAGACAGACATTCCACCATCACCGCCGTACCACCAGGTCCGTAACCTTCATAAATGATGGTTTCCATGTTCGAATCTTCGTCACCGCCGACGCCACGCGCGATGGCACGGTTCAGGGTGTCACGCGTCATGTTGTTCGACAGGGCTTTGTCGATAGCCGCGCGCAGACGTGGGTTAGAACCCGCATCGCCGCCACCCAGACGCGCTGCAGTGACCAGCTCGCGGATGATTTTAGTAAAGATCTTACCGCGCTTGGCATCCTGTGCCGCTTTGCGGTGTTTGGTGTTGGCCCACTTACTATGACCTGCCATAAATAATTCTCCACTTCCCGTCGTCTTTACGCCCTCAGGCGTGAGCGGACGGGCCGCTTTCCTGAGAACGCAAATACTTGGGAAAACTAATTAAGGTTAATTACAAATTCTTCAATCGCCTGCCGGTTGCTCCACGACTTGGTGAGCGCAGCCGCTTCAGGAGCAGCAACCCAGTGCCAGGCAAGATGTTCACTTATCTCAACCTGGCGCTCGTGGGGCAGCGCAAGACAGAACCACGATTCCGTATTGCGCTCGATACCCGGCGCGTAGCGATGACGTAAATGCGTAAAAATCTCAAATTCCACCGTGCGCTGACAGTCAATTAAGGCCAGCGGCTCTGAGGCCACATCAATGGCGACCTCTTCCTTTACTTCACGCGCGGCGGCTTGCAACGCGGTTTCCCCCTCTTCCAGACTGCCGGTTACCGACTGCCAGAATTCAGGGTCATCGCGTCGCTGCAACATCAGCACCCGCTTCGTATCCTGGGCGTAGATTACAACCAGAACCGAGACGGGACGCTTGAAGAGCATATTACTTGTTCTCCGCAGACTCTTTTGGCTCTTTCGCGACAACCTGAATACCCAGCTCGGTCAGCGAAGCAGGATTTGCGAAGCTTGGGGCTTCGGTCATCAGGCACGCGGCAGCGGTGGTTTTCGGGAAGGCGATAACGTCACGGATGTTGTCAGTACCGGTCAGCAGCATGGTCAGACGATCCAGACCAAACGCCAGACCCGCGTGTGGCGGAGTACCGTATTTCAGCGCGTCGAGCAGGAAGCCGAACTTCTCGCGCTGCTCTTGTTCGTTGATGCTGAGAATACCGAACACGGTCTGCTGCATTTCACCGTTGTGAATACGCACAGAACCGCCGCCGACTTCATAGCCATTGATGACCATATCGTAGGCGTTTGCGACAGCGTCTTCTGGGGAAGCTTTCAGCTCTGCCGCAGTCATCTCTTTCGCCGAGGTGAACGGGTGGTGCATGGCGGTCAGGCCGCCTTCACCGTCGTCTTCAAACATCGGGAAGTCGATAACCCACAGCGGTGCCCATTTGGCTTCGTCGGTGATGCTCAGGTCTTTACCGAGCTTCAGACGCAGCGCGCCCATTGAATCGGCAACCACTTTCTTGTTATCCGCACCGAAGAAGATCATGTCGCCGTCTTGTGCACCGGTACGGGCAAGAATGGCTTCCACGATGTCGGCGTTAAGGAATTTTGCCACCGGGCTGGTGATACCTTCCAGACCTTTAGCGCGCTCGGTGACTTTGATGTAAGCCAGGCCTTTCGCGCCGTAAATTTTGATGAAGTTACCGTAGTCGTCGATCTGCTTACGGCTCAGGGCAGCACCGCCCGGAACGCGCAGGGCAGCTACGCGGCCTTTGGCATCATTTGCCGGGCCAGCAAACACGGCGAACTCAACGCTTTTCAGCAGGTCAGCAACATCAACCAGCTCCATCGGGTTACGCAGATCCGGCTTATCGGAACCGTAACGACGTTCGGCTTCGGCGAAGGTCATGATTGGGAAATCGCCCAGGTCCACGCCTTTGATTTCCTGCCACAACTGGCGAACCAGCGCTTCCATCACTTCGCGCACCTGTGGTGCGGTCATGAAGGAGGTTTCGACGTCGATCTGGGTAAATTCAGGCTGACGATCAGCGCGCAAGTCTTCGTCACGGAAGCATTTCACAATCTGATAGTAGCGGTCAAAACCGGACATCATCAGCAACTGTTTGAACAGCTGCGGAGACTGCGGCAGCGCGTAGAATTTGCCTTTATGTACACGGCTCGGTACCAGGTAGTCACGCGCACCTTCTGGCGTGGCTTTGGTCAGCATCGGGGTTTCGATGTCGAGGAAATCGTGCTCATCCATGAAGCGGCGCACGAAGCTGGTGATCTTCGCACGGGTTTTCAGGCGGTTCGCCATTTCAGGGCGACGCAGGTCGAGGTAGCGGTACTTCAGACGCGCTTCTTCGGTATTGACGTGGTTTGAGTCGAGTGGCAGCGCTTCTGAACGGTTGATGATAACTAGGTCAGACGCCAGCACTTCGATTTCGCCGGTCGGCATGTCAGTGTTGACGTTTTTGGCGTCACGCGCACGCACGGTACCGGTGATTTGAATGCAAAATTCATTGCGCAGTTCAGACGCCAGTTTTAAGGCCTCTGCGCGGTCCGGATCGAAAAAGACCTGCACGATACCTTCGCGGTCACGCATATCGATGAAAATAAGGCTGCCGAGATCACGGCGGCGGTTAACCCAACCACACAGCGTCACCTGCTGCCCAACGTGGGACTGACGCAGCTGCCCGCAATATTCTGTACGCATGAGAGTTCCCTTAACTTAGCCGCAGGCACACTTGTCGCAGCTTTATCTGAATGTCACAACTGGATGAAAAAAGGGGGCTATTATACTAGAAATTCTCGCCCACGATAAGACCGTCGCACACCGGCCGCACGTTTGCTGTACGCTTATTGCGGGTACTCACAAAAATTAACAAAAATTGTGACGCACGTACGGCGCAACTCAGCGTATTGTTAGCCACCTAATTATGTGATTTAACGGGGATAAATATGTTGGAACTGAACGCAAAAAAAACAGCACTGGTAGTCATCGATCTTCAGGAAGGCATTCTCCCGTTTGCTGGCGGCCCACACACGTCCACTGACGTGGTAACAAAATCGGCTAAATTAGCGGCCAAATGTCGTGAACAAGGTTCACCTGTGGTCATGGTTCGCGTGGGCTGGTCAGCTGATGGCGGCGACGCGGTGAAAACGCAGGTCGATACTCAGGCACCTGCGCATACACTGCCAGAAAACTGGATGACCTACCCGACTGCGCTCGGCAAAAAAGACACCGACATTGAAGTCACTAAACGCCAGTGGGGCGCGTTTTACGGCACCGAACTGGAACTTCAGCTTCGTCGTCGCGGCGTAGACACCATCATTCTTTGCGGCATCGCCACCAATATCGGTGTGGAATCCACCGCACGTAATGCCTGGGAGCTGGGCTTCAACCTGGTTATCGCGGAAGATGCGTGCAGCGCTGCCGATGCTGAACAGCATCAGGGCAGCTTTACCAACATCTTCCCACGCATCGCCCGCATTCGTAGCACTGAGGAAATCCTCGCTGCGCTATGACAGACGCTAAGCATTTCACGTTGCAGGAAGGCGGCAAGCCTGTGAGTCCACGGGAGCTGGCCGATGTCAGTGATCGGGGTGAACAGGCGAAGTCCACGCACCTGCAGCATGAAAGGCGACGCGTTTATATCGGTTTGCCACAATGGTCGCACCCCAAATGGGTGCGCCTTGGCATTACCGGTCTTGAAGAATATGCCCGCCACTTTAACTGCGTGGAGGGCAATACCACGCTGTATGCCCTGCCCCGCGCCGAAATCGTTCAGCGCTGGCATGCACAGACCACCGATGATTTCCGTTTCTGCTTTAAATTCCCATCGACCATTAGCCATCAGGCAGCACTTCGCCACTGCGATGATCTCACCGCCGAGTTTTTCAGTCGAATGGCTCCCCTGAAACAGCGCATCGGTCAATACTGGCTGCAGCTCCCCGCCACCTTTTCGCCAGCCGATTTGCCCGCGCTGTGGCAGTTTCTCGACGCTTTACCCGATGCGTTTTCCTACGGCGTCGAAGTGCGTCATCCCCTGTTTTTCGATAAGGGTGACGCGGAGTTACAGTTTAATCGCGGGCTGCATGAGCGCGGTGTAAATCGCGTGATTCTCGACAGTCGTCCGGTCCACAGCGCCATTGCGCACAGCGAAGCGATCGTTGACGCCCAGCGCAAAAAACCGAAGCTGCCGGTGCACGCCATCGTCACGGCCAGCCACCCGATGGTGCGGTTTATCGGCAGCGATAACATGGCGCAGAATCGTGAACTGTTTGCCGTCTGGCTTAACACTCTGCCGAAATGGTCGCAGACCACCACTCCTTTCCTTTTTCTGCATACGCCGGACATCGCCCAGGCGCCTGAGCTGGTCGACACGCTGTGGAACAGTCTGCGTGACGTCCTGCCCGAGATTGGCCCCGCGCCCGCTATCCCACAGCAAAATTCGCTTTTTTGAGTTATCCTTCCTCGCAGTGTTAGTGTCATCTGCAAGTCCATACTCTACATAATTCGAGTTGCGTGAAGGCGGCAAGCCGGCGTGCAACTTGACGTATGACGGGCATAAAAGGGAGTTTGTATGGTTAGCGCGTTGTACGCCGTGCTGGGTGCGTTGTTGTTGATTAAGTTTTCTTTCGATGTCGTTCGGCTGCGCTTGCAGTACCGCGTGGCCTATGGCGACGGTGGTTTCAACGAGCTGCAAAGTGCTATCCGCATTCACGGCAATGCGGTGGAGTACATTCCGATTGGCCTGCTGTTGCTACTGTTCATGGAGATGAACGGGGCGGAAACGTGGATGGTGCATGTCTGCGGTCTGCTGCTGATCGCCGGACGCCTGATGCATTACTGGGGTTTTCACCACCGACTGTTCCGCTGGCGTCGTTCGGCAATGAGCGCCACCTGGTGTTCGCTGTTGCTAATGGTGCTGGCAAACCTGTGGTATCTGCCTTGGGAGTTGGTTTTCTCCCTGCGTTAGCGCACAATATGCCGTTTTTTATTTTCTGGAATCACGTTATGCCCCATCGCGACACGCTTTTTTCTGCCCCGATCGCAAGCTTGGGTGACTGGACCTTTGATGAACGGGTGGCCGAAGTTTTCCCGGACATGATCCAGCGCTCAGTGCCCGGTTATTCCAATATCATCTCAATGATTGGCATGCTGGCAGAGCGCTTTGTACAACCCGACACGCAGGTTTATGATCTCGGCTGCTCGCTCGGCGCGGCAACGCTGTCGATTCGCCGCAATATCGCCCACGAAGGCTGCAAAATTATCGGCGTGGATAACTCCCCGGCGATGGTTGAACGCTGCCGTCGTCATATCGACGCGTATAAAGCGCCGACGCCGGTCGACATTATTGAAGGCGATATTCGCGATATCGAGATTGAGAATGCCTCGATGGTGGTGCTCAACTTTACGATGCAGTTCATAGAGCCACCGGAGCGCCAGGCGCTGCTGGAAAAAATCCATAAAGGCCTGAATCCGGGCGGCGCACTGGTGCTGTCAGAAAAATTCAGCTTTGAAGATCAGAAAGTCGGCGAACTGCTGTTCAACATGCATCACGACTTCAAACGTGCCAACGGTTACAGCGAGCTGGAAATCAGCCAGAAACGCAGCATGCTGGAAAACGTGATGCTGACCGATTCGGTCGAAGCTCATAAAGCGCGCCTGCGCGCTGCCGGGTTTGCGCACAGCGAACTGTGGTTCCAGTGCTTTAACTTCGGCTCATTGGTCGCCCTGAAAGCCGGAGCAGACGAATGATCGAATTTGGCAATTTTTATCAGCTGATCGCCAAAGATCCGCTCCTCTCTCGTTGGCTTGAAACCCTTCCGGCGCAGATTGGCGCCTGGCAGCGTGACGCACTGCACGGCCAGTTTAAACAGTGGTCTCGCGCCGTCGAGTTCATGCCTGAAATTCAGCCGTGGAAACTCGACTTGCTGCACAGCGTTACCGCTGAGAGCGAACAGCCGCTCGGCGAAGGCCCGCTGATCCGCATCGACAAACTGCTGCGTAACCTAATGCCATGGCGCAAAGGGCCGTTTTCGCTGTATGGCGTGAACATCGACACCGAATGGCGTTCAGACTGGAAGTGGGATCGCGTTCTGCCGCACCTGTCCGATTTAACCGGGCGCACCATTCTCGACGTCGGCTGTGGCAGCGGATATCACATGTGGCGCATGATTGGCGCGGGCGCGAAGCTGGCGGTTGGTATCGACCCGACGCAACTGTTCCTGTGCCAGTTTGAAGCGGTTCGTAAGTTGCTCGGTAACGATCAGCGCGCGCACCTGTTGCCGCTTGGCATTGAGCAAATGCCGGTGCTGAACGCGTTCGATACCGTGTTTTCGATGGGTGTGCTGTATCACCGTCGTTCCCCGCTGGAACATCTGTGGCAGCTGAAAGATCAGTTAGTCAGCGAAGGTGAGCTGGTGCTGGAAACACTGGTCGTTGAAGGTGATGAAAACACCGTCCTGGTGCCGGGCGACCGCTACGCGCAAATGCGCAACGTGTACTTTATCCCGTCCGCACCTGCCCTGAAGCAGTGGCTGGAAAAATGCGGATTTGTCGACGTACGCATTGTTGACATGAACGTCACCCGCACCGAAGAACAACGCCGCACCGAGTGGATGACCACGGAATCGCTGGCCGAATTCCTCGACCCGAACGACAGCAGCAAAACCATCGAAGGCTACCCTGCCCCACTGCGTGCAGTGCTGATTGCGAAAAAGCCATAAAGTACCCTTTGACGAGGATGGGCACTTTTTATCCAAACTATTTCAGGTTGCAGCAAGGCGGCAACGCAGCGAATCCCCGGGAGCTTACACGAGTAAGTGACCGGGGTGAGCGAGGCAGCCAACACCGCTGCGGCCTGAAATAGGAAGGATAAAAAAAAGAGGCCCCTGTTAATGGCAGGGGCCTGGTACAAATACGCATCACATTGGGCGATATGATGCACGGTAAAAATCGCTATTTGCTGTAACGGTCAATTATCGCCTTCATTTCCGCTACCGATTCGCCATTCACGGCGTATCGTGAGTATTCGTCTGCCGTTGGGTCGGTCGACATCGACAGTCCGGGATTTCGGTATTGCATCACCGACGGAACCCATTGTCCGGCTGAGCTGTGAAGCTCTTTCACACCTGCATCGAGGAACAACGCCAGGTTGTTCGCTCGCACGCCTGCTCCGGCCATAATGATTGGAGCATCACCTCGGGTAATTAGTTCCCCAAGAAGTGAAAGACCTTTTTCCGCCGTCTGTTGTTGACCGGATGTCAGAATGCGTGCCACGCCCAGTTCTGCAAGATTATCAAAGGCCTGCTGCGGATTGACGCACATATCAAACGCCCGATGAAACGTGACGGCAAGCGGACCGGCAACCGCCATGATTTCACGCATTCGTGGCATATCGACCTGACCATGAGCATCGAGAATACCGATAACCAGCCCCGGAAAACCGAGTTCACGCACCGTGCGCACATCGTCCAGCATCGCGGCAAACTCACCGTCGGTGTAGCAAAAATCCCCGCCGCGTGGGCGAATGATCGGATGCACCGGGATAGTGACCTGCTGGCGCGCCGATTTCAGTACACCAATCGACGGCGTTAAGCCGCCTTCTAGCGGTGCGGCACACAGCTCAATTCGGTCAGCGCCTCTTTCCTGCGCCTCACGCGCACATTCCATGCTGTAACAGCACACTTCCAGCAAAGCCATTACCTTCTCCTTTTCGTTCGGGTGCGCCATCATGACACAGTCTCAAAACGCAGATCCTGAGTAACCTCACATTGTCGCGTCGCCTGCTTCGCTCGCCACAATGTCTTCGATAGTCCACGGGTGAAATTTAATCGTGACCTTACCGTCGGAGACCGCCAGCGTCGGGTTAGGCAAACGTTCGCGCTCGCCCTTTGGCGAACGGGTTTTGACGAAAATCCCCGGCTGGCTTAATCCTTCGTCGGACAGCAGCGCCAGCGCGCGGGCGTTCAGCGTTTCAGGGTCGCCCGGCAGAACAATTTCAATATGTTCCCAGCCCTCGTGCGGGTAACGTTTTTCACCCGGCCACGGCAATTCCACCACGCTGAATTGCCAGTGCGCGACGCTCACCGGCTCATGCAGTTTGAACAGGCAAATTGGACGACCGTTAATGATGTTTTCCGACAGCAGTTCGCCGCACTGCTCTAACCCGCTGCGCCAGCGTTCTGCGGTGGCATTCTGGTGGCAGCGCAGAGAAATATGATCGGCATTCAGCGGGGCGATATGCAGATCCAGACGGTCAGCAAGGTCCGTCAGCGCATGCGTAAAACGCGGCAGATCCGCCTCTATATCCTGTAATGCTTCGATGTTTTTCCAGTTCACGTTTCGCCCTCAGTCCGGTTTTTGCAGGCCGTTAATTTACCCTGTTGGCCCGGCACAACCAACTGCTGATTAACGCGCCGCTCCAGGGCTGACGGGCCGCCGCAAATGCAGTATACTGACCGGCTTAATTTGTCCCCATTTCGGCGTTGTTCCGGCAAACGTACAGCGCCATAAACGTAAGGTATTCCGGTGAATATTCAGGCTCTTCTCTCAGAAAAAGTCAGTCAGGCCCTGATTGCGGCAGGTGCGCCTGCCGATTGCGAACCGCAAGTTCGTCAGTCAGCAAAAGTACAGTTTGGTGACTATCAGGCCAACGGCGTGATGGCTGTTGCCAAAAAACTGGGCATGGCGCCGCGACAACTCGCAGAGCAGGTTCTGTCTCATCTTAGCCTCGACGGCATCGCCAATAAGGTCGAAATCGCCGGTCCTGGTTTTATCAATATCTTCCTCGACCCGGCGTTTCTGGCGCAGGGCGTGAACGATGCCCTGAAATCTGACCGTCTCGGCGTAGCGCAGCCTGAAGCGCAAACTATCGTTATCGATTACTCTGCGCCAAACGTGGCGAAAGAGATGCACGTTGGCCACCTGCGTTCCACCATCATCGGTGATGCCGCGGTGCGTACCCAGGAGTTCCTGGGCCATAAAGTTATCCGCGCGAACCACGTCGGTGACTGGGGCACCCAGTTCGGGATGCTGATTGCGTATCTGGAGAAACAGCAGCAGGAAAACACCGGTGAAATGGCGCTGGCGGACCTCGAAGGTTTCTATCGCCAGGCGAAACAGCATTACGACGAAGACGCAGCCTTCGCCGAGCGCGCACGTAGCTACGTGGTGAAACTGCAGGGCGGTGACCCGTACTTCCTCGAGATGTGGCGCAAGCTGGTCGATATCACCATGGAACAAAACCAGCTCACCTACAACCGTCTGAACGTCACCCTGACCCGCGACGACGTTATGGGTGAAAGCCTGTACAACCCGATGCTGCCGGGCATCGTGGCAGACCTGAAAGATCAGGGTCTGGCAACCGAGAGCGAAGGCGCAACTGTGGTGTTCCTTGATGAATACAAAAACAAGGACGGCGAACCAATGGGCGTCATCATCCAGAAAAAGGATGGGGGCTACCTCTACACCACGACCGATATCGCCTGCGCAAAATACCGTTTCGAAACCCTGTGCGCCGACCGCGTGCTCTATTACATCGACTCCCGTCAGCACCAGCACCTGATGCAGGCGTGGACCATCGTGCGTAAAGCCGGTTACGTGCCTGATTCTGTTCCGCTGGAACACCACATGTTCGGCATGATGCTCGGTAAAGACGGCAAGCCGTTCAAAACCCGCGCCGGTGGCACCGTGAAACTGTCTGACCTGCTAGACGAAGCGCTGGAACGCGCCCGTCGTCTGGTGGCAGAAAAGAACCCGGACATGCCTGCCGACGAGCTGGAGAAACTGGCCAATACCGTGGGCATCGGCGCGGTGAAATACGCGGATCTCTCCAAGAACCGTACCACCGATTACGTGTTCGACTGGGACAACATGCTGGCGTTTGAAGGCAACACCGCACCGTATATGCAGTATGCATATACCCGCGTACTGTCCGTGTTCCGCAAAGCAGGTCTGGAAGAGAACGCTATCGTCAATGCGCCGGTGGTGATCAATGAAGATCGCGAAGCTCAGCTGGCGGCGCGTCTGCTGCAGTTCGAAGAAACCGTAAACGTTGTTGCACGTGAAGGCACGCCGCATGTGATGTGTGCGTACCTGTACGACCTTGCGGGCCTGTTCTCCGGCTTCTACGAACACTGCCCTATTCTGAGCGCCGAAAGCGAAGAGATTCGCAACAGTCGCCTGAAACTGGCACTGCTGACCTCGAAGACGCTGAAACTGGGTCTGGATATGCTCGGGATTGAAACCGTAGAGCGTATGTAATCATAAAAGGCTCGTCACTCTCGGTGACGAGCCTTCTCAACTCGCATTAACGAACAATCCCCCGCGCAGAACGCGCAAAGAACCTGTCAAAAATTCCAATTACCGGGAAATCACTTTCCAGGATTTTTAGCGTTTTTTTCACTTCTTCAATCGCCAGCGCCTGCTTGTAGACACGCTGATACAGCTCATGAATAAGATTCTGCTGCTCTTTGTTTAAGGCCTGATACACGCCGGACGTTTCATTCACGCCCAATGGAACCGCATGATTTCCGCCCGCGATCACAAACGGCGGCACATCCTGAACGACACCGGACTGGTCAAGGATGCTGGCGCCACTGCCCAGTAAACAGAACTGATGGATGGCACACATAAAGCCAACCTGAGCACCATCATCCAGCACAACATGGCCGGCCAGTCCGCTATTGTCGCCAATCATTGTCCCGTTACCGACCACGCAATCGTGGCCGATATGCACACTGTTGAGAAAGCGATTGTCATGACCAATAGCGGTGGTACTCAGCCCCTGCACGGTCCCTCGATGAATCGTGGCATTTTTGCCTATCTGATTTCGATCGCCGATAACAACCGTCGTGGGTTCATTCGCGTATTTGAGGTCCTGATTGCTTTCACCAATGGAAGCATACTGGCCGAAGGTATTGTCGCGACCAATCGTGGTCAGCCCGTTAATTACCGAAAAAGCCCCGACAACGGTGCCTTCACCGATCACAACGCCTGCAGAAATTACACAAAACGGGCCAATGCTGACGTACGCACCGATAACAGCCCCGGGCTCCACCAAACTACTGGCGGCGATGCGGGACAAGGGCGAAATGGACAAGGGATGATCCTGGTGGGGGGCAAACTACGATGCGGCAGCATAATGAATTGCGCTGTACTTTACGTCATTTATTTATTATTAAATTTGAATGGTTATGTCATTACTACCGGCAGGGTTGATTTAGCTGGAGTTTACAGGCCTGGTCAACCAGGCCTGTCGGATTGGCTTAGAAGTATTTCCGCAAATATTCCGTTAAACAGAGGATCGCCATCGCCTGGCCATAAGGCATCGAGGTCAGCGGTATCTGGCGGTAGAACTCCAGATTACTGCCCATGCCGGTGCCAAATGACGTTTGCAGCAACTCCCCTTCCGGCGAGATATTCGCCACAATACCCTGAATCGCTTTCTCCGCCACTTCTGCATATTCCGCTGCAACGTAGCGTTTGCGCACTGCTTTCAGAATGCCGTAGGCAAACCCGGCGGTGGCCGAGGCTTCCAGATAGGAGTGCGGGTCATCCAGTAGCGTATGCCACAGACCGCTGTCGTCCTGACACTTTGCCAGCGCGGCAACCTGTGCGTTCAGCACCTGCACCAGATAGCGGCGCACAGCGTTGTTCTCCGGCAGGTCCACCAGTTCGAGGAAATCCGGAATAACGATAGTCAGCCAGCTGTTGCCGCGCGCCCAACGTGCATTGGCAAAGTTATGATTGCCATCGTAATTCCACCCGTGGAACCACAATCCGGTCTGACGGTCCATTAGGTTTTGCACATGAAGCAGGAACTGATAAATCGCCTCTTCCACGTATTCTGGCCGGTCGAGCAGCTTGCCGATTTTCGCCAACGGCATCACGGTCATCATCAGCGTATCGTCCCACATCTGCTGATGATTCTCTTCCGCCAGCGTGATGTGCTGCATCCCGCCATGTTCCGTGCGAGGCATGTCGTGCATCGCCCACTCCGCCCAGCTTTCGAGCCACGGCAGATATTCCGGGTTCCGCGTTTCTTCATAGCGATACGCCAGGGTCAGGAACGGCGCCATGGTGTTCACATTTTTGGTGGTCGCACCTTCGGCAAAACGGTCGGCGAACCAACCATCAATGATGTCGCGCATTTGAACATCACCGGTCTGCTGGAAATACTGGTGAATGCCATACAGCCCCACACCGTGCGTCCACTCCCAGCCCGCCCATCCTTTGGTATCAATCACGCGCCCGTCGTCCAGCCGCAGCAGGAACGTTCCACTCTCATCCTTGATATTGACCAGATTGTGCGTCACTTTCTGGATCAACGCCTTCAGTTCGTCCCGGGCGATGAAGCGCTCCGGTTGACACAGTAATGGGCTATGTTTGACAGGCCAGACTTTCATTTCATAAACCTCCGTTATACGTCGTATTCAGTGGTGCATCCTGCTTCAACGGCGGTGCCGCTGGCTTATTGCGATTCAGATAACCGATATTATTGTTGCCCCACAGCGTCTCAAACGGCATACCGGCGAGCATTTCCACAGTGGCTTTCGCCTCTGGCGTTGCGGCTTCGGCAAACGCGTGTCCGGATGCGCGCATTTTGGCGGTCTCTTCACGCAGAATGCTATGGGTTTGCAGATTAAGCTTGAAGCGCAGCGAAACCAGGAAGCCACAGGTCAACACCACAACCGTTCCGACGCTGAGAATAAGCAGAATGGTATGGCTGACTTCTTCCGGTTGGATTTTCTGCCCGGAGACAAAACCGGACATCTGCATAATAATTCCGACCAGCATCACCGCACCCGCCTGAGAGGCCTTACGCGTCAGGGTCATGATCCCGGCAAAAATCCCTTCGCGGCGTTGTCCGGTGATCACTTCGTCCACATCGGCGATATAGGTATATGTATTCCATGGCACATAATTGATACCACCACGCCCCAGTCCCGCGACGGCAGATAGCAGGAGCATCAGACTCCAGATATCGCTTAAGCCCGCGTAGTAGAGCACCGCATACGATATTGAACTCAGACCAAACAGCACCACCACTATCCGGTACGACGGCGCAGGTCCGAAGCGAATGCACAGCGGCATCATCGCAATCACCGCGATGAACTGAAATATCGCCATCGTACCCATCAGGTTCGAGGCAAATGAGGCTTCCTGCATCAACACGAATACCACGTAATAGGTGAACACCGCGTTGAACACGTCCTGTGCAATGTAACCGCCCAGGTACATGCCCAAATGCTGGCGGAAAATCTTGATTCGCAGCGTCGAACTCAGTTCGATGATCAGCCGATTAAGACTCTGCGCCAGCGTCAGCTGTTTCTTCTCTTCTTCCGCCCGCAGTGCAGCTTCGCTCCAGTTTTCACGCGGACGTTCCCAGGTGAAGAACCAGACGAAAGTCAGCATCAGTGCGCACAGTACCGAGAACACCAGGCTTGCGTAGAAAAAGGAAACGGCGTTGTCTTTACCGAAATGACTCAGCAACACGCCGGGCAGGAAAGAGGCAAGGATCGCCGACATCTGCGCCATGGCGATACGCGCACCGGAGAATTTGGTCTTCTGTTTGAAGTCGTCGGTCATTTCCGGCACCAGCGTTTCGTACGGCACCAGAATCATGGTGTAGACGATATCAAACAGCAGATAGGTCAGCAGGTAGTACCAGAACCCCATGTCGCCAACCCACATAAAGGAGTAGCTGAACACGCACGGGATGCCGAGCATGATGAAGAATTTACGGCGGCCAAACCGTTTGCCAAGCCAGGTCGAACCAAAGTTGTCCGTCAGGAAACCCATCAGTGGGCTGACAACAGCATCGGCCACCCTTGCCGCAGCAAAGATAAACGTGGCTTCAATCGGAGAGAGTCCGCAGAAGGTGGTGTAGAAGTATAAAAGCCAGGCGGCGGTGAGCGCGGTGGTTCCTGCGCCGAGAAAATCTCCCGAGCCATAGGCAAGATAATTTGCTAATCCGATTTTACGTGTTTTCATTGCCGTAAATCCCGTGTTTTTATCAGGAAAGCACGCCTCTTCTGGTACAGAGGATGCCCTTACACGGCTACAGTAGAGTGATGCCGACGGTTAAACCTTTTCGTTTCTGCCAGTGAGTCATCGGAAATGGCAAAAACACAAAGAGTCAGACTACGTGCTTCACTGATTTATAAAACAACGTTTTGATTGATTCAAAAGCAGAGGTCAAAATTGCGAACCTGCCTGCAGAATGCAAACAGGTCAAAGGGTTGAGAAAGAAAGGGTTTGCGTTAGCGGTAATTGACAATAACCTGGTTGCTCTGAACATTGAGCGCGGGGATCAGTCGTCCACCGCCCGGTACTTCCCAGACAAAACGGAGCGGTTCCGACGCTGGGATATTCTGTAACCCCCACGTATTGCCGCTTTGCCCGTCGAGTTCGACGCAGCGGGTTTGCGAGCATAAACGCACTCTGAGCCCGGCGGGCGTGGGGCCAATCAACGTGTAACGCCAGGCGATCATCGTCACCAGCCCGCTGGCCGGTTGCGATGACACCAGCGGCGAGGACGACATAGATTCGCCGCGATGACTGAGCATCACGCCTCTGCTGCTGGCCTGCCAGGCGCCCTCACCCGCTGCCTGTGCCATCAAGGGCAACGCCAAAAGCCATACTAGAGAACGCATTATTTGCCTCCGATGGTCGCCGTCATACGGATCTGACGGTTGTCCGACAGTTCCAGGTTCGACAGCACCACCAACTGCGGCAGATTACGACGCAGGAAGCGCGACAACAGCGGACGCAGGGCATGGTTCACCAGCAGAACCGGCGGCGCACCGAGCATTTCCTGACGAGACAGCGCTTCCTGAGTCTGTGCTAAAAGACGGTCAGCCAGACCCGGCTCCAACCCGCCACCGTTTTGTAATGCCTGAAGCAGCAGGCGTTCCAGCGGTGTATCAAGGCCAATCACCTGCACTTCGCCATTCCCCGGGAACCACTGCTGCGTGATAGCCCGGCCAAGCGCCACACGCACCACGTTGGTCAGCTCATGCGGATCGGTTTGCACCGGCGCATGTTCCGCCAGCGTTTCAAGAATAGTACGCATATCGCGAATCGGGACTTTCTCATCCAGCAGATTTTGCAGCACTTTGTGCAGTGTGGTGAGATTCACTACGCCGGGCACCAGATCTTCGGTCAGCTTTGGCATTTCTTGCGTGACCCTGTCGAGCAACTGCTGCGCTTCCTGACGACCAAACAGTTCAGCCGAATGGAGGCTTATCAGATGGTTGAGATGGGTGGCCACCACGGTACTGGCTTCCACCACCGTAAAGCCCTGGATTTGCGCCTGCTCTTTCAGCGCGCTCTCAATCCAGATAGCGGCCAGACCAAACGCCGGATCGACCGTCGGCTCACCGGGAAGCGTGCCCGCGGCGGTGCCCGGGTTTATCGCCAGCCAGCGTCCCGGATAAGCATCGCCACTGCCGATATCCACGCCTTTTAACAGAATACGGTAGCGCGCAGGCGGTAAATCCATGTTGTCGCGAATGTGAACCACCGGCGGCAGGAAACCCATCTCCTGGGCGAATTTCTTACGAATTGAACGGATGCGGCCCAGCAGCTCGCCGTCCTGCTGAGAATCCACCATCGGAATCAGACGATATCCCACTTCCATTCCCAGCGTATCTTCCAGCTGCACGTCGTTCCACGTCGCTTCGATGGCCTGCGGATTTTCCTGGGTGCGCACCGGAGCCGCTTCCGCTGGCGCCTGTTGTTCACGACCACGTAACCACCAGGCCAGGCCGAGCAGTGCGGCGGTAAACAGCAGGAACACAAAGTTTGGCATGCCTGGCACCAGGCCGAGCAGGCCCAGTACCGCAGCGCTGAGCATCATGACGCGCGGGTTGCTGAACAGCTGACCCACCATCTGCTCGCCGACGTCCTGATCGGTGGCCACGCGGGTGACGATCACGCCCGCTGCGGTGGAAATCACCAGCGCCGGGATCTGCGCCACCAGACCGTCACCGATGGTCAGCAGCGTGTAGGATTCAGCCGCTTTATCCAGCGACAAACCGTGCTGTAACACGCCCACCAGCAGGCCGCCGATCACGTTAATCACCATGATCAAAATACCGGCGACGGCATCACCACGAACAAACTTACTCGCCCCGTCCATCGAACCGTAGAAGTCTGCTTCCTGGGTTACTTCTGAACGCCGACGTTTGGCATCCTCTTCACCAATCAGCCCGGCGTTGAGGTCAGCGTCGATCGCCATCTGTTTGCCCGGCATCCCGTCCAGCACAAAACGCGCGCCCACTTCGGCAATACGCCCTGCCCCTTTGGTGATAACCATGAAGTTGATGATCACGAGGATCACGAACACCACGATGCCGATGGCAAAGTTACCGCCGACCAGGAAGTGGCCAAACGCCTCCACCACTTTCCCCGCCGCAGCGGCCCCGGTATGTCCGTCCATCAAAATGATACGGGTCGATGCGACGTTCAGCGCCAGGCGTAACAACGTGGTAAACAGCAAAATCGTCGGGAATGCGGCGAATTCAAGGGTGCGCTGGGTAAACATCGCCACCAGCAGCACCATGATCGACAGCGCAATATTGAAGGTAAACAGCAGGTCGAGGATGAAAGCCGGAAGCGGCAGAACCATCATCGACAGGATCAGCAGGATGAGGATCGGCCCGGCGAGCACTTGCCATTGGGTCGATTTGAAGCTTGCGGGCAGACGCAGCATTGCGACTAAATTAGCCATCAGTGTCATTCTCGTTCAAAAAATCCAGTGCTTCAGGCACCGGCAAATTATCAGGTTTCTTCGGCGGCGCACCGCCTGCCAGACGCCAACGTTTGAGCTGCCAGACCCAGGCCAGCACTTCAGCTACCGCGGCGTACAGCGTGCCGGGGATCTGTTGGCCGATTTCAGCATGACGGTAGAGCGCTCGCGCCAGCGGTGGGGCCTGTAAAACCGGAATACGATTCTCTTCGCCAAGCTCACGAATGCGCAGCGCCACCAGACCCGCGCCCTTCGCCACCACCTTCGGCGCACTCATTTTGTTTTCTTCATATTTCAACGCGACCGCGTAATGCGTCGGGTTGGTTACAATCACGTCAGCTTTCGGCACATCCGTCATCATGCGCCGCCGCGCCGCCGCGCGCTGCATCTGACGAATACGCCCCTTAACGTGTGGGTCGCCTTCGCTCTGTTTAAATTCATCACGAATATCCTGGCGGGACATGCGCAATTTTTTGATGTGGCTGAAAATCTGGAAGAAGACGTCGAATCCGACCATGGGGATCACGCCCAACGCCACCAATAAGGCGCATAAACCCACCAGATTCAGCGCGTTACCCATCGCCGTCATCGGCGATTCGCTGATAAGGCGCATCATGTCTGGCCAGTGAACCCAGACAAATATCCCGGCGACGCAGCCCACCAGCACCGATTTGAGAATGGCCTTTAGCAATTCTGCGGCCGACTGCGCAGAAAACATTTTTGCAATACCCGGAAACGGATTCAGCTTATCGAATTTAAAGGCCAGCGACTTCGGGCTAAACACCAGACCGCCCAACATCACCGGGCCGAGGATCGCCACCACCACCACGCCCACAATCAGCGGCATCAGCGCCAGCATCGCCTGCTTAAGCAGCAAAATGATTTGGCCAAGGATAAGGTTAGGATCGTTAACAATGCTATGGTCAAAATGCAGCCCTGACGACAACAAACCTGCCAACCTGCGCGCCAGCGATTCCCCGCCGAACCACAAGACACACACGCCCACCAGCAAAATCAAAAATGACGTTAGCTCGCGCGATCGCGGGATCTGCCCGTCTTCTCGCGCCTTTTCGAGTCGTTGGGGTGTGGGGGCTTCTGTTTTGTCGTCGTTCTCGCTTTCGTCTGCCACGATGCCTGCCCGGGTCCGGTGAGTGCTGCCATCATGCCAGAGCGTCAGGCAACCAATGGGCGGAAAAGCCCCTTAATTCGGTGCTTTTTAGGCTGTTTGCCTGAGTCAAATTGACATACTGACGAATTGTTTTTTTGCGATCATCACAGATAATGATGTTCTATCAGCCAATAGATATTCAAATAATTAAAAAAGTGACACGCATGACTTTCATATATAAGATTTCAGCGCATACACCTCAAAACAGATCAGTTATTAATATAATTAAGAACAATTTCATTCACAAAACAGATCATTGGGACCGTTAATTAATCCGAGCCTTAAAATATTAGAGAGCTGAATGTATCTTTCCAAAACCGTTTATTTACTCGCATAGACTCACTGGCCTATAATCGCGCTGCCTAAATCATTTAATGTTTTCACACAGAGGGAATTCCGTGAACATAAAACGTAAGTCAGCATTAATATTAACCACACTACTAACACTGAGCGGTTTAAATGCCCATGCGGCAGAAAATAATGCAGGTGTTATTCATTTTACGGGCGAAATCATTGAGCCAAGCTGCGAAATTCAAGGCACGGATGGACACGACAGTACAGTACCGTTGGGCACTTATATCACCTCGGCTTTTGATGCATCGGGTGCTGAAAGTGACCTCACGCCGTTTACAATCACTCTCGCCGATTGCCCTGTCACCAGTGCGGGCCTGCCCGCCGTCCAGTTGACGTTTACGGGTGTAACCACTCTGACCAAATCCACGTCGCTGTTGGATGTCAGTACCATCACGACCACCGGGACTACTGCAGCCACAGGTGTCGGCATTGCCGTATCACCGGAAGGAAAAAACAGTCAGCATCTGACTTTTGATGGCGCCGATGGTCAAGTCTATATTGACCTCCCTACCGTTGCCGGCAATATAGTCGAGGCAAAGTTTAATGCCCGATATCAATCCTTTGCCGATACTGTGACGGCAGGCCCAGCAGATGCTGACATGACAGTGAATATTGTTTATCGTTAATTTCCTGTTGTCGAAAAAGCATATACCTGCTCGCGATTCACTAATAACAATTAGATTTACTAAATAATATATTAAGCCAGGCACCGCCCTGGCTTATTACAATCACAAATAGTTCGCTATTGATTTATCAGAGGTGTGAATACTATGCGTGTCTTTATGTTCGCGGCACTATGCTGCGTACTGTCATTTATTTCCTCCAGCCATGCCGCTGGTATTCAGGTTGGGCGAACGCGTATTATTTATGATGCCCAAAAAAAAGAAGTGGCATTGCCCTTGATCAACCAGGAGAAAGAATTGCCCTGGTTGATCCAGTCCTGGACAGATACAGGCGATGGTAAAACCCGCGGTCCTTTTGTGGTCACACCGCCACTGTTCCGTCTTGATCCACAAAAAGAGCAAAGTCTGCGTATTGCCTGGTCCGGGGCATCTCTTCCTGAAGACAGAGAATCACTGTTTTGGCTGAATGTGCGCACTATTCCGGCTGTCGCTAAAGACGATGAAAGCAAGAATGTGCTGCGGCTTATCTACAAAACCCGCCTGAAGCTATTCTGGCGGCCTAAAGGTTTAAAAGGGCTTGCCGGCGAGAATTGCAAAAATCTGCGTTTCACTCGTCAGGGAACGATGCTGCACGTCGTCAATAAAGGCGAATATTACAGCGTGTTTGATAATGTGCATGTGGGGAACATCGCCGTAAAAGAGGCCGATATCGTTGCCCCTAAAAGTACCCTCAGTCTTCCCTTCCCATCGTCAGCCAGTGGCAAAAATGTAAGCTGGCAGTGCATTACCGACTACGGTAATGCGACGGAAAAATACAGCGCGGAGATGGGTCAAGGATGAGTACCAACATGATCTTTGCACGCCAGTTATTGCCTATTCTCGTGAGAAAACCCGCTTCTCACCTGCACTATCTTGCCGGGCTTGCCGGGGTGCTACTGCTGACCCCGGTCGACGCAGGCGCGCGCGATTACTATTTCTCCCCCTCTTCGCTTGAAGGCGATGCGCAGTCCCAAGCAGACGTCGACCTATCGTTGTTTTCAAAGAGCAACGCGCAGCTCCCGGGTGTTTACCCCACTGTCATTATGCTAAACAAGCAAAAGATTGAGGAGACATCGCTTTCATATACTAACGGTGAAGATGGAGTTTTAATCCCGGCTCTCTCCCCTGAACAGCTCAGAAAATGGGGGATCCGTATTGATGCCTACCCTGAACTTGCCCTGCAACCTGCGAACACACCGTTAACGAAACCTCTCGGCGATTTTATTCCGGCTGCTTCGGTCAGTTTCGATTTTAACAACATGACTTTACATATCAGTATGCCGCAGGCGGCGATCAGCAACGAGGGCCGTGACTACATTGATCCTTCGCGCTGGGAGGACGGTGTTCCAAGTGCCTTTGCTGATTATTCCTTTTCAGGCACCCAGCAGACCGACAGCGACAATGAAACCGACACCAACCAGTACCTTAATCTTCGCAGTGGTGCAAACCTGGGTGGCTGGCGGATGCGCAACTATTCGACCTGGAGTCAATCCGAAGATTCAAGTACGTGGCAAAACATCAATACGTGGGTGGCGCATGATATCGATATTCTGAAAGCGCAGTTTACCGCCGGGGAGAACAATACCCGAGGGGATGTGTTTGACAGCATTCAGTACAACGGGGTCAATATCGCCACCGATGAAGATATGCTTCCCTACAGCCAGCGTGGCTTTGCCCCTACGATCCGGGGCACCGCAACCAGCAATGCGGAGATTTCGGTTCGCCAAAACGGTTATTTAATCTATCAGGCCAGTGTCGCACCAGGCGCCTTCGAAATTAAGGACCTCTACTCGACCACCAACAGCGGCGATCTGGAAGTGACGATCAAAGAGGCCGATGGCACCGAACATAAATTCACGCAGCCTTATTCCAGCCTGGCGCTGATGCTGCGTCCCGGGCAAATCAAGTATGAGGGAACCGTCGCGCGCTACCGCGCAGACGGCGGCACAGACGCCAACGAACCGCTGTTTTCTCAGGGGAGCGTTGTCTATGGTCTGAATAATATTTCGACGCTGTATGGTGGTATCACTGCATCAGAGGATTATTATGCGGCCAACGCCGGGACGGGCCTCGCGCTGGGATCCTTAGGTTCTGTCTCTGCAGATATCACCCTGGCACATGCCCGTCTCGACAACGACGAGACCAGCACAGGTCAATCTTTGCGCCTGTTGTATAGCGGTAAAATCGACACTACTGATACCAATTTCACCCTCGCAGGCTATCGCTATTCGACTGAGGGTTATTACAATTTCGCCGATGCAAATCAGAAATATGACGCGAGTGATGAAGATTTGCAGTTTCGTTACAACAAGCACAATCGGCTGCAGCTCAGCGTGAGTCAGAATGTGCTTGGCAGCAGTCTTTACCTGAGCGGCTATCAGCAAGATTACTGGAACACCCGTCAAAAAGAACGCAGCCTGTCAGCGGGTCTCAACCGAACGCTGTATGGCATGAGTTTCCATCTCGCCTACACCTACAACAAAACCGACGACAACAATAGCGATCAGATGATGTCGTTTGGCTTTAGCGTGCCGCTCAGCAAGTGGTTGCCGAACAGTTGGGCCAGTTACAATATCAGCAGCAGCAAGGGGGGCGATACCCGACAAAATATGGGTGTCAACGGCACACTCCTGGACGATCAGCGGTTAAGCTACTCGCTGCAGCAGAGCCGCAGTAATCACGACGGAGAGAGCAGCAGTAGCGTCTATGGTAGCTACCGCTCACAATATGCCAACCTCAACAGCGGCTACTATTATTCCTCTGACAATTCTCAGCAGCTGAGCTATGGAATCAGCGGCGCAATCGTCGCTCACCCTCATGGCGTGACGTTGTCTCAACCGCTGGGTGACACCTTTGCGATTGTTAATGCTGGGGGCGCCTCGGGTATTCGCTTCCAAAACGAGCGCGGTATGTCGACGGATATCTTTGGCAACGCGATCATTCCGTCGCTGACGCCCTATCAAATCAATAATATCCGCGTGGATACCACCAGCTTACCTGACGATGTTGAAACCAACGCGACCACCCTTACAGCCATTCCTAGCCGTAGTGCTGCAGTTGCTGCCACGCTTGAGGCCCGCGTCGGTTATCGGGCGCTGATTAAGCTTTCACGCCCACAGAATCGATCTGTTCCGTTTGGTGCCATCGCCAGTGCCAATATTCCGGGTGTCACCGGCATTGTCGACGACACCAGCACCCTCTATTTGGCGGGGATCAGCGAAAATACGCAGTTGTTGATCAAATGGGGAGATGCGCCCGCTCAACAATGTACCGCGCAAATCACCATTGATGCCACGCAACCCCTCACCAATCCGACGGGCATCCGCATGGTCAATGCCCTCTGCCAACAGGTCACCCCTCATGCTGAATAAATCAATTCTCATCATTATCCTGGCCAGTTGCGCGCTTTTCCCAGCCACACACGCCCAAGCCGCCACTGCAACCGTTCTGCAAAACTGCTTTTCTGGTCCAATGCCTTACACCATCAACTATGGCTATGAGATACCCAGCGGTGAAAATATTGTTGGTAGGGTCATTGATGACCATCAACATCTCACCGGAGATCCGACAGTCATGGAAGCAAACTGTACCTGTCCCGGAAACATAAGATCAACGTCAGTAGTCACAGAACTTACCGCCGCAGGTAGCCCTCTGGCTGCAGGGGTGAGCGGATATGGTTATTTGACCGAACATGTCGATGTTGATGTATCCGGGTACAGTGAGGCCATTAACTCTCCGAGTGGCAGCAACTTAATGGAGCTTAAAATTAATGAGTATCCGACAAGTCCATCCAACCGAGCTAACAGGAGTGAAATCAACTTTAATACAACTGAAGAATCAGCCAGCGTCTGCAGTGACAGCACGCGTCCCGAGGGTGGCTCCAGCACTAAACGCCAGTTTCGCTGGAACGTGATCTCCATGAAGTTGTACATCAAAAAGCCGATCCTCGGTGAAGAAGTGATTCCGATGCAGACCGTGGTTGAGAACTTCGCCTGCCTCTCCTTTGGCTCCGGTGCTGGCTGCAATAGCAGTAATGCCGTTCCTGTTTCCACCATATCACTCTCTGGCTCGATCACTGCCCCGCTCAGTTGCACAATCAATGCCGGAAGCACCATTGAAGTTGAAATGGGCAACATCGTCAGTTCACAATTTGTCGCCCAAGGGCAGCCGCCAGGCGGATATACACTGAAAAACGTCGACATCGATTATCACTGCGATGCGGCCGCGGTGAACAACAGCAGCAAGATACGGTTGTCACTTACCGCCGACCAGGGCGTGAGTGACACGGACAATCGGGTTATCGCCAAAATGCTGAACCGGGATGATATCGGCGTACGCATGTTCGATGAAAGGAGCAAGAGTGTCCTCATGGACGGAACAGCCGATTTTGACGTGCCGCTGGACAGCGACGGTAATGGCAGTATCCATCTGAAAGCGGCCCCGGTCAGTACCACTAACAAAAAGCCGGAACCGGGTAAATTCGAAGGCAACGTCACCATAAAAATGGATTTACGCTAGAAGCCCGAAAAAGAGAATGGCCCGCAACGGGCCATTTTTATCAAAAACCTAAGCTGTCGAGCAAGTCATCGACCTGATCCTGACTGGCAACGACGCCTGCCTTACTGGTATCCACCTGCGGGCCGTTAAGCAGGCTGTCGCTTTCGCGTTTCTGTCGGGTTGAGGCATCCGGCATATTTTCCAGCAACACCATCAGCAGCTGACGTTCTATCTCCTGAATGACATCCATCATCCGCTTGATAACCTGCCCGGTCAGATCCTGGAAATCCTGAGCCATCATGATTTCCAGCAGTTGGGCATTGGTGAAACTGGTGTGCTTCGGCACGTCCGATAAATAGCTGCGGGTGTCGGTCACCAGCTCACGCGCATCGCTCAGTTCAATAGGATTTTCAAACCACTGATCCCATCGGCCTGACAGCGCTTG
>Ga0160437_1000316_pt1 | contig 26598 bp, 24 predicted proteins | sample HID1975I_E0MG_FD_108227 | JGI IMG/M metagenome (GOLD analysis project Ga0160437, IMG submission 108227) | Enriched soil microbial communities from UW Madison campus, WI, USA - HID1975I_E0 MG | ecosystem: Environmental > Terrestrial > Soil > Unclassified | place: USA: Madison, Wisconsin... | reverse complement strand
TGTGTGATAGTGCGGACTGTCCATAAATTGCCCCTCACGCCCTACAATCTGTCAATAGATGAGTTAAACGTCAATATAGGTAACGGGGATTTACAACCGAGGTGAGAATTGGCGAACAAAGTTTAAAAAAAGCCTGCCGTACCATTTTCAGCAGGGAAATTTATGCTACGGGGTTGTTACCAGAATATTACACTGCTTAATTTGCAACCGATAGCGGTAATCGGTTGCGCGATTTTTGAAAAATTTCTTGTCATATGCTGATTATCTGAACGATTCATTTTGTGATCTAAGTCTCTCACAGCGAATCATGCTGGTCTGAAACATAAGCAACGGGGTATTAGTCCGCTATTTTCCATAACAAAATACGATGGAATGTGTCACAAAATAATATAAAGGCAGGCGTTGCGCGATGAAGCGGATATTTTGGCAAGATTACGGTATTCGACATCAACTAATTTGCCGGATGACGCTGGCGCTTATCCGGCCTACACGTTCATAAACTCAAGATGCAAAAAGGCCAACCCGAAGGTTGGCCTTTTCTAAATTTGGTCGGCGAGAGAGGATTCGAACCTCCGACCCACTGGTCCCAAACCAGTTGCGCTACCAAGCTGCGCTACTCGCCGAATGCGGAGCGCATAGTACTGCGCACCGTTTTAGCCGTCAATCCCTGAAAGTAAAAATCACGTCCGTTTGTTTTAAAATCCAGCATTTGTAGCGAAATGGTTACTTCGCGGCCGTCTTTGGCACATGGCACCAGTTGTTATTCTGGTTAATACCGCCGTCTGGTGAGGTATAGCCCAGGCAACCCATAATGGTGTCATACAGTTCCACGTGGCGATGCGGCACTTTCATTTTTGCCTGTTCTTGCATGTGGGCAAACTCGCGCGCGCGGTCTGGGTTTTCCAGGTATTTATCAGACGCCCAAACTAACAGCGGCACACGGAACTGCTCCGGCGGTGCCATTTTACGCGGCGTACCGTGCAGATGTTTGTGCTCATCAATGGACTCACCGTGGTCAGCGGCATAGAAAATAATTGCCCGCTTGTCGCGCAACTGGTCAATAACACGCTCGAGCACGGAGTCGGTATACAGCACCGTATTATCGTAGGCGTTAATCAACTGCTCTTTGCTGCACTCGTTAGCAATGCTGACACACTCTGGCGTCCACTTCGCATAGCTACGCGGATAACGTTGCACATACGAGAAGTGCGAGCCTTTGGTATGCAGGATAATCAAATGTTTACCCTTCGGATGCTGTTCGACAGAAAGTTTCATCTCTTCCATCAACAGCATGTCATCGACTTGTTTGCCACTGTTACGCGGCTCGGCAGCAATTTGCTCACGGTATGAGAAGTTATCTGCCATCGTGTTGCCGTAAAACCACACTTCACTTTGCATCGCAAAAAGGTTTGATGAGAAGCCCAACTGTTTGAGCACGGCAAAAACGTTTTGCTCTTTTAACGTACGCTGCGGGTTGTCTTCCGCCCCACCTTCACGCACAAACATGCAGCGCAGCGAAAGCTTTGTGGCGGTATCACAAGATTCGCCTCTGAATGCGACCAGGTTTTTCTCTTTAGCCAGTTTCGGCGTTGTATCTCGCCCGTAGCCTAAAATCCCCATGTGATCCCAGCGAGTGGTTTCGCCAATCACAAACACCACGTAGGTATCATCCAGCTCTTTTGGCGCAACATAAGTGAACTGTTTTACCGGGTTCATTAAAGAGCGATTATCGGTGGACTCATCGGCTTGCGCCCAGGCATACAACCCTAACGCTGAAACCCAGTTAGAGGGTAAATAGGAGTTGGCCACCACACCGCCATAGCTTGGCATATCTACGGTCGTGCGCCTTTCTGAGTTCTTTTGTTGTTTGCCCAGTAAATTGAGCGGCGCCCACACCATTAGCCCGGCGAGCAGCACAATGGCGACATTTTTAAAGCGCTGGCCAGGGGTTTTGAGCTGCTTAAGAAGCGTATCGCGTGCGGCGTTAGTCCAGATAAGTACCAACGGCACGGCGCTTATCAGAATGAGCCATAATACGAACTGATAGCCGACAATCTCTTTCGAAAGGTCGATATCGGTAGTCATCACCGAGGCAATAATCCCGTAGCCGATGACCACATTGAGTAACGTCATGTAGTAGCTTGCGGCGACAGAACACAGCACCACTAACGTCGATAATATGCGCCAGGCGGTGCGCCCAAACAGAGATAGCATGCGGAATAAAAAGAAAGTGACCAATACACAAGCCACGACTTCCGCCACCATATAAACGCCTGACAGGCCACTAAAGTTCTGAACGAATCCCTCAAAACGGTGGTAAAAAACTGAAAGGTTCAAAAACAGTCCGATGTATACCGCTAACAGAAAACTGAGCTTCTGCTGCGACATCGATTTAACGTAGTTCATGCAGGGTGTCCGAAAATAAAGCACAAAAAGAAAAAGTTATAAGCATCACTCAGACTACACATTACTTGGAAAATTCTGAGCAATAAAAAATAGTGTCTGAATCAGGACGATTCTTAGCCGATTTAGCGCGGATTAGTAGAACATAGGGAAGGTCAAAAGTATCGGCAAAAAGCGTGATCTGGCCCGTTGTTTACACAACTTGAAGCCGAACGGCTGAATACGCCGCAACGATGTTATAAGCATATTAAATAATGTTGTTAATGCTGAGGGAAAAACATGCAATCGTTGGAAGAACGCGCCCGTCGGTATGCAACAAAGGCACATGCGGCTTGCGATCAGCGCCGCAAATATACGCTTGAACCATATATTGTCCATCCAGCCGCCGTGGTTGAGCTGGTCAGGGGAGTTTGCCCTGTTGAAGAGGTTCTCGCTGCCGCCTGGCTACACGATACGGTGGAAGACACCGGCTCCACGATTATTGATATTGAAGAGCACTTTGGCCCCGACGTCGCGGCTCTTGTCGCCATGGTCACCAACCCGGAACAACTCCCCGGCACCAACCGCATGAATCGCAAGCGCGCCCATTTCCTGCACACCGCCAATGCAAGCGGTGAAGCGCAAACCATTAAGCTCGCTGACATCATTGATAATACCCGTGAGATTTTGCGCTACGACCCGCATTTTGCACGTGTCTATTTAATCGAGAAACGGATTCAGTTGGCGGGATTACAACGGGGAAATGAGTTCCTGAGAGGTCAGGCCGAGAACATTATTGAGCAGGGTATTTCACAATTAATGATGCCGCCGTATAACGTCCCGGCGGCATGGTTTGCGGCATTAATGACTCGCTATCAAGCGTGAGCGTGGACTTTCTGCAAAACTTCTCGCGCTGGCTGGCGGATGGTAGTGGAAATCGCCAGAGACAAAATCAGCAGGGCGAAGATGACGCAGAAGGTCACATAGAAACCGCCGAAGATAGACGCGATAATCGAACCGCAAATGCTGCCGATACCGAAGCCTAAGTAAATCACACCGTAGTTTTTAGTCAGGTTATTCAGACCAAAGAACTCACTTACCAGTGAAGGGTAAACGGTGATGGTGCCGCCGAAGTTAAATGCCACACAAGCAATCGCTGCAAAGAAAGTCGCTTCGTTAAGAGGGGCGAACAACAGCGCTGCCATACCCACTAAAGAAATAACCTGGCCGATGGTGATAACACGGATACGGGCAATTTTGTCGGACAGAATACCCAGCACCAGGCGGCCGCTCAGGTTAGCAATCGCGATAACCGTTACCGCATTCGCTGCAGACTCAGCGTTTAAATGCACCATGCCTTGCGCAATATCTTTCGCCACACCAATCACATACAGGCCACTCATGCAGGCGGTCAGGAACATTACTGCCAGCATCCAGTACTGCGGTTTACGCATAGATTCTGCCAGGGTGTAGTCCTTTTCAGCTACACCGTTTGCGGATTTCACTTCCTGCAATGGCGCATCTTTCATCAGCATGGAACCCAGCAGAATCATCACCATCGCCAGACCACCCCAAATCATGAAGGTACTTTCCAGGCCGACGGTTGCCAGCAAATGGCTGTCGATATATTTGAAGCCCAGGCTGCCGAGACCGTAAGAACCAATGGCAAATGCAGAAATCAGACCTTTACGTTCCGGGAACCATTTCACGCAGTTGGAAAGGGTCAGCAGATAACCCGCGCCGTCGGCCAGGCCGACCAGCACACCCGCGCTGAGCCACAGCATCAACAAGTTATTGGAGTGAGCGGTAAGGAAGAAACCGACACCCAGCAACACACCCGCCGCCATGGTGACTTTGCGGACACCAAAGCGTTCCTGCAATTTGCCCGCAACAGAGGAGGAAATCGCCAGACCCAAGCTTAATAAACCGAAGGAGAACGCGACCTGGCTGATTGGCTCATCCAGTTTTTGCGAAAGCGCGCTGTTAAACAGGCTCCAGGTATAAACGGAACCCAGGGCAAACTGGGTAATGATGGTGCCGATCAGAGTTAACCAGCGAGTACGGTTGTAAGAGGCATTATTCATGGCAGATGTCCGCAAAATTTAAGAGAAATCTTCTGCTGCCAAGAGTAACGAAGTGCATTTTATTCCAGGAGAAAAAGGCATGAGTTGCACTCAAGCCGGAATGAAATGCATCTGAGAGGGTATGAATGACCTGGACGGGGATTGAACAACCCGTTTTGTTAGTGATTACTATCAACCTGACGCCCGTAAACATTGAGCATTAGATGTTAAATATACAGGTTCAAGGTTAAATTAATGATCAGAAACGGGCACTCACACCCACATTATAAATATAGGCTTCGCCGGTGGCTAAACCTTCCGCTTGTGACATAGAAGCAAACGCTGCCATATTTTTACCAATCGGCATATCCGCCCCCACGGTCACATCCATCCAGCTCGCATCCTGTCCGTTTGCAACGTTAGATCGCATCCCGGACTGCGCTTTCCACTGATTTTCACCATATTGGTGGTTGTAACTGAGCTGTGCCCACGGGCGCAGATAACCCACCGATGAATCTACCCGCCAGCCCACAGTAGAAACGCTGGCATGCCAGAGTTGATCGGTAAATTGCGCGGCAACGGCGGAGTCGCCATATTCGTTATAAATCCCGGTAGACGAGCCATCCCAACGATATTTTGCCGTCGGCCCGGTAGTTATTTTTCCAGGCAAAGAGATATTCCAGCCGATACCCAAATGTGAGCTATCAGCGTTAACACTGTCGTTACCAGAAACGAGCATTAGCCCCTCCTGGTTTTGGGAGGAAAATGAAGAATTAATCCTTTCTGCGAGAATATCGTTATAACTTGGTTGGTGATTACTGTCCCAGGTATAACGATCCTGCGCTTCGCCTGAAGTTTCTTCGGCGACATACTCTTGTTGCCAGGCAAATACATTCGTAGCATAGGGCAGGCAACACAAAACCAGCACCGTGGAGAAAGTGACACGGCGACCACTGCGTTTAAAGTTTTTATTCATTAAAGCGACTCCAGGAAAGAGCCAAATCCGGCGATATTTTTTTGTGTTTTTGGCGGGCTTGCGGATAGCCCTGAATTAACTATTGTCTCTTTATCTGGCACGTCAAGTTGGCACGAGAAATTTCATCAAAGGAGATACATATGTTGCGTTGTGGATGGGTATCCCAGGACCCGCTCTATATTGCGTACCACGATAAGGAATGGGGCGTGCCGGTGACAGACGGTCAACACCTTTTCGAGATGATTTGCCTTGAAGGGCAACAGGCCGGTTTGTCCTGGATTACCGTGTTGAAAAAGCGTGAAAACTATCGTCGGTGCTTTAAGAATTTCGACCCGCAGGCCGTGGCATTACTGCAACCGGAAGATGTCGATGTATTAGTACAAGACGCGGGAATTATTCGCCATCGTGGGAAAATTGAAGCCATCATCAATAACGCAAAAGCGTACCTGGCGATGGAAGCCAACGGCGAGAAATTCCCGGAGTTCGTCTGGTCATTTGTCGATAATCAGGCGCAAGTGACGAAAGCCGCAACGCTGGGTGAAATTCCAGCCATGACCCCCGCTTCCGACGCGCTGTCAAAAGCGCTGAAAAAACGCGGCTTCAAGTTTGTCGGCTCGACGATTTGCTACTCGTTTATGCAGGCTTGCGGATTGGTTAACGATCATGTCACCACCTGCTTCTGCCATCCTGATAATCTCAAATGATTCGCCGCTTACAGCCAGATGAAATGGATGAACTGATTGAAATCTGGCTTGCCAGCACTATTCAGGCTCATCCCTTTATTAGCGAAAACTACTGGCACGAAAGTGAGTCCATCGTGCGCAACGTATATATCCCGCAATCTGAAACCTGGGTTTATCAGCATCAGGACAAAATGGTGGGATTTATTAGCGTGCTGGATTCGCTGTTTATCGGCGCGCTGTTTGTCAGCGAACCTTTTATTGGCAAGGGAATGGGTCAGTCGTTGATGGAACACGTCAAAGAGATTTACCCCTCACTGAGCCTCGAGGTTTACCAGAAGAATCAGCGGGCGGTGCATTTTTACCATCGCCAGGGCTTTCGCATTGAAGAAAGCGCCTGGCAAAATGAAACGCGCCACCCGACGTGGATTATGAGCTGGCAGGAGGAGAAAACGCAGTAACCTCCGGCACCGGGCCGAGATATTTTTCGGCCCATACCAGCGAGGAGTTCGCCGCACAGCCATTTGCCAGCCGCGACGTCGGAATATCCAACGTCAGCACGTTAACCGCTCCGTTCTTACATAGCTTCCGGTCATCTAAATCCGGCCAGGCACCTTCGTGTATACAGACGACGCCAGGTTTAATGCCGTCCGTCACCAGCGCCCCCACCAACACCTGCCCTCGGGCATTCCAGACCCGCACCAAATCGCCATCAGCAATACCACGCGCCGCGGCATCTTGCGGATGCAGCGTTAACGGCTCACGCCCGGCGATGGCGTATTTGTCACGCAACGCTGCGTAGTTAAGCTGGCTATGCAGACGGTGCGCCGGGTGAGAAGAAAGCAGTTGAAGCTGGCCTGCTTCAGCATTGCCTTGCCATTCGTCCGGAGCAAGCCAGGTCGGATGCGGCGGGCAATCGGCATAACCAAAACTGGCGATTCGTTCAGAATAAATTTCGATTTTCCCGCTCGGCGTTTTTAATGGATTCGCCTGCGGATCGCGCGTGAAATCAGCAAAACGAATAAAACCGGCATTCTTTTCACTTTCCGGCATTTCTATCAGTTGGTTACTTTCCCAGAACGTTTTAAAGTCCGGTAATTCCACCTGCTGCGCCGCACCGCGTTTGCGGGCGATTTCATAGCACTCTTCCAGCCATTGCAGCTCGGTTTTACTTTCAGTGAAACGCGCCTCGCCGCCCTCTTCCCACAATGCGCTAAGTGCCGCAAAAACGTCGAAATCATTGCGCGCTTCACCCTGCGGAGCAACGACCTGCTTCATCGGCACCAGATGCTGATTGCTGTAATCGCCGGTCATCGTTAAATCATTGCGTTCAAACGATGTGGTGATCGGTAGAACAATATCGGCGTGCTTTGCCGCCGCCGTCCAGAAGCATTCGGAAATCACCACCAGTTCCGGTTTCTGCCAGGCTTTTATCAGGCGGTTTGTGTCCTGGTGATGGGTGAAATTACCGCCGCCAGCCCACCACAACATGCGGATATCCGGGAAGATTTTCTGTTGCCCGTTGTGCTGATACTCACCACCGGGGTTTTCCAGCGCTTCTACTATTCGCGCCACCGGGATTTTTTCTACAGCATCGGTTCCGTTTGCCACGGTTCCCTGCAAAGACCCTAATACCGCCGCGCGCCGCGTTGGATTGCCGCCATTCGCAAAATGATAGGACAGGCCAAAACCGCCGCCAGGCGTGCCAATCTGCCCAAGCATCGCCGCGAGCGTCACCAGCATCCAGTGTTTTTGCTCACCGTATTGCTGGCGCTGCATGCCCCAGCCGGACATCAGCATGGTGCGGTTTTTGCTAAACAACTGCGCCAGATATTCGATAGTTTTCGCAGGCACGCCGCAAATTTCTGCCGCCCAGGTTGCTGTTTTCGGTTGGCCGTCTGATTCGCCCATCAGATAAGCAGCGAATTTGTCGTAGCCATGCGTGCAACGCGCCAGGAACTCTGTGTCGTGCCAGCCGTGTCTCACCAGCGTATGCGCGATACCCAGCATCAGCGCCACATCAGTCCCCATATTCGGGGCAATCCACTGGGCATTTTCGCCGAAGAAATCCACCGTTTCCGAGCGCATCGGGTCAATGGCGATCACCGTTTTGCCGCTGTTTTTCAGTTGCTCGAAAAACTTCACGCCTTGTTCGTCACTGGCGTTCCACGCAATCTTCAACGTGTTGAGCGGATTAGCGCTCCAGAGCACCACCACGTCGCTATGTTCAAGCACTAACGGCCAACTGGTTTGCTGCTGATAAACTTCATTGGAGCCAACCACATACGGCATGATTACCTGCGCAGCGCCCGTTGAATAATCTCCCAGATGCCCGGTGTAGCCACCTGCAAGACTCATATAGCGCTGCAATAGCGTCGCCGCTTTATGGAACACGCCATTGGATCGCCAGCCGTAAGAACCCGCAAAAATAGACGCTGCGCCATAATTGGCACGAATACGTTGGTGCTGCTGGTGAATCAGTTGCAGCGCCTCATCCCAGCTAATCCGCACATATTCATCGTCGCCACGCACACCTTGTGGGGCATCAGGCGAGGCAAGAAAACCTTTTCGCGCCATGGGAAATTGCACACGGGCTTTGCTGTGGACCTGATCCGGAACGGCGCTTTGCAATGAGTTTTCGTGGCCGGTTTCCAGTGCGCCGATGGATGTGAGCACGCGCTCTCCGTCAGTTTCGACGAGCATCGGCCCCCAATGGGCGGCGGTCAGGATTTTCTTGTTTGATGAGAGTGTATTAGCCAATTCAGGCTCCCTTTGTTGCAGGTAGTGGGCAGGTGGCGGCCTGATGGCCACTCAATATTTAGTTTACAAATTCAGACGACTCTATAGAAATTTCTACACATTCACACGGCATAATCAACCGCCGCCGATCATGCGGTTGAGTTATTAAATTCACAAAGGAAATGAGATGAAAAAACGCGTCATGATGATTGCCGCCATTGTTTGCGGCACGTTAGCAGTTTCTGGTTGTACGACCAACCCTTACACCGGCGAACGTGAAGCAGGGAAATCAGGCATTGGAGCAGGCATCGGCTCGCTGGTTGGGGCAGGCGTAGGCGTACTTTCCTCATCCAAGAAAGATCGCGGCAAAGGCGCACTGATTGGTGCCGCTGCGGGTGCAGCTTTAGGTGGTGGCGTGGGTTACTACATGGATGTGCAGGAAGCTAAACTTCGCGACAAAATGCAAGGAACAGGCGTAAGTGTGACGCGTAATGGCGACAATATCGTGCTGAACATGCCAAATAATGTGACATTTGATAGCAGCAGCGCGACGCTGAAACCGGCTGGCGCAAATACTTTAACCGGCGTGGCAATGGTCCTGAAAGAGTATCCAAAAACTGCGGTTAACGTTGTGGGTTACACCGACAGCACCGGCAGCCAGGAGCTGAATATGAAGCTCTCACAGCAACGTGCAGACGGCGTGGGTAGCGCGCTTATCACGCAAGGCGTGGCCGCAAACCGTGTGCGTACCACAGGGGCTGGCCCGGCAAATCCAATCGCCAGCAACAGCACAGCTGAAGGCAAAGCACAGAACCGCCGCGTAGAAATTACGCTTAGCCCGCTGTCTTAATCGAAACATCCCCCTCTCACTCCGGCTTTTGCCGGGGTGAACCCCGCTCGACTCTCCGTGATACGCTACGCAATATCTGTCATCCCGGTTACACACTGATACCTTGATGGGTAATAATGATGAATCCACCTCGTTGTTCTGTGCTGGTTCAGGAAGAGATATGGCTTATAAATACGCTTTGATATTGCTTATCCCGCTCGCCATTATGGGTTGCTCATCGACTGATACGTCAGGCTATGACGGGCATAAAACCCTTAGCCCGACCGAGACCAACGAGGCATTAATCATGCGCTCGCAATATCCGGATCACTATTATGGCCGTGAGAATTTAACAACGGAGCAGCGCAGAGAGATAAGCGAACAAATGCGCGCTGACAGACTCGAAGCCCGCGGGCGACGTGATAACAGCACCGACAGCGGCGATGGCTTCGGGCAGTCGGTTCCACAAGGGTTTTATAACTAAGTAAATTTCATATCTTATAAAAACAAAAAACCCCGCTGGTGAGGCGAGGTCTTTTGTTTTTACTGCTAGTGCTTTTACTGCTTCGCACATCTAGTAACTTCAACCTCCAAAATATACGACGAAACCTTCGGCGGTGCAAATACTTGCTGCTATTGTGAGCAATCAATAAAAATGTCACTTGCGAAGCTGTTCGCATTTTCATCTTTTTACTGTTTATTTATACAGTAAAATGGATATACTGAGTGTGTTGAATGTGATGTGCTCTGAGGCCGCAAACCGCCGCGCAATTCAAGTCCTGGCTGAAACGGGTGGTGCCGTCAGTGCCTTAACCTCAGAGGAGCGCATCTAGTAACCTCAACAAATTCAGTTGGCTACAGGCAGCGGAAAGGCTCGTCGGCTGAAAGTGCTCCTGACTACAGGAGAAAAAGCGTATGGGCTTGATGGGACTGGCTATTTTGTTTCTGAAACTCATGGTTGCGTTACTGCAACTGCTTGAAGTCGCCATGAAATACTTTAAGTAATTCCTGGCCTTCAAGTCGCACCAAAGGGAGGCGGGAAACCGCCTCCCTTTTATAAATCTTTCCAGGCGGGCAATCTGTAATACCAACGACTTAAGGCGTAATACACGGTCATTATTAAACCGAACGTGATTCCTGCCGACACTATTTTCAACAATATACTTCCAGCAGTATCTCCATCATTTCGCCATTGAAGAAACCACATAATCCCCCCCCACAGCACGCCGAAGTAGAGGCTGAAGTTCAGGAAAGTCATGTAAAAAGGAACAAAATGTGGAGGCCGACACCTGAAATTAAAACGCCAGAGCAAATTGACATAGGGTGGGGCATAAGTGCTTTTCCACATCCCTGTTTTGGCAAGTAATTTGAGCGCACGTTGTTTCTTCGTTTCAAAATCCATTCCAACATATCCCCTGATAATAGTTTTTAACTTCAAGGATATATCTCGTCATCGGATGACACTGAGGCTCATCCCTCATTTCTGGCAACAAAAATTGCCGTTGAGGCTTTACAGGCTGCCATTTTATCTCTGGTTCAAAAGGTGTCAGGCCATAGGGTTTCATGGTCTTTGTGTGGTAGATTCCTCTCGATTTTTTGGCACAGTCAGTTTTATAAACTGACAATTAGCATCTACACCCCAAATAACACCTGAGAAAATGAAAAAGTTAGCCAATATTCACCTTCTGATGATGTTGATTCTGTTGGTTGCTGTCGGACAAATGACGCAAACCATTTATATCCCCTCAATTCCTGATATGGCTCGCGATTTCGGCGTGCGCAGCGGCGCAGTCCAGCAGGTGATGGCGGCTTATTTGCTGACCTACGGCTTATCACAACTTGTCTACGGGCCAATTTCAGACCGTATTGGCCGACGCCCGGTCATTCTTACCGGCATGAGCATTTTCATCCTCGCCACCCTGTGGGCGCTGTTTACAACAAATTTAACCGCGTTAGTGATTGCCAGTGCGCTGCAGGGAATGGGGACGGGCGTTGCGGGCGTGATGGCGCGGACCATGCCACGTGACCTTTACGAAGGTGCATCGCTTCGCTCTGCTAACAGTTTATTGAATATGGGGATTCTGGTTAGCCCACTCATGGCTCCCGTGATTGGCGGAATGCTTGACTCCGTGTGGGGGTGGCGCGCTTGCTACGGTTTCCTGCTGGTGCTGTGCATGATTGTGGCGTTCTGCATGCTGCGCTGGCTGCCGGAAACGCGCCCAGTTCAGGAAAAACCGCAACGGCTGATGGCGAGCTATAAAACGCTGCTCGGCAGCGGTTCATTTAATTGTTATTTGCTGATGCTGGTCGGTGGTCTTGCCGGTGTTGCGGTATTTGAAGCCTGCTCTGGCGTGTTGATGGGCGGTGTTTTGGGGCTGAACGGCGTGGTGGTGAGTATTCTGTTCATTCTGCCGATTCCTGCTGCCTTTTTTGGCTCCTGGTATGCCGGGCGACAAAACGCACGTTTTTCATCGCTGATGTGGCAGGCGGTTTTAAGCTGCCTGTTTGCTGGCATCCTGATGTGGATCCCAGGCTGGCTGGGCGTGATGAATATCTGGACGCTGTTGGTGCCAGCCGCGCTGTTCTTCTTCGGCGCAGGCATGTTATTCCCGCTGGCGACCAGCGGTGCAATGGAGCCATTTCCGTTCCTGGCAGGCACCGCAGGGGCGCTTGTGGGCGGGCTGCAAAATATTGGGTCAGGCGCAATGGCGTGGTTTTCAGCGTTGCTGCCACAAACCGGGCAATTCAGCCTCGGCATGTTAATGACCGCAATGGGCGTGATGATTCTGTTCTGCTGGTTGCCGCTGGCGCATCGTTTTCAGCAGCATGGGGAAACGGTGTAAGTTTCCCCATGCCCGAAATTAAAGCACCTTACTCAAGAACTCTTTGGTGCGCGGGTTGGTCGGGTTGCTGAACAGTTGCGACGGCGGCCCCTGCTCCTGAATCACGCCCTGATCGATAAACACCACGCGGTCGGCAACCTCACGGGCAAAGCCCATTTCGTGGGTGACGATAACCATCGTCATCCCTTCCAGCGCCAGCTGTTTCATGACCGCCAGCACTTCGCCCACCAGTTCAGGGTCGAGTGCTGAAGTTGGCTCATCAAACAAAATGATCGACGGCTCCATTGCCAGCGCACGCGCAATCGCCACACGCTGCTGTTGCCCACCGGAAAGGCTCGACGGCCAGTCGTCAATCTTGTCTATCAATCCCACCTTTTGTAGCAGCTTTTCGGCACGTGACACGGCTTCGGCTTTCGACAAACCTTTAAGCGAGATCGGCGCCATTGTCAGGTTTTCCAGCACCGTCATATGCGGGAACAGATTAAAACGCTGGAATACCATGCCGACGCCAGAACGCAGCGTATTCAGGTTGGTTTTCGGGTCATGAACCGCGTAACCGTTGACCACGACTTCACCGCCGTCTGGTTTTTCCAGCGCGTTCAGACAACGCAGGAAAGTACTTTTCCCGGAACCGGACGGACCAATGACGCACACCACTTCTTGCGGCGCGATATCACATGAAATGCCGCGCAGCACATGGGTTTTACCAAACTGTTTCTGCAAGTCTTTAACGTGAATCACTTTTGCCAAACCTCTTTTCCATGTGTTGCACCATCAGCGAAAGCAGGAACGTCAGCACCCAATAAACTAATGAAATTGTCAGGTACGGTTCCCAATAAGTCGCATAAGCGCCAGAAACAGTACGCGCTGCATAAGCCAGATCGGCCAGACCAATCGCTGAAGCCAGTGAAGAATCTTTCACGATAGCGATAGCGTTATTGCCCAACGGCGGCAGGATGCGGCGGAACGCCTGCGGCAAAATCACTTTGCGCATCGTTTTTCCCCAGCCCATTCCCAGCGCACGTGACGCTTCCATCTGACCTTTGTCGATTGACTGAATACCGGCGCGGAAAATTTCCGAAACGTAAGCTCCCGCGTTCAGCGTAATCGCCACCACGCACGAAAGAAACGCGCCGTATTCCGAGCGCAGCATGCGGGCGAAATCCACCGACATCAGTCCGCTGGTGACCAGCATGCCGTCACGCGGGTTGATAAACAGCGGCACCAGCGCGAAGTGCACCACCATGATTTGCACAAACAATGGCGTGCCACGGAAGGCGCTCACATAAACACGCACTGGCCACTGCACGGCGTAACGCAGCACTTGTTTCCACGGGCCATCTTCGGCGTGCGCCATGCGCCCCAGCCCAAGCAACAAGCCCCAGGTGGTGCCTAAAATAACGCAGATGATGGTGCACTTGATGGTCATGATCGCGCCTTGCATAAATAGCGGCGCGTATTCTGAGATTATCTCCCAGCGAAATCCGGTCATACCTGTCCTTGTTGGGGCCGAAACGGCCCCGAGTCATACGAAATTATTCAGCGGGGAGGGTTGGAACGTTGCTATCAAACCACGTGGAATAGATTTTTGCGTAAGTCCCATCGGCAACGATTTTCTTCAGGCCGGAGTTAATTTTACCCAACAACTCCTGGTTATCTTTTGCGACCGCGATACCGAAATACTGGCGTTCAAATTTGTCGTCTTTAACGGCTTTCAAGGCTTTTTCCGGGTGAGATTTGATGTAGTACTTCACCACACCAACGTCACCAACAGCCGCGTCGATGCCGTCTTCAGCCAGCTCTTGCAGCATCAATGGCGTGTTATCAAAACGTTTGATGTCGGTGCTGTTTTTACCCAACGTGTCGGACACTACGGTATCGCCCGCACTGGAGTTCACCACGCCAACTTTCTTACCTTTGAGCGCGTTAACAGAATCCACTTTGGAGTCGTTCGGCACCACGATGGATTGCTCTGCCGGGAAGTAAGGCGCGGAGAAATCGACCATCGCTTTACGCTTGTCGGTGATGGTGATGCCGGAAATAATAATGTCGCGATCGCCAGAATTCAGGGTGGCGAAAATACCTTCCCACGGCGTGTTAACCAGTTTGATATCAAAGCCTTCCACTTTTGCGATGGCCTTGATGATGTCGATATCGAAGCCTTCCAGTTGCTTCTGGCTGTTTTCAAATTCAAATGGACGGTAAGTGCCGCCAGAGCCGACCACATAAGTCTGCTGCGCGGCGTAGGCGGAAGTGAGAACGGTGGAAACCATGCACCCGGCTAAAAGAACTGACTTGGCAAACATCCTTAACATGTGACGCTCCTGACGAATTATTTATGCATTTAATTTGCATAAAAATACATAACTTAACGAAATGCATCAACCAATAATTGCAGGTGTAATTCTGAATCAGCCCGCTAAAGACAGGTAACCTGGTAAAAAGTGCCGTTTCCACCAGGACAATGGCACAGCCGTACAAATCAACGTGAGGTAATTCACAGCCGCTTGTTGTCTTGCCAGAGATATGTTTACGCCTCGATATACTCGCCGGACCTCTTATCCAGCTTTATCAGAAAAAATAATGAAGTAGCGGAGAATATGATGAGTCAACTGGCTACCAGTAATGTCCATCGCGATAGCGGCAGTATGCTGATTTGGGTGCTGCTGTTGATACTTGGCGGTGTGTTGTTTTTCTTTTCATTAGACAGGCAGATTGTTTCGATTCTAAAAACCACATTGATGCATGAACTCAGCCTGAGTAATACCGATTACTCAATACTGATCAGCGCATTTATGATCCCTTATACCTTGATGTACTTCATCGTTGGCGGCATCGTTGACCGTTTTGGCAGCCGTTATGTGTTGAGCGCGCTGATGGTCGTGATGTCAATTGCCACGCTGATTACCGGCATGTCTACTTCGCTTAACGGTCTGATCGCCGGGCGAGTATTGCTGGGGCTGGCAGAGTCCGGCATTGTCCCGGCCTTAACACTCGCAGTTTTTACCTGGTTTAAGGCAGAAAAACGCGCCTTTGCCTTCCAACTCACCAATATCATCCAGTCCCTTGGCCTGATTCTAGCCCCGCCATTTGTCGCCTGGGTAACGCTATCCACAGGCTGGCGCTGGGCATTCTTTATTCCGGCAATCGCAGGAGTCGTTGTTGGGCTGATGTGGTTTTATTCCAGCCGCCGTACGCCAGCCGCTGTAGAAGAAGTCCCCCACGAAAACTCGGCGAACGTGCCACTTTTGCAGCGTTACAAAATGGTGCTGACCTCAAAACCCATTTGGGCGCTACTCATAGCCCGCTTACTCACCGACCCGTTCTGGTTCTTTTATCAGTATTGGCAGGTTGGGTTTATGCAGGAAAAGATTGGTATGACGCTGGCACAGGTTGGCAAAATGATGTGGTTCCCGCCGCTGGTAGCTGTGTTTGGTGTGCTGGCAGCGTGCTGGATGTCGGACAGATTAGTCGCTCGCGGAATGAGTTCCACACGCGCAAGGCTCACCATTATCTGGTCAGTGACTTGTTTGTCGCCTCTCGTTTTCCTGCTGCCTTCAATGACGAATCCGTATGCTGCGGTGGCCATCATGACGATCATTAACTTCATGTGTACAGCCTGGCTGAGCATGGCGACCATTATGATGGGCGGCCTTGCCCCACGCATTGCCATTGCTACCGCTATCGGGGTGATGAGCGCGTTAGGAGGTGTCACCTCCATTATTTTCAACGGCTTTGTCGGCACGATTATCGACCATTTCGGCTATTCGCTACCGGTGTATATCGGGGCAACTTTGCATCCCATCGGCGCGATTGTGCTGGCCGTTTATTTTCTGCGTAACAAACAACATTTATCCCTTCAGGAGAGTCTGTGATGCCATGTCTCACCTCAGTAACGCCAGGCAAAGCCTGTGCCGATTTCACCGTTTTGTTTTGCCTAATGAACCATGGAAACCAACAGTTTGCCGCCTGGTATGATGAAAATCATCGCCTTACCGTGGGAAACCGGGCACTGCCTGATGGCAACTGGACACAGTTTCAACCAGAAGGGTTTTGGATAGACGAACGAAAGCGCCCTGCGCATTTCACCGATTTTGATTCCCACAATTATCTGACCATGGCGATAGATAGTGCCGGGTTTATACACCTGGCTGGCAATATGCATGTTGACCCGCTGATCTATTTTCGCTCAGAGAAACCACTGGATATTACGTCGCTACGTTGCGTTCCACACATGGTTGGTGACCGGGAAAACCGCACCACTTACCCCGTATTTTTTAAAGATAATCAGGGGCGCTTGCTGTTCCGCTATCGCGATGGGTGTAGCGGCAATGGTGATGATATTTATAACGTCTATCAGCCTCAAACACAGCAGTGGACGCGTTTATTAGACACGCCACTGCTTAACGGAGAAGGCGCACGCAACGGTTATGCTCGCCAGCCAGTACAAGGCCCTGACAACTACTGGCATATGGTATGGATGTGGCGCGAATCACCTCATTGTGAAACCAACAATAATCTCTCTTATGCACGCAGCCGCGACTTGATCCATTGGGAAAAATCAGACGGTACACCGTTGGCATTGCCCATATCACGTTGCAGTGGCGAAATTGTGGATAATGCCGGTATCGGCGACGGGCTGATTAATATGGTTCAGGAAGTCGGTTTTGATAATCAGGGCCGGGTAGTGCTGATTTTCCATCGCTATGATGCAGCCGGCCATTCCCAGGCCTGGCTCGCAAGGCCGGACGACAAATGCCACTGGCAAAAAGAGCAGCTAAGCCAATGGACATTTCGCTGGGATTTCAGCGGCGGCGGCTCGATTCCGCCAGATATCACGCTTTCAGCACCACGAGCCGTAGGCAATGAAATGCTGGAGGTCGAGTGGACGTCGCTGTGGACCGGTAAGGGTATCTGGATTATCGACGAAGAGAATTTACGTATAGTGGAAACCAAACCGCTGGAAAGTCTGATACCGGAAGCGTTCTGGCGACCTCATCAAGAAACGCATCCCGATGCCGAAGTTCAGATTATGGCTGCATTAAACAGCGATTATTCGCCGCAATCGCGTTACTGGCTGCGTTGGGAAGCATTGCCGATTTTCCGCGATGTACCACATGATACGGTGACAAAGCCCACTGAGCTGGAAGTGCTGGAGTTAACGTAAGGTCAGCCTACCGACACTGATTCGGCGATATCCCAAACTGCTTGCGGAAGCTTCTGGAAAAGTGACTGATATCGCTGAAACCGCACTTACCTGCCACATCCCCCACGCTTTGGTCTGAAAAACGCAGCCAATACTTTGCCTGTAACAGACGCAATAACGAAAGGTATTGCTGCGGCGAAATGCCCGTGTATTGCACAAATGCACGCTGCAAAGTACGACGCGCCATACCAAACTGTTGGCAAAGTTGGTCGATATCGAGCGACTGCGCATAATGGCTATTCAAATAAATAATCATCTGACTGAGGCGGTCATCACTTGAGTGGAAATCCTGTGTTTTATAACGCCACTGGCGTAGCGTATGCAGCACTTCAAGAAAAATCATCTCTTTGTGGCTCTCTGCCATCAATTTATCGTCGAATTGCAGTTCTTTAAAACTCCCCAAGCGCTCAATGATGCGCAGCATGATGCGGTTATCAATTTGCCAGACATGGCTTTCCTCAGTGTCAGGTAGCAAATGTGCGATGTTTTTTAGCACATTGAATTGGTCACGACCGAGATATAGAAAATTGATTTGCTTTAGATCTTTCATCGCCTCAAACAGATGATAATCCTGGCGATTAAGGTAACAGAGCATGCCGGAAGTCAGTAAATAAGGCTTCTCATTACAAACATGTATCCCACTGCCACTTTCAACCAAAAATAGCTCACTATATTCGTGAGTATGCTCAAGACTGATGCTGCTTTCCGGTTGCCAAAAATGGAACATCACCTTTTCCAGCGGATGGTGAAAATGGGTGTCACGGGGAAGAATCAGTGGCATGTCTACCTCACCAGTTTTCAGGAGAAGCAGGCAGAATTATCATGTCTGGCAGCGCATTACCTTCGCGTCATTGCCACCCAGCATCAATCTAAAAATCAAACTTGTGACTGCATCCACTGAATAAACGCTTCAATTTTAGGCCACTGCCGCCCAGGAAGTGTGGTGGCGTAGTAATGCTGATGGCATTTCAGGATCATGTCTCCAAATGGGGCCACCAGCTCGCCCTTGTCGATACGTTTTTGCACCAGTCTTTTCCGTCCCATTGCCACGCCCACCTGGTTCACAGCGGCAATCACCGCTAAGTCTGAGCGGTCAAAACCAATGCCAGAAGAAGGCGGTAAATCAACGGAGATATGGCGAAAAGCGGTACGTTGTATACGCTGCTGGAGTTTATCGGCAACCCGATTACCGCCATGTTTATTGCGGTGTTTGTCGCCTATTACGTGCTTGGGATCCGCCAGCATATTGGGATGAGCAAACTCCTGACGCATACCGAAAATGGCTTTGCTTCTATTGCCAATATTTTGCTGATTATCGGTGCGGGTGGTGCGTTTAACGCGATTCTGAAAACCAGTGGTCTGGCAGATTCGCTGGCGGTATTGCTGTCGAATTTGCATATGCACCCGATTTTGCTGGCCTGGCTGGTCGCGCTAATTCTGCATGCGGCTGTCGGCTCGGCAACGGTCGCCATGATGGGAGCTACCGCGATTGTCGCCCCGATGCTGCCGCTCTATCCCAACGTTAGCCCGGAGATTATCACCATTGCTATCGGTGCTGGCGCGATTGGTTGCACCATCGTGACTGATTCGCTGTTCTGGCTGGTGAAACAGTATTGCGGCGCGACACTCAACGAAACATTCAAATACTATACAACGGCGACTTTTATCGCCTCTGTGTTGGCACTGGGCGCAACGTTCCTGCTTTCCTTTATCATTTAAGCGCAAAGAGATTGTCTTATGAAAAACGCTGAAATAAACACATTGATTCAACAGTTTCCACTGGTTCGCGATTTGGTTGCGCTGCAAGAAACACGCTGGTTTAACCCGCAAACCACCACACTTGCCGAAGGCTTACCGTATGTCGGCCTGACGGCTGAAGATGTTCAGGATGCGCACGCCCGTCTGACGCGTTTCGCACCTTATCTGGCGCAGGCGTTTCCAGAAACAGCTGCGACTAACGGGATTATCGAATCAGAACTGGTGGCGATTCCGGCGATGCAAAAACGCCTGGAGAAAGAGTTTAGGCAGGTGATTGGCGGCCAGATGTGGCTCAAAAAAGACAGTCATCTGCCGATTTCAGGTTCGATCAAAGCGCGTGGCGGGATTTATGAAGTTCTGACTCACGCCGAAAAACTGGCGATTGCAGCCGGGTTTCTGACCACCGAAGATGATTACAGCAAGCTACTGACGGCTGAATTTAAAGAATTTTTCAGCAAATACAGCATTGCCGTGGGTTCAACCGGCAACCTGGGTTTATCCATCGGCATCATGAGCGCGCGCATTGGTTTTAACGTCACCGTGCATATGTCTGCCGACGCCCGCGCCTGGAAGAAAGCCAAACTGCGCAGCCACGGCGTGACGGTTGTGGAGTACGAAGAAGATTACGGTGTCGCCGTTGAACAAGGTCGTAAAGCCGCTGAATCCGACCCGAATTGTTTCTTTATCGACGACGAAAACTCGCGCACATTATTCCTCGGCTATTCTGTTGCCGGGCAGCGCCTGAAAGACCAGTTCGCGCAGATCGGACGCGTTGTGAATGAACAGCATCCGCTGTTTGTTTATCTGCCATGCGGTGTAGGCGGCGGCCCCGGCGGCGTAGCGTTTGGCCTGAAAATGGCATTCGGCGATCACGTTCACTGCATTTTTGCCGAGCCGACTCACTCGCCATGCATGTTGCTGGGTGTTTACACCGGCCTGCATGACACAATTTCCGTGCAGGATTTAGGCATTGATAATGTTACTGCCGCAGATGGCCTGGCGGTGGGGCGTGCATCCGGTTTTGTCGGGCGTGCGATGCAGCGCTTGCTCGACGGTTTCTATACTCTTGAAGATCAGACGATGTACCGGCTACTCGGCTGGCTTGCGGAAGAAGAAAGTATTCGTCTTGAGCCTTCCGCATTAGCGGGAATGCCTGGCCCGCTGCACGTTTGTGCGGATACGGCTTACCATCAGATGCACGGTTTCACCGCTGAACAGCTACAAAACGCCACGCATATCGTTTGGGCGACGGGCGGTGGCATGGTGCCAGAAGCGGAGATGGCGCAGTATCTGGCAAAAGCGAAGTAATCCGTTTACGGCAAAGTTGTCGGATGTCGCTAACGCTAATCCGACCTACGAAAAAATCTGGAGTAAGGGGGACCCCTTACTCCAGTCCACCGTTACTTCAGTTCAGGCCAGTACTCTTTGTTTGCCTCAATCAAATCATCAAGAATGGCTTTGGCAACCGATGCACTTGGCACGGTTTTCGACAGCGTAATCGCCTGCCATAACTTCACGTAAGAGCCTTCTTCCCAGGCTTCGACCACCAGTTTTTCTACCGCCACCTGCTGGCTCATCAACCCTTTCTGGAATTGCGGAATGTTGCCGACAACCAGCGGCTCCGGCCCGCTTTTACCGACCAGACATGGAATTTCGACCATTGCTTCCGGGTCAAAGTTATTAATCGCGCCGTTGTTCGGCACAATCAAAAGCATGCGTTCTTGTGTGTTAAAGGCAATTGCCGCCGCCAGATCGACGATGTACGACGCATGTTCGTCAATCTCAAGTTCCCCAGCCGATGATTTCCCGGCCTGAATGATGGCATTACAGGAACCAAACACATGTTTTTCGCGGTGTTCCATCACTTCGTTGGCGCGAGTGTGTTCCGGGTTGGAGTGCTCAACGACATAATCCGGGAACAGATAATATTTCAGATAAGTATTCGGGAAGGTGCTCGGGTCTAAAGCCCATACGTCTTTTGCTTTAGAGAATGTGTCATTCCAGCTGGCTTCAGTCCCATGCTCATCTGATGGTGGAACATAACCAAATTTAGCCACATGTTCGCGGATCTTCGGCATCAAATCATTGCCATTTTTATCCTCGATTGATGTCCACCAGCCAAAGTGGTTGAGGCCGTAATAACGTACGCGCATCTCTTTACGATCTTTCAGGCCAGCGATTTGCGCCATGCGGCTTTCAATGCCGATTGGCATATCGCAAATGTTGAGAATCTTCGCGTTCGGACGCAGTTTACGCGTGGCTTCAGCCACAATCGCCGCCGGGTTGGAATAGTTAAGCATCCAGGCGTTTGGCGAATATTTTTCCATGAAATCAACCAGCTCTAATACCCCGCCGATGGAGCGCATGCCGTAGGCAATCCCGCCTGGACCGCAGGTTTCCTGACCCAGTACACCGTGGCGCAGTGGGATTTTCTCGTCTTTTTCACGCATCGGGTACTTACCCACACGGATGTGCGCCATCACGAAGTCCACATCGGTAAAGGCTTCTTTCGGATCGGTGGTATAGCTGAACTCGATTTCAGGAGCCTGCTCTTTGAGGATGACTTTGCACGCTTCTGCAATCGTTTCCTGGCGTGCGCCATCGTTGTCATAGAACTTCAGGGCGCGCAGCGGGAAGCGGTGCTGGTTTGCCAGTAACATCAATACGATACCAGGAGTGAATGTGCTGCCGCCACCGGCTACAACTACAGAGAATTTTTTCATGATACTGCCTCCGTCATGGATTTAAGTTCGGTCAAAGAAGTGTCTTTCATCAGGGTTTCAAGTTGGTCTCGGACTTGCGGGACATGCAGGCCCACAATCACCTGAATACCGTTGCCGCGTCGCACCACACCGTGGGCTCCCAGCGCTTTGAAAATGTCGTCGCTTTGCGTCTGCGCCATATCCGCAAGGGTGATGCGTAAGCGAGTCGCACAGTTATTGACGCTAAGAATGTTGCCAGTACCGCCCAGCGCTTCGAGGATGCCAGCAGCCTGGCCTTGTTTGGTTTCTTTGGTTGCCGCAGCCGTTGTCTGACTGCGGGACGCCTGGTAATCCGCTTTGCTGTACAGCTTGATCTCACTCTCTTCACGGCCTGGCGTTTTCAGGTTGAAGCGCAAGATTAGGGTGCGGAACACCACAAAGTAGATGCCGGTGAAGGCCAGACCGATACCAATCTGGATAAACATCATCGACGCGTGGTTGTGGAACATCGGTATCCAGTTTTGCGGCAGGAACTGGTCGAGAAGCCCGCCACCCATGTTGCCCACCACGCCACACATGTACATCACGGTCGCCATCGTTGCGGCGAGGAATGCATGGACGGCAAATAAAACCGGCGAGATAAACAGGAAGGTAAATTCAAGCGGTTCGGTAATGCCCACCAGCATCGCGGTGAGTGTTGCGGGTATCAGCAAGCCTGCGACTTTCACGCGGTTTTCAGGAGCAGAAGTGGCGTACAGCGCGAGAGCAATCCCGAGGCAACCAAATATCTTGGAGTTACCGTGCAGCGCAAATCCGCCTTCCGGGAACAGGGTTTTCAGCGGCAGCGTGCTTTGGCTGAACTCCTGTAAATGCTGCGCCCAGTAAACCTGAATGCCCCCTTCCACGACCGCCGGGCCAAAGATAAACGGACCGTAGATAAAGTGATGCAGGCCGGTTGGAATCAGAATGCGTTCCAGGAACGTATACACCCAGACGCCAAGCGAACCGGCGCTGCGCAAGAATTCCTGGAGGGATTCAATGCCCATTTGCACTTTTGGCCAACCAAACAGGGTAAACCAGGCGCAAGGGATCATGGCGAAGAAGGCGACAATCACGACAAATGAACTGCCCTGGAAGATACCGAGAAAGACAGGGAGTTGTTTTTCGAAATAGCGGTTGTGGATAGCCGTGACAAACCCGGAGATAACAATCGCGCCGATGATGCTGGTATCAAGCGTTTTGATCCCGGCAATCATGGTTAGCCCGGATCCCGCCACCGGATCGGCGTTGAAATCGACACCGAAATAATGGCCCCAGGTCATCCCCATGGCGTTGATGAAGTAGTTCCAGGTCATAAAGCTCACCAGCACCGCTAAGCAAGCACGGCCCTGCGCTTGCTTAGCGAGGCCAATCGGTAAGCCGACGGCAAAAATCAGCGGCATATTACGGAATACCGTCCAGCCACCTTCTTCAATAATGTGAACAATTTGCGCGAATAAATTATCGGGTGCGGTGAGCGCTTCACCGACGAACATCGGATTGCGCAGCATGATGGCGATACCGACGACAATCCCGGCGAACGGAAACAACAAAACCGGGGTAAACATTGCACCACCAAAACGTTGTATTTGACTGAGCATTTTTAAATCCTCACGTAACAACCTGTAGGGTAAATGGCCTTATTTTTTAACGCTGGCCTGAGACTGAGAGTAGGGAGACGCAGGTGACTTATCGTTGCCCGTCGCACCGATTCGTGATCGCTTTCATAGTTTTTATTTGGTGTAAGTTGTCTACTTTTTGATTAATAACTAGACACAGTGATTTTTCCTTTCTAATTCATTAGGTGAATGCGAAATTAAAATCATTTAAATCAAATAATTGATTAATGGAACGAGGGTTTATTAAGCCCAGCGCGAAGTCATTAAGAGGTCTACAGGTGATCTACAAATCTATCGCTGACAGGTTACGCATCCGGCTTAATTCAGCGGATTACAATATTGGCAGCCCATTGCCTTCTGAAAAGCGTCTGGCGAGCGAGTTCGGCGTATCAAGAATGACTTTACGCAAGGCTATAGATTTACTGGTGAGCTGGGGGTTAGTTGTGCGCCGCCACGGCAGCGGCACCTACGTGGCGAATAAAGACGTTCACCACGAAACCAGCAACCTGACGGGTTTTATTGAGGTGATGCGCAACCAGGGCAAAGAGGTGGTGAGTAATGTGCTGGAGTTTCTGATAATGCCCGCACCGCCCGCCATCGCCAGTCAGTTGCGCATTAATATTGATGAACGGATCTATTTCTCGCGCCGGGTGCGCTCGGTAGATGGCAAACCGCTGATGGTAGAAGACAGCTATATGCCGTTGAAATTATTCCGTAATTTGTCCATCGCACATCTGGAAGGTTCAAAATTCAGTTATATCGAGGATGAGTGCCACATTATCGTGTGCGGTAACTATGAAAGCCTGACGCCAGTATTAGCAGACAAGAAGATGGCGAAATTGCTCAACATTGATGAGCTAACTCCCATTCTGCGTATCACATCGCTGTCATATAGCGACAGCGGTGACTATGTGAATTATTCCGTAATGTTCCGCAATGCCAGCGAATACCAGGTGGATTACCATTTACGCCGGGTACACCTGTAAGCGCTGGCATTCATCGTCATTACATCCAGAACAGCACGGCCAGAAGCTGCGGCGTGATAATGCGCAGGAACATCACCAACGGATAAACCGTGGCGTAAGAAAGTGCTGCGGCACCACTGGTCGCGTGCAAACCGTTTGCGAAGGCCAGAGCGGGCGGATCGGTCATCGAACCGGCCAGCATGCCGCACAGCGTCAGGTAATTCATTTTGGCGAGGAGCCGGGCAACCAACGCCGTGACCAGTAGCGGAATTCCGGTAATCAGAATGCCGTAGCCAATCCAGCTCACACCGTCACCATGCAGCAAGGTGCCGATAAAATCACCGCCAGATTTTAAACCGACGACCGCCAGAAACAGCACAATCCCCAATTCCCGCAGCGCCAGATTCGCACTCGGTGGCATAAACCAATACAGCTTGCCGATGCTACCGATTCTCCCCAGGATAATTGCCATAATCAGCGGCCCGCCCGCTAATCCGAGACGCAGTGCAACCGGGAAGCCCGGAATAAACAGCGGGATAGATCCGAGCAGCACGCCAAGCCCAATACCGATAAACACCGGCAGCATTTGCACCTGCTGGAGTTTTTGCTGCGCGTTCCCCACCTCTGCCGCCACCGCCTCTATGGATTCCGGACGGCCCACCAGATTGAGGATATCGCCAAATTGCAGGCTGGCATTGCTGCTGGCAACCAGCTCGACGCCCGCACGATTCAGGCGTGAAATCACCACGTCATACTTTTGTTTTAAATGCAGGTCGCGGATTTTCTTGCCGAGCACTTTCTCGTTCGTCACCACCACGCGCTCCACACGTAAATCAGTGCCACGTGTGGAAAGTGAGGTATCCACCTGCTGGCCAATCACCAGCAATGCGGAGTGCAGATCTTTTTCCTGGCCGACCAGGTGCAATAAATCTCCGGTTTGAATAACAGTGCCAGGCGCTGGCACCATCAGCAATTCACCGCGTTTCAGGCGCGAGCAGATAATGGTGTCGCTATTGAGTACCGGAACATCCTGAATCGGTAATCCGTTGAGATTCGGGTTGGCAACGCAGATATTCATCGTCTGGAGTTGTGCGTGATATTGCCCTGAGCTGCTATCAAAACGCTGCGCTTCTTGATCGACATTGATGCGAAAAGCCATACGAATGAGCCACATGGTGAGCAAAATTCCGCAAATGCCGAAGGGATAGGCCATCGCGTAGCTCATCCCCATTTTATCCACCAACTCCGCAGGTGTGCCGAGATCGGTCAGAATTTGCTGGCCCGCACCGAGTGCCGGAGTATTCGTTACCGCACCCGAGAAAATCCCAAGCACCACCGGTAACGGAACATCGAAAATTTTATAGATGAGTGCCGTAACCAGCGCGCCAATCACCACAATCAGCAATGCAAAGAGATTAAGGCGCAGGCCGGAAACCCGTAATGACGAGAAGAAACCTGGCCCCACTTGAATGCCGATGGTGTAAACGAAAAGAATCAGGCCAAATTCTTGAATGAAATGAAGCATATCGCCATTCAGGTTGACTCCCGCCTGATTGATAAAATGGCCGACGATAATCCCGCCGAACAACACACCTCCGATGCCAAACCCAACGCCGCGAATTTTGATGTTACCAATCCACAAGCCCACGACTGCGACCAATGCCAACATACTGACGGTTAACGCTATTCCACTCATTTAAGAATTCCCTGTGAATAACATTATTGTTAACAAGGATTCTGGCAGAGAGGCAGGGGAGTTAATGGGGTGCAGAGCACAAAAAAGGCCCCATAAAATGG
>Ga0160437_1000314_pt1 | contig 26633 bp, 27 predicted proteins | sample HID1975I_E0MG_FD_108227 | JGI IMG/M metagenome (GOLD analysis project Ga0160437, IMG submission 108227) | Enriched soil microbial communities from UW Madison campus, WI, USA - HID1975I_E0 MG | ecosystem: Environmental > Terrestrial > Soil > Unclassified | place: USA: Madison, Wisconsin... | reverse complement strand
CGCCAAGCTTACTAATCGCCGGCTCAAACGCGGCGTCTTCCATTCGCTCGTCGACCTTCAGGCCGCCATCAACCGCTTCCTGGCCGAGCACAATGAAAGCCCAAAACCCTTCGTCTGGACCGCCGATCCTGACAAAATCATCGCCGCCGTCAGGCGCGGGCACCAAACGTTAGATTCCAATCACTAGGCTCAGGCCATATCGGAAAGACGCTGGCCTTGAAGCTCGCGGGAACCGGGCACGACGTGAAGGTCGCAAACTCGCGCGGACCTGACACGATCGACGCCGCTGCGCTGTCCACCGGCGCGCGCGCTGTCAGGAGGGAGGAGGTCGTCAACGACGTGGAAGTCCTGATCCTGTCGATCCCCTTCGCCGCGATCCCGGCGCTCACCCCCCTGCTTGGCGACTTGCCTGTTGAAACGGTCGTGATCGATACGTCCAACTACATTGCAGCGCGGGACGACAGAATCGAGGCGATCGAGAACGGCAAGACGGATAGCGTCTGGGTGACCGAACAACTGGGCCGACCCATCGCGAAAGCCTGGAACTCGATCTACTCGGTGACGCTGCAAGAAATGGGCCTCCCCGCGGGTCACCCGGATCGCATCGCCGCCCCGATCGCGGCAGATCGTGCCCGTGATCGCGAGGTGACGATGGCGCTCGTCGAGGAGACGGGCTTCGATGCTTTCGACACCGGCCCGATCGCCGAGTCCTGCGGCAGCAGTGCGGCTCGCCTCCCTATTGCACCGAGATCACGCTGGCCGAGTTGCCGGAGGCATTGGCAGCGGCCGATCTGGCAAGATCGCGCAGACGGACCGACCTGGCCTTCCAGGTCTATGGCGAGCGGTTCACCCTTGGTCAGAACCCCGGCCGGGATTTCATTGTTCAGCTTTCCCGACTACTGAACTCACCTTGAAAGGCGCTCATTCGGAGAACCGACCAAGCGAGGACGACGACGACGACGATCAACGTGCGTCTAGCGACAAGTGCACCTCAGGCGCAGGCTAAAGGACTGTTGCCCTTGAACCGGGGATCATCGGAATGACCGCTTCTGGGTAAAGCCGCACTCAAATGCGTGTGACTTGAAAGACCGGAAGTCCCACCTGCCGACCAAAGCCTTGATCGCTTTTCTTAATCAGAACGCTGGGTGACGAGAACCACATGATTTCCGGCAGGCCTCAGCCCAAACCAAGCGACGCGACCACATGTCCTCGTGACATGCGCGACAAACCCTGTCGGATTGCCCGATTGTGCGGAAACCCAAATTGTGGGGTTTTCCGTCACCGCCATTGTTAGCGCATATCGGGTTCCGTTCTATGCTAAACCCCTTTGAGGTTCCTGCGACGGAAATGCGGACTTATGACCGCTTCTGAGAAATAAAAATCCGTCGTTGAATGGCGACAATGGGCACTGACCCGCCCCACCAGCAAAAGAAAGCGAACAGGCGGCAACCAGAATCGTCAAAGCGACCACCCAAGGTCTCAAATGGGGCTGAGCTGACCGGTCGCCTGCCAACGTGGGGAAGACCGTTTTCGGCGTGAGCGGACATTGCAGCGCCCGCATCGGAACGACAAGGGTTTCTCGCCTGCCGCCGGAGGCTCGTGGGACAATGCAGCCATTCGTTCGCACCGTTCAGAGGGACTTTTTCGGCAAAAGCTGACCTTTGCGCATATTACAGTGCAAGATCGCACAATAAGCAGCCTTGCCGGGGCATCGCGGCGGCGGGGTAGGTAAATAGCCCGTTCGGCTGACACATTACTGTAATACGGCCGCCCTAATCGCCCCTTCAAATAATCAGGGGTCGAAACATCACACGCTTGTTTTACTGCTCTATCAGCCTCGCCGCGCTGGCAGCGGCGGGGTCTGCCCATGCGCAGTCCGCGGCAGACGCAGCCTCCGATGAAGGCAACGAGATCGTCGTCTCCGGCCAGCGCGCGCAGCAGCAGCGCTCCATCGATGCCAAGCGCGCCTCGCTCGGCCTCGTCGATGTGACGGCATCGGACGACATCGGCCAGCTGCCCGACAAGAACGTCGCTGAGGCGGTCGAGCGCCTGCCCGGCGTCGGCGTCCAGTACGACCAGGGCGAAGGCCGCTACGTCGCGGTGCGCGGCGTGCCCTCTTCTCTTAACGGCTATACGCTGAACGGTTTCGAGATCGGCAACCCGGACGGTAACACCCGCGCCCTGCCGCTCGACATCGTCTCGGGCCAGCTGCTCAACCGGGTCGAGGTCGCCAAGGTCAAGACCGCCGACCTCACTGGTCAGGGCATCGGCGCCACAGTCAACCTCGTCACCCAAACCGCATTCGACTTCGACCGCCCCTTCGTGGTCCAGGCCAATGCGCAGGTCGGCTACCAGGAGCTGCGGAAGGGCAGCCAGCCCGTTAAGGGCGACATCACGGTAGGCGGCCGCTTTGGGGCGGATGAGCAGTTCGGCATCCTGCTGGGCGCCAGCTATTCCGACCGCACCTATACCAGCTATGGCATCTACCCCGACGACTGGGCACCTGACGAGAACGCCGCGCGCGGGGCCGTGCCGATCAACCTCAAGTACACCGACTATCGCCTCAAGCGCGAGCGCCTCGGCGCGGCCGGCTCGCTCGACTGGCGCAGCGGCGGCACCGAGCTTTACGTGCGCGGCGTCTATTCGAAATTCACCGAGGACGAGTACCGCCAGCGCCTGCGCCTCGATTTCTCGAACATCGCGTGGGACGCGAACGGCCAGACAGGCCTCGCCTCGACCAGCGAGCAGCGCTCGGACCTGCGCACCGAGTACAAGGAAAAGTCGGTCCTCTCGTTCATGGCGGGCGGCAGCACCGAGTTCGCCGACAATTGGAAGCTCGACTTCGGCGCCGCGCATACGCGCAACGAGGTGATCGAGCCGAATGAGCTGTGGCAGTTCCGCGGCAACCCCGGCGCAGTGGCGGTCGAGTTCACCGACAAGCTCTTCACCGCGGTGCCGACCGCCGGCCACCTCTCCCCCTCTGGCATGGGCTTCCGCCAGTACTCCGCTCAGGACGAATACGGCCTCGAGAAGACCTGGCAGGCCCGCGCCGACCTTACCGGCAAGCTGCCCTCGATCGGCGAGAACAGCTTCGTGAAGCTGGGCGCCAATGCTCGCTGGACCGACAAGCGCTTCGACAGCTCGAACATGGTTTACGGCCGGGGCACCGCCGCCAACCGCTTCACCCTCGCGGGCCTTTCCGGCGATAGCGTGAACGTCGATCTCGGCAACGGCCACGAGTACTTCCTCAGCCCCGCGATCGACGAAGACCTGATCCGCGCCTACACCGAAGGCAAGCAGGGCGGCCCGCAGTTCGTGCTCGACACCGCCACCTCGCTCGCCAATGACACGCTGGGAGACTTCTTGCTCGATGAGAACGTTTTCGCTGGCTACGGCATGGTCAACCTGGAGTTCGGGTCCATTGCGGTCACCGGCGGCCTGCGCGTCGAGCGCACCGAGCTGGGCATCACCGGCTACCTCCTCGAAGGCGACACCGTCACTCCCTCCAGCGCCGACCGCAGCTACACCGACTGGCTGCCGAGCCTGATCGTGCGTGTCACGCCTAGCGACGACACCGTGTTCCGCGTCGCCTATTCGCGCAGCGTCGGGCGTCCGCAGTATGCCGACCTCTCGCCCGGCGGCGAAGTCTCGTCCGAGGGCGACGGCGAGCTGAACGTCAGCACCGGCAACCCGGCGCTCAAGCCCTACGTCGCCGACGCGCTGGACATGACGGCGGAGTGGTACTTCGCCTCCGGCGGCATCCTGAGCGTAGGCGCCTTCGCCAAGTTCATCCGCAACCCGATTTTCACGCAGAGCTACACCATCAATGGCGGCAGCTTCGGCGGGGTGGACTACGACCGCATCAACTTCAGCCAGACCCAGAACGCCGAGAAGGGCGACATCATCGGCCTGGAGGCATCGTACCAGCAGCAGTTCACGTTCCTGCCGGGCCTGCTTTCGGGCCTCGGTGTGAACCTCAACCTGACGCTGATCGACGCCAGCCTGCGCCTGCCGGACGGCGGCAGCATCGGCTTCCCCGAACAATCGAAGCTGCTGTGGGGTGCGCAGCTGTTCTACCAGAAGGGCCCGGTCGAGGCGTCGGTCGCCTACCACCACACCGGCCGCGCACTGATCGCGGCGGGGGACACGCGCCTGACGGATAACTTCAACGACGACCTGCGCCGCCTCGACGCCAAGATCGGCGTGGACCTGACGCGCAATTTCCGCGTCTTCGTGGAAGCCCAGAACCTGACCGACGAGCCCACCCGCCAGTACCAGGGCGGCGTGCGCGACTGGGTCTCGCAGAACGAGCGCTACGGCCGCACGTTCTACCTCGGCGGATCGATGAAGCTGTGATGATCGCCGCCCTGCTCCTGCTCGCCGCCGCGCCGGTCGCGGCTGCAAGCGACGCCGCTTCGCCGCCGCCCTCCCCGGTTGCACTGCGGATGAATGCCGCCGAGGCACACCAGGGCGCGGCGTCGGACGGCACTTACCTCTATGCGATCGATAACGACCGCATCGGCAAATACCGCATCGCCACCGGCGAGAAGGTGGCACAGTGGCAGGGCGAGCGGCGGCTGTACCCGCACATGAACAGTTGCACGGTGGTCGGCGCCGAACTTGTCTGCGCCGCGTCGAATTATCCGGCAGTGCCGCAGACCAGCGCGGTCGAGGTGTTCGACACCCGCACGCTGAAGCACGTCCGCAGCGTCAGCCTCGGTTTCGGGCCGGGCTCGCTGACGGTGATGGACCGCCATGACGGCAAGTGGTGGGCGGTCTTCGCCAACTACGAAGGCAAGGGCGGCGAGCCGGGGCGCGACTACCGCTATACCGCGCTGGTGCGCATGGACGACCAGTTCCGAGCCGAGGCCAGCTGGGCCTTCCCCGAGGCTGTACTGGCGCGCATGGCGCCCAAGAGCTGCTCGGGCCTCAGCTGGGGCGACGACGGGCTGATCTACGCCACCGGGCACGACCGATCGGAGGTCTACGCGTTAAGGTTGCCGGAAGCGAACTCGCGGCTCGAACTGGTGGATACCATCGGCCTAGCCACGCCGGGCCAGGCGATCGACTGGGACCCGAAGGAGAAGCGCCGCCTCTGGACTATCGGCCGCGGCGTAAGCGAAGTGGTAGCCAGCGAGATCCGTACGGTGCGGTGATGGCGGAGTTCATTCCTAGCGTGGAATGCTGCTGCATGAAACGGACTGTTTCGCCTAGCTAAGAAGTTGGAAAGCAAATTCATTGGGAGGGCTTGCAGTAGCAACTGTACAGGCCCGTATCGCATTGAAACGCGGGCATCAAAATGCCCAATTTCCCAGCGGCTCGGAAATCCGCAATGACAGATTCCGGCACAACCTGACATTCCCGCAGTAGCATCGGATCGGCGTAAGTTGGTCGACTGCCGCCGGAAGCGAACGCCGGATCGTGGGACATTCCTCCCCTTCAGGCCGGCTGCTGTGAACGACAGCTCCGGCCATGGCCGGTCATTATTGAAAGCATCCGTCCGCCTGCGCCGGTCGCAGGTGGAATGGCTCGGTGGCTCCTGGTAGGACAGGTGCAGGAGACGCCGGAAGGACTGAGGCTTTCGGGGATTACGTCGCACTTCCGGCTGTTTTCGCCGCCTCCATTATCCATTGAACGAATTTCTGGATGGTTTCCCCGCTCAGTCCGATCGGCTCTGGAAGCACAAGGCAGAATGTCTTCGAGATCGATTTCCCCGCCGGCCACGGTGCGGCCAACCGACCTTCCCGCAGCTCGGTTTCAACGTAGAGCTGCGGGACGAGCGCGACGCCAAGCCCGGCCAGCGCGGCTTCGATCAACATCCCATGTAGATCATACCGAGCGCCGATCGCTGGGTTCGTCAGACCGACACCGGTTTCCTGCGCATATAGCTGCCAAGCGTCGGGATTCTGCCGGCGATGCAGGCGTGGCAGCTCGTCCAGCCCGGCCCGCATATCGGTCGACCCAAGAAGCGCCGGATGGCAAACCGGAACCAGCACCTCGTTCATCAACCGGTGCGTCCGCATTCCTGCCCAGGCCGGATGCTCGAAATGAATCGCGGCGTCGAAGCCGCTTCCACCAAGAGCGAAAGGGTCCATTTTTTCCGCAAGATGCACCGTGATATTGGGGTGCATCTCCTGAAATCGCTTCAGGCGCGGGATCAGCCACCGCGTCGCGAATGTCGGGAGAATGGCGATGTCGAGGCTGGCGCCGTCGCTGGGCTGGCCCATCACATACTGACTATCGCGTTCCAGCCGGTCGAGCGTTTCGCCGACCTGCACCGCATAGCGCTCTCCATTCGGTAAAAGCCGAACGCGGTTTCCGATCCGCTCGAACAGCGTGACACCGAGAAAGGCTTCCAGACGAGCGATCTGGCGACTGATCGCGCCTTCTGTAAGCGCCAGTTCGTCGGCTGCCCGGGCAAAGCTCCCGTGCCGTGCCGCCGCCTCGAACGCCATGAGCGCTGAGTTGCTCGGGATCTTGCGACGCATGGGATGCTCCTGCCTGCTCGTGTTGCCCACCATGATCTTTCATCACTGAAGGGTGATCGAAAGACGTTATGGGGGCGATCTTGGTCTGCGTATCATGCCTGAATATCAACATGAAGGGGGGCCGAAGCTATAGAGCCTCGGTTAAACGTGCTCGATGATCTACACCGTGGAATGCAGCTTTGCCGATCCGGTCAGCGAAGCAGAATGGAACGACTTTTACAGTCTCGACAAGCTTCCCGCTCTCATATCGGTGAACGGTTTCCATACGTCCCAGCGTTTCAAGGCGCTGAGTTCCGGCTGCCCCGTCTATCTCGCCGCGCACTCGATCGATGGGCTCGATGTGTTGCTGGGCGACGAATATCGCGAAAAGGGCGGTGGTAATTTCGCCCGGTGGCAGCAGCACATCACCGACTGGCACCGGAATCTGTACGGCGGCCTCGATCGGGCGCCGGCTATCGGTGATGGCGAATATCTCGCTTTGAGCAACAGCGGCCCGGCGCCGCTGACGGCGCTGGGCCTGACGCCATGTGCGCTGCAAGCCGTCGCAATGGAGAAATATCCAGAACACCGCTGGCTCGCGAAGATAGCAGCCAGAGATGCTCCAAAGATGACGCCCGCGCCCAAAAGCGTCCACATTTACGCGCCGATGACGGCGCAATTGACGAGCGGCGACAATACGCCACCGCGACCATCCCGCTAGGGGCTGCGATCCATGCCGAACATCACCTTCTTTATCGTGGCCGAGAATATGCCTCGCGACGACGTGCTCGGGCAACTCACCAGCACGTGTACCGAACTCTGCACCGGCACGCTGAAGCCCGCGCTCGCCAATGTCCACATCATCTATGTCGCGGTTCAGCAAGGCCGGGGCCACCCAGTCTTTGCCGAAATCCAGTATCGCCTGGAGCCATTCCGTACGGCCGAAGTGATGAGCGAGTTCATGGAGAAACTCGATATCGCCATTGCCCGTGAGACACGTCTTACGGCCCGTATTCGATGCTTTGGCTATGCGGCACAAAGCATTTTCGCCCGCAATTGATCCGCTGTCCGGAGCTCAACGATGTCGCAAAATCCTTTCCCCAGTCGCGCGATCGGCGACCTGACGGTCACCGCCATCACTGATGGCTATCTCAATGCCAGTCTGGACCTGCTCTCGAATATCGATCCCGCCGATGCCTCGAACATCCAAGGCCGAGCGGGCGCGGAGGATCCGTCGGCGATCCACATCAACTGCTACCTGGTGCGTGGCGGCGGGCGCTCGATCCTGATCGACTCCGGCGCGGGTGGATACAAGCAGTGGGGCGGTCGCTTGAAACCCAACTTGCTCCTGGCTGGCGTAGAACCCGCCGACATCGATACGATCCTTCTGACGCATGCCCATCCGGACCACATCGGCGGATTGCTGGACTCATCCGGAGAGATCGCATTCCCGAGCGCGGAGCTTGTCGTCCACCAGCGGGAAGTGTCACTCTGGGAAGATGACGGCAATCTCAGTCGCGCAAGCGAACGGGCCCGCGGCAATTTCGCGTTCGCGCGTCGGGCGTTCGAGGCCTATCGCGACCGCCTTCGCACGTTCGAGGCAGGCGAGGTGGCGCCCGGGCTGACGGCGATGATGCTGCCGGGGCACACCGCAGGGCATTCCGGCTATCGTGTCGAATCCGACAATCAGAGCCTGCTGATCTGGGGGGACATTGTCCATTTTCCGGAGATCCAGATCACGCGGCCAGACGTGTCGATCGCTTTCGATCAGGATCCGCTCCTCGCGGCCGATACGAGGGCCAGGCTTTTGGACCTCGTCAGTGGCGAGCAGCTTCTTATTGCCGGCATGCACCTGAGCGACCTTGGCTTCGCACGCATCATGCGGACGGGACGCAGCTATGCGATCGGCTATGAGAAGTGAGCAGCGACATGACGGCGAGACGGGCTGTTTGCCGCAGATAGTTCCGTCGCCCAGTTGAGCGGCCGCGACCAATTCGCCGCGTCTGGACAGGGCGTTACTCCACCAGGGATTCGCCCATGGACTATGTAAAGCTTGGCACGACGGGTCTCGACGTCTCGCGCCTCTGCCTCGGCTGCATGACCTTCGGCGATCCCGATGCCGGCGTCCACAGCTGGACGCTCGACGAGGCGGCCAGCCGCCCGATCATCCGGCGCGCGATCGACCTCGGGATCAACTTTTTCGACACCGCCAACAGCTATTCTGCGGGCACGTCGGAGGTGATCGTCGGCAAGCTGCTCAAAGAGCTTGGCCGTCGCGAGGAACTGGTCATCGCGACGAAGGTCTTTTTCCCGGAACGGATGACCGACGGCGGCGCGGCACCCAATCGCCAAGGGCTGTCCCGCAAAACGATCATGACCGAGATCGACTCCAGCCTGACGCGGCTGGGCACGGATTATGTGGATCTCTACCAGATCCATCGGTGGGACTATAACACACCGATCGAAGAAACGATGGAGGCTCTCCACGACGTCGTGAAGGCAGGAAAGGCGCGCTATATCGGCGCCTCGTCGATGGCCGCCTGGCAGTTCGCCAAGGCGCAGGAGGCCGCGAGGAGTCATTGGCTGGACCTGTTTTGTCACCATGCAGAACTATATGAATCTGCTCTACCGCGAGGAAGAGCGGGAGATGATCCCACTGTGCCGCGACCAGGGCGTGGCGCTGATGGCGCGAGGCCGGTTAGCCCGCCCCGCCGGCGAAAGCACCAAGCGCAGCGAGACCGATGTGTTCGGTAAGTCGCTCTGTGTGCCGACCGAAGGCGTGGACGCTGCGGTCATTGGGGCAGTCGAGAATGTCGCAAGGACGCGTGGCGTATCGATGGCGCAGGTGGCGCTCGGCTGGGTACTGGCCAAGGCGGGCGTTTCGGCACCGATCATCGGTGCAGCCAGTCCAGGCCATGTCGACGATGCGGTTGCCGCGCTGGCGGTCAAGCTAACAGCCGCGGAGATCACCGCAATGGAAAATCTATATGTGCCGCACCCAGTCACGAGCTTCGGATGACTATTTAACGCCCAAGCCGCAATTGACAGGAGGCACTCGCGATTTGCGGATCGAGAGACGCCCTCGTTGACCGAGATTAGCTTGCGCCGTCGATGACACGCCAGCCCGCCAATGTCATCCTGGCTTCGTCGTGACAGGCTGCTCGGACGCACAGGATCGCCGATCTGGAATGACAATGTCGCGAACGCCACGGCACGGCACCTACACCGGCATTCCGCTGTGAACGGCATGGGCAGGATCGCGCCTTCAGCGGATCGGCGGCTGTTACTCCAGAAGCAGTCATCGGCCCTTGCTGGACGAACGACCGGGGTTGGTCGCAAGCGGCCAGAACCTGACGCATTTTTCGGAGCGTGGTATGTCAATGGCAGCCTAGCCCAAATTGGGCCAGTCCGGCCAATCGTACACAATTCCTCTTCACCTCAAGATCGTCGCTGCCTTTCCATCCAGATCGAAATCTCGAAATCACTCCACCGGGAGGCGTAGTTCGTCGGCTTGTAAGGTCGCGGAAACGTGCCCTCTTGGATCAGCTTGTAGATGCTGGTTCGGCCCAAACCGATTCGGGCCTCTACCTCCTGAATTTTGAGAAAGCGATCGCCAGTTGCGTTCGTCATGATCGCCCTCCTGCGTCGAGTGAGCTTCGCGCCTTTGCAAAGGCGCGATCGCTAGTGAGAAATGCGGCGAGGATCGCTGGAATTAGCGTCGCGACCGACTCTTCGCGCCCATAGGTCGATGCATAAATTCGAGCATAGTCACGTAGCGCCGCGTCCAATTCTGGCATGATGTGTATTGCGTGCTTGATCGGTTTGCGATCAGGCAGCGGCGCGAGCTTGATTTCCGCCATCGACTTTACTCCTGCTGGCGCCATGGCGCGAGAACGAGGTCACGATGCACGACAAGGCGGATCGATGCGCCCGGCCTTATCGTGATTGTCGGCTGGACTTGCAGGCTTCGCGAAACCAGCTGGTCCCCTGCCCGCGACACGCTTTGCTGGGTCGATTGCCGGATCGCCTGAGCAAAATCGCTTTCATCCGTGAAGGTCAGCTCGGTTCCCACACCTAGCAGTGTCGAGATCGCCGCGCCTTTGATTACCTGCCATGCATGTGCATCGACCTGATCCGCTAGGCCGGCATATCCAGACATGTCAGTGGCAGGCACATTGTCGAGACGGATCGAGCTGCCGTCCGGCATGACTATCCGCTGCCACACGACCAGCGCCCTCTTCTGACCAAAAGCCACGAGGCTGTCATAGCTGCCAATGAGACGCGCGCCTTGCGGGATAAGCAAGGTTCTCCCCGTCGCGCTGTCAAACACCTGCTGTGTTACTTGCGCGATGACAAGGCCGGGCAAATCCGAGCGCAGGCCGGTGATCAGACTTCCGGCGATCACGCTTCCCGCCGAGAGCATATTGGCCGATGCGGCAGGCGTAAGCGCATGCGGCTCGACCTCGCCGGTGCTATCCTTGGCGGCAACAAAGTCAGCCTTGCGCTGCTGGGCATTGGGATCGGCCGTGAAATCGATAGCCAGCTTGCCATCGGATTGGCTCGCAGGCTGGGTACCTTGGACCGAGGCGGCTTCCGGCGCGTCCGATACGGCGGCGACCTTCGCGATCGCGAAGAATAGCCCTGACTGTCGCGCCGATTTCCTTTCCTCGTCGGCGCGGTCTGGTTCAGGCTGCGGTCTTGCCGCTTCCGAACCGGCCAGGATGGTCGAAGCTGACGTAACGCCTTCACCCTGCTTTTCAATGATGGCTCGTCCCAGGTCGCCGGGCAGCGGCGGCCCGAGTTTCGGAACCTTGTCATAGCTGTCGGGAAGGGCGCTGATCGCTTCGGTCGGAGCCTTCGTTAGGTTGGCGCCGTTGTCGCTGCCGCCCGCGAGGTGGAGATCGATCGGACCAAGCGCGTACCAGGCGGTTCCAGCGATGATGAGCGCGAGCGTACCGGCCATACCAACGATCACTTCCCGCTTGAAACGGATCGCGCGGGGCGGCCGTGACCTCAGCGCCAGTGTCTCCGGGTCGACCTTTGCCGGTAACGGTACGTCCGCAACCAGTGTCTGCTGCCGAGCGCCGCCGGTTTCCGCCGCTTCTGAGGTTGCAGCGGGTTGAGGGTGGCCCGCGTCGTTGTCTGCATCGCCGCTCATCGGCCCCTCCCCTGCAACGTGCCTTCTGTCACGCGCTGAATGCGGACGATCTGCTGGTTCTTCGTCCCGAGCCGCAACTCGGCGGCGCTGAAGATCCGGTCGACGACATAGTAGCGACCCGACAGCCGGTAGTTCACAAGCTGTGCTGCGCCCTTTTCATCGAGAAGGAAAAGCGGCGGTGCCTCGTCAAGCACGATGCTGGCAGGCAGCTGGATGAAGGTCTGGCGTCCATCGTCGAATGCGCGAAGCGGCCGCCAGGTTGGCTTGTCGCCGGATATCTCGTAACTGAAATTGAGGCTTTCGGCAGACAGCCCAGCAGCGATCGGCTTCGCGGCTTCGGCTGCGACCACCGCCCGCTTGATCGCGACCAGTTCGTCCGCCGGGTAGGTCCACGAAAGCGCCGACATCGCGATTTCGCCGCTGCTGGATAGTGCCAGATGATAGCTGCGCCGATCGGTCGTGATGACGAGGTTGGTCGAAAGCCCGGGTGAATAGGGTTTGACGAGGACGTGGGCGCGCTTGGTGTCGCCCTGCCCGCTCGTGGTGTCGCCGATCACCCAGCGCGCGGTATCGCCGCTTGCCACGGCCACAAGATTCTCGCCGGGCTGAAGGGCGATGTCCGTCACCCGGTCAGGCGCCGTCATCACATGATAAATCGCACCTTCGGAAAAGGCCTGAAGCTGGACTGCCTGGACGAAACGACTCGCCTGCGGTTCGACGGTCGCAGCCCGATTGGCGCGCTCGACGACAGCGACACGCGAGAGCGGCGGAGCGGCCGCGATCACGGGGTGGCTACAGATAGGCAGCGAGAGAGCGCCCGCCGCAATAGCGAGCCGGGGCAATTGCACATTCATGGCACGATCTCCGATCCAGATGGGGAGGCGATTTCAGGGGATGGCCCCGAAAGCTGTGGCGATTCGGCTTTAACTGGGCCGGGGACTGCAGCCTCGAGTTCCCGGCTCCAGTCGATGGCGTCGACATAGATGCCGAGAGGATTACGCCGCAAAACGTCGGCGCTGCGCGGCGCCCGGGTGAGGATCGTCAGGATGGCGGTCCAATGGCTGCTGCCGGCCTTGCTGCCGCGCTCGTAGGCCGTCTCGATCCACTTGACCTGAAACGACTGATCGGAGGCGCGGACGACGCTGGTCACCTGGACAGAGATGCTGCGCTGCCCGAGGTTTGCGAATGGATCGGCCTCACGGGCATAGCCGTCGAGAAACCGGGCGCCGCGTTGACTGGCGAAGTCGTAGGCGGAAAGCCAGTCGCGGCGCATCAGCACCGGATCAAGCGACACTCCGCGCACGCATTCGATAAATCGGGCCAGATGCCAAGCGATCTGCGGATCGGTGGGCGTGACAGAGACATCCGCCTTGTTCACCGCCCTCGCCTCGCCCAGCCTGTCGACTTCGACCACATAGGGGACGACCCGGCTTTGCAAGGACTGCCAGACCAGAGCCGACCCCATCGCTCCGGCCATGCCGAGAGTTCCGAAGGCCATGAGCCGCCAGTTGCGGGCCTGGACGCGGGCGGAGCCTATCCGCTCGTCCCAGACCTGCCCCGCCCGCTGGAAAGGCGTTTCGGCCTCGAGAGTTCGTCCGTAACGCTGGACGGCGCGCTTGAAGATCATCGATCAGTCCTCCTTTTCCTTGATGTCGGGGTTGGCGGCGGCACCGCCGCGCTCACCGTCCTTGAGGGTGTGCAGCGCGATCTGACGGTGATGACGTGCGTTTTGCTGGCGGCGAAGATCGCGCGCCCAGCCCGGAGCGGAATTGACGGCAGGGCCTCTGGCGGCTTCCGAGGCGCTATCGGCGCCTTGCGGGCCTTCAAATCCAGCCCGCGCCGCCGAGCGACCGCGTTCGGCCGCCTCGCCAATACCGAAAGCCTGGCTCGCCTTTTGACGCGCGGCGCCGCCGGCGGCCTTCGCCATGCCGCCGAGGCCGGCGCCGACGCTCTGCGAGCCGGCAGCAGACTGGCCCATGCTCCACGATGTCGACGCGGCCGCGCCCATGCTGGTGCCGGCGCGAACCGCGCCAAGCGCAGCGCCGCCGACCAGTTTGGCGGCACCGGCAGCACCGCCCGCCCCCATGGCAATGATGCCAGCTGCGCCGACGCCGGTGCCGAGGGCGGCGCCCGCGCCGAGCTGCGGTGCGCCGGCCACAAGACCTGATGCGATCGACGGCCCGAAGATGCCAAGGCCGAACAGCGCAAGGCTGGCCAGGACCAGGCTGAGGGTCTGCCCGATGTCGGGCTCCTGGCCCTGGAGCGCCGAGGTGAACTCGTCGAAGAAGTTTGAGCCGATCCCGACGATCACCGCCAGGACCATGACCTTGATTCCGGAGCTGACCACGTTGCCGAGCACGCGCTCGGCCAGGAAGGCTGTCCGGTTCCACAGCGCGAACGGGACCAGGATAAAACCTGCGAGGCTCGTAAGCTTGAACTCGAGGATCGTGACGAAGATCTGCACCGCGAGGATGAAGAAGGCGAGGATCACCAGCAGCCAAGCGAGCAGCAGGATCACGATGGTAAGGAAATTGTCGAAGAAGGTCGTGAAGCCCATAAGGTCCTTCACCTGTTCGAGCAGCGGCCAGGCCGCCGCGAAGCCTGTGCCCGCGAGCCGCCCTGGCTTGAGCAGATCGGCCGCTGTGAGCACGCTTCCGCCGGCCGTAAGCCCGGCCTGCGCCAAGGAGCGGAACACGATGTCGCCGAGCGCCGAAAAATTGCCGATGATGAAGGCGAAGGCGCCGACATAGAGGACCTTGCGAATGAAACGCCCGAGAATGTTGTCCTCGCCGCCCATGGTCCAGAACAGGCCCGCGAGCGTCATGTCGATGCCGATCAGCGTAGCCGTCAGAAAGTGGACGTCCCCTCCCAGCAGTCCGAAGCCGCTGTCGATGTAGGCGATGAAGCTGGTCATGAAGCGGTCGATGACATTCAGATCATTCATGGCGCTGCACTTTCCAATCGGGTGCCAAACAACGGGGACGACGGTGTCGCGGGACGCGGCCAGGGGCGCGGAAAACCGCGTCCCGCAACGCGGCGACGGGAGAGGCATGAACGTCGCCGCAAACGACGCTGAACCTGGAGCCGAAGGGGCCGGCTGTGCGCGGCTAGTTAGGCGTGTAGGCCGTCCCGCCGCCGAGGAACTTGGCCGTGGCCGCCTGCGCATCGCTAGTCGCCTGCGCGCGGTTGGCCCGCTCGAGCGCATCGGCTCGGTACTGGGCGGCGAGGAGCTGCTGGATCTGGAACTGCTGCTTGGCTGTCAGTGCGAGCAGCTGGTTGGTCGCCTGGCTCGCCTGGAGCGCGCCTTCGGCGCTCTGGCTCCGCTCGACCATCGCGGAGAGCGCGGAGGCATCGCTCTGGATATTCTCGACGACCTGCGCCTGCACCGTCATTGTATGTTGGTAGGCGGTCATCTCGGTGTCGAGCCGCGCCCTCGCGGCCGATACCTGGCTGCTCAGCCAGCGCAAACCGTTGCTGGTAGGATAGAGCTGGCGGAACTGCTGGTTCAAGGTCGAGACCTGAAACTGGATCCCCTGCGCCTGCCCCATCAGCACATCGATTTGCCTGAGCCTCTGCGTCAGCGCCTGAAGCTCGGGGAAGCCGATCGTCGTGAGGTTCTTGCCCTGGTTTAGCAGGCTTCGGGCCTCGTTTTGCAACGACTTGATCTGGTTGTTGACCTGCTGGAGCGTCCTTGCCGCCGTAAGCAGGTTCTGGCTGTAATTGGTCGGGTCGTAGACGACCAGCGCCCGCGCCGGTGTCGAGGGGAACGACATCGCCGCAAATGCGCCGCCAAGTGCGACGAGAGCCATGCATCCGGCGGCAAGCGAGGGACGGGAACGCAGTTTCACAATCATCGGCCTTCTCCTTTGCAAACAGGCTTTCAGAAGCGGATGGCCGCTGGGAACGTGGCCACGAGGTCGGAGGCCCAGGGGGCGTCGGAGCCGGCGAGAAAGCGGGACAGGAACTCGTCTCCGCCATGCTCGGCGATGAGGCGGTCGATTCGCTGCTGGGCAGCGGGTCCGGACGAGCCGCAGAGCGCCAGGGCAATCGGGCCGAGACCCAGTTCGAACAGACGATTTCCGCGGGCCGACTGGAGGTAGTAGTGATGCTTAGGGGTTGCCCGCGCGATGATCTCGATTTGCCGGTCGTTCAGCCCGAAGGCCTCGTAGGCTTCGCGGGATTGCGGCTCGATCGCGCGGTCGTTGGGGAGGAATATCCGCTGCGGGCAGCTTTCGATGATCGCCGGCGCAATCGAGCTCTGCGCCACATCGGCGAGGCTTTGCGTGGCGAAAAGGACCGAGACGTTCTTCTTGCGGAGCGTTTTCAGCCACTCGCGGATGCGCGCGGAGAAGATGGGATCGTCGAGGAGGCTCCAGGCCTCGTCGAGCACCATTAGGGTCGGACGGCCGTCGAAGCGCTGTTCAATGCGGTGGAAGAGGTAGGTCAGCACCGGCGCGACCAGTCCCGACCGCCCCATCAATGCCTCCGTCTCGAAGCACTGGACGTCTGCGTCTGCCAGGCGCTCCTCGGCAGCATCGAGCATGCCGCCAAACGTGCCCTCGAGCGTATAGGGCGCCAGCGCGGTGCGGAGGTTGTTCGACTGGAGCAGCAGTGACAGGCCCGTCAGCGTCCGCTCGTTTTCGGGAGCGCCGGCGAGGCTGGTGAGCGCCGACCAGACCTGATCGCGCATCTCTGGCGTCGGCAGGATCAGCAGGTGCGAGAGAAGATCGAGTATCCAGTCGGCGGCCCAACTGCGCTCAGTCGGATCATCGATACCCTTGAGCGGCTGGAAGCTGAGGCCGTTCAGGGCGTCAGTGCCGTGGCCCAGTGCGTTATGCGTTCCGCCCATCGCCAACACAGCGGCGCGCGCGGAAAGCCCCATGTCGAACATGATCACCCGCGAGCCGGGATAGCGGCGGAACTGACAGGCGATCAGCGAGAGCAACACCGATTTGCCGGCTCCGGTCGGGCCGACGACGAGCAGGTGCCCGACATCGCCGACGTGGGTGGAGAAGCGAAACGGCGTCGATCCCTGAGTCCGTGCGTGGAACAGCGGCGGGCCGCCAAGATGTGTGTTGCCAACATCCCCCGCCCAGACCGCTGGAAGCGGAATGAGATGGGCCAGGTTGAGCGAGTGGACCAGCGGTTGCCGGACATTGGCGTAGACTTGCCCCGGCAGCGACGAAAACCAGGCCTCGACGGCATTCACGCCTTCCCGGATGCATGTGAATCCGAGGCCGTTCACGACCCGCTCGACCGCACGAAGCTTTTCCGCGACCCGGGCGCGGTCCTCGTCGGCGACAGTGATGGTAGCCGTCAGATAGCCGAACGAGACGTGATCGCCGCCCAGCGCCTGCAATGCAATATCGGCATCGACCACCTTGTTGTCGGCGTCGCTGTCGACCAGTTGGGTCGGCTGGTTGTACATGACTTCGCGCAGCAGCGCGGTGATCGACTTGCGCTTGTTGAACCACTGGCGCCGCAGCTTGGTGAGGACCTTGGTAGCGTCCGCACGGTCCATCGCGATGAAACGGGTCATCCAGCGATAACCGAATCCCTGATGGTTGAGCGCGTCGAGCAGCCCAGGCCGGCTGACATTGGGGAAGCCCGGCAAAGTCAGCGTGCGAAGATGGAGCCGCCCCAGCTTCGGCTCGAGGCCACTGATAAACGCCGTGTCCGCCAAGAGGGCATCGAGGTAGACCGGCGTTTCGGGGACGGCGACATCGACCGCGCGGTCCGACACCGTGCCGTGCAAGTAGGAAAGCGTCTCGGTGCTGGAAAGCGCACGAACCTCAGGCATGAAACCCGCGAAGAGATCGAGGATACGGTCGGTTTCGGCGATAAATCCTGCCAGGGCTGCACGCCAGTCGCGTCCTCCCCCGGTCTCGCTGTCAGCCTCCGGGCGCTCGACCAGCGAACGACCAGCGGTATCGCTCGCATCAGCCGGGGGCAGCCAGAGCAAGGTTCCGGTGAAGACGCTCTCGAAATGGCCGCCTTCGGCTTCGAACGCGGCGCGTCGTTCCTCGTCAATCAGCCAGGACGCAGCTTCGGGAAAATCGCTACGCGGATAGCGCGAGATTTCCCGCCGATTGGCCTCGAAGAATATCGCCCAGCCAGAGCCGAGACGGCGCAGGACGTTGTTGGCCCGGGCGCAGGTGCCGACCAGTTCAGCCTCGGTCGAACTCTCAAGATCGGGTCCGCGAAAAGCGAAACTGCGCTGAAAACTGCCGTCCTTGTTAAGCGCTACCCCCGGGGCGACCAGCGCAGCCCACGGCAAGTGATCGGCAAGGCGGTCGAAGTGGGAGCGATATTCGGCAAGGTTCAGCATGCCAGGTATCCTTTTTGCCGGAGATGGCGGATCAGGACGTTTGCGAATTCGGGGTCTCGCCGGGCGGCGAAGACAGCCAGGCTGTGGCCGATCGCCCAGAGCGCGATGCCGACCGGCCATTGCTGGAGGCCGAGGCCCAGCGCGGCCGCCAGGGTCCCGTTCACGATCGCGATCCCGCGCGGAGCCCCGCCCATCAGGATGGGCTGGACGAGGCTAGCGTGGATCGGTGTTTCGAAGCCCTCGATATGGCTCACGAGATCAAGGCTCCCCCGCCGAAGCTGAAGAACGAGAGGAAGAACGACGAGGCGGCGAACGCGATCGAGAGCCCGAAGACGATCTGGATCAGCTTGCGAAAGCCGCCAGCGGTCTCGCCGAATGCCAGCGCGAGACCAGTGGTGATGATGATCAGCACCGCGACGATTTTGGCGACGGGGCCTTGGACCGACTCCAGCACTTTCTGCAGCGGATCCTCCCAAGGCATGCCCGAACCACTGGCAAGCACGGGCGAGGACACAGCCATTGCCACAGCAAGGACGAGGAGGCCGTTCAGATCGCGGCCTATAAGCTTCATGGAACGCATGGGTCTTCTCCTTCAGGTTGAGAGGCATTTAGGGTGGTGGGATTTCGGAAAGCGTCGGTGACGCGGTATTCGCCGCGTTCGTCGAGCCCGGCGACGCGCGCGATCGTCTCGATACGGCGCGCGGCGCCGCGCCCGGCAATGAAGACGACGAGATCGATAGCCTCGGCGATCAGCCGGCGCGGAACAGTGGTCACCGCCTCCTGCACCAGCCCGTCGATGCGGTAGAGCGCGGCGCGCGCATTGTTGGCATGGACCGTCGCGATCCCGCCGGGATGCCCGGTGTTCCACGCCTTCAGCATGTCGAGCGCTTCCGGCCCCCGCACTTCGCCGACGATTATCCGATCGGGACGAAGGCGCAGTGTCGAGCGGACGAGATCGCTCATAGACACTTTGCCCGCCCGCGTGCGGAGCGCGACGGTGTCGGCGGCAGGCGATTGCAGTTCTCGGGTGTCCTCGATAAGGATGACGCGCTCGTCGAGAATGGCCATTTCCGCAAGCAGCGCATTGGCGAGCGTGGTCTTGCCAGAGCTGGTACCGCCCGCGACCAGAATATTCGTGCGCTCCACGACCGCGCGAGATAGGAACTCAGCCTGCCCGGATGTCATGATCCCGTCGCGCACATAATCGGCCAGCGTATGGATCCGCGCCGCCGGCTTGCGGATCGAGAAGCATGGCGCGGTGGCGACGGGCGGCAGCAAGCCTTCGAAGCGCTCACCTGACCCGATCCGATGGGCTGGAAGCTCGGCCGAGACGATCGGCGCATCTGCGTGGACTTCGGCCCGGATATGCGAGGCCACGAGGCGGACGATGCGTTCGACCTGCGCGGGCTCGAAACGGATATCGGTGTCGACCCGCCCTTCCCCGAGCACATCGACCCGCAGCGCGCCGTCGGGGTTCACCATGATCTCGATGATGCGCGGGTCTTCGAGCGCGGCGCGAATGGCCGGTCCCATGGCCGTGCGCAACATCGCGCGGCGGCGCTCGGCCGAGACAGCGTCGGGTGCGTCGGTCATGCAAGTTCTCCCGGCCTGCGCTCGGGCAGCGTCCGCTGACCAGTGGCGATCTGGCGCCCGACCTGGGCCACGAAAGCCTCGAAGCGCTCGCGGCCGACTGCACGGGCAGCGGCATCGGCTTCGGGCAGCGGTGCCGTCACCGAAAGCTGGTAGCGAATGAACAGCGCGAGGCTTTCCAGCACGACATCGATATCACGCCGGCTTGCAGCGATCTCGCGAGAGAGGCGATCGAAGCGGAGGCGCAACAGATCGTCGATCTCGTTCGAACCCTGCCGCGCGATCCAGGCCTTCAGCGCATCGTTGACGAGCCGGCTCTTGTTGCCGCGCGTGCCGGCCGCCAGACGATCGAGCGCCACGGTTACGTCCATGTCGAGGTAGAGGTTCTGGCGGATTTTCATGAGCTGCCTCACATTCCGAGGGTGCGGGTGTGCTGGCTCTCGTCGAAGGCGAAGCCGCGGGCGACGGGGGTCAGTGCCTGCGCCTGATCCATGGCGCGCTTGTCGGCGACGAGGTTGCCGTCATCGTCATTGGCAAGCTGAGGCTCGGTGACTTCGGGGTCTGCACGCGCGATCGGCTGCCCACTACCCTGCCCTGGATGTTGCTGCTGCTGCGGGCCGCTCTCGTCCTCTGGGTCGGAGACGGCCATCTGCTCGGCGAGCTGCGCATGGCGCCGGCTCGACGCGCCTTTCCAGTCGTCCGGGCGCGGCGCGGGGCGGTCCGGATACTGGCCGGCGGCGATCGTGGGAGCGGGAAGCCGGCGGTCCGCGAAGTTCCGGTCGCGGTAGTAGCGCAGCTTTCCAGCGCGGATGGGCGCCATGCCCGACACGAGAATCAGTTCCTCATCCGGCGAGAGCTGCATGACTTCGCCTGGGGTCAGAAGCTGGCGGGCGGTCTCTTGGCGGCTGACCATGACGTGCGCGAGCCAGGGAGCGAGGCGGTGTCCGGCATAGTTGCGCATGGCACGCTGTTCGGTTGCCGTACCGAGAGCATCGGAAATACGCTTGGCGGTGCGCTCGTCGTTCGCCGCAAAGGCAACGCGGACATGGCAGTTGTCGAGGATCGAGTTGTGCTCGCCGTATGCCTTCTCGATCTGGTTGAGGCTCTGGGCAATGAGGAATGCCCGGATGCCGTACCCCGCCATGAACGCGAGGCTGGTTTCAAAGAAGTCCAGGCGGCCGAGCGCCGGGAACTCGTCGAGCATCATGAGGAGCTGATGCTTACGGCCGGCGCCGCCAAACCCGTCGAGCTGTTCAGTCAGTCTCCGCCCAATCTGGTTCAGCACAAGGCGGACGAGCGGCTTGGTGCGGCTGATGTCCGAAGGGGGAATGACGAGGTAGAGCGAGCATGGTCGGTCAGCATCGACGAGATCGGCGATCCGCCAGTCGCAGCGCGAGGTGACCTCCGCAATCGTCGGATCGCGGTAGAGCCCAAGGAACGACATGGCCGTCGAAAGCACGCCGGACCGTTCGTTCTCGCTCTTGTTGAGCAATTCGCGCGCTGCGGAGGCGACGACCGGATGGACGCGCGGCGCCTTATCGTCTCCAAGGTGGTTGGTCGTCAGCATCGCCCGCAGCGTGGCGGCGAATGAGCGCTGGGGATCCGAAAGAAACGTGGCGACGCGGGCCAGCGTCTTCTCTTCCTCGGCGTAGAGGATGTGAAGGATTGCGCCGACCAGCAGCGAATGGCTGGTCTTTTCCCAGTGATTGCGGCGTTCGAGCGCGCCTTCGGGATCGACCAGGATGTCGGCGATGTTCTGGACGTCGCGGACTTCGTTGGCGCCGCGGCGCACCTCGAGCAGCGGATTGTAGTGGGCCGACGCCGCATCGGTGGGATTGAACAGCAGGCTATGCGAGAACCGCGCGCGCCATCCGGCGGTCAGCGTCCAGTTTTCACCCTTGATGTCGTGAATAACGGCGGAAACGGTCCAGGTAAGCAAGGTCGGCACCACAAGGCCAACGCCCTTGCCGGAGCGGGTGGGCGCGAACGCCAGGACATGCTCGGGGCCATCATGCCGCACATATTGGCGGCCGAGCTTTCCCAGCATGAGCCCGGCATTGCCGAGCAGGCCGGCGCGGACAATCTCGCGGTGACCCGCCCACCGCGCCGATCCATAGGTCGTGACCCGGCCCTTCTGACGGGCGCGCCAGAGTGAACCCGCTACAGCCGATCCGCAGCCCAGAAAGCCACTGGCGCCGGCGAGCAGACCGGCCTTGTCGAAGACCTCCGGGGCATACGCATCAAAATGATACCACCAGCCAAAGAGCGCCCAGGGTTCGTAGAACGGGACACCAAACAGGCGGAATGAAGCCTCACCAAGTTCGGGTTGATAGGCCAGCATGGCAGCTGCCCACTGCGTCGAGACCCAGAGCCCCGCGAACATGATCGCGAAGACGACAAGGATCTGACCGACGAGAAGTTTGGTGGGCGTCACGGTAGTTCTCCACCCCGGCTGTCCGGGTGGAAAAATAATCCGTGATCGGCCGAGAAAACTAAACGGCCCTAATTGGTGTTAATTGGATATTGCCGGATATTGCTGGTCACGCCTTCAATAGAGCCAAGCGATTTAGTGGCAGGTCTTCTCCCGCAGCTGGGCGAGTCGTTCTTGGCACACAAATTCAACTAAGTCGCGAAGCGCGCGAACACGTTCGATGATGGCGTCGAGGTCTTCCACTTGGACTTTGTAGCTCGTCGAATATCGAGCTTCGACATACGCGCGCTTGAGCAATTCGAAACGACGACGGTCGATTTTCGCCTCCCGCGGCCATGCATCGATAAGTTGCGGGGCGCTTCCTTCCGCTAGGGATCTGAGAAACTTGATATTATGCGAGCGGGGAAAATAAAGCGTCCGCACCAACAGATAACAGGAGTAAGCCGTTTCTACAGCTTGATGAAGATTAAACGTCGCATTCCGAAGCCATTCCTCATCGTCAATTGATTGCTCTAAAGATACTTGGGCGAGTTTCAGCCATCGATTGATCGCTGGAAACTTCTTTTCAAAATGCTCAGTAGCCCTTTCGCGTGCATCGGCCGGCGTCAGCGGTGTCGCTGCGACGAACCTGCTCCCCGGCCCCTCGTACAAGGCAATTCCGTCTCGAGCGATGTCTGCCCAAAAGTACTCGCCGCGGTTGAGGCCCTGATTGACCTCATCCATTGTGTGCACGATGAAATTCACTTGCCGCCTGATCTCCGGATCCCGCTCGATCTTGTCGTCCGCGACATGCCAATATTCGGCCGTATCCGTAAGTTTCGGATGGCTGACGATGATCAGCAGATCGAAGTCGGACTGGTAGCCATTAAGCGGACGATCAACCCAGTCGGTTCGAGCATAGCTTCCGAAAAGGACGATCTTTTGGATTCTGCCGTTCTTCTTCCAAGGCTGCGTGGCGCGGGAAATCGCGACCTCAAACTCGGCCATCAAAATGTTCTTCGCGCGCTCAAGTTCGGCTTGCTGAAGGGCTGGTAGGTGATCGATATCCTTACGCATCAACGGGATTCTCGCTGCAACGCGCCAGATTGACAAGCCCCTGTGACTAACCTTCATCAAGATTTCTGATACTGATCCCGATCATCCGAGGTTACCCGCACCAGACCCATCCTTGCCGTTCAGTCTTCATTTCGACGCCCCCGGGGTGCGGACGTTCCGGTTCCGGCAGTTTGCGACCACCTTCGGCCATTCGTTCAATTCGAGGCCGGCGTCTCCTTGCGCCAGAAGGCGACATACCCGCGGCGCACGACCGATTACCTGAGCCCAGAATTTAAGCCATATGATCCCTGACCGGGTCGGAGCCGGGGAGAAAACGCGCTCGGCAAGCAATCAAAAATTTCTCTTGAAACCGGCTTCCTGCTTCCTAGATTTTTCTCGCCGGACGCTGAAAACCGGGTCCGGTGGACATTGAGAGCGCCGGCTCTCTCCGGCGCTTCTCATGCCCGAATTGCTCAATCAGGAGGATTTGGAAATGAGAACGACTGCTTTTGACTTTGCGCCTTACCGGCGCTCGACCGTGGGCTTCGATCGGCTCTTCAACCTGCTCGAAGCCGGCACGCGCGAAGACGATGGCTATCCACCCTTCGACATCCTCAGAGACGGCGAAGACAGCTATCGCATCACGCTGGCGGTCGCCGGCTTCCGCCCCGAGGACATCGAGCTGATTGCTCAGCAGAACCTGCTCACCGTGACCGGCAAGCGTGTCGAGGACAACGGACAGGGCGAATATCTGCACCGCGGCATTGCCGCGCGCTCATTCGAGCGGCGCTTCCAGCTCGCTGACTTCGTGGAAGCCGGCGATGCCCGCTTCGAGAACGGCCTGCTAAGCATCGCGCTCAAGCGCGTGGTGCCCGAGGCGATGAAGCCGCGCCGGATCGAGATCGCTGGCGGCAAGGTTGGCCAGGATCAGATCGAAGCACCCGAGGATGAAGTCCGCGAAGCGGCCTGATCCTTGATCAAAGGGTTTGCCGGCGCCGCCCCCGGCGGGCCGGCAGGCCTTGCCCCTTCCAGCCAGAAAAGGAGATGACCATCATGGCTTTTCGTGATCTGATTCCCTGGAGCCGGCAGGAAAACCGGCTCCCCGTCCCGGTCAACGCCGAGCGCGGCCGGGACAATGATACCCACCCGCTGCTCTCGCTCCACCGGGAGGTCAACCGACTATTCGACGACGTCTTCCGCGGCTTCGGCGTACCCGCATTGGCTGGGTTGGACCACGCTGCCGGCTGGCCCCATGTCGAGCTCGGCGAGACCGACAGGGAAATCCGCGTCACCGCCGAACTGCCGGGTCTCGACGAGAAGGACGTGGAGATTACCGTCGAAGACGGTGCACTCACGCTCCGGGGCGAGAAGCGGTCCGAAGTCAAGGACAACGACCGCGGTTATACCGAGCGCAGCTACGGCCGCTTCGAACGGCGTATCGGACTGCCCCGGGGTGTCGACCGTGACAATGCCAGCGCAACCTTCAGGAACGGCGTGTTGACGGTCACCCTGCCGAAGACGGAGGCGGCGAACGAAAATGTCCGCCGCATTCCGGTCAATGGCAAGGCGGCCTGACGGTCTGGCCCGGGACTTCGGTTCCGGGCCATTCGCCAACGATAATGACGCCTTGCCATGCGCGTCGAGCGCGCTGCCGTCCACCGCCCAGGCCGTGATCGAGCCGGTGCCGCGCGCGACCAACCACCGCGGACGCGGCGGGCGCGGCGAATGGCGGTTGCGCTTCGCGCCGCGCTGGCGGCCGGTGGCCGATCCCCTGACGAGATGGACCAGGGGTGGTGATCCGCTCGAGACGATCGAGCTGCGTTTCTTCGACCGGGAGACCGCAGCGGACTGTTGTCGGCGCCAGGGATTTAACTTCTCGATCCATAGCGCACCGGGTCGCCAGCACCCGATTCCCAGTCGCCTGCCAAGGGAGCCGACGCCGGCGCTGTGCTGCGGGCCGATAGGTCGTCACGCGCGATGTTGCAGCCGGTATCCGGCCGCGCTTGAAAGCGCCCTGGGCTCCGGAACCGCGGTTGGCGTCGGGGGGATGGCATTTTCACTTTCACCATGATCAGAGGAGACGATTGATGCGAAAAGTTCGTACAGCCGTCCTGGCCGGCGTGGCGGCGGTCGCCGCCATCGGTACCGCGCTGGCGGCGAGCCATGGCAGCCATGTGATGAAGGTCGGCCTGCCTGACGGTACGGTCGCCCGCATAGAATATGAGGGAGATATCGCGCCCAAGGTCACTGTCGCGCCTGCCTCCAGCGTGGCACCGATCGCCTGGCTCGATCCGTTCGAGCCGGCCCCATTCGCGCTGTTCGATCGGATCGCGGCCGACATGGACCGGCAGAGCGACGTGATGATGCGTCAGGCCCGCGCCTTGCCGCTCCCGGCAATGGCCGGAGACGGGAAGATCGAACTGACGGCGTTGCGCAGCCTGCCTCCGGGGACCGTCAGCTACAGTTTCGTCTCGACGATCAACGGAAAAAGCACCTGCAGCCGAAGCGTTCAGGTCACCTCTGTCGGCTCGGGGGAGCAACCGAAGGTCGTATTGAACAGCTCCGGTGACTGCCGCGAAGCGCCGCCGGCGACTGTCGCCCACCCGAACCGAATTGACGGGATGCATCGCACATGACCCAGCCTGCTGTCGGCCATCCCGGCAGTTCATTCAAAGCCACCTAAGTCATAAGGGAGCGGCGTAAGTGCCGCTCCCTTATGCAAGTTTTCCCGTTGCCTAACCCATGCACATATCAGCCAGCATCCTCTCAAGCTTCATCACCCTGCTCGTCACGATCGGCCCGATCGAGACGGCGGTGGTCTTCGCAGGCCTGACGGCCGGGATTCACCGTAGAGAGCGGATCAGCCTCGCCACGCGCTCGGTCACGATCGCCGCCGGCGTGCTGCTGCTGTTCGCGGTGGCGGGCGGCGTCGTTCTTTCGCTCCTGCATATCTCGCTGCCCGCGTTCCGGGTGGCGGGCGGCGTGCTTCTGTTCCTCCAGGCTTTGACCCTCACCTTCTCGAGCCCGGGACTCTCGTCGATCAGCGAGGGCGAGCGCCGGGAAGCCGAAGGGCCCGGCGACATCGCGGTGTTTCCGCTGGCGTTTCCCTTGATTGCGGGCCCCGGCAGCCTTTCGGCCGCCGTGCTCGTCATGGGCCGCACAGAGAACTGGCTCGAGGGCGGCGGCGTGCTCGCGATGATCACGGTCTGTATGCTGTTGACCTGGCTCGCGATGCTCGCGGCCGACCGCCTTGTCCTGCTGCTGGGGAGCACCGGTGCAGACGTCGTGGGCCGCATCTCCGGCGTGCTTCTCGCCGGCCTCGCCGTCCAGTTCATCTTCGACGGTCTCGCGGCCGCGCCGTTCCTTGTCGGCTGAATCAGCCGCTACGCGGCTTCGTCGAGCACCCGAAGCACCCGGTCGAGCATAGCCGCGTTGGAAGCGGCCTTGGGCAGTTCGCGGCGGGCGAAGCCCTGAAGCGGTGCGAGGTCCCGACGGGGCAGCCGCAGCGTGATCAGGCTTTGCCCCAGCACATCACGGGGCACGCGCTGGGCTGCCTTGCCGGATCGCAGGAAGTGATCGAGAAGGCGCTTACGGTCGGCAAAGCTCCAGCCCAGCGCTTCCAAT
>Ga0160437_1000313_pt1 | contig 26762 bp, 23 predicted proteins | sample HID1975I_E0MG_FD_108227 | JGI IMG/M metagenome (GOLD analysis project Ga0160437, IMG submission 108227) | Enriched soil microbial communities from UW Madison campus, WI, USA - HID1975I_E0 MG | ecosystem: Environmental > Terrestrial > Soil > Unclassified | place: USA: Madison, Wisconsin... | reverse complement strand
GCGTTCAGGCCCGCCGAAAACCGTGATCCGTCCCACAAACACCGCTCCTAAGTTCGCAAATAAGAGCGACCTTAAGACCGACCTATCATCCCACCGGCAAGGCGCCGCTCAGCGGATGCGTACTGTGCACCTGCCTCACCGGCGTGGCCTTCGCCGCAGCGCCCGGAGCCGCCGCGGACAGGAAGGACGACAGCTTCACCATTGCCGTGATCCCCGACACGCAGAACTACGTGGATTACACCCACCAGAGCGCGGAAGGCTTCGCTTTCGACGCCAGCAAGCTGTTCCTCGACCAGATGGCCTTCGTGGCCGCCAACTTGAAGAGCGTGGGAGGCGACATCGTCTTCGTCGATGGTCTGGGCGACAACTGGCAGCACCAGTCGCTAACGATCGATCCGGCACACGCCGCTCGCGGTTTCAAGCGCGCGCCGAATCCGATGATGGATGCCCATTTCGCGCCGACGGAAAAGGTCCACACGGTCGAAATGCCAACCGTCGGTCAAGGTTGGGACATGATCGCGGGCAAGGTGCCGTTCTCCGTCGTTCCCGGCAATCACGACTACGATGCGATGTGGACGGATTCGAACCATCCGCCCGCCGCGCTGATCCGCAGCGCGGCGGACGTGGGCATGCTGCACTCGGGCGGTTTGTCAAACTGGAAAAAAGTGTTCTCGGATCAGTCCAAGTACTTCAAGGGCCAGTCCTGGTACGTCGCCAGCCATGACAATGGCGCCGACAGCGCGCAGATCTTCTCGGCGGGTGGCTATCGCTTCCTGCACATCGGCCTGCAGTTCGATGCGCCTAACGCCTCGCTGCAATGGGCGGCCGACGTCATCGCGAAGTATCCCGGCCTGCCGACGATCGTCTCGATGCACGACTTCCTCAACACCGCCGGTGAACGCCTGGCCAACCCGATCATCGACAACGCCGCGGTCGACCCGGAAGACAACAGCCCGCAGATGATCTGGGAAAAGTTCCTCAGCCGCCACGACCAGATCTTCCTGGTCCTGTGCGGCCACGAACATGCGCAGGCATTCCGCACCGACGGCAACACCTTCGGCCATCCGGTCTATCAGGTGCTGGCAGACTACCAGGACCGCGCGCAGACGGCCAAGGATGCCGGCGCGAAGATGGAGCAAGGCATGGGCATCGGCGACGGCTGGCTGCGTCTGATGACCTTCGACATGGGCGCCAAGGTGCCGCAAGTGAAGGTACGGACCTATTCGACGCACTACAAGGTCAACAGCGTCGACGCGCCGGACTATGCCAAGTGGTACAAGGTCGAGGAAAAGCCCAAGCTGACCGATGCCGAGTATATGAAGGCAGACGATTTTACGATCGATCTGACCGATTTCCGCAAACGTTTCGTTAAACCTAGCGCTGCGGGCAAGTAAGTGTACTAAAATATGACGAGTAAGCGACTGCGGCTTGAAACCGCACTTGCTTGCTCGTTATACACTGTTCCTTCGATCGGCGGCACTTCGCCGATCGTTACAGCTGCCGTGTAATGATAATCGCGACCGATGCCATATGCGCTTTGTGCATGAGCGTGCTTATCGCGCTGTTCCTGACCGATCGCGCGGAGCTTTGGCGCATCTACACGATCATGGCGGTGCGTATTGCAATGCAGGTGCTTCAGGCACTGGCTGCGGCGGCCAGCATGCTATGCATGCCCCTTCCGGTTCCTGTAGCGATCTACCGGGCTCAAGCAAACCATGTTCGGGATCATGACCGTTGCCGCCGGGCCTCCGGCGCGCTAGCGGTAGGCGTGATGGGACGAGCAATCGCCAGTTGAACGGCGACGATTGGCCGCAACCTGCAGGTAACCCGGCACGCCGGGAAGGACTGCGGAACGCTCGACAAACCAGCCAAATGCATTCGCAACGGGCGCCGCCGAACTCTCAGGATCGGCAAACTGCCCGCTGGCGATCTCGTCACCGCCAGCCTGCGCCATTCGACTTCTGAGGCAGGCTTTGGAGACGCCCGCGAGGAGCGCAATCCCGGTCACTCCAGACACGCCGGAAGCGAGTGTTCGAGCAGGTCCAGCAGCTTTTGCGGCATTGGCAGAGTACGCATCCGATAGCGGACGCAGTGGAGCTGGTGGTCAAGATGTGAGATTATCGGCAGTGCCGCGAGGAGCTGCCTATGGACGAGCAGGATATCGATACCGACCGGATTGATGAGGCGGTTCTGGCTCTGATGTTTTTGACGCTGCACGACCTGGATCGGACGTCAGGGACTTGTCGAGCCTGGAAGACCTTTGATTGGGATGCGCTGGAACGCTTGTACGAGCGAGGATTGATCCACAATCCCGTGGGCAAGGCAAAGTCGGTAATGTTGACCTCAGCCGGCCGTGAGCGCTGCGAGCGGCTATTTCATGGACTGTTCTGCGCAAGCCGCACGGCCTCGGTCTAAGTGTCTGACTCAGAAGATAATCAAGCAAAGCAATACCTTGCAGTTCGCCGGGTAAGCATGCGGATGGAGGCGATGGTCGCCTATGCGGTCGAGGACGCGACGGTTGTCTCCCAATCCTTGGCGAGCCGGCGGCATCTGCCGAGCCATGCGAATGTCCGTTCGACGACCCATCGGCGGGGGAGGACGTGGAAGCCCTTGGCCTTGTCGGACCGTTTGATGATCTCGATCGTCCAAGCTCCCGATCCGGCGAGCGCATTCCTGAGTTTGTCACCGGCATAGCCCCCATCGGTAAAAACATGCCGCAGCCACGGGAAGCGTTTCCGCACGGCCTTGAGGACATCGACGGCACCGTCGCGGTCCTGGATGTCGGCGGTGTGGACGAGGATGAAGATGAGAAAGCCGCAAGTGTCGGTCAGGATATGCCGCTTGCGGCCCTTGATCTTCTTGCCCGCGTCATACCCGCAAGGGCCGCCGCTTTCGGTGGTTTTCACTGACTGGCTGTCGATCACACCGGCGCTCGGCGAGGCTTCGCGCCCTTCGATCTCGCGCAGGTTCATCACCAGCACCGTGTTCATGGCCTCGAGCAAACCGGTGTTGCGCCAAGCGTAGAAATAGCGCTGCACCGTCGAGACCGGCGGAAAGCATTTGGGCAGAAGCCTCCAGGCGCAGCCGCTGGCTGCTATGTAAAGCAAGGCATTCACCACCTCGCGCATGTCTGTCGTCCGACGACGATCTCCGCGCTTGGCCGGCGGGATGAAAGGCTCCGCCAAAGACCACTCACGGTCCGTCATATCGCTGGAATAGCGCAATCCTTTCCGGCTATGCTCCTGCCGGGCAATACCAGTCCATGTCATTGATCACTCCATCTCTCGCAGGACGGACTGAATCACAACATACTGGTATTGCTCAACAACTTTTGGGGCGGGCTCTCAGTCTTCCACCGTAAGGAAGAAGCGCTCCACCATCTTTAACACTTCCTCGTGGCCTAACGAAACTCCAAGCTGCCTTTCACGGGTGAGGGTCAGAGCAACGCTACTCGCGATGATCGCCAGGGCCGGCGCGGATGTTTCGCTTTTCGCGGCTCTTCGCTTCAAAGCCGTTTCGATCGCCTCGATCTCGATCGCGCGTGCGGCCTCGATGAAATGAACGACTTCGGCGCGCAGAGCGTCGATACGATTCGCCAGTGCCATGAATTCTGAGATCAGACGGGCGTCAGTACTACCTACGTTGGTGTCCCATATCTCGCGGAGCGCATGTTCTGCTTCTAGCGCATCGTTCAAGCGCGACAGTTCGCGCTCGGACAGGCGCTGAAAAAGCGCTACCACGAGATCATCCATCGTGTGGAAATAATAATACACCAAGCGTTGCTTGACGCCGATGCGCTCAGCAATGCGGCGCGATGTGAGTTCGGCGTGCCCTTCCTCACGCAGGATGGCTTCCGCCCCGTCGAGCATCGTATGCCAAACTTCGGAGCCCCGTGGCCCCATCCGCCGCGCGGGTCCTGGCTTCGTTGTTGTCATAAACCCCTGTCCTTCGAAACTGCTTACAATGGCGATGGTGAGCCGTAAAGCGCGAGCTCCATGCAGCCTCTTGACACACCGACAGCTCCGCTAACATAGTGACGAACATCGAGCGCGCCGCGCTCCGACATAATCCGATGGAGAGGATCATGACTGTCTATTTTGGTAAGATGGACGACTGCCCCATCCAATCTTTCTCATGGAAATGGCAGTCGACGGAACGGGACTAGACGACCTCGGGCATCCCGCGCGCAATGAGGGACTGCTGCCCTACGCGGCTTCGGTCAGTGAGGATACTTGGGAGAGCGTGACGCCCATAGCGCGCGAGCTTGCGGTCGACTATCTCGTGCACCAGCTTTGCGTCCGGCTTCGGCTCATGAACGACCGTAAGTCGTTTCCCGAGATTGACCAGGAGTCCATCAAGGCGGCGCTGCGCGCCGGCGTGAAAGTGAACGTCGGCGAAAGCGGATCCGTGGTCCTGCGCTACATGCGGGTGACGCTCGATGATCCGCGACCGGTCAGTTCGAATGCCTATGTTGATCCGGTGCTGGGCACCGGTCAGCCGTTCTTCGCGCCGCCGAGCACTTGGTACGATCAGCAGTGACATTGCGAGTGCGGCCATGGACGCGCAGTTAGTGCCGCGCTTCATAAGTCTCTCCCCGAATTCACGCGCAAAGCCATGCGCATCCGACCGAGGCATCCACACCCTTTGGCGGCGTTTCCCGGACCGCTCTTCAATTTGTTAGCGAGGCGGGTTTGGAAGTCAACGGCGGTGATTGACCACACCCGTCAGCCTCGCTACCAAAATGACGAACAAAGTGGGAGAGGCCAATGAGCAATGAGTCGAGACGCCTCGAAGGCAAAGTCGCGATCGTGACCGGTGCAGGGCAGGGGATCGGCGAGGCAATTGCCGTGGGCTATGGGGCAGCAGGCGCCAAAGTGCTCATCACCGGTCGCACCCAGAGAAAGCTCGATGACGTCGTCAGCAAGATCGAGGCGGTCGGCGGTACGGCTATCGGCATGGAGGCTTTGGCAGGCAACAGGGAGCATGCGGCGCTCACAGTCGACCGGGCGATCTCAGAATGGGGACGGGTCGACGTGCTGGTGAACAATGCCCACACGTTCACCGACTTCCTCCCGATTGAAGATCCGAAGATGGAGGAAAACTGTAATACCGACATTCAGTCGGCGTTCTTCGGCTCGTTGCAGCTGATGCAGCTGTGCCATCCGCACATGACCGTGCAGGGCGGCGGCTCCATCATAAATATGGGCACGGGTTTTTCCATCCGGTGCGAGCCCGGCTTCCTTGCGTATGCGGCCACAAAGGAGGCCATCCGCGTGCTGACGAAGACGGCAGCGAAGGAATGGGGAAAACAAAAGATCCGGGTGAACACCATCCTGCCTTCGGCGCTGACGCCCAAATCGATCTGGTATCTGAAAGACAGCGGCACTTACGATCAGGAGTTGGCCAAGGTTGCCTTGGGCCGCTTTGGCGAGCCCAAGGACATCGCGCCCACGGCTGTGTTCCTCGCGAGCGACGATTCCGACTTCGTCACCGGTCAGACGATCGGTGTCGAAGGCGGGACGACGATGCTGTGATGGCGATGGAGAGCGTGATCCGCACCGCTATCGTCACCGGCGGCGCGTCCGGGATGGGTAAGGCGACGTCCCTGCGCTTCGCGCGGGACGGACACGCCGTCGGCGTCCTCGACATCGATGCGAAAGGCGCCGCCGCGGTTGCGGATGAGATCAATGCCGCGGGCGGAAAGGCAATCGCATTGACAGCGGACCTGGGCGAACGGGGCGAGATCGAAGCCGCCGTAGACCTTACGCGCGAGGCTTTGGGCCCGGTCACTATCGTCGTGAACAATGCCGCCGTCGAAAGTTTCGCCCCCGTCGCCGAGGTCACCGATGCTGACTGGGACCGGCTGATGGCAGTCAACCTGAAGGGCGCCTTCGTCCTGATCCAGACCGTGCTTGACGATATGGTCGCTGCCGGCTGGGGCCGTGTTATCAACGTATCGGCCTTCGGCGCGCAGATCGGCGCGCCGAACATGGCTTTGTACACGGCCAGCAAAGGCGGCGTGATCTCGATGACGCGTTCGATGGCGGTCGAGCTTGGTCGCCAAGGGATCACCGTGAACTCGGTGTCGCCGGGCTTCATCGACACGCCAATGGCGCGCCGGGCGATCGACGGGAACCTCTTTCCAGTGCCCTATGAGCAGATCATCGCAAGCTATCCCATTCCTCGCCTCGGCAAACCCGAGGAAATCGCCGCAGCCTGCGCTTTCTTTGCTTCGGAAGACGCCGGCTACGTCACTGGGCAACTTCTGGGCGTCAACGGCGGCACCGCATTCTGACAAAAGCTTCGGGAGAGAGACATGCAAAAGCTCGTCAATCACGTCGACCACGTCGCCTGGCTGTCGCGGCCCGAGAACCTCGATGCCCATGTAGCGCATCTCGAACAGATCACTGGGGCAACCCTTGTCCGGTTCGATCGGCTCGACATGGGCTTTTCCATGCGCATTTCCTGGGAGGCCGGGCTCGAAATCGTCGCACCGATGGTCGAGCGCACCGATTTCAACCAGTGGCTGTGGAGCGAACTGGAAACGAAGGGCGAAGGAGTCACCTCTGTAGTCTTCGGGGTTAAGGATCTCGATACGCACAAGGCGAGGTTCGAGAAACTCGGCATCCCCGTAGGTCCGTTGATGGACGATCATCCCGACTCGCCTTGGCACGACAAGCTCGTGCTCTTGGAGCGTACGGTCGGTGAGGTGATGAACACCAATTTTATTCTCGGCGACATCGACTACGCCGACGGTGTCATTCCTTTCGGCGACGCCGCGCGCGACGTCTGATCGAAAGGAGTTGTAAGCACATGGCTATCGCCGACGTTTCGGACAAATCGCTTGCCAATCTCATTTCCCTGCAGGGCCGCAATGCCGTCGTGACCGGCGGCGCGCAAGGGCTCGGCAAAGCCATGGCCCGGCGTCTCGCCGAAGCCGGTGCATCCTTGCTGATCGGCGACCTTAATATCGAACGGGCCGAAGCAGCGGCAGCTGAGCTTGGCGAGCGCTACGCCGCCAAGGTTATCGGAACCACCCTTGACGTCACCGACAGTGCTTCGATCGGTGCCGCCGTCGAACTCGCGCAGAGGAAGCTGGGCGGCATAGACATCTGGGTGAACAACGCCGGGCTTTATCCCAATGTCGGACTGCTCGACATGACCGACGAGGCCTGGGATCAGGTGATGTCGGTCAACCTGCGTGGGGTCTTCGCCTCTTGCCGCGAGGCGGCACGGCGCATGATCGAAACGGGCCGAGGCGGCGTGTTGATCAACGTGGTATCGACCGCAGGCTTCAAAGGCGTCGCACCGGGCGTCACGGCCTATGTCGCGTCGAAGCACGGGGTTCGCGGGCTCGTTCGCCAACTGGCGATCGAGCTTGCCCCACACGATATCCGCGTACTCGGCGTCGCGCCGACCTTTTGCGAAACCGAAGGCAACATGGCGGCACTCGCCGCACTGCCCGAACGTGTCCGCGACGAGATTTCCGCCACGCTTACATCGAGGCTCGGCCGGGTCGGCGTTCCCGACGACATTGCGCGCGTGGTTCTCTTTGCCGCTTCCGACATGGCGGCTTTCATGACCGGCAGCACCTTGCTTGCCGACGCTGGCGAGGTTGCCTGATCCATGACCGACTTTTCCCAGACCGACATCTACACCGACGTCTCGCTGGTCGATGATCCCTGGCCCTATTTCGAATACCTGCGCGAGCAGGGACCGATCACCCCCTTGCCATATCGCAAGGTCCTGGCCGTCACCGGGTTCGAAGAGGCGCTTGCGATCTATGCGGATACGGCAAACTTCTCTTCGGTGAACGCGGTGACAGGGCCGATCCCCGACCTGCCATTTACCGCCGAGGGGGATGACATTGCACGGCTTGTCGCCGAACATCGCCCGCAAATTCCCTTTGGCATGGAAGTCGCGGGGCTCGACGCGCCGCTGCACGGGCCGATGCGATCGCTGTTAATGCCGTTGTTCACGCCCGGACGACTGAAGGGCATGTCCGCCGGTTTTCGCCGGGTGGCGGAAGACCTGATCGCCCAGTTCCCTGACAGCGGCGAAGTGGAATTCATCGCTGACTACGCCAACCCGCTGGCGACACTGATCATCACCGAACTGCTGGGTATCCCGCATGAAGACCGACCGATCTTTCTCAAAGCCTTCTCTATGGGAACCCCGGCGGAAATAGGCGCATCGGCAGACCAGATCGCCTCCAACCCGCTGATCGAGATGGGCATGCGGATTGCCGGCTACATCGCCGCCCGCCGCGGCGAGGCGCGCGACGATCTGCTCACTCAACTCGCGCTCGCCCGCTTTCCCGACGGCTCGGAGCCATCGCTCGAACAAGCCGCGAGAGTCGCTTGCTTCCTGTTCGGTGCCGGACAGGACACGACGGTCAAGCTACTGGGCAATTCATTGCGCCTTCTCGCCGATCGGCCGGACCTACAGGGTCAGCTACGGGAGGCCCCGTCCCGTATCCCCGATTTCGTCGAGGAAATGCTGCGTTTTGAAGGCTCGATCCGGGCCAGCCACCGGCTTTGCCAGCATACGACGGAAATTTGCGGCTATCGCATCGAAGCGGGCACAACGGTCTGGATCGCGAACCTGGCAGTGAACCGCGACCCCCGGCGTTTCCCCGATCCGGCCACATTCGATATGAACCGGCCGCGCCTCAAGGAGCACCTTGCCTTCGGCCGTGGTAGCCACACTTGCGCGGGAGCGCCGCTGGCGCGGGCGGAGACGCGCCTGAGCCTGGATCTCCTGCTGAACCGCTTCGGCAGCATCCACGTGGACGATGTTTACCATGGCACCGCTGGGGCGCGCGTGTTCCGCTATGAGAACAGCTACGTTCTGCGCGGGCTTGCCGAGCTACATCTGCGCTTCGCAAGCGGGGCTTAGGTCGGCGTGAACTCGATGTGAAGCTCGGCCAGACTGCGGAAGGTGTAGGTCGGTTCGAACCGATAGTCGCGCGTTTCGGGCGGACCGTGGCGATCTTCGGAGATACGGATTTCCTTCACCCGAGCGAGCAGGCGCTCGATGGCGATGCGTGATTCCATCCGGCCTAGCGGTGCGCCCAGACAACCATGGAACCCGCGGCCGAATCCCATGTGATCGCGCACATGCGGCCGGTCGATGTCGAACCGTTCGGGATGTTCGAAATGTGCCGGATCGTTGCTGGCAGCGTTGTAGCACACGGTGAGGATCGTGCCGGCGCGCACCTCGACGCCGCCGACAAGGGTATCCGTCAGGGCAAGGCGATAGGCGACCTTGACAGGTGCGTCGTAGCGCAGGACTTCCTCAATGAAATCAGGGATCCGCCCAGGTTCGTCATGTAGCCGCCGCTGCAGCTGCGGGTCTTCACCAAGCATCAGAATGGCCATCGCGATGAGGCGCGAGGTCGTGTCCTGTCCCGCGCCGAACAGGAAACGGGCGAGGCCCGACACCACGTCGAACGCGGGCCGCGAACCATCCTTGAACGTCGCGTGCACCAGGTCTGACATGAGATCGCCACGCGGTGTCTTCAGCCGGTCCTGAAGGTACTCGTCGAAGCGCGGCTTCATGAAGACCAGCGGGTCGGGTCCAGTCTTGTGGATCGCATCGCCATCGACTTGGCTGGGCGGTGCACCGATCAGCTCGAGGAGTTCGGCCCGGTCGCCTTCGGGTATGCCCATCAGGTCGGATATGGCGTAGATCGTAGTAGCGTGTGCGTATTCCGGCACAACGGCGCATCGTCCGGTACCGACGAAGCCGTCGATCAGGCGGTCCGCCAGGGTGTTCAAGTATGCCTCGTTCTGCTTGAGCCGCTTGTACGTCAGCAGCCCCCCCATCAGCGTGCGCAGCTCCTGATGCCGCTTGCCGTCCATGCAGACGAGATGGTCGGACCATGGCATCGCGCCGCGGTGGGCTTGGACCTGGTCGCGGATATCGCTGCCTTTTGGCGAAAATGGCAAGCCGGGGATGGGCCCGACGACCGAGCAGGCGTTCGAGAAGACACCGGTCTTGTCATTGAGGATTTCGAGCGCCTCATCGAAACCCGTGACCATCATCGTATTCTGGAATCCCTCGCGCAAAATCGGTCCTTGCGACCGCATGAGATCGAAGTAACTGCGCGGATCGGCAATTACGCCGGGATCGCTGAAGAAGTCACTCGCTGAAAACGTCATAAATCCCCTTTCGCCCCACGCGGCATCAAAGCGCGTATTGCAAATGTGCTCGTCAATATGTTAGCAGCAGGGCAACGCGGTTGTAAATGCAATCGGCGACGAGGGAGAGCGTATGGTAGACCTGGTGGCGGGCGCCTTCGAGAAGGTCGCATCCGGAATCTATCTCGAGGGTCTGGCGGTTGACCACGAAAGCGACACGGTCTGGTACAGTGATGTCATCGCGGGCGGGGTCCACGGCACGAAGCCCGATGGATCCCGGGTCGGCTCTTTCAACGAAGGCCGGATGTGGACCGGGGGCGTGATGCTCAACCACGACGGCGCCGTGCTTTCCACCGGCGAAGGCGGCATCATGTGGAATCATCCGGAAACGGGCCGGTCGGGCTGGCTGCTCGACATGCTGGACGGCCAGCCGATCAACGGCATCAACGAGATGATCCCCGACGGTATGGGCGGTATCTTTTTTGGCACCAACGATATCGAAATGGTCATAAAGGGCCAACCGACCCGACCGACCGAGATATGGCGGCTGACCGCCGGCCGGCAGGCTATCAAGCTGGCCGATGGCATCGGGTTTACCAATGGCCTGGCCTACGACGCAAAGCGCCGCCGTTTCTATTGCAACGACACCTTCCACCGAACCTGGGTGTTCGATGTCGCCGATGATCTGACGCTCAGCAACCGGCGCTCGTTCCTCGAGAAGGAGGACGTTGACGGGATGGCTCTCGACGCGCAAGGCAATGTCTGGATCACGGGATTCCGATCGAACTACCTCACGCTCGTTGCCCCTGACGGCACACTGCTCAACCGTTACAACACTTTCGCCGGCTCGATCACCCAGGTTCGCTTTGGCGGGGCGGACCTGTGCGACCTCTATTTCAACTCGGTGCCCGCGGACGGTGGAGACACGTTGAAGGAGGGGGGCGACATCACCGCGCAGAATTCCTTCCTGTTCCGTGGCCGCTCTGCCGTGCCAGGACTGCCCATCGTGCCCGCGCGCTTTGATCTCGCCTGAAAGGATTACCCATGCCCGAGCAAGCACCCGTCGTCCTCGTCACCGGAGCCAGCCGCGGCGCGGGAAGAGGCATCGCCATCGCGCTCGGTGCGCACGGCGCCACGGTGTATGTCACCGGCCGCTCGGTCGCGCAGGGCGATCATCCGCTGCCTGGCACGATCTTCGAAACGGCCGACGCGGTTACTGCGGCCGGCGGGAAGGGCATTGCCGTCGCCTGCGACCACAGTGACGACGGCCAGGTAGAGGCGCTCTTCGCGCAGATCGAGGCCGAGCAAGGCCGGCTCGATCTGCTCGTAAACAACGCAGCTGCGGCCTACGACGAATTGACCCAGCCAGGAAATTTCTGGGAAAAGCCCCTGAAGCTCGCCGATATGATCGACGTCGGCATTCGCAGCAGCTACGTGGCCTCCTGGTACGCTGCGCCGATTCTGACGAGGCAGGACAAGGCCTTGATCGTCTTCACATCGGCCTCGGGTGCAGTGCATTACTCGTTTGGGGCGGCCTACGGGGCCCACAAAGCCAGCATGGACAAGATGGCCCACGACATGGCTGTCGATTTTGCGAACGCCAACAGCAACGTCGCCTCGGTGTCGATCTGGATGGGAGCGGTGCTGACCGAGAGGCTCAAGATGATCATCGCCTCCGACCGCGCCAAGTTCGGCGGGTTGGAGGACAGCTCGGAGAGCCCGGGCTTTACCGGCGATGTTATCTGGGCCCTGTTCAACGACCCGGCGCTGATCGGAAAGTCGGGCCGGACTTTCATCGGCGCCGAACTGGCGCGTGAATATGACGTCACCAATCGGGGACGTCAGCCGACGTCCTGCCGCGACACTCACGGGGCCGCTCCGTTCGCCTATCTTTCAACGATCATCCGGTAACTTCATGCCCATCGACTCTGAAACCCGTCGCATCATCGAGGCTCGTCACGCCGAGGTGCTCGGCCAACCGCCACGCATCGCTCCGATGTCCCGCGAAACGGTCGCGTCGCAAGTTCAGACGACTACCCGGCAACTCATGGGCGACATCACCGGCCGCGCGGACATGCCGCTTCCTCCGATCGACGCGATCCCTGAAATCATGTTCACGCTTTGCCGTTTCCCGGTGATCTGGCAGGCGGTGATGGACGTGACCGTGCCGCTTCAGGGGGCCACCAGCACTCTACCGCCGCGCGACCGGAAACTGGCGATACTGCGCACCGGCTGGCTTTGCCTGGCGCCTTACGAGTTCGGAGAGCATGTCGCTCAGGCGAAACGTCTGGGATTTACCGAAGAGGAGCTGGATGCCATTATCATCGGAGCTCAAGCCGAAATCTGGGGCGATCACGAGCGCGCTATCCTGAGTGCGGTTGAAGAGCTGCACCGCACCGCGATGGTCGCAGATGAGACCTGGGCCGTACTCGCTAGGCGGTTCAACCAAGCACAGCTCTTCGAGTTACTGGTCCTCATTGGCCAATTCACTGCGACCGCCTATTTTCAAAACTCTCTACGTTTGCGGTTGGAGGTGAACAACCTTGGACTTGCAGCTCGCATTGAAGATGCGTATCCAAATACTGATGCATCGCAAGGTTAGGCGTAGCTTGATAAGGCAATTGTCCGAGGGGCAGAGTGCCACAGCCCGCCCGTTGTTGAGATTGCCTGTCTTTAGAGATCGCGCTTCGGTTCGGAAATCCAAGCCAGCGACAGGTACCAGAGCTGATGGACCGCATGGGGACGCGTGAATAATGGTCTATAGAGCCAAAGGCCGATCGATGCTGGCCCCAATCGCTGGCTTGATTATCACGGATACTCTAGCCATGGGTTGGTGACATCACTGCGATCTACGGATCGAAAGTTGGAGCGCGATGTTCTGGAAAACCTGGCAATGTGAGAACGATGAGTCCCCCAATTGCGCAACCGATTGTACCCATGACCAGGAACGGTCCATAGCCGCCTGAATAATCATAGATCATTCCTGCAATAAGTGGTCCCAAACCAGCGGCAAGGGCCATCAGCGCCGACATGAAACTATATACAGCACCGAAGTTGCGCATCCCCGCATAACCGGCCGTGAGGTAGCCTGTAATTTGGGTCTTGGTTCCTTGGGCATAGCCGTTGACCACCATCGCAACTATGATGAATGGGTATGTTCTTACGCCGTCGAGAAGGAGCAGGAACACCAACGCTGCAATTCCCAGCGTGATGCCGCCGATCCAATTTGGTCTGAAACGATCGGTGAGGACGCCGGTGAGCACTTTGCCGATGATCGCGGAAATGCCTCCCAAAGCGACCAGCCATGCGGCGTTCGATCGGGACACGCCGGCTTCGGTCAAGATAGGGAAAAGATGCACCGATAATCCCATCGTCAGCAACATGACGATGAAGTTTGACAAGGCGACGCGCAATAAGGCCGAGTGGCGCAGCGCTTGTTTGACCGTCAAGCCGGTGAGGGCACTGACAATCGGTTCGCCTTTGGACCGTTTAGATCGTGCCAACACGCGCGCGTTGTCGTTCTGGTCGTGGAAGAACAGCGCGCAAAGCAGCAGAGTAATCCCACCCCAGCCCAAGCCGAGCCAGACGAAGGCAGCTCGCCAGCCGAGCTCAGTAATGAGCCAATTGCCGATCGGGGGAACGAGTGTTTGCGACACGGCCGTTCCACCTAGCGTCAACGCTAGAGCGAGACCTCTCGAAGAAGCAAAATTGCCTACTACCGCCGTTGTCCAACCCGTCGACTTGATGCTGACGGACACTACGCCGAAGCACAGCCAAAGGCCGGTCCACATGGCCGCGGATCCATCTAGAAGCCCGAAGCAGGCAATCGCGGCCATCGTCAATGCGACACCGGGAAGCGCCAAGCGCCGTGTGCCCCAGCGATCCACTAGCAGTCCGAAGAACGGACCAAGAAGGGCTTGACTAGCGGAAGCTATGGATGGGCCGGATGAGAGTAAAGTCCGGCTCCATCCAAATGCCTGCGACAGCGGTTCCATGAACAGACCCGTCGCAGACATCATAACTGAAAAGAACGAAAATCCGAGCGAAGAGGCTAGGACAAGCCGCCATCCTTTGCGCCATTCCTCCGCAGCCAAACCTGTGGCGGGTTCACGCAAAGCCTGTCCTCCAATTCTTAATTAGCATTGCGGTGGTATATTGGACTAGCCGTCGAGCTGCTGAAGTTCTGTCGAAATCCACATCCGTTCCCACAGGTTTTTGCCGCCGGTCTGCTGGTCCAGCAGCATTAGCGCTTCGCGCTTAGCGGCCCGTATGGCGCAGTCCTCCGGCTCGGCCGCGCTGGCTACGTCCAGGATGTGCAATGCTTCGAGCGGCTTGCCCTGTTGCACATACTCTTGCGCGCGACGGGCAAGGGGGCCAACGCCGCCGGCGAGGTCTGCCAGATCGTGAGCGACATTTGAGGGCGGCACTCCGTAGAGACCCGTTGTGCCGGAACTCGGATCGAACCAGCCAGTATATTCATGCCAGATCGCTCGAACGTTCCAGGCGACTTTGCCATATTCTTCAGTGAGCTGAAGGTCATTCGGCGTTTGGATTTCACGCATCAACGTTCGCAGGTCAGTACCTTCGTTCATCCCGGCGACCACCTGATCGTGAACCCACTGGACAGAATCGATAATCCTGCTGGTCTCTCGCTGTATGTGCTCCTCCCCGCGAATGTCCTCATGTCCGGTAAGTATCTGCACCGGCCTGAGCGCACGAAGTTTCTGAACTGATGCGATAAACTCAGCGGCGGAACGTGGCTTGTCGCCTCGTACCGTATTGAGGTTGGGATGGTTGCCGAACAGAGGACCGAAGAGGTTGCCGACGATCGCAACGCGATCGTCCGGCAACCAGACGATGACCGCTGAACGAGTTTCGCCGCCAGGCGTCCAGATAATCTCGAACCGGCGGTTGCCGAGCGTGAAGGCATGCCCTTCATCGCCGATCAACACGTCGGGGGCGACTTCGCGCGTTGGCACCATCTCCTGCGTGCGGCCAGTGATCGTACCGAAGAAGCGGCGCGATCCGCGGCGATAGTGCGCGTTCAGCATCTGGTTGTAGGATCGCTCATCAGGATAGAACCGATGGGCGATAACGATGTTGTCCGGCACCTTGAAGACTTCCAGGCCGCCATACTGGTTGGCATGGCTCTGGGTGAGGATAATCGTTGTCACCGGGTTGCTCGAGACCGCGGCGAACAGCTCCTTGGAGCGCCGCGCATCGGAAAGCGTACCGGCATTGATGATCACGTCGCCGTCGGGCGTGACAACGAGGTAGCTGTTGCCGACACCGCGGCTTTCCCAGATGCCGGGGCCACGTTCGATCGCCGAGGCCTGCCCTTCGCCTGAGCGGATCATCTGTGCCGTCCGCAACCCCTTGTCCGAAAGTGTTTCTGGGTCCGCCATGCTATTCTCCTATCCTCATTCCGTGTATTCCAGCGCGAGAAGGGCGCGGCTGCAACGGTGGACATAGGAGCCGCAGCATGAGTGACGTGATTGCGTCCAGCCGGCGATCAAGATGTCCTGATATCGCAAGCGGATGGGAGTCCCGGCTAGGTCACTGGCGATCACCGGAAAGATCGGCGGAAGGTCGCAGGACTTATACCCACGTCGCGGCGGAAAGCTGAAGTGAAGCTGGAGACGCTGGCGAAGCCGAGCCTTGGCGCCAAAACCTTGATGCTCTCCCCGGCGAGAAGATCGGACTTCGCGCGTTCCATCCGAATTCGCGACAAGTAGCTGCCGATCGAGCACCCTTGGCTCACTCGGAAGGCGCGCGTCAGATGCCGCACCGAGATCCCGCACAACGAAGCAATCTCCTTCAAAGTAATGTTATGCATCTGGTCGTTCAAACGCTCCTCGACGAGGCGCATTTGCCACGGCGCCAATCCGCCGCTGCACATCTCGCTAGTCGCTTGGCGCGAGCGATGGAGTTCGATCATGAGCTGCCCGGCGATGAGTTCGACCATCAGATCGCCAGCGAACCCCGGATTGCGAAGCTCCACGGCAAGCCGCGTCATTAGCGATTTCACATTATCGTTTGTGACATCGAGCAGTGCGACAAGCTGATCGTCGGTCCAATCGTCGTCATCGGGGACCCAGCGGCTAGCGGCTTCTGGTCCAATGCGGCAGACCACTGAGGTTCCGCTCGCGGCTCCGCTGACGCCATATATTGGCTCACGGCCGCGCAGAGCCATGATCGAGCCGATCTTCTCCATGCGATGAGGCTGCCAGCGGTCCTGATAGCGCACGCGAGGATCTCCCGTGCGGCCCGTGAGGCTCATGTCAATCCAATAGCCTTTGCCGGTATGGATTCTGCTCCTGATCGGACTGCTCAGATGAAGTTTGCGCAGTTCGGCGGTCACAGATGCCACCGAAACGCTCGCCTCTATTGTCGAGAGTTCCGCCGGCTGCAGAGCGTCCGCGGTCCTGGCGCGCGAAGAGCGGAGTTGGGAACCATGATCTTCAATAGCGCAAAGCAGCGGGACGGATAGCGCCCGATTAGTCTCGACTTTCGTCATACAAATCATGGTACGGCCTCTCGATCGTAGCCGCTCTTCGGCGGGTTTCAATTGAGCTTAGCGGCATGGAATGATATCCGTCCAATTCATCAGTGGAGCATTCATGATGAGCTTGGTGAATATCGACCTTCGCACCGCGCGCCATATCACCGGGCTAGCTAGGCACTTGAACTTCACACGCGCGGCCCGAGAACTCGAACTCACGCAGTCCGCGCTTTCTCGCAGTATCCAGCAAGCCGAAGCCCTGCTCGGCGTGAAGCTGTTCGATCGTGATAGAACAAAGGTTGAGCTTACCGCCATCGGGCGCACCGTTGCCGATGGTGCCAATGAGCTGCTCGAGCAGTCGCGATCTTTCGCAGATCTGCTAGGACGTCTCAAAGCGGGTTCGCAGACCAGCGTCCGGTTCGGGATGGCACGAACCGCGGCGGCGGCCCTGCTGCCGCAAGCGCTGCAAGCTGAACTCGAACTCGCTCCAGGTCTGCAACATCACATCGTCGTGCGCGGTTTCGACTACCTGCGCGACCTGCTGCTCTCTCGGGAGATCGAGTTCTTCGTGAGTGCTGAACATAGGACAGAGGGCAGTAGCGCCAATGATGCGCTTCAAGTCCATCCGATCGCCAACTTTCCGATCACACCCTTGGTGCGGTCTGGGCATCCGCTGCTGGCGGCCAATACAGACAAGAAGCCGGATGATTTCCCGTGGATGGTCTCGAGCACCGAGGCTCCCGCTACCACTGCGAAGGAGATGGGCTATCCGCAGCTTCAGCCAAAGCCGGTAATCATGCTGGAGGACCTCGGATGCGCGGCAAGGCTGACTGAAACCACAGATCTGATCTGGGTAACATCAACCTTCTCTGCCGCGCATGAGTTGCAAGTGGGCCGGTTACGTCAGCTAACGCCGACCTGGCAGCAATGCACACCTGCTCGACCTCCCTACAAGCTGATGATCTTTCAATTGCGTGGCTGCACGCTCTCGCCGGCAGCATTGCGCCTGAGCCGACGGTTGGCAGTCCTCGCCTCTCGCCTGCAGGAGACAATCTGACGGGAGGGGCCATCCAGTCGCTTCTCCGCGTTGTCCCCTGAGATGGTTGCGGCTCGAACGCGAAACGACGGCCATCAGGCGATAACGATCCGTCTTGCGCGAACGGTCCGGTCGCGGTGTTAACGAGGTTCTGATCTGCCCTTTAGAAACCTGGACCTAAGCATGGATTTAAACTTCCAAGAAATCGTGGATGCCGCGCGCGCAAAAACAGGCGGATTGCCGGAGCCGGACAGCGATTCCTGGCGGGACGGCCTGGAGATCCTTGTCGAGGATCACAATAAGGCCGGCCGGTTGACCGAACGCGGCTACCAGACCGTTCACGCCCGCTATGTCGGTTTGCTCGCCAATCGCATGGAGGTGGATGAGTTCATGCGCGTTCATCCCGAAGTGGCCCAAAGCGAAATAAAGCGCCCCGTCTTCATCCTTGGCCTGCCCCGCACCGGCACCACTATGCTCAGCTACCTGATGGAGGCAGATCCTGCGAACCGGACGCCTCTGCGCTGGGAGGTCGCGAACGTAGTTCCGCCGGCGGCGCCGGGAGCGCTTCGGACTGATCCCCGGTGCCTTGCAGCGCTGGACCAAGACGTGAATATTCTGAAGTTCGCAGGTAAAGTCGCCGCCGCGCACTTCGAACCGGGCGATGGTCCCACCGAGTGCGTCCATGCGCTGGCACAGGATTTTCGTTCGCTGATGCTGGCGGTGACCAATACCACGCCAGTCTACCACGACTGGCTGATGCTAACGGACATGAGCTCGGCCTTCGCCCACCGCAAACGCGTGTTGCAGATTCTGCAAACTACGAATCCAGGTCGCTGGGTGCTTAAAATGCCGTCCGATTCGTTGTTCATCCGGCAACTGTTCAAGACTTTTCCCGACGCACGCGTGATCTGGACCCACCGCGATCCCTTCAAGGTGTTCGGCTCTTCGATGCAGATGCGTGCCGGTGGGCGTCCTTTCAGTGAGATCGACGAGAACCGCGATTATATGCGACAGTACTTTCCGCTACAACTCGGCCTGCATGCCGCGAGAGCACTGGAAGTCAGCAAGGAGCGGCCAGAAGACTTCTACCACTGCTACTACAAGGACTTGGTTCGCGACCCGCTTGCGGAGGTGCGGCGGATCTATGACTGGCTTGGAGACGAATGGACGCCTGAGAGCCAGTCGGCGATGGAAGGTTGGATGCGCAGCAATCCTCAGAACAAGCATGGCAAGCACGAATATTCACTGGAGGATTGGGGATACACCAAACGTGATTTAACGCCCTTTTTCGCCGACTATTTGCGTTCATATCCGGTGGCGGAGTAATCGACAATGAGTGATCTTTTTGATCTCACAGGGCGAGTAGTTCTGGCGGCCGGCGCCAACAGCGGCATCGGTCTTGGGTTCCTGATGGGTTGCGCCAAGCAGGGAGCGGATGTCGTGGTCTGGGGTCGCCGCGGTGACCGCAACGAGCAGGCCCTGGACCAGCTGCGCGATGCTGGAGCCGGACGGACCCACCAAGAAGTCGTCGATGTCGCCGACGAGGCTGCCGTCATTGCGGCTTTCAAGTCCACGGTCGAGACGATGGGCCGAGTCGACTGCCTGTTCGCGAATGCCGGCTACTCGCAATCGGCGCCCTCATTTCCTGACATGACGAGCGAGATGTATCACGCGCTCATGGACGTGAACCTGCACGGCGCGTTCTACACTTTGCGAGAAGCGACCCGCCACATGCGTAATCGCGCCCGGTCAGGTGATCCTGGGGGCTCCATAGTGGTTTGCGGAAGCCTTTCCATCTTCCACGGTATCAAAGGTATGGAGCACTACGCCGGTGCGAAGGGGGCACTCGCGGCCATGGTCAAGGGTCTCGCGGTCGAGATGGGTGAATACGACGTCCGCGTGAACATGATCGCGCCTGGCTTCATTATGACTGAGATGACCAGCGGCAGCGACAAGGCGCAGCAGATCATCGAGCGGTTCTCGGCGATCACCCCGCTGAAGCGCCCAGGATATCCCAGCGATATCGAAGGGCCGGGCGCATACCTGGCCTCGGATGCTTCCAAATTTCACACCGGAGACATTCTCGTCGTCGACGGCGGCAGAACAGTGAAATCTATTTAAAACCACGCGATACGGTTGAAGGCGCCCACAATGGAAGACGTTACCCAAAAAATCAGCTGTGGTTTCATTGGTCTTGGCAGCCAAGGTGCACCTATAGCACGGCGTATGGTCGATGCTGGGTTTTCTACGATGCTCTGGGCGCGGCGAACCGCGTCTTTTGAGCCATACCGGGATACTGCGGCCCTTTTTGCGACGTCGCTGGAAGACGTCGGCGCCCATTCGGATCATGTCGGGATCTGTGTCGTCACCGATGATGACGTACGTGAGGTCTGTGAAATCCTCATTCCGGCAATGAAGAGCGGAGCGCGTCTTGCCATCCACTCGACCATCCATCCGGAAACCTGCCGAGAGATGGCAGCCCTAGCCGCGACGCGCGGAATAGGCTTGATCGATGCGCCAGTGAGCGGCGGCTCTCCGGCTGCAGAAGCTGGTACCCTGACACTGATGCTTGGTGGTGATCCAGCTACGATTGCGCAGTCCATGCCCGTATTCAAGTCTTTCGGCGGGTTGATCGTCAGTCTTGGAGAGGTGGGTGCTGGACAGCACGTGAAGCTTTTGAATAATTCGCTCCTGCTTGCGAACCTCGGACTTGTGGAGGCAGTCCTCAAGGGTGGCGACAGTCTGGGTGTGGATCGGGCAGCCTTGATAAATTTGCTCCTCAACAGTAGCGGAAAGAGCTTCGCTCTAGATGTTCGTTCCAGAATGGCGGACCCGAGCAGCTTTCGCCATGGCGGAGCTCTTTTGCGCAAAGACTTGCGTTTGCTTGGTGCAGTCTTGGGCGAAAGCGATGAGACCGCCCGAATTCTGCGAGATGCCTCCGAGTTATTCGTCGGCGCTGCTAATCGGACGGAACACGCCGCGCCCTGACAACCAAGCAAGGATGCGGTTTTCTCAGCTAGCCGTTTGCACAATCTGGCCCGTGAACGACAATTTAGTCCAGATGCCGGGAAAGACACCGTCAAGGCTCGGGCCTATGATCATTCTTTGAAGCGCCCATACCGGCATAAGCCGAATGTGAGCTGTTGCGGTATCGACAATAATAACAGGGGAGAGCTTGATGAACGTGACTTCAGTCCGCAGCCTGCGGTGTCGCCTTTTGACGGGTATCGCGATTACCGCTTTCTTGCCCAGTCCGTCGCACGCGCAACAGGCTCCCCTGCGCCCTCAAGACGTTGAATCATCCGAACTCCCTACGAGCAAGGAGGCTGCGTCGATCGAGGAGATCATCGTCACAGGCACGCTTCTTCGCGGCGCGGCTCCGGTTGGGTCTAATCTGATCAGCGTGGGTCAGGATGCTGTCCAGTCCCAAGGCGCTACCAGCACGAACGAACTGTTGGCTACAGTACCGCAGGTCACCAATTTCTTTAACACTGTACCGACGCAGACCTTGGCAGGTAACCCGAACCAATTGCAGGTTGCCCGACCCAACCTTCGAAACCTGCTAGCGACCAATGCATCGACATCGGCAACGCTGGTCTTGGTCGACGGGCGTCGACTGGTCGGCGTGGGCGTTAACCAGGCGACCCTCGATCCGGACCTCATCCCCACCGGCGCCATCGAGCGAGTCGAGATCGTTACCGACGGCGGCTCGTCGACTTACGGCGCGGACGCCGTCGGCGGTGTGATCAACTTCATCACTCGCCGCCGATTTGATGGTCTAGAGGTCAACGCGAGGCACGGTTTCGCCGACAACTACCAATCGACAGATGCCAACGCGATCGCAGGCAAAGATTGGGGATCGGGGTCATTCTACATCGCGTACAACTTCGCGCACAATGACGCGCTCTTTGGCCGTGATCGGGATTTCATCCGCGCGCTGGACTATTCCCGTGATCCCGCAGTGCCTAATTCAATCCAGTGCGATCCTGGCAACGTCTTGCTTGGCGGCGTGACATACCCGCTGCCCTCTCTGGCCGCTGCCCAGGGAGCCAACCGCTGCGACGCCAGCGATAACGCGACGTTCGTTCCTCGCAACACACGTCACAGCGCTCTTGCAAGTCTCTCGCAGAAGCTAAATGATTCCATAACCGTCGACCTTCAGGCTTTTTACGGCAAACGCGATACGCTGTCCGAAAATGAACTGCGCAACTCGGTCACCATCACCAGTGTAAATCCTTACTACCGCCCAATCGCTGCTAATCCGGTCGGCAATCAAACGGTCAATTTTAGTTTCGCACCAGTTCTTGGAACTGATTCAATCAAGCTCGGGTCTGGGTTCCAGGAATGGGGCGCTAATGCAGAGGTGAAGGCAAAGCTTGGCACTAACTGGCAGCTTCGCTCCCTGTTCAATTATAGCCAAAGCTCAAGTTATTTCTTTATTCGCGGGCAGGCTAATCCAGGCCGTCTATCCGCAGCCGGTCGCGGGACGACGCTGGCAACGGCCATCAACCCTTACAATCTGGCTGGGACGAGCAACCAGGCTCTCATCGCTGACATCGTTGACAACGAGAACGTGGGCCAAGCTAAGGACCAGTTACTCGATCTGCGAGCAATCGTTGATGGCAGCCTGCTGACGCTTCCAGGTGGCGATGTGCGCGTCGCGATCGGCTACGAGTACATGCAGGAGCAGTTCCACCAACGCTTCGCCTCAGACATCCGGGTGGGTGTGTTGGAGACGCGTCCTTACGCCGCCTATGAACGAGACACTCATTCAGTCTTCGGGGAGATACTCCTCCCAATCTTCGGTACTAATAACGCGGTCGGTGGGATCAACTCCCTCACGCTGTCAGCTTCCGCGCGCTACGATAAGTACAGCGACTTTGGCGACACCTTTAATCCCAAATTCGGCGTTACCTACGAGCCGGTGGTCTGGCTTACAATTCGCGGCAACTGGAGCACCTCCTTCACCGCGCCCACCCCCGTAGATCAGCTGGGATCGCTGCGGAATAACATTCAGGTGTTCCCGATCGCAGCGGCAGTGCCATCGGGCGATTCCGCGCCTGCAGGATCCAATACGATCGCATTGCAGGGTGCCCGTCCCAACCTGCAACCACAGACGGCCGAAACTTGGTCCATCGGAGCAGAACTCAACCCGCCGTTCGTCGAAGGGCTGCGCCTGAGCGCGAACTACTATCACGTAAACTTCGAAGACATCCTTTTGGCGCCGCCGGTCCAGACACCATCGCAGCTGTTCCAAAGCTACTCGGATGTCGTTACAATCCGTCCAACCACCGAGCAAATCGCCGCGTTCGGCGCGCAGGTGCCGGGCGGAGCGGCGGCAGTTGCCCCATTCCTTCTACCGGGCGCACCATTCGTGTACGAACTGATCGATTTCCGGACGGGCAATTTCAAGAGCCTGGAGGTGAGCGGTATCGACTTCCAGGCGACCTATTCCCGGCCTACTGGCTTTGGCAGCATCGATGCCAATGTGTCTGGAAATTATCAGCTGACCCGAAAGAGCAAGGGCTCTGTTGGCCCGACGTTGACCGAACTGAATGCCAATAATCCACGTCTCACGCTGCAAGGCCTGTTGGGGGCCAACCTGGGATACCTTCGGGCTCAGGTGACATGGAACCATACCAGCGGGTTTGATGTGGTCCGCACCACGCAGTTGATCCAGGATCGGATCGGCGCCTTCGACACGATTAACCTGTTCTTCAGGTACGATGTCCCGGGTGAGAGTGCGCTGGTGAGGGATCTGAGCCTTACGCTCAATGTGAACAATGTCTTCGATACCGATCCGCCGGCATTTCGCCAGACTGGCCTGAACGGCTTCGCGACTGCACCAAACGAGTTTACGCTTGGACGCCTGTTCATGCTTGGTGTCAGCAAGAAGTTCTAGGAGGAAAAGCGACCATGCTAAGCCTTCAGCCGCGCGCTTGCACACGGCTTCAAAACCTCCAGGCGAAGGAAGAACTCGGAGTCGGAAAGCTGAAGGTGCCGCTTCTCCAACCAGGGATGCGTCTCATCGCGCTGGCGGCAAGCGTCGCGCTGCCAAACTTCGCGCTTGGTCAATCCACCACGGCACCCACAGCGAGTGCCCAGACCTCGCCTCCGATATCGCTGGGATTCTACCGGACTGAAGGTGATCGCGAATTTTCCCAGCCCTACGTCGACGTCGATGAATGGCGTACGCAGCCCGTACACCATCGATACGTACATGGCGGCTTCACCGGCACAGAGACGCGCTTCTCGTACTATTTCCCGGACAAGGCTGACTACAGGGGGCGCTTCTTCCAGCACATCACTCCTGTACCGGACGACGAGAACGCCAGCCAGAAATTAGCAGCCGGCGAAGACAACAAGATCGCCTTCGCCATCGCGAGCGGCGCCTATTTTGTCGAGACTAATGGTGGTGGCAAGCTGGACCTTGGCAAGGCTCATACATCCACCGGCGATCCCACCATCGGCGGCTATCGGGCGAACGCGAACGCAGCCGCCTACTCTCGTGTGGTCGCGCAGGAGATGTACGGCGGCAGGCGTCCGTTCGGTTACGCGTATGGCGGGAGCGGCGGTGCGTTCCGGACGATTGGCTTGATGGAAAATACGCGCGGCGTGTGGGACGGCGCAGTCCCGTACGTGGTCGGATCGACGCAAGCCATTCCAAACATGTTCACAGGGCGCATTCGCGTGATGCGCCTTCTTGGCGACAAACTTGACCAGGTCGTTTCGGCCGCGGACCCGGGTGGTAGCGGCGACATCTATGCCGGGCTTACTCAGTTGCAGGCGGAAGCTCTGCGAGAGATGACGCGCCTTGGGTTCCTGCCCCAGTCCTGGTACGCTTGGCGTGACATGGGGATACACGGCTTCGCGGCGTTGTATCCTGGCATTGCGGCTGCCGATCCAACTTACTTCACCGATTTCTGGACGAAGCCGGGATACTTGGGCTTTGACGATCCTGCGCAGTTCAAGGAGGCTCGGCTTCAGTTTAGGGGTAAGGTTGCCCACGTTCTGACGGCTTCGGAAGCCGCGCGGGCGGGGATCAATCTCGATGCCTCCAGCGAACGGCAGCGTGGCGGCGTAGATACAGCGTTCAAGGTTCCTGAGGGGGCCGAGGGCCGACGCATCGTGGCCTACCGCCTCACCGCTGCTCCGCCAAAGATTCCGTTCTTGGGTGGAGACTTGATCATCGGCACCGGCGCCGCCCGGGACAAACGCCTCCCGCTGGCGAGGATCGTCGGCGATGTCGTTGTGCTGGGCGTCGCCAACGGCGATGTCGCCGCGGTGCTGAAGGGTGGCGACGAAGTCACCGTCGACAACTCCAACTTCCTGGCCATGGAGACCTACCACCGCCATCAGGTGCCTGGCCCCGAGTTCAAAGTGTGGGATCAATTCCGCAACACCGATGGCACTCCGAAGTATCCCCAAAGGCCTAGGCTCCTCGGCCCGATGTTCATACCGACCGTCGGCCGCAAGCAGACCGGCGAGATCGAGGGCAAGATGATCGTCGTCTCGTCGCTATGGGACCGGGAGGCGCTGCCCTGGCAGGCCGACTGGTACGCGAACCGCGTGAAGCAGCATCTTGGAGCACGGTTCGATGAGAACTTCAGGCTCTGGTACACTGATCATGCGGTCCATGGTGACTTCTCGCCCAGCGGTTTGGGCGAAGACGCGACAAGGATCGTCAGCTACGTCCCGGTCCTGCAGCAAGCCCTGCGCGACTTGGCCGATTGGGTCGAGAAGGGTGTGTCCGCGCCGACCAGCACGCAATACAAGATCGTGGACGGCCAGGTGATTGTCCCACCATCCGCAGAGGCGAGGAAGGGCATCCAGCCCGTGGTGTCCTTGCGCGTCAACGGCTCCGATCGTGTCGAGGCGAAGGCCGGCCAGTCCGTGTCGTTCGACGGTGCGATCGGGGTGCCGAAAGGGGCTGGCTCGGTGATCGCGGCGGATTGGGACTTCGATGGCAGCGGCACTTTCCCGATCAGCGCGAAGGTGCCGGCAAAGGCGAAATCCGTAAAGGTATCGATCTCCCACACGTTTACGCGTCCCGGCACTTACTTCGCAGTGCTGCGCGGGACGGCGAACCGGCAAGGCGACCGAGCGGCTACATTTGCGCGCATCCAGAACCTCGCCCGGGTTCGCGTTGTCGTGAAATAGCCCTAGGCCCGACTAACTCATGACCCCGGATTGGATGACCGCATGAACTTTGGCACCGCGCACAAGCGCCTGATCTACGCTGCGACTATCGGGATGGCTCTCGCCAGCGGTGTGTTTACGCCGGCGATGAGCAAGCCGGATGTGGTTGCCGCCAAGCGCATCGATCCGGCAGCGCTGCGTAAAGTGGGGCAGGTCGATCCACGCTTCCTGGCCTACAACGTCGAAAGTGTGGAGGTGACCGGCGGCAACTTCTGGGCGCCCTATCCCAAGCCCGGCGAGGCGCCACCCGAGGCCATGGAGGGGCCGCATGGCACCGGCTTTGCCACCGGAGCGTACCGGTACCGCAAGCCTATCGACCTCGTTGGCAACAAGCGGCTGCGCGTGCTGACCAAGGAGCTTGGCCCCTCTTACATGCGCGTGAGCGGCAGCTGGGCGAACAGCGTCTACTTCCAGGACGACGATCAGCCCGCTAGAGAGCCTCCCGCTGGCTACAAAGCCGTGATGACGCGCGCGCAATGGGCCGGCGTGGTCGATTTCGCCCGAGCGGTCGATGCCAAGATCCTGACATCGTTCGCCTCCAGTCCTGGCGCGCGTCCGAACGGTGTATGGAATGCGGAGCAAGCCCGCCGCCTCTTCGCCTACACCCGCTCGCTTGGGGGGCGGATCGATGCGGTCGAGCTGACAAACGAACCCAATGCCTCGCAGATCCAGTACAAGGCGGAAGACTACGCCCGTGACATGGACACGCTCAATCGGCTGGTGAAGGAGGTCTCGCCCGAAACCAAGCTGGTGGGCCCCGGTTCCACCGGCGAGGCCGGGTTCAAGTTGTTCGACAAGCCGCCCGAAGCCATGAGCACGGCAAGGCTCCTGGCCGGTGCGCCGCAGCCTCGGTTCGATGCGTTCTCGTGGCACTTCTACGGTT
>Ga0160437_1000312_pt1 | contig 26850 bp, 36 predicted proteins | sample HID1975I_E0MG_FD_108227 | JGI IMG/M metagenome (GOLD analysis project Ga0160437, IMG submission 108227) | Enriched soil microbial communities from UW Madison campus, WI, USA - HID1975I_E0 MG | ecosystem: Environmental > Terrestrial > Soil > Unclassified | place: USA: Madison, Wisconsin... | reverse complement strand
GATGCCGCTTTCCAGCACGCCGATATCGAGGCGAAAGGTGCCGGGTGCCTCACCGGTCTGCCACCATTCGGTGACGTTAATCAGGTAGCCGAGCGGCTCCACCACGCGGCGGATGGCACCAATCGTCCCTTTATGCTTGTGCAGGTATTTAGCGGCCTTAATCACGCCGCGCTTGATTTCTTCCGGCCACGTTTCATCCCAGCGGTCGACGGAAAATGCCCAGGCCAGATAGGGCAGCAGCGGTGCGGGACAGGTATCAGGGTTCCAGAGCTGGCGCAGCGGCACCGGGACGCGGGTCAGTTCCGCGCAGGCTTTTGCTGCCGCCAGTTCCAGTTGTGAGGAGCCAACCGGCAACAGCCGGACGCTATTCATCGGAGCCTCCGATAACGAGGCGGTAATCGGTGCAGTACGACGCCTGCGTGTCATCGAGCACGATATCGGCCAGCGGTTTTGCCAGCTCGACGCGCTGCACCCCTTCCACATGCAGGGCGGCATAAATCGCGGATTTGCGGATATCGCGTCCGAGGCGGTGCTGTGCGGTGATGTAGGCTTTCAGCTTTGCCTCGGCGGCCTGCCTGACCGGCTCCATTTCCGGACCAGGGTAAAGGTAAAGGGTCGCATCAATTTCATAGTCGACGATATGCGCCGACTGCACCGTCACCCGGTCAGCTACCGGGCGCACATTCTCATCATTGAGCGCCAGGCAGACGATATTCACCAGCTCGGCGCTGGCCGTGCCGTTCCCTTCACGCGACAGCACCGAAATGGTGACGCAGGCCGGTGACGGGCTGATAACCGACACATCCGCGACCCGCCCGTCAGCACTGCGACCATGGAACTGATACGCCCCGACTGGCCCCGCGACACTCAGCCCTTCAAAGGACTGCTGAATCCGCAGCCGGAAATCACTGTCAGATTCCATCACCGCCGCCACCGGCGGGATGGCGTTCTCATCCGCAGGGGTTATAACCAGGCGCTCAACATTATTGTTTGCGCCGAGTACATCGAGGTCATTTTCCCTGGAGAATGCCAGCATTACCGCCAGTGCCGACTCGTTGACTCGCTGGCGAAGCAACAGCTCACGATAGGCGTTCTCCTCCAGTAGTTTCACAATCGGCTCGGATTCCAGCGCAAGCGTGCGGGCAACCGCTTCCTGCTCCTCCTCGGGATACAGGGAAATCAGCGTCGCTTTACGTTCAGAAAGCAGGGTTTCATAGTCCAGCACCTCGACCACATCCGGGGCGGGTAACTGGCTCAGGTCAATGGTTGCCATGGTCTCAGCTCAGGGGAATGGTTAGGGAAAATGACGCGCCACCGGTGCCGGTGCGCACGCCGGCGATGTCGACGAATAACGTGCCAGCGGTGGTGCTCTCAAAGGTGATGGCCGTCAGCCGGATGCGTGGCTCCCATTTCAGGATGGCCATGTAGCAGGCGGACATAATTTGCAGGCGCAGTGCCGGGTTATCGGGCTGGTCAATCAGTGCCGACAGCAGCGAACCGTAATCGCGGCGCATCACGCGCGAGCCAATAGGAGTAATAAGAATGTCGCGCACGCTCTGACTGATATGTCCGGAATCGGACACACTCAGGCCGGTGGCACGATCCATGCCGAGATAACGAACGGTCATTGCGTCCCCTCCGTCTGGCTTCCACCACGCTCGACGCCACCGTGCTTATGGTCATCGACCTGCACGCCATTGGATTTAAAGGTGCCGCCGCCGTGCTCGATATTGCCGCTCATGCTGCCGCCCTGTTTCACTTCCAGCGTGCCGGTGGTCAGCTTATTCGTGCAGACCACTTCCGGGGTGTCGAATGTGATTTTCTTGCTGGCTTTAACCGTCACAACCGGCACCGTCACGACCACAGATTCGGATGCCGTGACCGAGGCGGTTTTTATGCCCGACACGGTCAGCGCCCCGGTCTCCGGTTCGTACTCCATCACGGCACCATCAGGGAAAGAAATATGCAGCGCATCGGCAGAGATTGACGGCGCAGGGTTATCGTCAGAATAGATGCCAGGCAGAACAAAAGCGGTGTCCAGCTCGCCGCCTATTGCCAGCAGCAAAACCTGCTCACCAACTGACGGTGCCCACCATGTGCGTGTACGACCGGCGCGGGGCGTCAGCCAGTGCAGCCAGTCGGTCGTAATTCCGCCGGTTTCAATGCGGCATAATGCCTGCGCGGTGTCGACTTCGGTCACGATACCGGTGCGGATGAGGTTGCGCAGCAGTCGCGCGAGATCATGGAGTGATGAGAGAGTTTTCATTGAGGTAGGATGCCGTCAGAGGACATTGACGGCAATTAGCGAGCATTCTTTCAGTTACAGCACAACAAAGTATCAGTTGATAGTTATAGATTTTGTGAAATAAATGGGTTCGACAAGTTCCTCACATATAACTTTGAATTTTATTAAGCCTGAACCAGTGCCGGTAGGAATAACAATAACTGGATCAAATTCCAACTTAAGACTTTGCAGAAGTTTTTTTGCTCGTAGTGTTACTATATTTTCTTCACAGCGAACCCAATTGTTTGCGTTGGCAGAAAAGTTAGGAGCAACACTTCGAACTCTTAGTAATTTACTATCAAGCATTGTGCCGTTAAGCAAGTTTTCATAATCACGCATACCCGAAAATACTCCAGTGATAGCACTAAGACCAGGGGGCAGTAGGCTATTCATTCTGGCTTGCTCAATAGGAGACTCGGGGATTTTCATTTGAGGCTCAATAATATATCTATCCTCATTAGAGCGATTAATAGTTGTTATAAAATCTGGGAATTCTATATAGATATGAATATCACTTGCTAATCTTCGCCCCTCATTAACTAAAACAGGGTGAAACGTTATAGAATTACAAGAGTAGTTTGTAAAATTAAAAACCCGTTCATTGTATTCATCAACATCATGATTTGATGGGATCTTATTGTTGTATTTGTTTATCATTTCATCCGTCATGTAGGGTAGCAGTTCTGACGGAGTATCAGTTTTTTGAAACTTCTCTATATAACCTTGCTTCTTTTCGTAGTGACTGAAGTTGAGAAATACATCGTTTTCTATCATTGTCAGTTTTAAAATTGGTTTATCATCCTGTAACTGACTTTCGTACTCATGAACTAGCGCTCTCAGCTTTCTATTTTCTTGAGACAAACCAGCTAATTCTTCTGAGACTTCCTTACTGTTTGAGTTATCACCTCGGACCCATCCAATTCGTGGGGTTCTCCTCATGATTTTTGGTAATGCAATTGCAACTTTTGTAGCAAGGTCATCAATTGATTCCCAGAAATCACACATTTTATTAGCTTTAGCTTTCTCAATAAATTTATCTAACTTTTCGGTTTTAGTATAATCAATCTCTCTTTCATTTGGTTGGGTCGATGTATTCCTATCACGTATAAATGCCAATACAGGTATATCAAGTGACTTTGCGTAATCATATTCCATTTCTGTATAGCTAATACCTGTTCCAGAAATGGAACCATACTTATGTCCAATTATTATTACATAATAATCACTGGCATCTATGGTTTCTCTAATGATCTCCCATTGTTCTGCATCATCTGCACTAAACATTTCCATCCCAACAGGAAAGTGATACAGGCTTAGTACAGTTTCGATTATCTTTTTTCTTGCTTTAATTAAATCGTCGTAAGTTGAACTTACAAAAACTTGGTATTTCTTTTCTTCCATAAAAACCTCTCTTTTGATGAGGTAAAATACCTCACTAAAAGATGAGAAATCTATATCTAATTCCAAGTTTTGCTTATCACATTAACAATAATGTTCCGGACCATATCTGAGTCTCTATCCGAGATTCCCAATAACCGCCGCGCTTCATACTGCACCCCCACACTGTACCGGTTTGGCTTATCTCTCAACCCCTCCTGATGCACTCGCGCCATGCGCTGCACACGCCCCGTAAACTCCACAACAGCAGCGTCATTAGTACCTTTAGCTTTCATGTACCGGTTGGTGCGCAACTTCGTAAACATCTCACGTTTTACGCGACCCTTTTTACCTTTCACCGGCTGGCGTTTACGCGCGGCATAAGGCGTACCGTCCGGTGCCTGCTGGCGTTTAATGCGTTGCTGCTGCGAGGTTCTGAGCTGTTTTGCAATCTCTGCCGTCATTCTGCGGCGTGCAGCCGGTGACAGGCTGGCAATCAGCCCGGCGAGTTTATCCTCAAAGGGTTTGAACTCATTCATGCCACTGACTCACCAGCTCGCCGTGAACATAAAGCTCCATAGGCCGCGTGACATTCTCCGGCAATAGTGGTTCGACGGCATGCTTCACGTGCAGCGCTTCGCCTTCCTGCCTGACCAGCGTGCGCTCGGTCAGCAACAGGCTGATACTCACGTCGACGCTCTCGTCGTCATTGATATCGGCGATATAAGTGAAGCCTCTTTTTTTCCCCTCGTCGGTGGTCATGATGTCGGGCTGGTTCTCACGCAGCCAGGCATTGACCGGCACGATGAGGTAATCGAGGTCGCCGTGATAATCCGTGACCACGATGTTTAATGTGTACTGATTTTCAAACGACAGTGAAGTCGCGAGTGTGGCGGCAATTTTCCCGCTGTCGATAAAAATGCGCAACATATCCGGGTTATTACGCAGCACCGGCGCTGCATCACAAAGGGCTTTGCGTAAACTGGCGGGCTTGAGCATCAAGTTTGTCCTGACAATGTCTGGTTGTTTCAGTCTGGGCGGCACAACTCACCAGTGCTGCCTCGAGCTGGCGAATATCATGACTTAAATCGCCGTTAGTGCGTGGCTGGCTTGCCGGTATCGGACACAGCGCCACTTTCGGACAGCCACTGTAAATAATCGGCGGTGGTGGTGAAGGCGGGACGGGTGTGCAGCCGGATAATGTCATCAGGCAAATCAGACTCATACCACTCACGCAGCGCTTTATTTTCATTGAGTAACCTCGTCTAGGTATTGCCACGGTTCGTCGCCAGGGTATTCGCGGTAGCGAGTTTATTGCGTAAGTCGACCTGCGCCTGCTCGTTGCGCTGCCGGTGACGTGCAGCGACATCGAGCTGATTGCGCAGCATGGTTATCTGGGTTTTCTGCTCTCCGGCAACACGGTTGGCCTTTTCAAATGAGCGGGTGAGCGTGCTGTTTTCGCGCTTCATCCACACCAGACCGGCGACGGTCAGCACCAGCAGAATAATCAACGTTTTCATTGCGCCCCCTTAAGGCAGTAAGCCAGCTCGCGTGCGCGGCGGTTTTCCAGCCCGGTATTTTTCTGCCCGTTGACAAACACCCAGCGCGGGAGCTGGTTGCACGCCTGCGCCCACTGCTGGCGTTTGATAAACAAGACCAGTGTCGAGCGACAGGCCGCCCCGGTGCCGACGTTAAACGCAAAACTCACCACCGCGTCATACACCGGTTGCGGCATGGCAACCGGCACACAGACCGCAAGACGGCGCTCAACATTCAGCACGTCACTGATCAGGTTCTGCGCGGCCTGCTGCTCGGTGATATCGCCTTTTGGCGTGACACCGGCGGTATGACCGATGCCCGATGTCCAGACACCGGCGCTGCACTGGTAAGGTTTCAGGTGGCACCCTTCGAGGTCGGCAATCAACGCCAGCCCGTCGGGTGAGGTTTTCAGTAAGCGGAAATCCGGCACCAGGACGGCGAGAGCCAGTACCACGGCCACGCTGCAACGTTTAACGATTGATGCCACGGATCACCCCCTCATCCAGCCCCATTGCGCGCAGATAGCGGAAGGTCTGGCGGCGATACCAGAAATTCACCAGCGCGGTAAAAATCGCACAACCGCCGCCGACATACAGCGCCATTTTTTCCGGCGTCTGCGTACCGAAATACGCCAGCGCCACCGACAGCCAGTAGGTGACGAACGTCGTGATTTTTTCCATGGTCAGTCCCATAAGTTCAGCGTCTCCGCAACAGGGGAAGAATCGATATCCGGCAGCTCAACGGCGGTGCCGTGTGGCATTTCTTCGCCCATGTCAGCAAGGCCGGGATTTGCCAGCAGCACCGCCTCAACCACACCGCCGGTGCGCCCGTAATGGCGTGCACACAGTGCATCCAGCGTGTCGCCCTGGAGGGCAATCACCCTCATCAGATTTGCCCGATGATGCAGCGTGATTTCCCCTGCAACCGGGACACCGCCCAGCGCATATCGCGCCACAGCTCATCAATGGCGCTTTCCACGTCGTCGGCTTTCTTGTCACCTTTGGCGCTCGCATCCACGCCGCGATAACGCTCGTAAAGGGTCGCGGTGGTCATCGCCACAACCGCGCGCAGGTAGTAAAAACAGCGCACGCTTTCCCCGTCGAGTGTTTCGGCAGGCACATCGGCCAGGCAATCAAAACCGAGTGCCATCTGCGCGCTGCGGTACTCGAATAACTCGGCGTTGGTCTCGGCGATGCCGTCCTTAATCGCCACGCGCAGCCGCTCCGGGGTGACGGTGTGCTCAAGGCGCATCAGCTCCCGGACGCGCACCGGGTCGACCGACGGGAAAAAGAAGGTGTTGCTGATAACCGGCTCGCGCAGCGGCGGCGGGGGAATAACCATACCCGGCGAAACATCGGGTTTGCTGATAATCACTGTCGTCATGACAACCTCAAAATAGGTGGACGGTGGACGCCGGTATCGATGAAGGACGAACCTGTCTCAACCGGCGTGCCGTCCGGCGCGGGGCGCATTCTTAACCGGTGGTTTTATCCACTTTGCGGGGGCGACCGCGTTTGCCTGGTGTGGTCGCAGGTTTACGCGCTCTGGGTTTTGTCTTTGGCTTTTTAACTGGTGCAGGTTTGGGTTTCAGTGCGCTTTCGAGGCGCTCAATGTCCTTTTTCACACCCGCCTGTGCATCGAGCTGCATCGCACGCCTGAGGTGCTCCAGCGCATCCGCCAGCAGTCCCGCGTCCAGCAGTACCAGCCCGGTGATTTTGTGCAGGCGCCCGCGCACTTTGTCGGGCATATCGGCGGCGCTGGTCAGGGTCTGGGTCGCCAGCAGCAGACCGATATCCACAGGCTCACCGGCGGCGTGAGCACGCATGGCCGCCAGTGCCACATCTTCGGCCAGCACATACGGCGTGGTGCGTTTGTGCAGGGCGGGCATGGTGAGGTCGTACTGCATGGCATAGCGGGCAATTTCCAGCGCACCGGCAATGTCACCGGCATCAAGCTTCCACAACATGACGGTCATCACGATGTCATCCTGCGCGCCCTTGCCCTCACTCAGCACTCCGGCAACCCACGGGGCATAGGATGGCAACAGCGCACGCTTTTTGTCGGCCTTGCGCTCGATGGAATGAATGGTTTTTAACGTGCGTTGGTCGGCAGCCAGTTTGACCAGCATCTGCTCGTAAGCACTTGCATGTCGCAGCGGGTTATCGTCCCGCTGCGCGGTCACAATGGCCGAGACCCGCATCATGTGACGTGCGGCGGGACTCGTCATGGCTTACGCCTCCTGCTCAGGTGCGTCGGCTTTCACTTCTTCCGGCGGCTCAGGGAACTCACCGAGTTTGATGTTTTCCACCAGGCAACCGGCGGCGTAGTCTTCAATCACGTAATCAATGTTCATTGATTCGTAGTTTTCGATGCGGTCGAGCTTACCGTTCTCATCAATGATGCGGCGGTGGCTGTCGTCCATGTAGTAAATCGACAAGTTTTCGAGTGTGGTGACCATCAGGCCATTAGCCGGGAAGTACGGCACGCGCACCGCGGGCAGGTTGCCGATGCGTTTCTGGCTGACAATCACATCCGCCGCCATCGCTTCGGTATTGGCCTGGTCCTGATTGACAATCGGGAAATATTTGTCGGCCAGCAACTGACGGCCACAAATGACGACAAGGTCGGGATCTTCCTGATACCACGGTGCAATCATGGTATTGGTCGCATCCATCACCAGCGCGTCGAGGTTGGCATAATCACCATGTTTGCCCACACGGATCACATCAGAAACAGTGCCATCTTCAGCGGTATGTTTGTTCATCACGCGCGCAGGTGCTTCATTGCGGTACTTCTGCAACCAGCCGACCGCCACGTCCTGCAACAGTGGATTTTTGCTGCGGTCAGAGGTTGCCGCGCGCTTGATACCATTGAAACCCGCCATCATTAAATCGAGCGACTGACGCTTGATAATGGCGTTGCGGATACGGAGCTGGAAGTCCTGGAAACGCGCCCATAAATCCAGGGTGCGGAAACGAATATGGAAATCGAAGTTAATCTGATCACATTCGTATTTGTTGGACTCCAGCGCGGTGAAATCTTCGGTTTTGCGTTCGTCACCGCTGGCGGTATCGGCGGTGCTGGCAATCGAACCGGAGACACCGACACCGATTTTTTCACCCTTCATTTCCGCCACCGGCACCATGTTGATGCGGGTCAGAAAGTCGGATGACTCCTGCATGGTGTTCATCAGGGTCTGCGTGACGGACGGGTCGACGCTGAATTTTTTGGTCATGTCACCGGCGTCGACGTTGTTGAGCTTCGCCACCTGGGTGAGATAGGCATTAAATTTAAATCGGGTCTGTGGCTTCATAATGATTCCTGATTAATTTTGGGGTCGTTCCGGCAGCGTGTCCGGGCTTAACAGTTGGTCAGCATCGAGTCGCCATTGCCGCCGCTCGATGGTTCACGGCGGCGCTGCGCAAAGCTCTCGGTTTTATCGAGTGAGGTTTCCAGCGCTGACAGCTTTTGCTGGCTTTCTTCAAGCTGAGTGGTGAGTTCGCCCTGGAGGGTGCTGAATGACTGCTCGATGGCAGACAGGCGCTGCTCAGTGCTTTCGTGGTTGGCCTGCACCTGCTCGGTGACGACCGTCACCGCCTCATGCACGTCGTTAAAACGTGCGTCATCATCGGCCTGTTTACGGCTGAAAATGCCTTTCACGGTGTCTGTCAGTTTGTTCAGCAGGGTGTCGGGCTGGTCTTCAAATTCCAGCTCGGCGAGGGTAGCGACAGAGAACAAATCTTCCGGGCGCTCTTTGCGGCCAGAGAGCGGATTGGTTTTCGCGCGGGAACAAAATTCCAGATATTCGGTGCCGAGGCTTGCCGGGTCATCGGTGACCGCGAGGCCAATCAGATAGCATTTGCCGGAGTTGGAGAAATTCGGGCGAATTTCCATGGAGGTGTAGACCTTCTGGCCTTTACCGACCATTTCCACCAGGTTGGCCAGTGGGGTGATACGAGCGAACAGTGCCAACTTGCCATTCAGCGCTGAATCATCATCAATGGTTTCGGCTTTCAGTTCGGTGACATCACCGTAACGGCAGAATGGGCTGTCGGGTAACACACTGGTGATGTGTTCGAGATTGATGCGTGCGCCGTAGACACGCGGGTCAAATGAGTCGGCCATTTCCTGAATATCGGTGCCGCTGATGACACGACCGTCGCAGGTGTCACCTTCGACGCCGATGCGGAACCATTTAGAAACTTTTTTTGCCATGGTCAGGAGTCCTGAGTGTGGGGTGATTGGGTCAGGCTTAGTTTCCTGACTCCGCACCCGGCCTGCCATTCATCCCGGATGGCTTACCCCTGACACAACAGCACATTAGCGCGCATCACCCGCCGCTTAAGTAGCCTTGCATCTGTCGAAAAATGCGAGGCAACCATGACCATCACCACAGACACCTCCCTGACTCTTGACCCACGTCGACAGGCGTCACTGCTTTACTGGCAGGGATTTTCCGTGCCGCAGATTGCTGAAATGCTCGGCCAGAAACGCCCGACGGTGCAGAGCTGGAAACAGCGCGACGGCTGGGATGGTATCGCGCCGATCACCCGCGTCGAAAACAGTCTTGAAGCGCGCTTAATTCAGCTCATCACCAAGACGAAAAAAGACGGTGGCGACTTCAAAGAAATCGACCTGTTAGGCCGACAGATTGAGCGGCTGGCGCGGGTGAATCGCTACAACCAGACCGGCAGTGAAGCGGATTTAAATCCCAACGTGGCGAACCGCAATAAGGGCGAGCGTAAGAAGCCGAAAAAGAACTATTTCAGCGACGAGGCTATCGAAAAACTGGAGGAGATTTTCTTTGCCGAATCCTTTGAGTACCAGCTCGGCTGGCACCAGGCAGGCCTGCAACACCGTATCCGCAATATCCTCAAATCACGCCAGATTGGCGCAACGTTTTATTTCTCGCGTGAGTCACTGTTACGCGCGCTTAAAACCGGGCATAACCAGATTTTCCTCTCCGCATCCAAGACTCAGGCGTATGTGTTCCGCGAGTACATCATCCAGTTTGCGCGCCTGGTCGATGTTGACCTGACCGGCGACCCCATTGTCATCGGCAACAACGGGGCAAAACTGATTTTTCTCGGCACCAACTCCAACACGGCGCAGAGCCATAACGGCGACCTGCTGGTCGATGAAATTTTCTGGATCCCCAACTTTCAGAAGCTGCGCAAAGTGGCGTCGGGCATGGCTTCGCAACAGCACCTGCGCTCGACCTATTTCTCGACCCCGTCGACGCTGGCGCATGGCGCGTATCCGTTCTGGTCAGGGGAGCTGTTTAACAAGGGGCGCGCGGATAAAAGCGAGTGTATCGACCTCGATATCAGCCATGCGTCGTTAAAAAACGGCGTGGCCTGCGCCGATGGTCAGTGGCGTCAGATTGTGACGATTGAGGACGCACTCGCCGGTGGCTGCGACCTCTTTAATCTGGACACACTGAAACGCGAAAACAGCGCCGATGATTTCCGCAATTTATTCATGTGTGAATTTGTCGATGACAAGGCTTCGGTATTCCCGTTCGAAGAACTGCAACGCTGCATGGTCGACAGCATGGAAGCCTGGGCGGATGACTGGCAGCCGTTCGCCACGCGCCCGTTTGGCTATCGCCCGGTGTGGATTGGCTACGACCCGTCACACACCGGCGACAGTGCCGGATGTGTGGTGCTGGCACCGCCGGTGGTTGCCGGTGGCAAATTCCGCATTCTCGAACGCCACCAGTGGAAGGGGATGGACTTTGCGACACAGGCCGAGTCCATCAAAAAACTGACCGAAAAATACCACGTCGAGTACATCGGTATCGATGCCACCGGCATCGGCCAGGGTGTGTACCAGCTCGTGCGCGCGTTCTATCCGGCCGCGCGGGAAATCCGCTACAGCCCGGAAGTAAAAACCGCGATGGTGCTCAAAGCCAAAGACACCATTGGCCGTGGGTGCCTGGAATATGACGTGAGTTATACCGACATCACCGCCTCGTTTATGGCAATCCGCAAAACCATGACCGGCAGCGGTCGCAGTGCAACCTATGAAGCCAGCCGCAGTGAAGAAGCCAGCCACGCCGATGTCGCGTGGGCGACCATGCACGCGCTGCTAAATGAGCCATTAACCGCAGGCAGCGGTCAGGCATCCACCTCAATTCTGGAGTTCAACTGATGGCGAAGAAACGCAAACATCACGCAGCAAAAAACACAATCACAGCACCGGCTGCGGCACCGCAAAAAATGGAAGCCTTCACCTTTGGTGAGCCGTCGCCGGTGCTCGACCGCCGTGACATTCTCGATTACACCGAGTGCGTCGGTAACGGCAAATGGTTTGAGCCGCCGGTCAGTTTTACCGGGCTGGCAAAAACACTGCGGGCCGCCGTTCACCACAGCTCGCCGATTTACGTAAAGCGCAATATTCTCGCCTCGACCTTTATCCCGCACCCGCTGTTATCGCAGCAGGATTTCAGCCGCTTTGCGCTGGATTTTCTGGTGTTCGGGAACGCGTTTTTAGAAAAGCGCATGAGTGTTACCGGCAAGCTGTTACGGCTGGAAACCTCACCGGCCAAATACACCCGTAAAGGCACCGGCGATGACGCGTACTGGTTTGTGCAGTCGTTTGTCACCCCGCATGAGTTCGCGCCGGGTTCGGTGTTTCACTTACTGGAGCCGGATATTAATCAGGAGCTTTACGGCCTGCCGGAATATCTCAGCGCGCTAAATTCTGCCTGGCTGAATGAGTCGGCAACGCTGTTCCGCCGCAAGTATTACCAGAACGGCGCGCACGCGGGATACATCATGTATGTGACAGACGCCGCCCAGAGCAGCACCGACGTGGAAGCATTGCGCGAGGCAATGCGCAGCTCAAAGGGATTAGGGAATTTTAAGAACCTGTTTTTCTACGCACCAAACGGGAAACCGGACGGCATCAAGATTGTGCCACTCAGTGAAGTGGCGACCAAAGACGATTTCTTTAACATCAAGAAAGCCAGTGCCGAGGACTTAATGAGTGCGCACCGCGTGCCGCCGCAAATGATGGGTGTCATCCCGAATAATACCGGCGGTTTCGGTGACGTGGTGAAGGCGGCGCAGGTGTTTGTGCGTAATGAACTGACGCCATTACAGGAGCGAATTAAAGAAGTGAACGATTGGATCGGAATGGAGGTGATCCGCTTTAAGGCTTACGAGCTGACACCCGCCGAATAATCCCCGCTTTCGGCCGCTCATGTAGCGGCTTTTTTTACGCCCTCACCTCACGTCCTCAGACGCGCCACACAGAGCAAACACCGATAACCACACCCAACGAAACGGCACACCCCAAAACCCCATCACGAGGCGCTCAGACTCAAATTAAATAAAATAAATACCACGTCAGCGCGCAATGCTATCCCCGCCACGCCTGCCCGCTTCATGAGTCGGTTTTAATGCAGATGCATGACCACGTTGAATCAGCACCTGCTCTGGCGCCTTGATGCCAGCACAAGCGATCCCTACACATGCAAAACCATGCACGCAAAGCAAAATACTATCTTCACTTAGGATAGTCAGAAATATCTACTGCAAACTTTTCTAGATTTGCCTTTGCATAATATAAACGAAAATTTAATTTCCCCGACAACTCTAATAGTTGAGCTTTCGTCGCAGTGCAAACCTTACTCCCAATAATCACCCCATCAATACAGCACTCATTGAGCTGGAGTGTTTTACCTAGCCCTACATCACCACCCTCAAGTAAACATAAACTTCTCAATTCACTTTCATGGTGCCATTCCTTATGTTTGAATTTTGGTATTTTAATCAAAAGAGTGTCATCCCGTTTAGTTCGATACGAATAAGCATGATCCATCGCATTTATTTCAAGCCCTGCATCACCATATTCAACCTCATCAAGCCTAATGCAAGAATTAATAAGTCGCTCTTTATTATATATAATGCAGAATCCATTCATACCATTGCAATAGTACCCCCACATCAGTCTACTATCAGGTTTTTTTGTGAACGACGCTATTGCAACTGTATCTCTAAATTCTTTTATAAACTCACCAAAAAAATCATGTTCTTTAAATCTCCTAAGCATAAATTCCTTTTCAGCAAGGATATTATCTTGAAATATCTCACGTACAGTTCCCGAACTAAATATACGCCAATAGGGATATGGTAAAGTATGTTGAGCAAAACATTTCACCCAAAGCTTAAACCACTCGTCTTGAGTAAGTTCTTTGAGTTCATTTCTGTTACTTTTCGCATAAACCTCAAACGGGTCATTAAGACTACCAATTGCGGCATGCCAGATTAGAGAGTTAGATATTTCCTCGATAGAGAAGTTTCGCATCTGCCCTGAAAATTCTTTCCAAATATCGGGGCGATATCTAAATGCATGTGTATCACTGGAAATACTCCATTTATTGAGAACACAAGTTCCATTTAATTTTTCATCCATCACACTCACCCAACACGATAATTAGTATCTAACGCCTCAAGTCCCTCGTTGCTCATCTCCGCCATCACTGTCAGCTTCAAGACTGCTGGGGCTTTATTCTATCAAAGCTTAACCAAACCAATTACAATATAAGAATATTATTTCCCAGATGAATTACACTAACAAAACTAACTTGCAGTATTAACCTTCAATGTAAGCACCTTCGACTTGTATCGTTGCTCAATAACTCCCATTGAGTGCAAACGTCCAAAAAGTGTTTTTGCAATTGAAGTCTCTTTTGCATTTTCAGCGTCTTTAATTATTTTCCAATATTCAATATCTCGAGCCATTAATCGATGCTGCTCATTCCTGACCTTTAATACATCACCTAAAACAATAATGCCAGTCACTAATTTTGGTGCATCGCTTGCATATAATTTCGTTTTAGTAGGATGCATAACATGTCCATGCTTACTTATAATTTTTCTAATTACAGTACAGAACAAGCGATTTACTTTCGCCCCCGAAAATGTAAGATCATCAACATAAACAGTCATTTTGACATCTAATTTTTGACAAAGATCTTTTATTTCAGTAAACATACGAGAATTCGCGAAGTAAGCTAATGGCATACTGATTCGACTACCTGTTGGCAACTGACCATGGCAAGTACATATGTGAGATAAAATATCAGCCACATCAGATGACGTCTTCATTACTGAAAAGAAAAAAGAAAAAATCATCGTTCTTGAGGTTGATGGAAAAAAAGCTTTAACATCAGTTGTCATCATCTTTTCAGAGTTAAGATGAGCTTTAGCATTTGTTACATTGGAATAATATTTTTTACCTGAATGTAAATAATCTGGTAATGCTATTCTCGACAATAAACTAGCAATCCGAGTATGAACAATATCTAATGCATCTAGAGGCTTCTGGATTTTTCTTGACTTACCTTTTTTAGAAAGTTGGTCAAAAATAGAATAATTACCTTCATCTTTAGACAAAATTGATAACTCAGCAAGCTCCACACCAAGTAACAGCGCCAATTTTCTTTTACTTTTGAGTTTAAAAAAAGGCGAGTCCATTAAACCATAGCTTTTATTTTTTGTTGAAATTTTAAGCTTTTTCTGTTTTTTCATTTTTTTTGCTCACCCACTCGACAATATCCAAAACTTTACCAGCTAAGTTCAAACGCAGCCGCTTAGACAAGCGCCCCTGTGTGCCTAATGTTTCAGAAAAGAAGACTAAAGATGATATTGGTATGTCGAAGTGAGATGCATAACGATTGAGAACTTCAACTGATGGCGACCAAACGCCGCTTTCGAGTTCTACTATTTTTTCTTTTGGAATGCCTATAGCTGATGATAACTCAACTATTGATTCTTTATGATATTGCCTTATTAGACGAAGGGCTTTATGTAACATAGGCAACTCCATGCAATTGAAACTAAGGAGGACGCATCACATATCTCCGCCTTCAAAGTAGTCAACTAGTCTCGTGATGAAATTAAACAGTCGAATACCCCATTTAATCGCTTCCCAAGCATAGACAACCCACTTCTTCCGGTTTGACTTGCTTTGCGCCTGCTGTTCGTTGGTTACTTTATCATTTTGCATGATTTTTTCCTTATGCCCATGGTGTGCAAACGGACGTTTGCTCAAGCACCATGGTTCGCCCTCATAAGGATGAGATTGAACAGCACTAGCTCCCTGCTCCACGAACCCTTGGTCGCCCAAAGGGTTCGAATACCCATGCGCCATACCATCTGATCACTAGATGACACCTGCTTGCCGACGTCTCATAGATACACAGAGGCGTTGCGCGGGGTAAATGTTAGAAAGCGCTAGCTTTCCACGGGTATGAATACCCAATTGGTGGCGGAATATCTCAATAACTAACCAATGCTTGCATCATAGCAAGTAATCCGCTTCGCTTAACACTGCCACTTATAATTTTTTTGCATAAATAGAATTTTTATATGTAATTTACATATCTCCGCGTACACCTCACAGCGTATGAATATCTCATGGGACATCCTCCTCCCTTTTTGGAGAACTAACGCCAGCTTTCATCTTCCCAAACTTGTTGAAGAATATTGTCTAGTGCTTCTCGGTCAGATTCTCTGTCGAATCCCATTAATTCAACGCCTGTCATGGAACCTTTCTTGACGGTAATACGCGTGGAAGGAAAAACTGACTGTACACGCCGCGTGAGTTCACATTTAAAAGCATCCACTACCTGCTGTTCGATTTGTTGGTCTTTATCAAGCGTGATGCTAACCCGTACTTCACCACCTCTTTTTAAACGTTCTTCAACAGGTGTTGCGGAGAAAACAACGGAAAACGAGTCGTTTTTCATCAAGTTCCCTCTCGCAATTTCAGCAATTAAATTTAACGCGATTTCACGGTCTCTTTCCTGGCAACTGCCTTCAGTCGTCAGGCGGGCAATCATTTCAACCCGTTCAATCATTACATGCTTGTTCAACTCTCTATCCATGTATCCTCCACAACAAAATACTGTATAAAAATACAGTATAATGTATTCACAAAAAGTGTGAAGGAAAAAATGAGATGGAAATACATTGTATGTGCATGATATCGATGAATATTAGGTGCGAGCTTTCGCAGCCGAAGCCGCTAAGACTTCAACACGCCTAAGGATTTTCCTAGCTTTAGCCTTGTGCGATGGTGCTGCGGAAAATAGTTCACCAGTGGTCGAGCCCCTGCATCCTTTGTCATTAAAACAACGTTTACCACCCTTAATTAAATGCAGTGCTTCGCCCCGACTAATGTTTATGCCGGTTGTTAAAAGCACCTCATCGATAGTTCGTTCGATTGCGGGGCTTTGCTCATCTGTTCCGTGGATAAACGTTCGTTTCCCATCTGGCTTTTGCAGTCTTAGCCGGTTTGTTAGCTGCCGTCTTTGTCGCCGATTTAACGGTTTTGCTAAATCGATTTCCACTGGCTCTATTGCGCTTTCCGTACAGTTATTGACAGAACTCCGAGAGGGCGAAGGATCGCCCTTAAGGTCAACGTCCAAATCAAGGGCGAGTTTCGGGACAATCTTCCACTGGATGAGGCGGGTTAAAATCGGGGTGTCACTGCCGACGGTGGTATCAAAAACACCTTTAATACGCGTGCATTCCTCGCCGTATTCGTTGAGAGTTTCGGCTGGTTCATACCAGGTACGCACCTGCAATTCGTCACGGCGTACAAACGGGCCACCCTGCGCGTTGACGTAATCAGCCCACTGACCTGCATCAGCCGCATCATGTACGGCGGCAAACTCAATACTGAGCGCATGAGCGGTTTCAGTATCAGCCATTTTTCGCAGCTCACGATAAACCGTTACCGGCGCACCGCCAACAAACTGAAACTGACGGATACGCCAGCGAGCAGCCCAGGCAGCAACTGCCGGAGCCGTTTCTTTTAGCAGCTCACCGCTTTCGTCATCACGTTCACCGTCCAGCGCAAAACCATCAATGTTTTTACTGATGTATTTCGCCACATAGCCGGTGGCGCTGCCTTTTTCCGGGTCGATAGCTTCGGCATGAAAGCGAGCCTTACGGGCTTTATCACTCACCAGCTCGGCGGCATCTTCCTGATGTGCATATTTCAGCATGTCAGCGCGCACGCGAGAGACATCCTCGGGGCGCATGAATATCAGCATGTGCCAGTGTGGTGTGCCGTCGTGATGAGGCTCGGCAACCCGGATACCAAAAATACGCAATTCAGCGCGGTGCAGTTTGGCGCGAATACGTGACCAGACTGAGGTTAAATAGCTTTGCGTATCGGAGGGGCTGGCACCGTTCCACTTGCTGTTGCGGTAGCCTGCTTTCGTTGTGGCATGGTATTTGGACGGTGCGGTGAGTGTGTAAAACTCCCCCACATAACCCAGCTCGTTTGAGATCTTTTCAAAGCCGCTGATGCGGGTCATTAATTCCCCGCGACGGATGGCCGGATTAGCCACACTGCCATCGTATTTATCAATCAGGCTGATGCGGTTTCCTTCCTCGTCCTCGAGATCCATTCCCTTGAGAAATTCACGGGTACGCCGTCTTTGTTCGCGCCATTCCGCAACGCAGGATTTGCTGGCGTAGGGAGTGTGTTTTTTACTGACATTACCCAGGGCGATTTGTAGATGTTCACGCCATTCAGAAGCGACACGGCGTAATCGCCCACGCCACCATTTTTCATTGACCATGCGCAGCACCGCAGGGCCAATATCATCAAGCGAAACTAATTTAGTGGTGACGCGCTCCCACAAAGGGGGCTGACACCTGAAATGACGGGCAATCTGTGCCGCACGCATATAAATCGCATTCAGCACTTTTAACCTGCCGACATCGCCCTCAATGGTTCCAATCTCGCCGTTAATGTAATTCGCAATATCAGCGGCCAGCAGCTCAATATCAGCTTTGGACATATCCTGCAGGCGGTTATATCGGGCGGTCAGATTCACCAGTTTTGAGGCAAGAAAACGGATGTCCGGCGCATCAAAACGACCGCCAAATAATTGCTGTGAAAGGTGGCTGTCGATGCCGGTGATTTGATAAATACCGGCGACCAGCTCAAGCCGTGGCAATACTCGCCTGACAAACGTCACGAGGTGAGCATTGGCTCGTTGAGCACCGAAGTTACGCTCTAAATAATCGACCCGACGATTAATATCGTAGCGCACACATTCTGGCTGCTTTGCCAGTGCATCACGCGCACGCAGCAACGCCGCAATCTCTCGATCACGGCGATGCTGTTCTTTATAGGTCAGATAGGGGCTGGCAATCGCCTGCCGTGCCGCATTCCACGGCCAGGCGAAGTTAATTCGGTTCATATTGCATTCTTGTAATGCTGGTTTTTCAGCTCTGCGATTTCCTGACAGGTAATGCAGTGCGTGACACCGGGCACCACAGCGCGACGAGCTTCCGGGATAGCTACGTCACATTCTTCACAGAAAAATGCGCTGGCGGCACGCTGAGGCTGAGGGCGAGCGTGTTTAATATTGCGTGCCAGTTCTTCATCCACGCGCAGTTGTACTAAATCCATTGCGTCGGCCATTAGAGAACCCCCGCTTCGTTTCGCCAGTTTTCGGCCTCCTGCCGTAAAAGCTCAATAATTTCCACGCGGTTCAATTCATCACGCTCAATTTTCCACGCCACCACACATAGCCGAGATGACATAACTTCTGCTCTTGCTCTTTTTTCTTCTGAGCGTGCATCATTGAGAAGGACAGAAAGTGGCAACTCATAAGCCTTATCGCGGCTTGTTAATAATTTTGATTTCATTTTCAAATCTCCTGATTTTGGGCAAAAAAATACCCGGCGGATTTACGCCTGATTTTTTGGATGGATTAATTAATCAGCTAAATAGCAGTCGTGCTTTGAAAATCTTGCCGGGAGTAAACTTCCCCAACGGGTAATTTCATTCATTGAACGGATAATCAGTAAACGCCGCGCCTGGTCGAAAAATTCAAAGGGCTTGCCGATTTCATCGGGTTTAAATGATGACGGTTCCAGACGGTTAGCCAGTGTCAGAACAACGAATTTAAAATTATTGTCGAGCTTATTAAAATTACGCAGAGCTGTATTGTTGGTCGCTTTTAATTGCTGACGGAAACGCGCGAGACATTCGTCGCCTGTCATTTTTAACGGGCCATCAATCCGCGCATGTATCAAGTACACATTGTTAAACGTCGCTTGTGGTGCCTTTACGGATTCAGCCAGTGCAGCACTTTTCATTTAGTCCTCCAGCGCTTAATCAGCCTGATAACGAGTGAAGGCTTGCGAGTACGCAGCCCATTTAACAATGCAGACTGGTCGCGGCTGGGGTGCCAGCGATAGTTGTTATCACCCATGATCCAACCGTGGCCGTAGCTCATCGACGGGCTTTGGCGTTTCAGTAATGAAGCGAATGACGGTTCCATATGCTTCACCTCAAATTAATCCAAATGACGCACCGATACCGCTCATGGTATCGACCACGCTCGACATTGCAGGGTTGGCCTGGAGTCGCGCCTGTAATGCCAGGGCAGATAGTGACAACATGCGAATTCCAGCGTTAACACTCTCAATCATGTTGTGCTTATGCTCCGGCGTCAGGCGTTCAGTGGATACTGCACCACTCGCCAGTTCTCCTAATTCGCTCATGGCTCGCATGACATAAAACTGTAATTTATCTTTCGCTAACTCGTTAACTGGCACACATGGCAGGCAGTGAATTTGAGCCAGGAACCCATCAACAAGAATTGAGTCTTCCGTCATGTCGGTAAGCAGCCATAACTCAGGTGGGGTAAATTGGTGAGGTTGATCCGGGTTTAGCTTGTTGCGTAACGTCTGCACATTCATGCCAGCTCGCTCTGCCAGTTTCGCCATATTGTGACGCAGAGCGAAAGCCCGGCACGCTTCGTCATAATGTGGATGTTTGGAAACCTGAAAATCAAACATGATTCGCCTCTAGCTAATCGATAGGATGATTTACGCGTTAAGCGAAATGTCACATTCGCTTAATGCCTGAATGGTTAGCGCGGCCATGTTGATTTCAACTAACCCTTTTTTCTGCTTTCCTTTCGGTTTAATTGGTAATTTCCCGTATTCAATCAGGTTCCTAGCGGTTTCCATCTTAGTTCCCGTGCGGCGGCAATACTCATCTAAAGGCAAGTAAGGCTCAGGGATGATAATTGTAATGTTTGGGCGCATAAGGCAAACTCCGTCAGTTATCCTGTAAGGCAATACAGGTTTATATAAGTAAATATTCGTTAATTACTACAACAATGGAGAGCCTAAATCGTATAAAACTACAATGCAAGGCATTTGTCGCTTTTTACGAAAGGCTGTTTGATTTATGAGCAAATTTCCCTTCGACCAAATAAGTCACAGTAGTGCGGTGCTTGATCGGATCATTGAGGCTTACGGGTTCACTTCTAAGCTCATGCTTGCCGAGCATTTTGATATGGCATCAAGCAGTCTGGCTGGACGTTACAAGCGAGGTGGATTCCCAGCAGATCTAGTGGTCCGCTGTGTCGCAGAAACAGGTGTAAATCTTGAATGGCTTGCTACTGGTTCTGGACGCAAATTTGATGATGAAGAATTGGACGTCATAAAATTACCACGCCGAAAGATTGTTGATGGACAGCTTTATGAGGCAGGTATACTGATGCTTGATAAAGTCACTTTCCTTCCTGGAAAACCGCTACCAAAGAATCCGTTATGCGTAATCGATGCCTCTACTCAATACATCGTTGATCAGCACTTCACGGAAGTTTATGACGATGAATGGCTGGTTGATATTGAGGGTAAAACCAGTATTCGCACGCTCACACGCATCCCAGTCGGTAAAGTGCGTGTTAGTGGTGTAGGCATGGCATTTGATTGTGCTATCGATGACATAAAAATTATTGGCAGGGTTGTATTAACTTTAAAATAAGATAAGGATTTCATGATGATTGACTATAAAACAGCATCAAAGGAACAGTTAAAACAGGAGTTTTCACGGCTGGCAAAAGTTGTTTCTGATTCTACATTTGGCACAAAGAAAGAGTTTTTTCATCTACCAAACATCCTCAACTCAGGTGAACAACCACTGGCTGTCGCAAGCGGCGCGATGGATGGTAATACCTGGCTAATAACTCTCACAAACCAACGAGTCATCTTCCTAGATAAGGGCATGGTTTTTGGGGTTAAACAGGTCGATGTTAATCTAAAAAACATTGTTAGTGTTGGTGGGAAAACAGGTCTGCTTCTTGGTGAGATTATGATATCCACCAGCGGTCAAACGTATACCATCAAAAATGTAATGAAAGCATCCGTTATACCTTTTACAAACCTAATCAATGCTACCCGTAATGCCCAGAATGAAACCTCACAACCAGCTGAGCAATCTAAACCACAGGCAGATGATTTAATCTCTCAAATGGAACGCTTAGCCGCCCTGAAAGAAAAAGGAATTCTGAGTGACGAAGAATTCCAACAGCAAAAACAACGCATTCTAAACGGTTAAGCTATGCCTGTAAGAAAACTAGCTGATGGTCAATGGGTCGCAGATTTTTACACTGTGGACCGTAGCAACGGCAAAGATGGCAAGCGCATCCGCAAGAAGTTCTCCACCAAAGGAGAAGCGCTTGCTTTCGAAAACTATACGCTGCAAAAAATTGATGATTCCCCATGGCTTGGAGAAGGCAAAGACATTCGTCGCTTGTCTGATTTAGTTCATCTCTGGTTTGACCGTCATGGCATTACTTTGAATGATGGTGAGAAGCGCAAAAGTTCTATGCTTTGGGCTGCGGAGTGTATGGGGTCACCACTGGCTACTGAGTTTAATGCCCAGCTATTCACTGCTTATCGAGCCAAAAGACTTGAAGGTGAATTTGCCAGGACTAAACGCGTATCAAAAGTATCCCCTCGCACCCTAAATCTTGAACATGCCTATTTTCTCGCCGTGTTCAATGAGCTGAAAAGATTGGGAGAATGGAAAGCGCCAAATCCTCTGGAAAACGTTAGGCAATTCAGAACTGACGAAAGTGAAATGGCATATCTAACAGGTGAACAGATTGACGCTCTTTTAGTGGAATGCCGAAACAGCAGCGCCAAAGATCTCGAAATAATAGTGAAAATTTGTTTGGCAACTGGCGCACGTTGGAGCGAAGCAGAAGCTTTAAAAAGCTCACAGATTGCAGCAGGCAAAGTGACGTTTATTAAAACTAAAGGAAAGCGTAACCGCACAATTCCACTATCAAAAGTATTAATTGAAGAATTACCAAAGAAAACGGGAAGCCTTTTTACACCATGCTATTACGCATTTAGAAATGCGCTTGGACGTGCAGAAATTGAACTTCCAGCGGGGCAACTAACCCATGTTTTACGCCATACTTTTGCTAGCCACTTTATGATGAATGGAGGGAATATCCTTGTATTACAAAGAGTACTAGGACACACCGATATAAAGATGACTATGCGGTACGCTCACTTCGCGCCGAATCACCTTGAAGAAGCGATTAAACTTAACCCTCTGGCGAAAAAAAATGTGTAAAAAATTAACTGAACTCGTTGAACGAGTAACAAAATATGATTACATATCTACCATAAAAGATTTTTGGCAGCCAATCAAAAAATACACATGGGATAAAGTCAAAGCATACCCAATATGGGCAATATTAATTATTAGCGCCTTCGTCCCATTAATTTTTTACTTCAAGAAATTCCATGGAGCCTTATCGTCAGATCTTGCTGTATGGTCCACTTTTGGAACCTATATTGGTGGGGTTTACGGCCCAATATTTACGCTAGCCAGCGTCCTTGTTTTAGTTAAAACCCTGTTAGAAATCAGTAATTTCAACCAGAAATCACTTGAGCAGTCCCAAAAATCAAATTCATTAGCTCAAACAATAAAATTAATAGAAATAATGGACTTAGCGATTACCAAAACTTCGATTATAGGTGAAAATCGCGAACAAAATTTTAAATGGTTAGGTGATGCAGTGAAAGAAAGATTTAAGGTCAATGATCCTGCCAATGAGACAGAGGTTAGAGATGCATCAGTTGCCAGATTCAAGGACACTGATGCAGGTAGTCTGGATGATGCAATGTCAATTCTTAAAGAGATTCTTACCAGAATTAACATTGCAGAGGATGAAGAACTTAAGGCAAGTTCAATGGCAGCTTTCCGGGCAATGATCCCCAATAATGAACGTTATTGGCTTGAGTGTTTCGCAGAACGTTTCCACCCAGACATTAAACTACTTATCAAACTATGGCCTTCGCCATTTAGCATCCTACCTCCAGACTTAAATAGACTTATCATGCAACCCGAAGATGTCAGTTGATAGAATTTGTCGCAAAAGTGTCGCATGAGCTTAGAAATATTGCCCTTTACTGCCTTATATTGATTTCACAACCAGCTGATTTTACACTAAGTTATTGTTTTTAGGTTTGTTTGAAGGGTTCTCATAATCGCTTGGTCGCTGGTTCAAGTCCAGCAGGGGCCACCAAATAAAACAAGGACTTGCGAGAAATCGCAGGTCCTTTTGCTTTTCCGGGTGTATATAGAATATTTTCAGTAAGTCAGCATCGAGACCAATGGTTAATAAACAACCACATATCTCGGTTAAAATCGCCCGTGATGTTCTTTGCAAAACGTAAAATGGTTCAGAGCGTGCGGAATACCTCTGAAAGATTGAATTTTTTATAATTCACTCGGTTTATGCTCCCGGCGGAAATCCTTTCATTCATTTCTTTTACAAAGTAATCGATATCATCACATTTATTATTATCAGGCAGATCGGTATAACGATAATCCCACCATTTTAATTTTAATAATTCATTGATTACATCTTGTTCGAATCTATATTTTATTACTTTTGCAGGAACCCCGGCGACTACTGAATAAGGTGGTACATCTTTAGTCACAACTGAATTAGCAGCGATAATCGCACCATCCCCGATAATTATTCCACCTTTAAGAACAACATCATTTCCAATCCATACATCATGGCCTATCACAGGATTTTTTGGCGCGGTGTTAAAAGGCTTCAATTCCCACTCACTACCAAACTCAGCGTGTGCAAACTTATCAAAATTACCATTATATGTGAGCATGTGCGTTGTGAATCTGTTCATGGGGTGATCTCCCCCCATAATCTTCACATTGTTTGCAATGCTACAAAACCTGCCGATGTTTACGTTACCAGTAAAATGACAAGTTGGAAAAGAGAATGCCCCAACGCTCGAAAAATTTTTATGGGGCATCGTCGAATATTGCTCAGCAACAACATCTTCTTCAATTGTAACTTTCTCACCTTTGCTGAAAGTTAGAAAGTTCCGTTCTTTATATATTTTCTTACCTCTATGATTAAGGAAAATATCATTATCCAGGCAATATTCGTAATGCCTTTTAGTCCACCTGAACGTGTACCCTTTTTTATTATCTTCTATAAAATCAAAAAGTTTTATTTTCATATGGTTTAATGTTTTTTATATTCAACAGCAGGTAACTGATTATAATATTTACGTTTAATATCCTGATGAAAGCGACAATAACATGCGTCTGGTCTCAGCTTCAAGCCAAGAAGTGTTGATAATCCTCTTTGCTTTTTTCTCATTAAGATCAATGCTGATGGTTGCTGATCAACTGGATCAATAAGGGTTTATCGAGAATGACGACTCAAGCATCTCCATCTACAAGTACGACATTCACCGCAGCCAGCATGCAATTCCTGAACAAGCTCGCGCAAAACAATTCGCGTGATTGGTTTAAAGACCATCAGAATGAATACGAGCATGTTGTCAGAACTCCTGCTCTGCGGTTTATCGAGCAGATGCAGCCCGGTATTTTTGCCATTTCATCGAAGCTCACCGCCGTGCCAAAAAAAGTGGGTGGCAGTCTGATGCGCCCTCAACGGGACAGCCGTTTCAGCAAAGATAAAACACCCTACAAAACTAATGTTGGCATCCAGTTTCGTCATTTCCAGGGGAAGGATGTCCATGCCCCAGGATTTTATCTGCATATTGCTGAGGAAGGTTGCTTTATTGCCGCGGGTATCTGGCATCCGGAGTCAAAAGCTTTAAATGCAATTAGAGCCTGTATTGATGAAAATCCTAACGCGTATCAAAAGGCGTTAAAAACACTGCAAGACCATGGATTTATCATGGATGGGGATAGTTTAATTCGCCCGCCAAAGGGCTATGAAAAAACGCATCCCCTATTAACTGAATTGAAACGTAAAGACTTTATCGCCGTCAAAAATATCGATTTTGAAGAGCTATGCAAACCAGGTGCTATCAATTTTTGCACTGAGCAATTTCAGTTTTGTGCACCGCTGATGGCATATCTGTGTTTTGCCCTTGAGCTGGATTTTTAGATTACTGCGAAAAAGTTGCCAAAACGTTAAATGCGTCACACTTACGGTGCTACACTACGCGGCTAAATTGAAAATCGTGCCGGGTGGAAAAATGAGTGAGCATATAGATGGGATAAACGAACCGAGGGCCATCACGCGGCCTAATTGGTCAGCGGTATTTGCCGTAGCATTTTGCGTGGCATGTTTGATTACCGTGGAGTTTTTGCCTGTCAGTTTGCTAACGCCAATGGCACAAGAACTGGGAATATCCGAAGGTGTTGCCGGGCAGTCCGTTACGGTCACCGCTTTTGTCGCGATGTTTGCCAGTCTCTTTGTCACAAGCGTTATTCGTTCAACCGACCGCCGCTTTGTGGTGTTTCTGTTCGCCATCCTGCTGACCCTCTCCTGCCTGTTGGTTTCGTTTGCTGAAAACTTCACGATGCTGTTGATTGGCCGCGCCTGTCTGGGGGTTGCGCTAGGTGGTTTTTGGGCGATGTCTGCCTCCTTAACTATGCGTCTGGTTCCAGCGCGCACGGTGCCAAAGGCGCTGTCGGTTATCTTTGGCGCGGTGTCCATCGCGCTGGTGATCGCAGCCCCGTTAGGTAGTTTCCTGGGGGGGATTATTGGCTGGCGTAATGTATTTAACGGCGCTGCGTTGATGGGTGTGGCCTGCATTATTTGGGTATGGAAAGCGCTACCGTCCCTGCCTGGCGAAACGACGCAAAAGAAGCAAAATATGTTTGGCCTGCTTAAACGCCCTGGCGTGCTGGCAGGTATGGCCGCGATTTTTACTGCTTTTGCAGGCCAGTTTGCCTTCTTCACTTATATTCGCCCTGTTTATACGACGCTGGCCGGATTCGACGTCGACGGTCTAACGCTGGTGCTGTTAAGTTTTGGTATCGCTAGTTTTGTCGGCACTTCACTTTCAGCAGTATTTCTCAGACGCTCGCTGAAAGCGGCTCTGGCTATCGCACCGCTGATTCTGGCATTGAGCGCAATCACGCTGGTATTGTGGGGTTCGGATAAAATTGTTGCTTCTGCTATCGCCATTATCTGGGGCTTCGCCTTTGCTCTGATTCCAGTTGGATGGTCAACCTGGATCACCCGCTCACTTTCGGATCAGGCAGAAAAAGCAGGGTCGATTCAGGTCGCTGTCATTCAACTGGCAAATACCTGTGGTGCCGCGATTGGCGGCCTGGCGTTGGATAATCTCGGCCTGCTTTCACCATTAGTCCTGTCAGGCAGTTTAATGTTGTTAACAGCATTGTTAGTCGCCACGAAAGTGCGCGTGAAGTAAGGGTTTTGGGTGGCGCATTGCCACCCTGAAAATCGCATTATCCGCGCCAGAAAGGCTTGTCCCCTAAAATCGTCGCACGATGCATGATGCGTCGAGCCGGAAGATAATCGGCGTTCGCATAATGCT
>Ga0160437_1000310_pt1 | contig 26938 bp, 23 predicted proteins | sample HID1975I_E0MG_FD_108227 | JGI IMG/M metagenome (GOLD analysis project Ga0160437, IMG submission 108227) | Enriched soil microbial communities from UW Madison campus, WI, USA - HID1975I_E0 MG | ecosystem: Environmental > Terrestrial > Soil > Unclassified | place: USA: Madison, Wisconsin... | reverse complement strand
TGGTGGGTGATGACGGGATCGAACCGCCGACCCCCTCCTTGTAAGGGAGGTGCTCTCCCAGCTGAGCTAATCACCCACTTCTCAATTTCTTACATTTACTGCTTCACACGGCGGAGACTACAAAAGTAGTGGTGGGTGATGACGGGTTCGAACCGCCGACCCCCTCCTTGTAAGGGAGGTGCTCTCCCAGCTGAGCTAATCACCCCCGCTGTGTTGGAGTCGCATTATAGGGAGAGTTGAAAATGAGTCAACGCCTTTTCCAAAGATTTTTTCCGTTCGTCGTAAAATTAAACAAAACGATCGCGATTCGTTCCGTGGCGCATGATTTATAAACAAAATCAGCTAAGCACAGCGATTCACAGGGATGAACGTTGAGGATTCAGGCGGGAGTGATAGAATATCGCCATTATTTTTATTGAGGATCTGCCGGCTGTCGGCAACGTCCTAAACGTAAGGCCATTTCATGAAAATCAAAACTCGCTTCGCGCCAAGCCCGACAGGCTATCTGCACGTCGGCGGTGCGCGTACTGCTCTTTACTCCTGGCTTTTTGCTCGCAACCACGGCGGTGAGTTCGTGCTGCGTATTGAAGACACCGATCTCGAGCGTTCTACGCCGGAAGCCATCGAAGCAATTATGGATGGCATGAACTGGCTAAGCCTGGAGTGGGACGAAGGCCCATATTTCCAGACCAAACGTTTCGATCGCTATAACGCGGCCATTGACGAAATGCTGGTCGCGGGCACCGCATATAAATGCTACTGCTCGAAAGAACGTCTGGAAGCGCTGCGTGAAGAACAAATGGCTAACGGCGAGAAGCCACGTTATGACGGCCGCTGCCGCCACGGTCATGAGCACCATGCTGATAATGAACCGTGCGTCGTGCGTTTTGCTAACCCACAGGACGGCTCCGTTATTTTTGACGACCAAATCCGTGGTCCAATCGAGTTCAGTAACCAGGAACTCGATGACCTGATCATCCGCCGCACCGACGGTTCACCAACTTACAACTTCTGCGTTGTGGTTGATGACTGGGATATGGAAATCACCCACGTTATCCGTGGCGAGGACCATATCAACAACACGCCGCGTCAGATTAACATTCTGAAAGCGCTGAACGCGCCGGTACCGGTATACGCGCACGTGTCGATGATTAACGGCGACGACGGCAAAAAACTGTCCAAACGCCACGGTGCGGTGAGCGTAATGCAGTATCGCGACGACGGTTATCTGCCGGAAGCGCTGCTGAATTACCTGGTGCGTTTGGGCTGGTCCAGCGGCGATCAGGAAATCTTCACCCGTGAAGAGATGATTAAGCTGTTCTCGCTGGGTGCGGTCAGCAAATCTGCGAGTGCGTTCAATACTGAAAAACTGCAGTGGCTGAACCACCACTACATTAATTCGATGGCGCCGGAATATGTGGCGACCCATCTGCAGTGGCACATTGAGCAGGAAAAAATCGATACACGCACTGGCCCACAGCTGTCAGAGCTGGTGACCCTGCTGGGCGAACGTTGCAAAACACTGAAAGAGATGGCGGCAAGCTGCCATTACTTCTATGAAGAGTTTGATGCGTTCGATGCCGACGCGGCGAAGAAACACCTGCGTCCGGTGGCACGTCAGCCGCTGGAAGTGGTGCGCGATAAACTGGAAGCGATGACTGAGTGGACCGCAGAAAACGTGCATCACGCCATTCAGGCAACCGCTGATGAGCTGGAAGTGGGCATGGGTAAAGTTGGGATGCCGCTGCGTGTCGCCGTCACTGGCGCCGGTCAGTCACCAGGACTGGATGTTACCGTTCACGCGATTGGCAAGAGCCGCAGCGTCGCGCGTATCAACAAAGCACTGGCGTTTATTGCTGAACGTGAAAGCCAGCAGTAACAGGGCAGAATAAGAAACGGCAGGCTCAGGCCTGCCGTTTTTTTATGCGCTTTCGCCTGTTAAATTAAGTCGTCGCAGAAAACCGCTTAATCCTTCTCGCACCAGCAGCGCCTGTAAACGCTGTTTCTCATCAGGTTCCATCATCAATAAGACATCCTGAATTTTACGCCAGACCGGATCGTTGTCCTGTGTGTGGTAGATAAACTCGGGTTCGGCTGCCTGCAAGGAAAGCTTAAGGTGACGAAGTTTTGGCGTGGAGGCGAGAAAATCTCTGACGTCCGGCGTGATGTGAATCAGACGTGCGCGACCGCCTTTAATGCCAGGGATCGACTCCGTTCTCCAGTTTTGTTCCCGGATCCAACGATTGATGGTCTGTTTTGCCACACCCACACAGTTCGCCAGCTCCTGCGTGGTCATTTTGCTGTGAAGTATGTTCATCACTGTCCTTGCGTACGGATACCCAGGCGGAGAAGCAGACCGGTGATGCCTTCGCGCAGCAACAGGCTGGTCAGCTCTTTTTGCTCGTGGTCTGACATTTCTTTAGCGAGCGACAGTAGAAGAGAATCAAAGCTGTCTTCTGCGGGATGATGTGCCACGCCGGAGAAATCAGCGGCGCGCTGAGCGCTGCGGATAAATTCACGGACCTCGTCGCTGACGTGCACGAGACGTGCTTTACCGCCCTGAACGCCCGGACGAGGCGACGTTAGCCATCCTTCCTTGCGTACCCATTTATTGATTGTTTGTCGGCTATAACCGGTCAGATGGGCAAGTTCCTCTGGCGTCATTCGTTCCTTGAGCATGCTATTTCCTGAGTGCCTGTATGGGAATTAAAGGTTCATCTTATAGCATCCTTTTACGTGAAAACGTGACGCGTTTAACTCCTGATTGCGAGAGCGTACGCAATGTCACTGAGTTGTGTGCTTTTTCATCGATTGAAAGAGAGGTGAACATTTTGCCGTTGACACCTGGCAAGGGAATTCATATCATGCCGCCCGTCAACACGACACGCTTTACGTTATGGGGCTATAGCTCAGCTGGGAGAGCGCTTGCATGGCATGCAAGAGGTCAGCGGTTCGATCCCGCTTAGCTCCACCAAATTCTGCACCCAGCAGATTTGGAACGTGAAGTAAAAATTGTGGGGCTATAGCTCAGCTGGGAGAGCGCTTGCATGGCATGCAAGAGGTCAGCGGTTCGATCCCGCTTAGCTCCACCAAAATTCAAACCCTCGCTTCGGCGGGGGTTTTTGCTTTTCTGCGCCACCGAAAGTGTAAGAAACCCGCACACTGATGTTAAAACGTATCTGGATGTTAAATTCCGTATAAACAGTGGGACTTTTCTTGCCCGGAGAACTTGCTTCGCTCAATTAATAAACATAGTATTTCCGGGTTGAAGTCATGTGCCCAGCCGGAAGCCTCTCCATACCATAATGATGTTGAAAAATAATGCCTCTGCCAAAAAGTTTCTGCTGGCGCTAACCTTAAGTATTTTCTCAATCTCAGTGGCGCGTTTTCTCTCGCCGGAAACGATGATTGATGGCAATGCCATTTATCTCGCCTGGTTGCCCCTGAGCGTTATCCTGTCGATGCTGCTGCTATTAGGCCGTCAGGCCATCCTGCCGCTGGGTATTGCCTTTGCGTTGACCAATGTATGGATGCAGTCGCTGTCTGTTCCTCAGGCGGCGATGTTACTGTTTTGCCAGCTGTTTGCGCCGGTGCTTTCTTGCGGCATTCTTCGCTGGACATTGGGCAAACGCTGGCGTTTTGGATTGTCCAATCGACACATGGGCGCGAGGATTTTTTGGGCGGGTTTTTTTGCCCCTCTGACGCTAAAAGGTACGATGTATCTGGTCGATCACTGTCTTGATTTTCCCGTGTCGGTTTCCGGTTTTTTTGCTTCGGGGACGCTGCTCTACAGCATTGTGGATATCCAGAGCCTGATTTGCGCGGCACTGATTTTTACCCTGCCGAGTTATTACCTGCAAAGGATGCTTTTTAACCCACGTTATGCACGCCGTTTCTGGCTGCGTCATATCGTGCCCGTGTTCAGCCGCAGTAAGTGGTTATTTACCGTTAGCTGGTTGCTGTCATTGGCGGCTTTATTAATCCTGCTTTGCGCTCCCTTCTATTCAACATACATTGCCGGTTATTTGGTCCCGCTGATTTTTATCCTGTTCTTCATTGTTATCAATCGCTTCAGCTATCCGCTGCTGAGTTTGATGTGGGGTGTCAGCACCTTTTTCCTTGTCGCCTATAACCGCAATTTTTTACAAGGCGTCAGCAACGCATTCTCACTGGCTTTTGTGCTGTCGGTGCTGATTTCCTTCACCATTTGTCTGCTCTATATGGGAAACATTCAGGCGCGCAGTAATGCCATCAAGCGCAAATGGCATAACCAGGCGTGGCAGGATCCGCTGACCGGTTTGCCGAATCTGCGCGCGTTTGAAAGCTATCTGGAGAATCATCCACAGGCCAGCGTGTGTTGCCTGCGGATGGATAACCTGGAGTTCTTAAGCCGCCACTACGGGATGATGATGCGTGTGCACTGCAAGCGGATGGTCTCCCGGGATTTACAGCCACTGCTTTGCCGGGAAGAGCAGCTTTTCCAGCTACCGGGGAGTGAATTGCTTCTGGTGCTACACGGCTCGGAAACCGTGGCGAGACTCGCCTATATCGTCGATTTCCTTAACAGTCAGACGTTTAACTGGCAGGGGGACGCGTTGGATCTGGAATTTGGTGCGGCGTGGGGCGTGATTGAAGGAGAGGGCGAAGCCCTACACCATACGCTTGGGCAATTGAGCTGGTTATCAGAGCAGGCCTGCGCCGCGCGCCGCGTACTGGCGCTCGATAACAGTCTGGCGACAGTCTCTGACAACACGACAGAACGCGTAATACAACTGAACCGCGTGAAGAAAGCGCTTGCTGAGGGCGGGTTAACGCTATACGCGCAGCCGATTGTCAGCCAGTCCGGCCACCGCTATCACGAAATTCTGGCGCGAATGACCTGTAATGGGCAAATCATCACCCCCGACCAGTTCATCCCGGTTATTGCGCAATTTAACCTCAGCAAGCGTTTCGATTTGCTGGTGGTAGAGACGTTGTTCAAGGCGATGAAAGATCTGCCGGGCGAGCGTTTCTCCGTCAACCTGATGCCGTTCACGCTGATGCAAAAAGAGAGTGCCAATACAATTCTCTCATTGTTCAAGCAGTATGACGTTGCCCCGGAATTGGTGACCATTGAAATTACCGAACAACAGGCATTTTCCAGTTCGGAAATCAGCGTGCTGAATATTCAGCTTCTACGCGATTACGGCTGTCTGATAGCGATTGATGACTTCGGTACCGGTTACGCGAACTACGAGCGCCTGAAGCGACTGGAGGCCGACATCGTTAAGATTGATGGCTGCTTCGTGCGTGACATTCTCACCGATCCGGTGGACGCGATGATCGTCAAATCTATGTGTGAACTGGCGCGGGTAAAAAACCTAACGCTGGTGGCGGAATATGTTGAAACTGAGGCACAGCGAACGCTGTTGTACGAAATGGGCGTGGATTATTTGCAAGGGTATTTCATTGGAAAACCCCGTCCACTTGTGGAACTACGGGCATAAAAAAAGCCGGGAATATCCCGGCTTTTTAATGGCTTAGTGACTGACTTACAGAACCAGTGCGGCGATGGATGCGGACAGCACGCTCACCAGCGTAGAACCGTAAACCAGTTTCAGGCCGAAGCGTGAAACCACGTTACCCTGTTCTTCGTTCAGACCTTTAATCGCACCGGCGATGATGCCGATGGAAGAGAAGTTGGCGAAGGAAACCAGGAAGATGGACAGGATGCCTTCCGCGCGCGGAGAGAGCGTGCTGGCAATTTTCTGCAGATCCATCATTGCAACGAATTCGTTAGAGACCATTTTGGTCGCCATGATGCTGCCGACTTGCAGAGCTTCATGCGCAGGAACGCCCATCACCCACGCAACAGGCCAGAAGATATAGCCCAGAATGCCCTGGAAGGAGATACCGTGGCCGAACCAGCTGGTCACGGTGAAGAACAGCGCATTCAGTGCAGCAATCAGAGCGATAAAGCCAATCAGCATCGCGGAAACGATGATCGCCACTTTGAAGCCAGCCAGAATGTACTCGCCCAGCATTTCGAAGAAGCTCTGACCTTCGTGCAGATTCGACATCTGCAGGTTCTCTTCACTCTGATCGACCTGATACGGGTTGATGAGCGAGAGAACGATGAAGGTACTGAACATGTTCAGCACCAGTGCTGCAACCACAAATTTCGGGTCGAGCATGGTCATGTACGCGCCGACGATGGACATTGAAACGGTAGACATTGCGGTCGCCGCCATGGTGTACATGCGGTTGCGCGACATCTTGCCGAGAATGTCTTTATAAGCGATGAAGTTTTCTGACTGACCGAGGATCAGGGAGCTAACCGCGTTGAATGACTCCAGTTTTCCCATACCGTTGACTTTAGACAGCACAGTACCGATAGCGCGAATCACAATCGGCAGAACACGAATGTGCTGCAAAATACCAATCAGTGCGGAAATGAATACAATCGGGCAAAGCACCTTCAGGAAGAAGAATGCGAGGCCTTCATCGTTCATTTTACCGAAGACGAAATTTGTCCCTTCATTAGCGAATCCGAGAAGTTTTTCGAACATCTCGGAGAATCCTTTCACAAATCCCAGGCCGACATCTGAGTTCAGGAAGAACCAGGCCAACAGAACTTCAATGACAAGCAATTGAATAACATAGCGAATGCGAATCTTTTTACGATCGTGGCTGACCAGCAAAGCCAAAATCGCAACCACAGCAAGCGCGAGGACAAAGTGTAGAACGCGGTCCATATTTGCTCCAAATATGAGGCAGGTTAAATTTCCGTGCACATTCTATGCAACAAGCTAAAAGAAAACGAGATCTACGCCGCACTATCGGTGAATCCTGTGAGCAAACTCAAAAAAGGTGATCAACCATACAAAATTGTTATGTTATGTAAAGGTGTTAAAAGTTGAGTTAATGTACTAATCTGACGATTGAATCATCCTGACGTTACTCTATTCGATAACATGGCTGATATTTGTTCCCCCGGCTATTGTTCCTGTCTATCAAAGAAATAATTATCACCTTTCCAAATGAACTTGATAATCATTCTCATTTTGATAGCATGAAACATAGCAAAGGCTATATTTCTGAGGCAGAAAATGACAAACAGTCGCGTTGAGAGTAGCAGCAGTCGCGCAGCGCGCAAGATGCGGTTTGCTTTAATGGGGCCTGCGTTCATTGCTGCCATCGGCTATATCGATCCGGGGAACTTCGCCACCAACATTCAGGCAGGGGCCAGCTACGGCTATCAGCTGCTGTGGGTGGTGGTGTGGGCGAACCTGATGGCGATGCTGATTCAGGTACTGTCGGCCAAACTTGGTATTGCCACCGGTAAAAACCTGGCGGAACAAATTCGTGACCACTATCCGCGTCCGCTGGTGTGGTTCTACTGGGTGCAGGCGGAAATTATCGCCATGGCAACCGATCTGGCGGAATTCATTGGTGCGGCGATTGGTTTCAAGCTGATCCTCGGCATCTCACTATTACAGGGCGCGGTCCTGACAGGGATTGCGACCTTCCTGATTTTGATGCTGCAACGACGTGGCCAAAAGCCACTGGAAAAAGTGATCGGTGGTTTGCTGCTGTTTGTGGCGGCCGCGTATATCGTCGAGCTGATTTTCTCGCAGCCCGCGCTGGCACCGCTGGCGAAAGGGATGATTATCCCGTCACTGCCGACGTCTGAAGCGGTATTTCTCGCAGCGGGTGTGCTGGGTGCCACCATCATGCCGCACGTGATTTACCTGCACTCGTCGTTGACCCAGCACTTGCACGGCGGTTCGCGGCAGGAGCGCTACAGCGCGACGCGTTGGGACGTGGCGATTGCTATGACCATTGCTGGGTTTGTGAATCTGGCGATGATGGCCACGGCAGCCGCAGCCTTTCACTTCAACGGTCACACCGGCATTACCGATTTGGATCAGGCGTATCTGACGCTGGAGCCACTGCTTAGCCACGCGGCGGCGACCATTTTCGGTCTGAGCCTGATTGCCGCCGGACTGTCATCCACCGTGGTGGGCACGCTGGCCGGACAAGTCGTCATGCAGGGTTTTATTCGCTTCCATATTCCGCTGTGGTTCCGTCGCGCGGTCACCATGCTGCCGTCGTTTGTGGTCATCTTTATGGGGCTGGACCCGACACGTATTCTGGTGATGAGTCAGGTGCTGCTGAGCTTCGGTATCGCCCTGGCGCTTGTGCCATTGCTGCGGTTTACCAGCGATGCGAAGTTGATGGGCGACCTGGTTAACACACTGTGGGTAAAACGGACCGGCTGGGTGATTGTGGCGCTGGTAGTGACGTTGAATGGTTGGCTGTTGGTCGGTACGCTGCTCGACTTGTAATTTAGCGTTGAAGAAGGCAATAAAAAAGCAGCCCGCAGGCTGCTTTTTTTAATGGCGATGGCCGCCGTGACCGTGACCATGACCGCCACGGCCCGGACCGCGACCCCAGCCACCGCGGTGGTCATTCCTGTCGTGCCAGCCTTCACGGTAGCCGCGCTCGTAGGCGTTACGTTTGTCCCAACCACGATGACGGCCATTGTCATGACGATGCCAGCGTGCGTCGCGCCATTCGTAATTACGGCGCCAGTAGTCGCGGTCGCGCCAGCGGTTCCCGTCCCAGTGATTACCGTAGTTATCCTGATCGCCAATTTGTAATTTTACCGATGGGATCAGGGTGAGTTCGCCTGCATTCGCCACTATCGGGGCGCTCGCCAGTAAAACTGCAGCCAGAATCAGTGACCTGAACATGAATCTCTCCTTACGATCGGGGCCTTATTGGGCCTGTTAACGCAATATTACGAGGTGTTTCAACCCCGAAGCATTGGAGCAACTCCTAATTCCCAGGCCACAGCACTTTTTGATAAAAACGATTTTATTTTGTTCCGTTCAGGATTGCGTCAATGGCTGCAATTTCTTGCGCAGAGAACTGGCGGTTGTTGAGCATTCCCACCGCGTCATCGAGTTGGGCCGTCTTGCTGGCGCCAATCAGTACCGAGGTAATTTTGTCATCACGCAGTACCCAGGCGAGCGCCATTTGCGACAGTTTTTGCCCACGCTGTTGAGCAATCTCATTCAGTTTGCGCGCCTTATCGACTTTCTCTTCAGTAATGCTATCGGCACTCAGGAACTTGCTGCCGCTGGCGGCACGTGAATCCGCCGGAATGCCATTCAGATAGCGATCCGTTAACTGCCCGCCCGCCAGTGGTGAAAAGGCAATCGAACCCACGCCTTGCTCTTCAAGTAGACGCGTCAGGCCGTTTTCCACCCAGCGTTCAAACATCGAGTATTTTGGCTGGTGGATAAGACACGGCGTACCGAGATCCTGCAATATTGCAAACGCTTCACGGGCGCGGTCTGCCGGGTAATTGGAAAGGCCGACGTACAGCGCTTTGCCCTGGCGTACCACGTGGTCAAGTGCGCGCATGGTTTCTTCCAGCGGTGTTTCCGGATCAGGGCGGTGATGATAGAAAATATCCACGTATTCCAGACCCATACGCTTCAGGCTCTGGTCGAGGCTTGAAATCAGATACTTACGCGAACCCCAGTCGCCATACGGGCCCTCCCACATGGTGTAACCGGCTTTGGTGGAAATAATCAACTCATCGCGATAAGGCAGAAAATCTTCGCGCAGGATACGACCGAAATGGCTTTCAGCAGATCCCGGCGGTGGGCCGTAGTTGTTGGCGAGGTCAAAATGGGTGATCCCGAGATCGAACGCATGGCGCAACAGCTGACGGCTGGTTTCCACCCACGTTTCGTCGCCAAAGTTATGCCACAAGCCCAGTGAAATCGCCGGTAACTTCAGTCCGCTTCGGCCGCAGCGATGAAATTCCATTGTCTGATAGCGTGCGGGATTAGCCTGATAAACCATTAAAACCTCCAATGAGGAAAGGGTGTGTATACGTTTACACTAATCAATGTTGCTGCGCAGGTACACCCTTAAAATTCGTAAATTTAACTTTCCACTAACAAATTCTTATCCTTCTGGACAGACTTCGCGCATCTCTAATACTCAGAATATCTATGCGGCGAAAGGAAGATGGCTATGCAATCGAATTACACAATCGCGGATTATCTGGTGGATCGTCTGGCCGGATGCGGTATTGACCATATGTTCGGCGTGCCGGGCGATTATAATTTGCAATTTCTCGACCATGTCATCGATCACCCGAAACTGTGCTGGGTGGGCTGTGCGAACGAGCTGAATGCGGCCTATGCTGCCGATGGTTATGCCCGGGTACACGGCGCGGGCGTTCTGCTCACAACCTACGGGGTCGGGGAGCTCAGCGCCCTGAACGGCATCGCCGGGAGTTTTGCTGAGTACGTGCCTGTTTTGCATATCGTTGGCGCGCCAGGCTCGGGCAGCCAACAGAAGGGCGAACTGCTGCACCACACCCTGGGCGATGGCAATTTCGGCCACTTTTTCGACATGAGTATTCCACTGAGTGTCGCCAGAGCGAAGCTAACCGCCAGCAATGCCTGCCAGGAAATTGACCGCGTAGTGAGGGAAATGCTTACCGAACGTCGTCCGGCATATCTGATGCTGCCGGCAGACGTCGCCAAAGCACCGGCAACCGCGCCTGTAAGCGCTCTCACTGTTGAGCCAGCGAAGGCTGATAACAACGCGCTCGAGGCGTTTACGGCGGCGGCACGACAGATGCTCATCCCCGCGAAGCGGGTTGCGATGCTGGCAGATTTTTTGGCCCAGCGTTATGGCCTGCAAACAACGCTCAGAAACTGGGTCGCATCACAACCACTGGCACATGCCACGCTGCTGATGGGGAAAGGGCTGTTTGACGAGCATCAGGCTGGCTACGTCGGCACCTACAGCGGAGCCGCCAGCGCCGATGACACCCGTGCGGCGATTGAAGATGCCGACGCGATTTTGTGCATTGGTACTCGCTTCACCGACACCATCACCGCCGGGTTTACGCAACATCTTCCGGCTGAGAAAACCATCGAGCTCCAGCCGTTTTCTGCCCGCGTAGGCAAACGCTGGTTCAGTAGTTTGCCAATGGAACAGGCGGCTCGGGCGCTGCAATCGCTGTGCGAGGAATTCACATCAGGCTGGGCGGCGCCGGTTTCGCAGAAGAAATCGGCCGTGGGAAAATTCAGCGGAGCGCTGAGTCAAAGCAGTTTCTGGCAGGCGTTACAGGATGCGCTGCAACCCGGAGATATCATTCTGGCGGATCAGGGTACGGCAGCGTTTGGCGCGGCCTCGCTCACGCTACCTGCCGATGCCACGATGATTGTTCAGCCGCTATGGGGGTCTATCGGTTTTACATTGCCCGCGGCGTTTGGGGCGCAAACTGCGGCTCCGGAACGGCGCGTAGTCTTGGTGGTGGGCGATGGCGCGGCGCAGCTGACGGTGCAGGAAATAGGGTCAATGCTCCGTGATGGGCAGAAGCCGCTGATATTGCTGTTGAACAACGAGGGCTACACCGTGGAGCGCGCGATCCATGGGCCGGAACAGCGCTACAACGATATCGCGCTGTGGAACTGGACTCAAATTCCCCAGGCGCTGAACCTGAATTGTCAGGCTCAAAGCTGGCGAGTGACAGAGACGGTACAACTGCGTGAGGTGCTGGAACTGGCTTCACGTCGCCAGCGGATGACCTTTGTCGAAGTGGTGCTGCCGAAACTTGAAATCCCTGAACTGCTGCGGGCCGTGACCCAAGCCCTGGAGGCCCGCAACAATACGCAGTAAGGCAGTTAGCGTGGCGGTTTGGTGATCATCATTGGTTTGCCCGCCAGCAGTAACCAGGCGGGCAGCATAACGATGCACAGCAAGGGGAGCAGGGTCGTGTCCGGCACCACCACGGCAGCCATAAACAGACTCAGCCAGCCATCGCGGGTCACGACCAGAACCAGGCCCAGAATGGCACAAGAAATGGTAATTGCCGCCGGAACCGCCTCAACGTGCGCATGCAGCATTAGGCCGAGCGCCACGGCGACAAACACCGCCGGGAAAATACGCCCTCCACGAAAACCACTGGCGGCAGCAACCACGAGCGCCGCCAGTTTCATCACTGCAATCAGCATGAAGTCGGTCGGCGTGAGCGTCTGGCTAAAGGCCAGTTGTTGCATTTCATCCAATCCTTTAAACAGGGTAATCGGCCCGCCAAAAGCCCCAACCACGCCCAACAGGAAACCGCCCATCCCGAGGATCAGCACCGGATGTTTGAGTTTGTGCAAAAGGGTGTGCAGGCGTGGCAGGCACCAGACCGCCACCATGCCGACGGCAATAGCAATGGCCGCGACGACAGCGCCGCTGAAAATGTCCACAAGCCGCATGTGACTGTAGTGGGCCACCGGTAAGGAAAATTGTGGTTGGAAGAAGAGGCTGGTGGTCAGCGCGCCAGATGCGGCGGCAATCAGCGGGGCGAATAGCCTATCCCAGAAGGGGATTTCATCGTTGCCGCTTAACATTTGCGAAAAAATGAGGGCGGCAGCGATAGGCGTACCAAACAATGCGCCGATGGTGCCAGAGGCGGCCAGAATGGTCCAGTCCATGGCCCCCACCCGAGGGAAAAAACGGGCGCCGAGGGCCACGGCAAGTGCCACATTCACTGACATTATCGGGTGCTCTGGGCCGAGGCTGACGCCGCCTGCGAGTCCCAGGATAAGCGCAAGAATTAAGCCAGGCAACGCCGATGGTCTTACTGGGGCGCCAATTAACGGCTCGGTTGCCGGATCAGGGCCTGCATGTCCGGGGCTAAACCGAATCACTAATCCAACGGCGATACCGGTGGCGGTCAGCATAAAAATGATCCACGCCGTGGAATCGATGTTCACGCCGAAACTGGCGGGAAGCGTGGACCACAGCAGCCGTTGCAATACGGCTGCAATTTTCATGATAGCCACCAGAATCAGACTGGAGGCAATACCAATTATTAACGCGGGGACCGATAACAGCAGCATGGATCTGGCTCGCGGGTGGAGCATAGTGATTTCCTTTTGACTCAGAGCGCGCAATACTTTGCCGCCAAATGATGAAACCTTCATTGCAATTGGTGCTGAAACGGTAAAGTTATTGTGTGACCGGGATCGATAAATCGTGGGGACTACGGTGTTGGTCGTTGTTGTTATGTCGCCATGAATTTACAGTGTGCCAAAGACTTATTCAGACTTTAGCGGAGCAGTAACAGAATGACAAAGTTTGCGTTAACGGGGGATGTCGGCGGGACCAATGCCCGACTGGCACTGTGTAATCTTGCCAATGGCGAGATTACACAAGCGAAAACCTATTCCGGGCTGGATTATCCAAGCCTTGAAGCGGTTGTACGGGTTTACCTTGATGAACAAAAGGTTGACGTAAAAGAAGGCTGCATCGCGATAGCCTGTCCGATTACCGGTGACTGGGTGGCAATGACCAACCACACCTGGGCGTTCTCCATCGAAGAGATGAAGAACAATCTGGGCTTTTCGCATCTGGAAATTATTAACGACTTTACTGCGGTTTCCATGGCGATTCCGATGCTGAAAAAAGAGCATCTGATTCAGTTCGGCGGTAAAGAGCCGGTGGAAGGTAAACCGATAGCCGTGTACGGCGCGGGCACCGGTTTGGGCGTCGCGCACCTGGTTCACGTGGACAAACGCTGGGTGAGCCTGCCGGGCGAAGGCGGCCACGTCGACTACGCGCCGAACAGCGAAGAAGAGGGCATTATTCTGGAAGAACTGCGCGCCGAGCTGGGGCATGTTTCCGCCGAGCGCGTGCTGTCTGGCCCAGGGTTGGTGTATCTCTACCGTGCGATTGTTAAATCTGACGGTCGTTTGCCTGAAAATCTTCAGCCAAAAGACGTCACCGAACGCGCGCTGGATGATTCCTGCACCGACTGTCGCCGTGCACTGTCGCTGTTCTGTGTGATCCTCGGTCGCTTTGGCGGCAACCTGGCGTTGACGCTCGGTACCTTTGGCGGCGTGTACATCGCCGGGGGGATCGTGCCGCGCTTCCTCGAATTCTTTAAATCGTCCGGTTTCCGTGGTGGGTTTGAAGACAAAGGGCGTTTCAAATCCTACGTGCAGGACATTCCGGTGTTCCTGATTGTGCACGATAATCCAGGCCTGATTGGCTCCGGAGCGCATCTGCGCCAGTCTCTTGGGCAAATTCTCTGAGTGGATTTCCCTGACATGAAAAAGGCGCCGATGGCGCCTTTTTTACAGATTCATCAGCTGGCGAAACTCTTTCACCTTGCTGCGGCTGACCGGCACCTGAAAATCGAGATCGCGTAATCTGAGAATGTAGGTGTTATTAAACCACGGCTCGATTTCTCGAATTTTATTCAGATTAACGCAGTACGAGCGATGACAGCGAAAGAAGTGTGCCGCCGGAAGCTTGCTGCAAAACTCGGTAATGTTCATCGGCATCACCCACGACTCACGCCGGGTATACACGAAGGTCATTTTCTCGTGCGCTTCGGCGTAGTAGATATCGTGGATTGAGGTCACGAAAATCTTATCATCGCGGTTCAGGTTGATGGTGTCGTTTTCCCGCGGAGGGCTCTCCGCGTTGTTATTGCTCCTGGACTGCTGCTGCCAGCTGTTTTCCAGCTTTTGCAGCATCGTGACGATGCGCGATTCTTGATACGGCTTGAGAATGTAGTCGAAGGCTTCCAGTTCAAAGGCTTCAACCGCATGCTCTTTCCACGCGGTGATAAACACGATGAAAGGCTTATGGGCGAACTGGCTGATGTTCTGCGCCAGCAGTACGCCGTCCAGCGAGGGAATATTGATGTCGAGAAAAATAGCATCGACCTTGTTGTGCTGCAAAAATTTCAGCACGTCCAGTCCATCATCAAATGTGCCGACAATCTCCATCTGGCTGTGTTCTTTAATCAGCCAGGTCAGCTCCTGCTGAGCAAGCACTTCATCTTCAACAATGATGACTTTCATATTACGTCCTTATGACAGCAGACTTGCAGTTGAGGGGGACGACGCGCGCTGGTTTGGTACATAAAACGCAATCTCGGTACCCGGCTCAAGACGGCGAATATGCAACCCTTCACCGTACAACAGCGTCACGCGATGATGCACATTGAGCAGGCCAATTTTATTGCCTGGCATCTCGTTCGCCTCGACGCGGGCAATCACCGCCGGGTCGATGCCGTGCCCGGTATCCCGCACCCCGATTCGCACGCGGTTCCCGCTCTCACTGATGCTAATGGTCACCACGCCTTTCCCTTTGCAAGGCTGAATGCCGTGCACAATCGCGTTTTCGACCAGCGGCTGGATAAGCAGGCTTGGGATCATGCAGTTCACTTCATCGTCGATGTCGTAAATGACCGTCAGCTTGTCGCCAAAACGCGCCTGTTCGATGGCGATGTAATCCTTAATTTGGTACAGCTCTTTGCGAATATCGATCTGCTCGTCGTCCTTCAACTCAATGTTATAGCGTAAATAACGCGACAGATTGAAAATCAGCTGCCGGGCGGTGTCCGGATTAAGTCGAATCGACGACGAAATGGCGTTCAGCGCGTTAAACAGGAAATGAGGATTAATTTTACTTTGCAGCGCCCGGAGCTCTGCCTTATTTGCCATTTCACGCAATTGCTCTGCGCGGGACACTTCGAGCTGAGTCGAGATGATCTGCGACAGGCCCACTGCCATTTCCTGAAGCGAGGACGTTATCTGGTGCGCAGGGCGGTAATAGATTTTTAGCGTGCCGGTGACAATGCCTTTCTCCCACAGCGGGATAATCATAATCGAATGGATTTCCGGCGTGCGGTAGGCCACGTCATCGTTGCGGATAATGATTTTTCCGTCGCTCAGCGCCTGGCGGGTTCGTGGGCTTATCCCCAAATCATTCTTTTTGTAATTGGTTTCGCCAAGGCCGACGTAGGCCAGGACTTTTTCGTTATCGGTAATCGCTACCGCGTCGGCGTCAATATCCCGGCGAATGATGTCGCAGACCTGACGCAGGGATTCGCTATTCACGTTACGAAACAGCGGAAGTGTTTTGTTGGCTATCTCCAGGGCGAGCTTGGCCTGTCTCGCCGCGATGGCCTCTTTTTCCCCTTCAACGCTGCGCACCAGCAATACGATAAAACCGATACACACGGTGCCGAGGATCATCGGCACGCCAATTTTGGAGACGATGTCGAAGCCCAGTTCCATCGTTGGCGCCCAGACGACGACGAGGATCATGGTCAGCGTTTCGCACAGCATCCCGGCGAGGATCCCGACGCGCCAGTGCTGCGCCTTCGGAACTTTGCAGTGGATCCAGCCGGAGAGCAGCCCGGCGATAATACTGGTGATAAAGCATGGCACCGCAGTGACGCCGCCAATGTCGATCAGATAGCGGTGCGTTCCGGCGATAAGCCCGGTAATGGCGCCGACCCATGGGCCAAACAGAATACCGCCGGACATCACCGCAATGACGCGAACGTTCACCAGCGAGCCTTCCACATGCACGCCAGACCAGGTGCTGAACAACGCGAACAGCGAGAAAATGGCGGTGACGGCGAGCAGCTCCTTCGGCGTATGCGCAGATTTATGCAGCAGCTCGCGGAACAGTCGGATGCGGATAAGGAAAAACAGGCAAATCAGCATCAGGGCGGCCCTATCAAAAACCGCCAGCAGCATATTAAAGATTTCGTGCATGTGTGCGCCGTATGTATCACTGAAAGTAATATGATAAAAAACCTGGCGGGGGATAGCCAGCAAACACACGGATTAGAGAACAGGGAAAAACCATCATTTTAAAAGGGGATTACTTTTACGGTCCCGCCACAGAGGGAAATACGCGGAACGCGCGCGCTTTGAGGTAAACCAATTGATATCGCTGTGTAAATGACATTTTGCTGTAAAGCCGATATCAGGCAGCGAGTAGTGCCTCTTATCGGACATTACTTCCTCATTTTGCCTGTACGAATTATTTTTCCTCACCCCTCTCGACAGCAGGAAAAAATTCGGGTTATTTTCAATCATGCCACACAGGTGGCAGCGTCGCTCGGACGGTCCGGGCGCTCACGTTATCCGAGGAATTTATGGCTGACTTCAGTCCTGAACGTCGTTTCACCCGTATCGATAGGCTCCCCCCTTACGTATTCAATATCACTGCTGAGCTGAAAATGGCTGCGCGTCGGCGCGGCGAAGACATAATCGACTTCAGTATGGGTAACCCTGATGGCGCTACGCCGCCGCATATCGTAGAAAAACTCTGTACCGTGGCTCAGCGCCCGGACACTCACGGATATTCCACATCTCGCGGGATCCCACGTCTGCGCCGGGCGATTTCACGCTGGTATAAAGACCGTTACGACGTAGACATTGACCCCGAAAGCGAGGCCATCGTCACCATCGGTTCAAAAGAGGGGCTGGCACACCTGATGTTGGCGACGCTGGATCATGGTGATACCGTGCTGGTGCCGAACCCGAGCTATCCGATTCATATTTATGGCGCGGTGATTGCCGGGGCGCAGGTGCGTTCCGTGCCGCTGGTGGAAGGCGTCGATTTCTTTAACGAACTTGAACGCGCCATTCGCGAAAGCTATCCGAAGCCGAAGATGATGATCCTCGGCTTCCCGTCGAACCCGACCGCGCAATGCGTTGAGCTGGATTTCTTCGAGAAAGTGGTGGCGTTGGCGAAGCGCTACAACGTGCTGGTGGTGCATGATTTAGCCTACGCCGATATCGTCTACGACGGCTGGAAAGCGCCATCAATTATGGAAGTCCCGGGCGCACGTGATGTCGCCGTGGAGTTCTTCACGCTGTCGAAAAGCTACAACATGGCTGGCTGGCGCATTGGTTTCATGGTCGGCAACAAAGAACTGGTTAACGCGCTGGCCCGTATCAAAAGCTATCACGATTACGGTACTTTCACACCGCTGCAGGTGGCGGCCATTGCTGCGCTGGAAGGCGATCAGCAGTGCGTGCTGGATATTGCCGAGCAGTATCGTCGCCGTCGTGACGTGCTGGTAAAAGGGCTGCATGAAGCCGGATGGATGGTTGAGATGCCTAAGGCGTCGATGTACGTCTGGGCGAAAATTCCGGAACACTACGCTGCAATGGGCTCGCTGGAGTTTGCGAAAAAGATGCTGCAGGACGCGAAAGTCTGCGTATCACCGGGGATTGGTTTCGGCGACTACGGCGACACGCACGTGCGTTTTGCGCTGATTGAAAACCGGGACCGCATCCGCCAGGCCGTTCGCGGGATTAAAGCCATGTTCCGCGCCGACGGTCTGCTGCCAGTTTCAAGCAAATCTACTACGGAAAGTACCGAGTAACTCTCCGGTCTTCATCCTTTAGAAATGCAAACAGGAGCCATTTGGCTCCTGTTTTTTTGCATGCTCAGGGTTAAACCATTAGGGCGAAAGTGCCAGCCCAGACGATGACCATAAAGGAGATGCCCATAATAAAATATTTCACGTCACATCACTCCGCGTATAACTCGATACGCCCAAATGAAAACAATCCTGACTGAGTATAGAGAGCTGACACCGCCTCGAATAAAAATGGGATTTGTCCCTTTTTACCCTTCGGCACCACCTCAAAATTCTGTGCTTCAAGTGCTCCAGACGGCGCTAATGTACGCTTAAAAAAGTAGGGTGACAAGCCTGATTTTTTTATTAATTTTTAGTTACTTACGAGTGTCGTGAAACGGAGACACAATGATTTCAGTATGCAATAAATGCCCGAACGGCGACGGTAAAATGGTTGCCGAATGAGGCAGTAGTACCGCATTGAAATTATAGGGATTTTACGAGGTGAACCCTCAAGTGGCGGCGGAGCGCAGCCACTACGTCAGGAATTCGGGGTTAGCGTGATGTCATACACAACATCTTTTGAGGGGGGTCAGGCAGGATGTTTAGAATTGATACTTATACGAGAGTTTGATTTTTTTCTCGGCATCATCGATATAGGTATTGTTGTCCTGAACGTAGGTAAACGCACTAATAGAGTTGTGCTTGTCGAAGGAGTAGCCCATCCCCACGCCAGCAAAGTAGCCTTTGTAGTTATCCCCATCATCGTTTTTCGAGCCGTACGACCCGCCAGCAACGCTCAGTAAGCGCAGGTTGGTTGTCAGAGGCTTGATCATAAAGACACCCAGATACCCGCTGCTACCTGAAGAATCTACTAAACCGAAGCCGTTTTCTTCAGAAGGATCACCGTTAAAGCCAGACTCCGAGCAAGCTCTGTGCTTATCTTTATCGCAGCCAAAGGTATCACCTGTGTTGTAAGAGTACCCTGCCATTGGGAAAAACTGGAAACCGGCAGGTTCAAAACCAAAAAAGCTCAGGGGAAGAAACGTCCCGAGAGAATAGTTGGTTTGTGAGGCACCATTGGGAAATTCATTCTTGCCAAAGTTGAAGTTGAAAATACCGATTGGGAAAAGCCATGAACCCCCGACACGCCACTCAGAGGCATCGCTGTTGATCTTAACGTTGATTTTTCGCGCTTCGTCCAGTGCCAGCGAGCCTGAAAATTGCACATCACTGTCATTCATGTCGTAGTTATCCGACCACGCAACGCCCACTTTGGTGGTGACTTTCGTCGGGTCATCATCTGATTTTTCTTTGTTAGTTTTGACGACGCCAGATTGCGCTAAAGCGAGAGCCGGGAGGAGTCCCAGAGAGAAGAGGAACAATGAACGTGTTCTACTATGCATGTATGGTCCGAAGTAAATAAAGGGCTGAAAATAAGCGAAAGCCCGCGATCGTACAGTGGATGGGCCGTGTTCTCGCATATTTAGATTTAAAAATTAGTTTAATTTTGAATTTGCTTGATGGGCTAATGGGAGATGAATTCGTGGCGAAAGGATCCCTGATGTGATTAAAATAATTGATGAAACAACATTATTTTTATTATGCGATTTTATTCATCACGGCCACCGTCAGTGCCTTTTTGCCCGGCTCGCTGACGGTGTGGGTTATTTCCGTCAACGTGCTCACTCTGTTGCTTTATGGCGCGGACAAATTGGCCGCGCGAAAGAATTGGTATCGTGTCCCTGAGTTCACTTTGCTGATTTTCGGTTTGGTGGGTGGCTGGTTTGGCGCCATTCTGGGGCAGCAAATCTTTCGGCATAAAACACAAAAGCAGCCGTTCAAAACCTATTTTGCCCTTAGCGTGATAGTGAATCTGATGGTCGTGATAGCGGGGATGTATTGGGTGATGAGATAAGCAGGGGAGCAAATGGTGTCCCCTGCAGGAATCGAACCTGCAACTAGCCCTTAGGAGGGGCTCGTTATATCCATTTAACTAAGGGGACGAAGCGGCACGAGTATAGCGTTTTTTAGCAGGCAGGTTAAGCACATAGCCATCTGACTGCTCAAAGTGTCGCCATCGCCCTCACTTCTGTTGACGTTTTTCTTGCTCCTGAGCTTTGGCTTTTGCCTCCGCTTTCCGCTTATTGCTCATGTCGTTGCGAATTTGCGCGTGACTCATCAGGGCGAAAATAAAGGTGCCCCCGCAAATATTCCCTGCCAGCGTCGGCAGTGCGAAAGGCCAGAAGAAATCATGCCAGTGCAGGGTGCCGCTGAAGACCAGATAGAGAATTTCTACGGTGCCGACCACGATGTGCGTGGTGTCGCCCAGCGCAATCAGCCAGGTCATCAGAATAATAACGACAATTTTCGCGGCGCCAGCGGAGGGGAACATCCATACCATGGTCGCGATAAGCCAGCCGGAAATAATGGCATTGGCGAACATCTCCCCCGGAGTGTTTTTCATGACGTCCATACCGATTTTGGTGAAGGCATCGCGTGTCGGCTCATCAAAAATCGGCATGTATTCGAAGGCCCAGGCGGCCACACCGGTGCCGATCAGATTCCCGAGTAATACCACGCCCCAGAGACGCATCAGCAGACCGAAATTGCCCATCGTTGGGCTTTGCATGACAGGTAAAACGGCGGTAACAGTATTCTCTGTAAACAGCTGTTGGCGAGCCATGATCACGATGACAAAGCCGAAGGTATAGCCTAAGTTCTCCAGCAGGAAACCGCCGGGAATACCTTCGAGCTGAACGTGAAAAATCCCTTTTGCCAGGAGTGAGGCACCCATCGACAGCCCAGCAGCAATCGCCGACCACAGTAGCGCCATGGCATCGCGTTCGAGTTCCTTTTCACCGTCCTGACGAATGTGCTCGTGGATGGCCATGGCCCGCGATGGAAGCCGCTGTTCATCGACTTCTATATCCTCGCCCCGTTTTTTTTCATCACTTTCGACTTCCAGCTCTTCGGTATGTCCGTCAATTTTCTCTTTTTCAATACTGTCCATCCGGCATTCCCTTCGTCTGATAACACTGGGTAAAGCGTAGCGGGTTTTATTGCCGAACTCCTCGGTCCTAAGTCCTAATTTTGGTGTTATGCCATGAATAGCAATACGTCTGTTTCAAAATATGTATAAAATCAGTGGAAGCAGTGATTTCTTTACAGGGAGATATTTATGAATTTTCGCCTGTCTGCGCTTGCGCTGAGCGCGACGCTGTTGGTGGGCTGTGCCAGTTCCGGTGACCAGCAACAGGGGCGTTCAGATCCGTTCGAAGGATTCAACCGCACCATGTACGACTTCAACTTTAACGTGCTGGACCCCTATCTGGTCCGCCCGGTTGCTGTCGCATGGCGAGACTACGTCCCGCAGCCTGCGCGTAACGGTATCGGCAACTTCACCAGCAACATCGAAGAGCCTGCGATCATGGTGAACATGTTCCTGCAGGGCGACCCGTATCAAGGCATGGTGCACTTCACGCGTTTCTTCCTGAACACTATTTTAGGGATGGGCGGTTTCATTGATGTCGCGGGAATGGCGAATCAGAAACTGCAGCGCGTTCAGCCACACCGTTTTGGTAGCACCATGGGGCATTATGGTGTGGGCTATGGTCCATATCTGCAATTACCGTTCTACGGCAGCTTTACCGTGCGTGATGACGTCGGCGATATGGCTGACGACTTGTATCCGGTGCTGTCATGGCTGACATGGCCGATGTCTATCGGTAAGTGGGCCATCGAAGGGGTTGAAACGCGTGCGCAGCTGCTGGATTCCGATGGCTTGCTGCGTCAATCGACTGACCCGTACATCACGGTGCGTGAAGCGTACTTCCAGCAACATGATTTCATCGCTAATGGCGGTAAACTCAGTACGGAAGACAACCCGAACGCCAAAGCGATTGAAGGCGATCTGAAGGATATCGATTCGCAGTAAGCGAAGTCGAAAATAAAAAAGGTGAGCAATGTGCTCACCTTTTTTTATGTCTGAACCAGAACTATTAGAAGCGATAGTTGAAGTTAGAACCGAACAGCCACGCTTTACCTGCTGAGCGGAAGGTGTAAGGACCTTCTTCAATAGTCACGTTCTGACCATGCATGTAGGACGCACCCACGTCGACAGAAGCATCTTTGTTAAGCGCGTAAGTTGCACCCGCGCTCAGCCACAGACGGTCCTGATCCGGGATGGAGATAGAGCGGTGATCGGCTGGAACCGGGCTATCATCAAACGCGATACCGGTACGGAATGTCCAGTTGTCGTCGTAGTAATAGGTCGTACCGAGCGCAAGACGCCATGCATCTTTAAAGCTTTCGTCTTTCTTGAACAGCTCTTCGCCGCTGTTACCGGTCGCTTTCAACTCCTGGAACTGGCTCCAGCTGGTGTAGGTGGCGCTATAGTGGATAGCCCACTGCGGCGCGACACGGTTATAACCAGACAGTTCCCACATTTCCGGCAGGTTGAGGGTCAGAGAACCATCAACAGTGTGCCCATCGGTGCCCAACGGCAGACCGAAGTTGCCCAGGATCTGGTTGTAGGCCGACGGCATGTTGCTCTTATAATCACCGTCGAAGTCGATTTTGACTTCAGAGCGGTAGGTAAAGCCGTAACGGTTGTTTTTATCCAGTTCATACAGGATACCGGCGTTCCAGCCGAAGCCCCACTCATCACCCTTCAAATGGGCAATTTGGGTGTCAGCAGGGAGCTGCCCAACCTGGCCCGCCAGTGCAGGCGGCAGTTCGCCAGAGCCCGCAATGATCTGACCTAAGTCACCGGCGTAGCGCTCGATTTTCGCTTTCGCGTAGACCGCATCAAAACCAACACCGAAGCTCCAGTTGCTGTTCAGACGATACGCACCGCTCAGGTTCAGGTTAACGGTGGTGAGGTCAGTTTTCCCCCCCATGCTACCTGCGGCGTAATTGTCATTAAATTCTGTTGCCAGGCCATAATTGGAGGTAACAGAAGCGCCCCAACCAAATTGTTCGTTAAGAGGCATGACAAAATGTAAGTTCGGTACCCATGCTACCGGAGCGATATTATCGGCGTCGGTGCTTTTACCTGTTGGGGATGTACCAGAAATATTCACGTCCGGATCAATATAAACGGCACCGGCTGAAAATTGCGGGCGGTCATACATCATAATTAATGCTGGGTTACGGCTGGCATTACCCGGATCGTCGGCAATCGCGCCTTCGCCAGAATAAGCACGGCCCAAACCTGAGGCAGAAAATTCATTTAACTGAAAGCCTGCTGACCAAGCCTGAGAAGAAACGAGTGCCACTGCAACTGCGAGAGCAGATTTTGTAAAACGGGTTTTTTGGCTCATGACCATAACCTCAATCGAGTTATTTTTATGCAAAAATTGTTACATGCCGTAACAGAAGCGCGAAGTGTAGGGTCTGTGTTACGTCAGAGAAATCAGACCAGTGCCGAGAGTATAGGTCTGACCAGATGGAATGTTGCAAGTATGTTTATAAGTTTTTTCAATTGTGATCTAAGAAACGCGATCCAGCTGGCAAAATTAGGGTCATGAAAGTTCCCTTGAGAGGGTGGTTTTTGTTTTAGATCATTTTTAGTTGTGATTTAGGTCACTAATGACCGTACAAATAAATATCAACTGGAGACACTCAGAGCAGGGGCGTAAAATAGCCGCATTGTTTATCTGGCACCCTGGGTGCAAATACAGAGGATATCTACGATGAGTAAATGCAGTGCTGATGAAACCCCGGTTTGCTGCTGTATGGATGTTGGCACCATTATGGACAACACCGATTGCACCGCGTCCTACAGCCGCGTCTTTGCGACCCGCGCTGAAGCTGACGAAACGCTGGCTGCATTGAGCGAAAGAGCCCGTGGTGTTGAGTCCGACCCATGCAAAATCATCCCGACCTATAAAGAGGTCGACGGTGGTGTGCAACTGGATATCGATTTTGTGTTCTGCTGCGAAGCTGAAACCCTGATTTTCCAGCTCGGACTGCGTTAATCCCTTCTCTAAAACGCCTCTGCTCAGCAGGGGCGTTTTCTTTTTTATCTCAATGTGTTTTGGCTCTCACTTTTATGCTTCCCTGATTGGCTGGATGTAAAAAATTAGTTAAGACTGTTATCAGGTCAGACCACTTTTTTTACGTTTACCAGGGGACAGTTATGAGTCAGGCATTACCGCTTATCACCCGCCAGGGCGATCGCATTGCCATTGTCAGCGGGTTACGCACGCCTTTTGCCCGTCAGGCGACGGCTTTTCACGGCATTCCCGCGATTGATCTGGGGAAGATGGTTGTCGGTGAATTGCTGGCTCGCAGCGAAATTCCTCCTGAAGTCATCGAACAGTTAGTTTTCGGCCAGGTCGTGCAAATGCCTGAGGCGCCGAACATCGCGCGTGAAATCGTGCTCGGCACCGGCATGAGCGTCCATACCGATGCTTACAGCGTCAGTCGTGCCTGCGCCACCAGTTTCCAGGCCGTCGCCAACGTCGCAGAAAGCCTGATGGCGGGGACTATTCGTGCGGGGATCGCCGGTGGGGCCGATTCCTCCTCCGTATTACCGATTGGCGTGAGCAAAGCGCTGGCCCGTACGCTGGTGGATGCCAACAAAGCCCGAACCCTTGGGCAGAAACTCAAACTCTTCTCTCGCCTGCGCCTCAAAGATTTAGCCCCCGTGCCGCCTGCTGTGGCGGAGTACTCTACCGGTTTACGCATGGGCGACACCGCCGAACAAATGGCGAAAACCTGGGGCATTACCCGCGAACAGCAGGATGCGCTGGCGCATCGCTCGCATCTGCATGCGGCCAAAGCCTGGGCCGATGGCAAGCTGACGGATGAAGTGATGACGGCCTATGCGCCACCGTTCCGTGAGCCGTTCTCGCAGGACAACAATGTGCGCACCCAATCCTCGCTGGCAGACTACGCCAAGCTGCGTCCGGCTTTCGACCGCAAACATGGCACGGTGACCGCGGCCAACAGCACCCCGCTGACCGACGGCGCGGCGGCAGTGATTCTGATGACGGAATCTCGGGCAAAAGAACTGGGCCTGAAGCCGCTCGGCTATTTGCGCAGCTACGCGTTTACCGCGATTGATGTCGCGCAGGACATGTTGCTGGGGCCTGCGTGGTCCACGCCGCTGGCGCTGGAACGTGCCGGGCTGACGATGGCCGATTTAACCCTCTTTGATATGCATGAAGCCTTCGCCGCCCAGACGCTGGCGAATCTGCAACTGATGGCCAGCGAGCGCTTCGCCCGCGACGTGTTGGGCCGCAGCCATGCGACTGGCGAAGTGGACGACAGTAAATTCAACGTGCTGGGCGGCTCCATTGCCTACGGACATCCTTTTGCAGCCACAGGGGCGCGCATGATCACCCAAACCCTTAACGAGCTGCGGCGTCGCGGCGGTGGCTTTGGTCTGGTGACCGCCTGCGCGGCAGGTGGTTTAGGCGCAGCCATGGTTCTGGAGGCCGAATAATGGAAACGACATCCGCATTTACGCTGACCGAACGCCTCGATAACGTGGCGGTCATTACCATTGATATTCCCGGCGAAAAAATGAATACCCTGAAGGCTGAGTTTGGCGTTCAGGTGCGGGCTATCCTCAAGCAAATTCGCGACAACAAAGCCCTGCGCGGCGTGGTGTTCATCTCCGCCAAACCGGATAACTTCATCGCCGGGGCCGACATCAACATGATTGGCAACTGCACGTCGGCGCAAGAAGCCGAAGCCCTGGCACGCCAGGGGCAGCAAATCATGGCGGAAATTCATGCCCTGCCTATCCCTGTCATCGCCGCGATCCACGGCGCCTGTCTCGGTGGTGGCCTCGAACTGGCGTTAGCCTGTCACAGTCGAATTTGCACCGATGACGTGAAAACGGTGCTGGGCTTACCGGAAGTTCAATTAGGCCTGCTGCCGGGTTCCGGCGGCACACAGCGTTTGCCGCGCCTGGTCGGCATCAGCACCGCGCTGGACATGATCCTCACCGGCAAACAGCTACGCGCCCGTCAGGCATTAAAAGTCGGGCTGGTGGATGACGTCGTACCGCAGGCGATCCTTCTCGAAGCGGCAATTGCGCTGGCTAAACAAGAGCGTCCGGTCAGCCGACGTCTGCCGGTCCGGGAACGCATTCTGGCCGGTCCGCTGGGACGTAGCCTGGTGTTCAGCCTGGCGGCGAAAAAAACAGAGCAGAAAACCCAGGGGAATTATCCCGCCACCGGGCGCATTTTGAAGGTGCTCGAAACAGGTCTGGCACAGGGCAGCAGCAGCGGATATGCCGAGGAAGCTCAGGCGTTTGGCGAGTTGGCGATGACGCCGCAATCAAAAGCGCTGCGCTCAGTCTTCTTTGCCAGCACCGACGTTAAAAAAGATCCGGCCGCTAACGCCGAGCCGCTGCCTCTGCATTCGGTGGCGGTTCTGGGCGGTGGCCTGATGGGCGGCGGTATCGCGTTTGTCACCGCCAGCAAAGCGAAATTGCCGGTACGTATAAAGGATATCAATGCCAACGGCATCAACCATGCGCTGAAGTACAGTTGGGAGCTGCTTGATAAGAAGGTACGTCGCCGCCATATCAGATCCAGTGAGCGCGACAGCCAGCTGGCGCTGATTTCCGGCACCACTGATTACAGCGGTTTTGCCCATCGTGACGTCGTGATTGAAGCGGTGTTCGAAGATTTATCCCTGAAACAGCAAATGGTGGCGGAAGTGGAAGCCAACTTTGCAGCGCACACTATTTTTGCCTCTAACACCTCGTCGCTGCCGATTGGTGATATTGCC